>Ga0207022_10042_pt1 | contig 33829 bp, 31 predicted proteins | sample Alteio_BWMinCont_46_FD_153307 | JGI IMG/M metagenome (GOLD analysis project Ga0207022, IMG submission 153307) | Enriched cells from forest soil in Barre Woods Harvard Forest LTER site, Petersham, Massachusetts, United States -... | ecosystem: Environmental > Terrestrial > Soil > Temperate forest >... | reverse complement strand
GTCGGTCTTGATTTTGCGGACAGGCGCATTCAAATCAAGAATCATTTTGCCAAACGGACTATCCGTATTCGTCCGGTCGGGCGAAGAGGTATGTTCAACCGTTTTTCCCTCCACACCAGGGCGGAACTGCCATTCATCCCTGTAAGCCATCAAGGGTGGCACCTTTTTTCCTTCGTCCCTGACGCTGATAGTCGCCTCGTCAAAAGGAATCAGCCCTCGCTCAATGCCATGAGCCACCAGCGTTTGCATGATTTCGGTCAGCATTGCCTGCCAGTCGCGCCGCAGGGGGCCATCGGTATAATCCGCATAAAGCGTAATCATTTTACCGCACTCGTAATTTTTGGGATTCGACCAGGCTTTGCCTAGATCCGGCGTGACTACTTTCGCGGTAATGCCCTCGCGCAGCAGAATAGGGAGGATGGCATCCCATGCCGCCTCAACCTGTTTTTCTTTTGGGAATATATGGATTTTATAGCGATAGACATAACGCTCCTTCGCCTTAATCTCAAAAAAATTGGAATTACTAAGAAAAGAATATCCGTATTTTTCAGCTTTCTCTTCGTAAGGCGCTAAAAGAGAATCTATATCGGCAATGGAACGTAATATCTCATCCTTTTGCAAGCCAAGGTAATGCTTGAACCAGCTATAGCTTAAGGGTTTTAATGAGGCAGGATTTATTGATTGTTCACTCATGGCCGCACCTTGTCCACTGTTTGCCCCACCAGTGCCGTGCCAATCGCCCTGTCCATTCTTCTTTCGGCAAACGGTTGCGCCAGGCGGCCAAGCTCATGGAGTTCGGCGTCGATGTAATCGCGGTCGGTGCCCTGCGCGGCGTTGCGCAGCACCATAATCTGCCGGTCGATGCGGGATTTTTCGGCAGTTTCCAATAGATTGGCATCCTGCTTCATCGCCGATTGCAGCTCGACAATGGCGCGCTCGGCCTCGGTGCGGGCTTCCACTAGCAGCCGTTCGGTAATGTCCCCGCGGGCGTTTTCCATGCTGGCGATGAGCATTTTTTCCATCTCCTCGGGCGCAAGGCCGTAAGACGGCTTGACATGGATGGCCTGCTGCGCGTCGGTGGTTTTTTCCTGCGCGGAGACGGTGAGTAGCCCGTCGGCGTCGATGGTAAACGTCACGCGCACGCGGGCGATTCCGGCGGGAAGCGGCGGGATGCCGGTCAGTTCGAAGCGCGCCAGCGAGCGGTTGTCGCGCACCATCTCGCGCTCGCCCTGCACGACGTGAATTTGCATCCCGTCCTGTCCGTCCTGGTAGGTGGTGAATTCTTGCGACGCCGAAACCGGAATTGGAGTATTGCGCTGGATGATTTTTTCGGTGAGGCCGCCCATGGTCTCCAGCCCCAGCGACAGCGGGTTGACATCGAGCAATAAATTATCGGAGCCTTGCGTCAGCCCATGCGCCTGCAGCGCCGCGCCGATGGCCACCACCTCGTCGGGATTGACGTCGATCAGCGGCGGCTTGCCGAAGAATTCTTTGACCTGCTCATAGACCAGCTTTACGCGAGTCGATCCACCGACCATGACCACGCCTTTAACATCGACGATGGAGAGTTTAGCATCGAGCAGCGCCTGCTGGCACACCGACAGGGATTTTTCGACATAAGGATAAATGAGTTCGTCGAAAGCGTTGCGACTTAAGCTGGCGGATTTGCCGTTATAGGTAATGACGGCGGAGGTGTTTTGTGTAAGCTCGTGCTTGGCCGCCCGCGCCAGCGCCACCAGCGCGCCGACCTGCTGGCTTTTTAGCGTGTCCTCGGCAAAACCCAGTTCGGTCAGCAGCCAGGCGGCGATGGCCTGGTCGAAATCGTCGCCGCCCAGTGCCGTGTCGCCCGCCGTGGACAGCACCTGGAAGATGCCTTTTTCGAGCTTGAGCAGCGACATGTCGAACGTACCGCCGCCGAGGTCGTAAATGGCGTAAATGCCTTGCGCGCTTTTATCCAGCCCATAAGCCAGCGCGGCGGCGGTCGGTTCGTTGATGAGGCGCAGGACTTCAAGTCCGGCGAGGCGTGCGGCGTCCTTGGTGGCGGCGCGGGCGGCGTCGTCGAAATAGGCGGGCACGGTGATAACGGCTTGGGTTACTTCCCGCCCCAATGCGCGCTCGGCATTGCGTTTCAATTCCTTGAGGATTTCCGCCGAGACTTCGACTGGCGTGACCTCGCGGTTTCCGGCCTTGAGCCTGACATTGGCCTCGTGCATCCGCCGCTTGACTGAGCTGATGACGCATTCTTCCCCGCGCTCCCAGCGCGCTTTTGCCGGATAGCCGACTTCGATGCCGCCGTCCGGTGCGTAATACACCACCGACGGCACCAGCGCATGGCCGTGGATATTGTGGATGACTTCCGCTGTCGTATCTGAGGCGACTGCTACCACCGAATAGGTCGTCCCCAGATCGATACCGACGGCAGCCGCATTTTCATGCGGCAGCGGGGTTTGTCCGGGTTCGTGGATTTGTAATAAGTTCATAGCGTTTTTTGCCGTTGTTTTATCGCGTCCTGCGCCTTCAAAATATACCCCAGTCGCAAGGTTTCCTGCGCCATGGCGTCCCATTGAGTGTATAGATGCGCATTGGAAATAATTTTTATAGATCGAATCAATATTTTATTCAGCGCCTCGTCCAGCTTATCCAGTTCTTCCGCATTTTTCGCCTCGGCAATTTGCTCGCGCCATTTCATGGTTTCCGTAAGCAGGCCAGGGGAGGGCTTGACGCTGTCCGCTTCCGTGCCTACCGCAATCCCCTGCAATTGCAACAGATATTGCGCGCGCGGCAGCGGGTTTTTGAGTGCTTCGTAGGCGCGGTTGATGTCCGCCGAGCGCTCAAGCGCCGCCGCGCGTTCAGCGGGTGGTTTTCCGGCGAAGCGGTCGGGATGATATTGGCGCTGGGCAGCGAAATAGGCGGATTCGAGGGCCTGCATGTTGAGGTCGAAAGCGGGTGGGAAATTGAGGAGGGCAAAGTGATTCATTGCCCGTCATCCCCGCGTAGGCGGGGATCCATTCGCGAATAGATTCCCGCCTTCGCGGGAATGACGCGTACTACACATGAAAACTCTCCCCACACCCGCACCGTCCCTTTTCGTTGGGGTTGCGGAAGATGAAGCCGCTTTTGAGTTTTTCTTCAACGTAGTCCATTTCGGTGCCGATTAAAAACATCACCGCCTTGGGGTCGATCAGTACTTTGATATCGTCTTTTTCAACGACTTCGTCGAACTTGCTGACTTCATCGGCATATTCGATGGTGTAGGACAGGCCGGAGCAGCCACGCGTGCGGATGCCGACCTTGATGCCGGCGGCGGCCTTGCCGCGCTTGCCGAGCAATTCGTGGATACGGCCTAATGCCGCATCGGATATGGTAATGATGGGGTTTGCCATAGCTAGTCTAGGCGGCGTCTTTGCTGCCCTTGCTGTGTTTAGCCTTATAATCCTCTACCGCCGCTTTAATAGCGTCTTCAGCCAGCACCGAGCAATGGATTTTGACCGGCGGCAGCGACAGATGCTCGGCAATCTGCGTGTTTTTAATGGTTGACGCTTCGTCGAGCGACTTGCCCTTGACCCATTCGGTAATCAGCGACGACGAGGCAATCGCCGAGCCGCAGCCGAAGGTTTTGAATTTCGCGTCCTCGATCATGCCGGTTTCGGCGTTGACCTTGATCTGCAGTTTCATCACGTCGCCGCAGGCCGGGGCGCCGACCAGACCGGTGCCGACATCCGGGTCGTCCTTCTCCATCGACCCCACGTTGCGCGGGTTTTCATAATGATCGATGACTTTTTCGCTGTATGCCATAATTTCTTACCTTTCCATCTTTTTCATACGTTGTGATCCCGGATCTTGGGGCTTCAATCGTTCCGATTGAACTCCAACAATCATTCCAAGATTCGCAGCTACTGCATTTGCCAATAGATTAGGATCATCTATTCTTTTATCGTTAAGATACTCATCAACAGCCACATTACAACATGCTAACTCAAAATATTGATTGATTTTCAAAGCTCTCATCTCTCTGGGTTCGACCGCCATATCAGCAAAGCGGTCCTTGCCAAAGACTCCTCCTGCAACATGAAGTAGCATATTCCATTCACGGTCATTGAAAGATGTCTCAACTTCTTGATCTCTTTCCGCTAACCTATGAATTAGCGCATTGAAAATTTCTTCATTTGCACTCGTCTCCGGCAATGATTTCCATAAGTCATCTTGTCGATAAAACTTAATAACAGTGGCTAAATTTTCCAGCGATTCTATTTTTTCTTCGTCAAAATTCGCAAACATATCAATGTCCCGCCCATTCAATCTTGGAAATATCAATCCCTTCCTGCGCCATTTCCCATAATGGGCTCATGGCGCGCAGTTTGTCGATGCTGTTTTTGATTAAATGAATGGCGAAGTCGATTTCTTCCATGGTCGTAAACCGCCCGAAGCCGAAGCGGATCGACGTATGCGCCATATCCTCAGCTACCCCCAGCGAGCGCAGCACATAAGACGGTTCCAGCGACGCCGAGGTGCAGGCCGAGCCGCTGGATACCGCCAAATCTTTCAGTGCCATGATCATGCTCTCGCCCTCGACATAGGCGAAGCTTAAATTTATATTGCCGGGCCAGCGTTGCTCGCGGTCGCCATTGAGGTACACATCTTTCACGCCGTCGAGAATTTCCGTCAGGAATTTATTGTAGAGCCTGCGCGCATGTTCAGTGTCCTTGCTCATTTCGGCCTTGGCAATCGCGGCCGCTTCGCCCAGCCCCACCACCAGCGGCGTCGCCAGCGTGCCAGAACGGAAACCACGCTCCTGGCCGCCGCCGGAGAAAATTGCCTCCAGGCGCACGCGCGGGCGTCGGCGAACGTACAACGCGCCGATGCCCTTGGGCCCGTAAATCTTGTGGCCGGAAATGCTCATCAGATCGATGTTCATCGCCTCGACGTCGAGCGGGATTTTGCCGAAAGCCTGCGCTGCATCGGTATGGAAAAATGCGCCCTTTTCGCGGCAGAGCTTGCCGATTTCCGCCAGCGGCTGGATGACGCCGATCTCGTTATTGACCGCCATCACCGATACCAGCAGCGTCTTATCCGTCATCGCCGCGCGCAACTCGTCCAAATCAATCAGGCCGTTGGCTTTTACCGGCAAATAGGTGACTTCAAACCCTTCCTGCTCCAGGTGGCGGCAGGAATCGAGCACGCATTTATGCTCGGTCACCGGCGTGATAATGTGATTTTTTTTGTCCTTGTAGAAATGCGCGATGCCCTTGATGGCGATATTATTCGATTCCGTGGCGCCGGAGGTGAACACGATTTCCTTCTCGGTGGCGCCGATAAGCGCCGCCACCTGCTCGCGGGCGAGGTCGGTTGCCGCTTCCGCTTCCCAGCCGAAGGCATGGCTGCGCGAGTGCGGGTTGCCGAATTTCTCGACGAAATAGGGCATCATTTTGTCTAGTACGCGCTTATCCATCGGCGTCGTTGCCTGGTAATCCAGGTACACCGGAAATTTTACATTGCTGTTTGCCGGAGTTTTCATATGTTTTTTCCTTGTCATCCCGCATTTATTGCGGGATCTCCACCTATCGAGGGCGACCCCGCAACTAGTGCGGGGTGAGATTAGTATAATATACCCTAGTAAATTAATCAACTATAGAGACGGTACGCTGACCCTCTATTATTCATCAAAAAATCACGCAAGGGAAGAGAATTTGCAGCGTTACCGCGATATCGTCGTATCCGTGGTGTTTAGGAAGGATGACCGCAGATAATAACGGACGATATCGTCGAAATTATAGGTGGGATCGCTGGAACTGGTCGTTGTCGGAGGGTGCTGGACGAATTTGTAGTCGAAGGCAGTGGCGGTAGCTGTGTTATCACAATGGCAATTCTGCAATTCATCGATGTTGTTTGATCCCGACGATTTACGTACTCCGCTGAACTGATAGGCCCCATGACCGTTTGGTCCAAAGCTCATCACCATCGCGATCGCTACAGTGGTACGCGCCGTACCCGATATAGCCGTCGGAGTACTGCTGCCGTCGTAGATCGACATACTGCCTATGCTGGTGCTCGTCACGGTGTAGGTGGTAAATGCCGAGGCTCCCGTGATGCGTTTGTCGACGGCATAGAAAAAACGCCCGTTCCACGGATCGAACGCATAATCGTTCGACAGCCCCAGAGTCTTGATTGGAACCACGCCGCCGATCGTATTGCTACCGTCGGTGAAATTCGCCGCAGGTGTGCCGCCGGTGCAGGTGCCGGTAGTAGCGCCTTCGATGCCGAAATACTGGCTGGTGATGGCATAAGACCCATCAGCCGGGCAGGGCAGACGGCCGTTTAGTCGCCTGAAATTGAGCAATGCCGCCTCGATGACGTCCATCTTCCGGCTTACTTCCATCATGGCGGCGCGCCGCGTGTTTTGCGTCACTACGGATAAAATGCCGGCGATCAGCAAGGAAAGAACGCCCAATACCAGCGAAAGCTCAAGCAGGGTAAAAGCGGCGTTGGATGCGGTGGCACGCGGGGATTTCACGGAATGTTCTCATCTATTTTGCTACGGAATTAAATACTATAATATTCCGCCAGGCCTTAAGAATGGGTTAACTCATGAGATGCTATAGATCGCGCTTTTACAAGCCGCCATGGACTGCTATAAAACGCCTTCGACACGCCTTCGATTAGCCTTGACATTCGTTACCTTATAGGTTACGCTTATGAGTATCGTAAGCTTTAAGCATAAAGGATTGGCCGAAGTGCTTGCTCAAGGCGAGAGCCGAAAAGTGGGCAGCCGATATGTCAAAAACGTTGCGGCAATATTGGATTATCTTGACCAAGTAACAAGCATCGAAGACTGCAAAGACGTCAAAGATTTTCATGAATTGAAAGGAAAAAGAAAAGGTACGTATTCCATGCACGTCACCGGCAATTACTGCATTACATTCAAATGGGACGGTCATGACATGTACGATGTGAATTTTGAAGATTATCATTAGGAGAATACATTATGTTATTGCCGCGAAAGCGCCGCCCGACCATTCCCGGAGAAATACTGGTTGAACTTTTTCTGAAGGATCGCAAAATTTCCCTTACTGCCTTTGCCGCAGCCATCGGCTGTACACGCAAGCATGTGAGCAATATTGTGCACGGCAAGGCGCGCATTGAAGCTGAATTAGCGACGCGCATTGCTGCCGTGCTGGGTACGAGCGCGCAGATATGGCTGAATTTGCAAAATGCGGTCGATCTGTGGGATGCCAGGCAGAAAATCAAAAACTGGAAGCCTGCGAAGATTTTCCCCGGCATATCCCCTGATATGCATAGCGGGGATATGCTTTAGTTCCCATTAAGGATTATCATCCATGCCCTCAGCCAACAACGTCGCGCCACCGCTGCCGTCCCCGATGGTAACAGAAGGCGCGGGTCACCTCGATCCTTCCGCGCACCTGGTCAAAAAATTTGATTATCGCCGCGATGAGATTCTGGCGGCGCTCGGCAATCCGGATTTTTATATCGAATGGATGCTCATCGGCGTTGCGCTAGCGCTGGCATGGCTCACGGCGGCATGGGTACGGCGGCGCGTGCAGAAGCGCCTGGCGGCGCATCCGCCCAAACATATCGACGCCGAATTCATCATGAAGCCGCTGTCGCTGCTGGGGACGTTGCTGGCGCTGCTTTACCTGACCTTGGTCAAGCCGTTGGCCGAAATTTATGCCGTAAGCGGTGGCGACTGTACGGAGACGGTCATTCAAATCGCTTTCGCCTGGCTGGTGGCCAGATGCGTCCTGCTAGTGGTGCGCTCGCGGCCGGTGGCGTGGTTCATCGCTTTTGTCGTCATGGTGGTCGGCTTGCTGCGCGCTACCGGCTTCATCCGCTCCACCGTCAGCTACCTGCGCTCGATACAATTCGACATCGGGCAATACCAGATTTCCATGCTCAACATCGTGCATGGCATCGTCATCCTGGTGGTGGTGTTCTGGATCGCCGGACTGCTGTCGAGTACGCTGGAAAGCTTCCTGCGCCGCAGCTCGCGCCTGTCCTATAACGCCCGCGAGCTGACCGTCAAATTCTTCCGCGTCTTCGTTTATTTCATCGCCCTGATGATTACCCTGTCGGCGGTGGGCGTTGACCTGACGGCGTTTGCCGTATTCGGCGGCGCGCTGGGTGTCGGCGTCGGCCTCGGCTTGCAGAAGCTCACCGCCAATTTCGTCAGCGGCATTACGTTGCTCATGGAAAAATCGCTCCAGATCAGCGACCTCATCGAAGTCGGCGGCGTAACCGGCCGCGTGCGCCAGCTCAATATCCGCTATGCATTAATTGAAACCGCCGACGGCCGCGAGGTGATGATTCCCAATGAGGAACTGGTATCGACCCGCGTCACCAACTGGACGCATACCAGCAACGCGGCGCGCATCGACGTCAAGGTCAACGCCGCCTATAACAGCGATCCGGCAAAAGTCATCGCGCTGATGCTGGAAGCGGCGCGTGAGCATCCCTTATGCCTTAAGGATCCAGCGCCGTCCTGCTATTTGCGTGAATTCGGCGATAATGCGTTGCAATTCATGCTGACTTTCTGGATCCCCGACGTGCGCGACGGTCGCATGGGGCCGCAGAGCGAAGTGATGATGGCCATGTTGGAAAAATTCAGGAAGGCGGGGATTGGGATTCCGTGTCCGGCAGCGGCTAATCAGGTGGGAAATCTTTAGGCCGGCACGGTATCGGATGTCCCCGACCAGCCCTGCCCGGGGACGATGGCCTGCATTTCCTCTACCGCGTTCTCCATTGTATCTTTAAGAGTGAGCACCCGGTCGATTTTTGATTTATGCATCATTTGCCGTGTTTCCTGGTCGGCGCCGGCAATGATAAGTGTTTTCCCAAGAAATCCTAATATCTTATTGATATATAGCAATTCTTTGGCAAGCGTCGGGCTTTCGCCGGAAGATGGGTTATGGATGGGCATCCCGTCCGCATCGGCTCTGGTCGTCCGGCCATCCCGATATTTAAGGCCAAACATCATGTCCTTATGATCAAGCCGCGATACGTCGACAATGAGGGTTTTGTATCCCCCTGCCGTGCTGATCGCCTCGATCAGGAAATGCCTGGTATCGGGCAGCGTTTCCGGCCGGACATGGTCGCGCATAAGCACGACGGCGACAACGCCATGTCCCTGGTTCAACGCTTTCAGCTTATCCATAACGATTGCTCCTTGCAACTTTTCGGTGCATAATATTCTCATCATACGGGAAAATATTAAAATATTTGTTAACATTTGTGGCGTAAAATCGATATTTCGGCAACAACAGGAATAAAATCATGCCTTTTCCCCCTAAAAACCTCGCCGACTGGCAGAAACTGGCGCAAAAGGACGTTGGCGAGGGCAAATCGCTGGATGATCTGGTCTGGCAGACGCCGGAGGGGATTGAGGTCAAGCCGCTTTATACGGCCGCCGACCTCGAAAATCTCGAATATGTCGATACGCTGCCCGGATTCGCGCCTTACGTGCGGGGACCCAGGGCGACGATGTATGCGGTCAGGCCGTGGACGGTGCGGCAATATGCCGGTTTTTCCACTGCCGAGGAAAGCAATGCCTTTTACCGCCGCAACCTCGCGGGCGGGCAAAAGGGCTTGTCGGTGGCGTTCGACCTGGCGACGCATCGCGGTTACGATTCCGATCATCCTCGCGTCGAGGGCGACGTCGGCAAGGCGGGCGTGGCGATTGATTCCGTCGAGGACATGAAGATTCTTTTCGACCAGATACCCTTGAATGAAATGTCCGTGTCGATGACCATGAACGGCGCGGTGCTGCCGATCCTGGCCAATTACATCGTCGCCGGGCTGGAGCAGGGCGTGAAACTTTCCGAGCTTTCCGGCACCATCCAGAACGATATTTTAAAAGAATTTATGGTGCGCAACACCTATATTTATCCGCCCGAGCCGTCGATGCGCATCGTCGCCGACATCATCGAATACACGGCGAAAAACATGCCCAAGTTCAATTCGATTTCCATCTCCGGCTACCACATGCACGAGGCGGGCGCCACCGCGGTGCAGGAACTGGCCTACACCATTGCCGACGGCGATGAATACGTCAAAGCCGCGTTGGGCAAGGGATTGGGCGTGGACGATTTCGCGCCGCGCCTGTCGTTTTTCTTTGCCATCGGCATGAATTTTTTCATGGAAATTGCCAAGCTGCGCGCCGCACGGCTGCTGTGGGCGAAAACGATGGAAAAATACAAACCGAAAAACCCGGTGTCGCTGGCATTGCGCACGCATTGCCAGACCTCCGGCGTATCGCTGACTGAAAAAGACCCGTACAACAACGTCATCCGCACCACCATCGAGGCGCTGGCGGCGGTGCTCGGCGGCACGCAATCGCTGCATACCAACGCGCTCGACGAGGCCATCGCGCTGCCCACCGATTTCTCGGCGCGCATCGCCCGCAATACGCAACTGGTCATCCAGCATGAGAGCGGCGTTACCAACGTCGTCGATCCGCTGGGCGGCAGCTATTATATCGAAGCGTTGACAGCCAGCCTGGTCAAACATGCTGAGGAATTAATCGCCGAAGTGAAGGAATCCGGCGGCATGATCAAAGCCATCGAGGCCGGAATTCCCAAACAACACATCGAGGAATCGGCCGCGCGCAAACAGGCGCGCTTCGACCGCGGCGAGGACATCGTCGTCGGCGTCAATAAATATCAGCTCAAAAAAGAAGACCCCATTGCGATTCTCGATGTCGATAACGCCAAGGTGCGCGAAGGGCAGATTAAACGGTTGGCGGAAGTGCGGGCGAAACGCGATGAGAAAAAATGCCAGGCGGCGCTGGAAGCGTTGACCAATGCGGCGCTCAAAAAAACCGGCAATCTGCTGGCGCTGGCGGTTGAGGCGGCGAAGTTGCGCGCTACCGTCGGCGAGATTTCATTTGCGCTGGAGAAAATTTTCGGGCGCTATAATGCCGAGGTCAAAACCATTTCGGGAGTGTACGGCGCTTTGTACGACGAGGATAACAGCTTAAAACCCATCCGCGACAAGGTCGCCGCCTTCGCCAAAGCCGAAGGCCGCCGCCCGCGCTTGCTCGTCGCCAAGATGGGGCAGGACGGGCACGACCGCGGTGCCAAAGTCATCGCCACGGCGTTTGCCGATATGGGTTTCGACGTCGATGTTGGCTCGCTGTTCGCCACGCCGGAGGAAGTCGCGCGCCAGGCCATTGAGAACGATGTGCATCTCGTCGGCGTCTCCAGCCATGCCGCCGGGCATAAAACACTGGTGCCGCAGCTGATCGCTGCGCTGCGCAAGGCTGGGCGGCCCGATATTCTGGTCGTCTGCGGCGGCGTCATCCCGTCGCAGGATTACGCATTCCTGGAAAAAGCCGGCGTCGCCGCCATCTTCGGCCCCGGCACCAACATCCCCGAAGCTGCGGAGAAGGTGTTGCAGCTGGTGGAGAAAAAGCGGAAGGCGGCTTAAATATCAACGCAATGCCTTCTCTATAAATTCCACCGTCTCTTTATTTTTCCAGTCCAGCGGGCCGTCGGCGCGGGCGATTTCTTTGCCGGTGGCATCGATGAACAGCGTACCGGGCAGGCCTTTCAGGCCGGAGGCCTTGAAGGAGGCATTGCCAAAATCGAGGTTGGGGGCGAGATGCGTGATCTTGTGGTCGGCGAGGAATTTTTTGACTTTGTCGATATGGCCATCGCCATCCAGCGAAATCGCCACCACGCGCACGCCCTTGCCGCCATAGGCTTCGGCGGCCTTATCGACCTCGGGCAATTCGGCGACGCAGGGGGTGCACCACGTCGCCCAGAAATGCACGATGCTGAGCTTGTGCTGCTGCGGGTTTAAGGGGTGCAGGTTGCCCGATTCATCCTTGAAAAGCACCGCTGACGCGGTTTTGGGGGATGAGGTGTCGAGAGGGGCTAACTCCTGCGCGCTCACGGTGGAGGCCATCAATACACAGCTTGCCAGAAGCCCTAAAAACCTTATATTTACATGCAACATAAAGGAATCCCTATGGTTGATTCGAAAAAAGATAAAAACGCCAACCCGATGTGGGGCGGTGGGTTCGCGCGCCCGCCTGCCGACGCGCTGGCCAAGATTAACGCATCCGTCGCATTTGACAAGCGGCTTTACCGGCAGGACATCGCCGGGTCGATTGCCCATGCGCGGATGCTCGCCAAACAGAAAATCATCAGCGATGCCGATGCCAAGGCCATCGTCGCCGGGCTTAATGATATTTTGAAATCCATCGAATCCGGGCGTTTCGTTTTCAAGGATAGCCTCGAAGACATTCACATGAATATCGAGGCGGCGCTTAAAGATAACATCGGCGCAGCGGCGGGAAAGCTGCACACGGCACGTTCGCGCAACGACCAGGTGGCGACCGCTTTCCGGCTTTATGTGCGCGATGCGCTCGATGCGCTGGACGCTGCGCTCAGAGCATTGCAGGCGGCGCTACTCAAACGCGCCGGAGAACATGTCGCTACCTTGATGCCGGGATTTACGCATCTCCAAATAGCGCAGCCGGTGACGCTCGGGCACCATCTGCTGGCCTATGTGGAAATGTTCGGGCGCGACCGCTCGCGTGTGCAGGATGTGCGCAAACGCCTCAACGAATCGCCGCTGGGTGCGGCGGCGCTGGCCGGAACATCGTTTCCCATTGATCGTGAATTTACCGCGAAGGAACTGGGTTTTGATAGGCCGATGGCCAATTCACTCGACGCCGTGTCCGACCGCGATTTCGCGCTGGAATTTTTGTCGGTCGCTGCCATTTGCGCCGTGCATTTGTCGCGGCTGGCCGAGGAAATGGTGCTGTGGTCGAGCGCGCAGTTTAGCTTCATCCGTTTTTCCGATGCCTGGTCCACCGGCAGCTCGATCATGCCGCAGAAGCGCAATCCCGATGCAGCGGAACTGGTGCGCGGCAAGGCCGGGCGCATGTTCGGCAATCTCATGAGTTTGCTGGCGACGATGAAAGCGCTGCCGCTGGCCTATAACAAGGACATGCAGGAAGATAAGGAACCGCTGTTCGACACGGCGGAAAATATCATGCTGTGCGTGCAGGCGATGACCGGCATGGCGCTCGATTTCACCGCCGATAAAAAGCGGATGGCGGCGGCGGCGGGCGAGGCTTATGCCAACGCCACCGATCTCGCTGACTGGCTGGCGCGCGAACTCAAAATGCCGTTCCGCGAGGCGCATCACGTCGCGGCGCGTATCGTGAAATTCGCCTCGGGGAAAAATAAAAAACTGGAGGAATTATCGCTGAAGGAATTGCAAAGCGTCGAGCCGAAAATCCGCAAGGACATATTTTCCGTACTTAGCGTAGAAAATTCCGTAGCCAGCCGAAAAAGCTTCGGCGGCACGGCGCCGGAGAATGTCAGGAAAGCCATTGCCGCGGCCAAAAAAAGGTTCGGGTTATGAGGATGTGGGTGCCGCTGTTGCTGCTTGCGGCGATGACATGCGGCCTCTCCGCCTGCGCCAATAAGGGCCCGCTTAGATCGCCTTCACAGATTGCAAGCGACGAAGCCAAGAAGGCGAAAAAAGATGCCAAGGCGGCGCAACAGGATGAAAACATACCCACCCCAACTCCTTCTACGAATGGGGCAGGGAATTAATCATGGATCATTTCCATTATAAAAACGGCGTCTATCATGCCGAAGGCGTAGCGCTCGATGCGCTGGCGAAGGAAGTCGGCACGCCGTTTTATTGTTATTCGACAGCGACGCTGATGCGCCATTACAAAGTATTTTCCGGCCATTTCCCCGAGGCGAAAATCTGTTATGCCGTCAAGGCCAACGGCAATCTGGCGATACTGAAAACCCTGGCATCGCTCGGCTGCGGCGCCGACGTGGTGTCGGAAGGCGAGATACGATTGGCGCTGGCCGCCGGCATGAAACCGGCCGACATGGTTTTTTCCGGTGTCGGGAAAACGGCTGGCGAAATGGCCTTTGCACTGGAAAAAAACATTTTCCAATTCAATGTTGAGTCCGAGCCGGAGCTTGAATTATTGAACGACGTGGCATTGTCAAAAAACACCAAGGCGCGGATTGCGGTGCGCGTCAATCCCGACGTCGATCCGAAAACCCACGCCAAAATTTCCACCGGCCATAAGGAAAGCAAATTCGGCGTGGCGATGGAACATGCCATGCCGGTCTATCGGCTGGCTTCCTCCCTGCGCGGCATCGAAGTGCAGGGCGTGTCGGTGCATATCGGCTCACAGCTGACCAACCTGGAGCCGTTCGCCCAGGCTTTCGCCCGCGTGCGCGCTTTCGTGGGCGAGCTTCGCGCTGAGGGGTTCGCCGTAAAAACGCTCGATTTCGGCGGCGGGCTGGGCATTCCCTATGGGCAGGAAGAACCGCCGTTGCCCGACGCCTATGCCGAGATCGCCAAACGTGAGACCGAGGGGCTGGGTTGCCGCTTGATTTTCGAGCCGGGGCGCGTGCTGGTCGGTAATGCCGGGATCCTGGTGTCGCGCGTGATTTATGTCAAAAAAAGCGAAAGCCGCATCTTCATCGTCGTCGATGCCGGCATGAATGATTTGATCCGCCCGGCGCTGTACGGGGCATATCATGATATCGTCCATGTCGCAGCACCTCCGGGCGATGCGCCGACCGAGCTGGCCGATATCGTCGGCCCGGTGTGCGAAACCGGCGATATTTTTGCCGAGCAACGCCTGCTCAAGCTGCCCCGCCCCGGCGATCTGCTCGCTTTCCGCTCGGCGGGAGCCTATGGCGCGGCGATGTCGTCCACCTACAACGCCCGCCCGCTGATTGCCGAAACGATGGTCAACGACAATCAATATGCGCTGGTGCGCCCGCGGCAGAGCTATGAGGAGTTGCTGGGGAGGGATAAATTGCCGGGGTGGCTTAGCTAACCTCAACCACCCCGATAAACGGCAATTCCCGATAATAATTCCCGTAATCCAGCCCGTAGCCTACTGCAAATTTATCGGGAATGGTGAAGCCGACGAAATCGGCGTCGATAGGCATCTTGCGCTTGCCCGGTTTTTCAAGCAGCACGGCGATTTTAATGGAGGCGGCGCCGCGCTGCTTTATCAAATCGCGGGCGAAGGTCAGCGTGCGCCCCGACTCCAGAATATCGTCGACGATCAGCACGTGGCGTCCTTCGACGCTCTGCGTCAAGTCGCGCACGATCTGCACCGAGCCGCTGGAGGTCGCCTGCGCGCCGTAGCTGGCCAGCGTCATGAAATCGATTTGCGGGCGGATGCCGTTTTTGGCCCCGGCGAGATGCAGGGCGCGGATCAAATCGGCGGTAAAGACGAAACTGCCGCGCAGCAGCGAGACGATCATGAGGTCGGGCGGCAGTTTGGTAACGATAGTTTCGGCCAGGGCGGTGACGCGCCTGGCGATCTCGCTGGCGGAGATCAGGATTTCGACGTTACTCAGCCTGGTTGCCGCTGTCATTCTGGTTTCCGCCGCAGGGCCAGTTCAAGCGGGCTGCCCAGGTCGAGGACGAAGCGCGCGCCCTTATCGCCATGCACGTCCAGGTTGCCGGTGGTAAACGGGATGTCCTTGCCCGGCTCGAGCATTTTACCGTTACCGGCGAAATCCCAATATTGCAGCGCCGTGCCGCTTTCCCCCATCAGCGTGATGCGTAAGGTAGGCACGGCCCTGGCGGTTTGCGACGTGTTGGAAATTTTGCCGTTGATTTCATAGACGAGGCGGTTATCGATCGTCACCTTGACGGTGCCGACGTCTGTAAGCGCCAGCCCCGTGCTGGACGGCAGCCCGAGCCACGCCGGCCACGCCGCCAGTATAATCAGGGAAGCGGCGATGGCGGCCGCCGCCACTGCTGATAGCCTAAGGCCCAGCGGCGTTACGGCGCGGCGGATGACGGGCAGGTTGGAACCCGGCGCCATCGGCTTCGGCTTGGCGTTGATCTCGCCCAGGACCTTGTCGAGCTCCGGCAGGGGCTGCGCCGCGGCGCCTTGGGCTGCGGCCTGGAACCAGCTATGCCCGCACTTGGCGCAGCGCACCGTGCGCCCCTCGGCGCCGATGGCCGTATCGGGCACCACATAACGCGCCTGGCACTCTGTGCATTGCAGGATCATTTGGCTATTCCAATGTGGTTGCAGTTGAGCACACGATATAGCATACCTGACAACTGATAACTGGCAACCGACAACTGATGACCGGAATGATTACCCTCGAAAACGTCGCCATGGAATACCTGCCGGGGCAGGAGATATTGAAAGATGTCTCGCTGCAGCTGAAGCGCGGCTCGTTCCATTTCGTCGCCGGCCCCAGCGGGGCGGGAAAGAGCACGCTGCTGTCGCTGCTGTCGCTGCACTACCGCGCGTCGAAAGGCCGTATCCGCATGTTCGGCGAAGACACCACTTGGTTGCCGCGCGAGCAATTGCCGCGCCTGCGCCGGCGCATTGGTATCGTATTGCAGGATTACCGCCTGCTCGATCACCTGACCATCGCTGAGAATGTGGCGCTGCCGCTGAAAGTTGCCGGGGAAGCGCCGCCGGGCATCGAGGCCAAGGTGAAGGAATTGCTGGGCTGGGTCGGCCTCACCGAGCACCATGATTCGCGCCCGCCCGTTCTCTCCGGCGGGCAAAAGCAGCGCGCCGCCATCGCCCGCGCCGTCATCACCAAGCCCGATTTATTACTGGCCGACGAGCCGACCGGCAATCTCGACTCGGAACTGTCCCTGCGCTTCATGTACTTGTTCGAGGCGCTGAACCGCACCGGCACGACCGTGCTGATCGCCACGCATGACGAGCACCTGATTTCGCTGTTCGATTATCAGGTATTAAGGTTGAAGGACGGACGGCTTCTCCGATAGATTCCTATGGATTATTAGCATGAGTTCGTTATAAGGAATTGATATGCCCAACGATAACCGCCCTCTCTCGCCCCATCTTTCCATCTACCGGCCGCAGATTTCGACGGTGCTGTCCATTCTGCACCGCCTGACCGGACTGGCTTTGGTGGCGGGCACGGGGCTAATGGTGGCGTGGCTGTGGGCGGCAGCCTATGCCCCGGTATCCTATGCGACGCTGCATAACGGCATGGCATCGCCCATCGGCGAGTTGTGTCTGCTCGGCTGGACGCTGGCTTTTTATTTTCATCTGGGCAACGGCATCCGGCATTTATTCTGGGACATCGGCATGGGATTCGCCCTGCCGGTCATGAACCGCTCCGGCTGGGCCGTCATCGCGTTTACGGCGCTGATGACGGCAGCGACGTGGGGTTTGGTGTATTCACTGGCGGGGTAATATGATATCTTCCTCACATCTTCGCAGCGAACTCGGCAAGGTCAAAGGCCTCGGCGCGTCGCGTCATGCCGTCGGTCACTGGTGGCTGCAACGTATTACCGCGCTGGCGCTGATTCCACTATCGCTGTGGTTCATGTCGTCGCTGATTACGGCGCTGCTATCGTCGAACGTCATTCACGTCGCCGAATGGTTCGCCTCACCGCTGCATACGATTTTGATGGCCATGCTGATTATTGCCATGTTCATCCATGCCAAGCTGGGCGTGCAGGTGGTCATCGAGGATTACGTGCATGGGCCGGTGAAGAAATATACGCTGTTGCTGGCGAATACATTTGTTTGTTTCGGCTTTGCGGCGATTTGCATATTGGCAGTTCTGAAATTACATTTCCTCGATGTTGGAGCGGGGATGTAAATGACCGCCTACCCCATAATAGATCATTATCATGATGTGGTGGTCGTAGGCGCCGGTGGCGCTGGTCTGCGTGCAACATTCGGCATGGCGGCGGCGGGGTTGAATACGGCGTGCGTCACCAAAGTTTTCCCGACGCGCTCACATACGGTGGCGGCGCAGGGCGGGATTTCAGCGGCGCTGGGGAATATGGGCGCGGATGACTGGCGCTGGCATATGTACGACACCGTCAAGGGCGGCGACTGGCTGGGCGATCAGGACGCCATCGAATATATGTGCAAGAACGCGATGGATGCAGTGATCGAGCTGGAGCATCAGGGTGTGCCGTTCTCGCGCACACCGGAGGGAAAAATTTATCAGCGTCCGTTCGGCGGCATGACCACCGAATTCGGCAAAGGAACCGCCCAGCGCACCTGCGCCGCCGCCGACCGCACCGGCCACGCCATCCTGCACACACTCTACACCCAGGCGCTGCGCCACAACGCGCAATTCTTCATCGAATATTTCGCCATCGATTTATTGATGGACGAGGAGGGGGCCTGCCGCGGCGTGATGGCATGGAACCTCGACGACGGCACCATCCACCGCTTCAACGCGCATATGGTCGTCCTCGCCACCGGCGGCTATGGCCGCGCTTATTTCTCCTGCACCAGCGCGCATACCTGTACCGGCGACGGCAACGGCATGGTCGTGCGCGCCGGGTTGCCGCTGCAGGACATGGAATTCGTGCAGTTCCACCCGACCGGCATTTACGGCGCCGGCTGCCTCATCACCGAGGGCGCGCGCGGCGAAGGCGGCTATCTCGTCAATTCCGAGGGCGAGCGCTTCATGGAGCGCTATGCGCCGCACGCCAAGGATTTGGCCTCGCGCGACGTGGTCAGTCGCGCCATTACGGTGGAAATCCGCGAGGGCAGGGGCGTTGGCCCTAATAAAGATCATATTTTCCTGCATCTCGATCATCTTGACCCGGAAGTGCTGCACGCGCGTCTGCCCGGCATCTCCGAAACCGCCAAGATTTTCGCGGGCGTCGATGTGACCAAGCAACCCATCCCGATTCTGCCGACCGTGCATTATAATATGGGTGGGATTCCGACGAATTATTATGGAGAGGTTATTAAATCCTGTGGTTCGCCAAAGGCGAGAGCACAGGATCCTGCGCAGTCGCTTCGCGCCTCGCAGGATGAGGTGATCGTCCCCGGCCTCATGGCCATCGGCGAGGCGGCCTGCGTATCGGTGCATGGCGCCAACCGTTTAGGCTCCAATTCATTATTGGATTTAGTTGTGTTCGGACGCGCCGCCGCCCAGCGCGCCGCCGAAATTGTCAAGCCCGGAATGCCCCACAAGCCGGTGGTTTCCGCCGATGCTGCGTTGGCGCGTTTCGATGCCATCCGTCAGGCCAATGGTTCGCTTAAAACCTCCGAAATCCGCAAAAATATGCAGCGCTGTATGCAGAACCATGCCGCCGTGTTCCGCGAAGACAAGGTGCTTTCCGAAGGCGCGTCGCACATGGCCGAGATATGGAAAAGCTACGACCAGCTTCAGCTTTCCGACCGTTCGCTTATCTGGAACAGCGATCTCGTCGAGGCGCTGGAGCTCGACAACCTGCGCTCGCAGGCACTGCTCACCATCAACAGCGCCCTCAACCGCAAGGAAAGCCGCGGCGCCCACGCCCGCGAGGATTTCCCCGACCGCGACGATAAAAACTGGATGAAACACACCCTGGCCTGGCTCGATGATAAGGGCGAAACCTTCATCGACTACCGGCCGGTGCATCTCAATACGCTATCCAACGAAGTGCAGCCCATTCCGCCGAAGGCGAGGGTGTATTAGGAAAAAATTATGTCCGAGTTGAAAACCATTATTATCAATGTCGATGACGACCCGGTAAACTGGGAGCGCGTAGAAGGAATTTTGGGCAATGATTATGATGTCCGTTCTTATGCGAGTGGCCAGGAGGCGCTTGCAGCGATTCGGGAACTTAAGGATAAGATTGCAGGTGGGTGCGAGGTGATTGTGATGACCGATTTCGAGATGCCGCTTATGAACGGCCTAGAGTTTTTAAAGGCTCTTTTTGATGAAAAATATAATCTTCCTACGGCGTTTGTTACCGCGACACCGGTGAAGAATATAAAGGATATGGCGGCTCAAATGGAAGTAGATGTGCGTTATTGTGCATTCCAAAACAAACCCTTCAGCAAAGATGGGCTTAAAGGCGCGGTTAAATTAGCTGTTACCCTCCATAATCTTTCCAAGAAAGAACAAAGCGGGCCACGAACGATGCAAGAATTTGTAGCACGAAAACCACAGGCTCAATCAACGCCAGGTAATTTAGGATTATAATTATGGCAGAACTTCGTCTTCCTCCCAATTCCAAAGTCGGCAAGGGCAAAAATTTCAAAGCACCCGAGAAGGCGAAGCGCGTCAAGGTGTTCAATATTTATCGCTGGGACCCGGACGATGTGGACGCGGACGGCAAAGCGAAAAACCCGCGGCTCGACCGTTATGAGCTCGATCTCGATGCGATGGCGCCGATGGTGCTCGACGCGCTGATCAAAATCAAAGACGAGGTGGATTCAACGCTGACCTTCCGCCGCTCCTGCCGCGAGGGCATCTGCGGCTCCTGCGCCATGAACATCGACGGGACGAATACGCTGGCCTGCACCAAGCCCATCGCCGACGTGCAGGGCGAGGTCAATATTTATCCGCTGCCGCACATGAGCGTCATCAAAGACCTCGTACCTGATATGACGCATTTTTACGCGCAGTATGAATCCATCCAGCCCTGGCTGCAAACGGCGACGCCCGCGCCCGGCAGCCGTGAGCGCCTGCAATCGCCGGAAGATCGAGCGAAACTCGATGGCTTGTACGAATGCATCCTCTGCGCCTGCTGCTCGACGTCGTGCCCGAGTTACTGGTGGAATTCCGAGCGCTTCCTCGGCCCGGCCATCCTGCTGCAGGCCTACCGCTGGATTATCGACAGCCGCGACGAATTCACCGGCGAACGCCTCGATAATCTCGAAGACCCTTTCCGCCTCTATCGCTGCCACACCATCATGAACTGCGCCAAAACCTGCCCCAAGGGCCTGAATCCGGCCAAGGCGATTGCGGAGATTAAGAAACTGATGGTGGAGAGGGTGGTATAGATTCTATGTATCGCGCTATTATTTTTCTGGCGTTATGTTCTTTTGGGCTGTCAGCGGTTGCGGACGATTCGGTGTTTGAATCAGAACATGATGCCAGCGCATTGAAGGCTGAATATCGCGGCTGTCATCTGGATGAGGATTGCAGCTATATGACGGTTGAAGGGTGTATCGGCAATCTGCCGGTGAATAACGCTTCAAAAGAAAACATCAGCAGTATTATCAGCCGATCGGATGCGGCGATGAATTGCATAATTGTTCCCCCTAAAAAGGAGCCGCCTGATTACGTGGTTCATTGCGTCAATAAACTGTGCGAATGGGAAGCCGTGACTGTTAAATGACATTATCCCGCAGCATATAAATGGCCGTTTACACCCCCCTTAGCCAGCAGGACATCGAATCCTTCCTCGCTCAATACGACGTTGGCGAATTGGTGTCTTTCCAAGGCATTGCCGAGGGGATTGAGAATACGAATTATCTTATCACCACTACCCGCCACAAATACATCCTCACCCTCTTCGAAAAACGCGTCAAGATCGAAGACCTTCCCTATTTCACCACCCTGATGGAATGGTGGCACGTGCGCGGGATCCATTGCCCGCAGCCGATAAAAATGCGCGATGGGCGGACGCTGGCGGCGCTTAAGGAAAAACCGGCACTGATGGTGAGTTTTCTCGAAGGCGCGGGCGTCGAAAAAATCGCCCTTGAGCATATGCTGCAACTGGGCAAGCTGGCGGCGGACATGCACCTCACCGGCATGGATTTCCCCCATTCCCGCGACAATGCTTTATCGGTCAAGGGCTGGGAGGCGATTATCGATAAGATTATTGACCGCGTGGATGAAATAGAGCCGGGCTTGCGAACGTTGATCAACGAGGAATTTAATTTTCTGAGCGAGCATTGGCCGCAAGGCTTACCCTCCGGTCCCATTCATGCCGATTTATTTCCCGATAATGTGTTTTTCCATAAACCCTTCGGAAAGCCGCCGGTGCTTTCCGGCGTCATCGATTTTTATTTCGCCTGTCATGACGCCTGGGCCTATGACTTGGCGATTTGTGTGAATGCCTGGTGTTTCGACGACAAGCATCGCTTCGTCCCGGAGCGCGCTGAGGCCCTGATGCACAGCTATACCGACCTGCGTCCGTTCACGCCGGAAGAAGAGGCGGCATTTCCCGTGTTGGTGCGCGGCGCGGCGCTACGCTTTCTGGTTACGCGCGCGCATGACTGGCTTAACCGCTCCCCCGGCGCGCTGGTCACGCCCAAAGACCCGATGGAGTATGTAGCGAAGTTGCAGTTCCATCAAAGCCAGGGAACAATTGGCGAGTGACGAAATGAAAAAACACGTACACATCTACACCGATGGCGCCTGTTCCGGCAATCCGGGACCGGGCGGCTGGGCGGCGATATTGGTGCATGGCAAGGTGGAAAAGGAACTGACCGGCGCCGAGGATCACACTACCAACAACCGCATGGAGATGATGGCGGCCATCGCCGGGCTGGAGGCGTTGAAAGGTTCCTGCCGCGTCGATTTAACTACCGACAGCACCTATGTGCAGAAGGGCATCACCGAATGGCTGCCGGGCTGGAAAGCCAGGGGTTGGCGGACGGCGGATAAAAAGCCGGTCAAGAACGCCGATTTATGGCAACGGCTGGAAGAAGCCGCCGTCGGTCACGACGTAAAGTGGCACTGGGTGCGCGGGCACGATGGGCATGAATATAATGAACGCGCGGATATGCTGGCGCGAAACGCGCTTAAGGCATTCTGAACAAGTTGAACGAGATCCCGTGCTCGGTGCCTGAAGGGGCACAGCCTCCACGGGATGGCCGCTAGGCGGCCACCTTGTCATCCTTCATGGCCGGGCGCGTCGTCGGGCGGGAATTGCTCGACTGGCCGGAGTTGGTGACGGTTTTGATTTCGCCGGTCAGTTCGCCGCCGCGCTCGATCTCGATTTCCCCGTAGGTAATCTTGCCGCGCACTTTGCCGGTGGAGTAAATCACCAGGCGGTTGCGCACGATGAGGTCGCCTTCGAACAGGCCGCTGATTTCGGCATCTTCGATCTGCGCCGAGCCTTTGAACGACCCGGTTTCGGCGATTTCCACCGTATGGACGTCGTTGAGCGTCGCATCGACTTTACCCTCGATGACCAGGCGGTCGCAGGTGGCGATTTCGCCTTTGAGCAAAATATCGTTGCCGACGGTGAGCACGCGGCGGCCGGACTTGTTGCTTTTGTCAATCAGGGCATTGGACGAGGTGACCGTGGTCGTCTTGGCTTCCGGCATCCGGTTGCGCGACATATCTGCCCCGATGGACGAGGCATTCGGGCGGAAGGCAGTACCGGACTGGGACGGACGCGAATCCGGCAGGGGACGGGAAACCCCGCCGCTGGACGATGACGCGCTTCCTGATGCCGACGACGAGCCGGAGGTGCTGCCTGCGCCGCTGTTTGCAGCGGGCGCGGCCGGCGGTTGGATAGCGGTGGTCGTTTCCGCGGGCGCGCTGGGCGCGTAGGCGGACTCGGTGGGGGCATCGAACAGGCTTTCTTCTTTGCGACGGAACATGGCTGATCTCCTAAGTATCAATCTTGCGAGCGCTTGAGCGCTGCGCAGGATCTATGTTACCTTTGATCCTGTGCAGCCGCTACCGCGTCTCACAGGATTTATACGACACTATAAGAATTATTTTCGTTATGCCACAAGAATCTGCACTATGCTTATCATCGATTACTTCAACCGTTTTTTCCTGAAAAAAACGGCGCTTGCCAGGGTTGTGAACAGGGGGTTGGTCACCACGGCGTCGAGCAGCCAGTTGGGCGCCAGCGTTTCATAGGATTTTCTGAGTGCCTGCTTGGCGTAAAACCGTGGGTAGATACGCTCAAGCAGGGAAGCCGGATGCTCCGCGCCGTCCTTGATGTGACGGGCAAGGGTGTCGCCCAGTATTTTGCCGTAATGCAGGGCGGTGTGAATGCCGCCTGCTGTCAGCGGCGAAACGATGCCCGCTGAATCACCCAGCAGGATGACGTTATCCCGCGCGAAAGGCCTGACCAGCCCGCCGACGGGAATCAGCCCGCCGCGCCGCGCCGCCACTTTGGCCTGCGAAAAATCGAATATGCCGCTCATGCGCCGGACAAATGCGTCGATATCCGGCTTTTTCGGCATCCGCTGGGCGAGGCCGATCTGCGTCACGCCGACGCCGGGAATCACCCAGCCCAGATAGCCATAGGCCAATGTTTGATCGAGAAAACAATAGAATTTATGGTTATCTATCAGCTGCAAGCCCTCATATTCCGCCTCGGCGCCAAGCAGGAATTGCCTATTCTGCCCCAGCGCGAAATCATCAGCCACCTTCGAGCGCGGCCCGTCGGCGCCGATCAAAAACCGGCAGGAAAATGCGCCGTTATTGATGCTGATGCATTTTCCCTCTTCCCGGCCATGTTCATAGGCCGTATCGTAAATAATATAGGCTCCGGATCGTGTGGCCTCTTCCGATAAATGCCGCATCAGCCCTGGCGTATCGGTGGTCAGGAAAAAATAATCGGGCGATTTGAGATCGGCGAAGCGAAGCGATGGAGCATAAAGCCGCACGTCGGTCACTTTGCGTGTAAGCGCAGGCGGGATGGCGAATTCTTCAGCGCATTCCTTGACGATGATGCCGGTGGTGTGCATCCCGACGCCGGGCGCTTTCTTGCGCTCCAGCAAGGTGACGCCGACGCCCGCCTCCGCCAGCGCCTTGGCACAGGCCAGCCCGGCGAACCCGCCGCCGGCGATGAGGATGTCGGTGTGTGTCATAAGAGTTCTAAAATCTTCTTCTCCGCCATGGAAACGGGGAGTTTTTTGAGTTGGGCAAGCGTATACCAGTTTTTTCCTTTGTTACCGTGTTCTGCTTCCATAAGCAATATCGCCGCCTCCAGCGTAAAGTGGCTGTATTGCTGGCGGATGTGGCCAAGTTCTTTGCTCTTAAGGGGAGGGGGAGTATCCATTTCCACAAAATGATACAGCCCGTTTAAAAATCGGCTTTTGCGCGGCGTGGCATAATATTTTCCTTCGGCGTTGCGCAATAGGACAATACTTTTTCTGCGCACCGGCGGCGTTTTTTTGCTTTTCAGTGCGGGGTAGGATTCCGGCGATGTTTTACCTTTACACATACTATTTGCCGGACATTGACCACACAAAGGCGCGCGCTTGCGGCAGACCAGCGCGCCTACATCCATCATCGCCTGATTGTAATCGAAGGGCTCAGCCTTATCCAATAACAGTTGCGCCTTGTCCCAGAGTTCCGGCTCACTGGGCGTTTCAAGCGCAAAAATACGCGACAATACCCGCCGGACATTGGCTTCCATAACGGCCACCGGCTGACGATAAGCGAAGGCCGCAATGGCATGGGCGGTATTGCGACCGATGCCGGGAAGAGCAAGAAGGTTAGGGATTAGGCTTTGGGCATTAGGCATTAGGGTAGACATTTCTTCTCCCCAATGCCTAATGCCTAATGCCAAATCCCTGCTTACTATCTTCTGCGCCGCCTTATGCAAATTGGTCGCCCGGTTGTAATAACCCAGCCCATGCCAGGCGGCAAGCACATTGTCCTGCCGGGCGGCGGCCAGTTTCGCCAGCGTCGGGAAACGTTTGAGGAATGGGAAATAATAACGCTCCAGCACGGTTGCCACCTGCGTTTGTTGCAGCATGATCTCGCTGACATAGATGGCATAAGGGTCAGCCGTATGGCGCCACGGCAGGTCCTTGCGCCCGTGCGCGCCGTACCAGCGATGGAGGCGGCGATGAAAAGCTTGTATAGATTTTTTATTCATAGGATAATGCACATTCAACTTTTTAGGGTAACGCTATGAATAAACAAAAAGCCGCTGCTTTGAAAGAGCCGAAATTATCCTTTGCAGTAACGACGGGCGCATTACCCGCCTCGCGCAAAATCCATATCGGCGGCGTCGCCATGCGCGAAATCGAACTATCGAAAGCTTCGGGCGAAGCGGCGGTGACGGTGTATGACACATCGGGGCCTTATAGCGATCCGTCGGTCAACATCGACATCTATAAAGGATTGTCCAAGCTGCGCGATGCATGGATTCGCGCGCGTGGCGATGTTGAGGAATATGAGGGCAGGGTGGTGAAGCCTGAAGATAATGGACTGAAGGATTCAGGATTCGGGATTCAGGATTCGGGGGTAGAGACATTTCCTCATGTCAACACGCGCCCTTTGCGCGCGCGCAGCGGCAAGGCGGCCACACAAATGGCTTATGCGAGAGCGGGTATCATTACATCGGAGATGGAATATATCGCTATCAGGGAGAATGAGGGGCGTATAAATCCTGTGGGCGGTTTAGTCGCAGCACAGGATCCTGCGCAGTCGCTTCGCGCCTCGCAGGATTTACGCCCTTACCAAAAAGGCGAATCCTTCGGCGCAAAAATCCCCGAATTCATCACCCCCGAATTCGTGCGCGACGAAGTGGCAAGCGGCCGCGCCATCATCCCCAACAACATCAACCATCCCGAATCCGAGCCGATGATCATCGGCCGCAATTTTAAAGTAAAAATCAACGCCAATATCGGCAACTCGGCGGTGACCAGTTCGGTCGCGGAAGAAGTCGAAAAGATGGTCTGGTCGATCCGCTGGGGCGCCGACACGGTGATGGATTTATCGACCGGGCGCAGCATCCACAACATCCGCGAATGGATCATCCGCAACTCGCCCGTTCCCATCGGCACGGTGCCCATCTATCAGGCGCTGGAAAAAGTCGGCGGTGTCGCCGAAGAGCTGACCTACGAGATTTTCCGCGACACGCTGATCGAGCAATGCGAGCAGGGCGTCGATTATTTCACCATTCATGCCGGCGTGCGCCTGCCCTTCATTCCAATGACCGAGCATCGCAAAACCGGCATCGTCTCGCGCGGCGGCAGTATTCTCGCCAAATGGTGCATGAGCCACCACAAGGAAAATTTCCTCTACACCCATTTCGAGGACATCTGCGAATTGCTGAAGCAATACGATGTGAGTTTTTCACTGGGCGATGGCCTGCGCCCCGGCTCGATTCACGATGCCAACGACGAGGCGCAATTCAGCGAATTGAAAACACTGGGCGAACTGACCAAAATCGCCTGGAAGCACGATGTGCAGACGATGATCGAAGGCCCCGGCCACGTGCCGATGCACCTCATCAAGGAAAATATGGACAGGCAATTGGAGCTGTGCCACGAAGCGCCGTTCTATACGCTCGGGCCGCTGACTACCGACATCGCGCCGGGCTATGACCACATCACCAGCGCCATCGGCGCGGCGATGATCGGCTGGTTCGGCACCGCCATGTTGTGCTACGTCACGCCCAAGGAACATCTGGGATTGCCCGACCGCGATGACGTGAAGGTTGGCGTGATTTCGTATAAAATCGCCGCGCACGCCGCCGATCTCGCCAAAGGTCACCCCAGCGCGCATAGGCGCGACGATGCGCTGTCGAAAGCCCGGTTCGATTTCCGCTGGCAGGATCAATTTAATTTATCGCTCGACCCCGAAACCGCCAAAGACTTCCACGATGAAACCCTCCCCGCCGAAGGTGCCAAAGTCGCCCATTTCTGCTCCATGTGCGGCCCCAAATTCTGCTCGATGAAGATTTCACAAGATGTAAGGGAATATGCTGCCAGCGAGCGGGAAAAGGGGATGCAGGAGATGGCGGAGAAATTTAAGGAGAGCGGTGGGGAGATTTATCAGAAGGTGCCGGCCTGATGGGTAAACTGGTCGATGAAATACGGGGTTGGCAGCAAAATTTACAGCCTGCTAAAGCTATCCCCGCAAGTACTGCTGATCGCGTATCTCCTGCCGGCGATAGAGTGTTGGCGATAGCTTGCGTCGATGCGCGGATAAATCCAAAAAGGTTTAAGAAAGGCGGCAAACCGTTTGCGGTTGGCAATGGATATATCGTCCGCAATATTGCCGCGCGCGTGCTCGGCCCCGGTGGGCCGGACGGGGATGAAGAGGAAAAATTGCTCACCGAAGCGATCAAGAGCGGGGTGAAATGTATCCGGATAATTCCGCATAACCATTGCGGCGGCATCGGGGCCTGCATGTGTGGGAAAGGCGGCCCTCGTCTTAAAAAATATCTCGGGTCTCTTGCCGATGTGCATGAGGATGCATTGAAATTCAGTGATAACGATGCGAAGAACCTACGGTGTTTAGAAGCGCGATCCGTGCTCGATAGCGTGAACAAGCTGAAATTGCACAAGGTCGTACAGGAAGCGTTTGATGCAAAAAAGCTCAGGATTGAGCCATACCTGCTCGATACCGCTACCGGGGAATTGATGGATCCGGAGACGGCGCTGCGTGATTTTTCCGAACATGAATGCAAACCGCCGCCGCATGAACCGAAGATGCTGATTATTTGCAACATGGATGCCACTTTATTGCCGCAGGACGATTTGCATACTGCCGATGGACCGCTGGGCGATGGCAAAGCACTTATCTACCGTACACAGGATGGGGTAGTAAAAGGCCCCGCCAGTGACAAGGAAGCGGCAATGATCGAATTCGCTTTGGACGGGAAGGTCGAAGATATCGTGGTGTTGGGCAAAACAGGAGGGCATGACTCGCCTGAAGCGCGCGCCGCCCAAAAGGACAAAATTCGGCATAGTGTCGCGGCTTTGAAGAGGAGCTATCCGGAAACAAACTCTATCCAAGTGCGCGGCTGGGTAATCGACCCGGCAACTCAACGCATTGAGGAAATGGATCCGGCCACCGGCCGTTTTTCTCCTATGGGGTTAGCTGCTATATCCCGTTAGTCCGCCTTCATTTGTACGCTGACTTGGCAAGAGAAGGCTGATAATCGCTATGGAAGCATCGTATATACGCAAGATCACGTATAAATTTTGCGCTCCGTAGAAAATAATTGGTATGCCGGTTTTGCCTCTCTTATCGGTATCGGAAATCATCACGGTGCCAGTTCACCGGCCCGGGCGACGCCGTACAATTTCCAGCAGTCGCCATTGAGCAGGCCGTCCACGGGGCAGCCCAACATGATTAAGCTGCCATCACTGTAAACCGTCTGCGGCGCCGGCGCGCTGGCCGCTTGATCCGGATAAAAGACCTGGAAATTGTCGCCGCTGACGCCGTTGTAGTTATAGACAAACGTCTGGTCGAGCGCGATCCAGTTGGTCCTACCGGCGTTAAACGCAGACGACGAGCGGAGGATGTTGGACTGGGGTCCCCATGTCGCGTCGTCCGGACGGTTCAGCTTGTCGAAACGCACATTGTCGACGACCACGGTGCGTGAGCCTACGGTTGTGAGATCGCTCGTCGCAAACCACCTGGACCCTATCCCGATGTTGATATAGTTTCTCAGGTACGAATCACGGATCGTGATCGTCCCCCCACGGGTATTGGTGCTGGGCGCGAACCCGATCAAGAACCCCTGAATGTCGGCATTGGTGATTACATTCTTTTGGGTGAAATAATCGGCCTGTCCGATCGCCGTGTCTCCATACGATACAAGCGCAGGATCGCCGGCATCGTTGCGCATGACGAAGTGATCGAGGACGACGTCGTTGCTCTCGTAGCTCCATACGCCGATTGGATGGATGTGCCATGCCGTGAAATCCTTGAAGGTGCTGGTTCCAGCACCTTCCGGGGTCTGGTCGATAGCGTTGATCCACCAGTAGCTCAGCGAGCGCCCGCCATAGGACTCGTTTCCGCTGAACTCGAGGATCGGCAGGGAATTCACCTGGGCCATGTGGAACTGCCCTGCCACGAGATCAGCGCCCGGGAAGAGCGGGATCGTGATGTTCGGAACATAGCGGGCGTAATACTGGTAGCCGTAACGGGCGGTGCCGGCGGCCACGTTGCCCTCGACGTAATTATTGGGCGTACGCAACCAGAAGGCCGACCCCTCAATGCCGATATCGGTAAAGTTACCTATGTTCCGGTCGTCGGGGCGATCCGCCACTCCGGTGGTTTTGACGATGAAGTTGTGCTTAACCATATTAAAGCTCTCGGAGCCGCTCACCGTCATGAGTCCGGCGCCCTCCCAGTTGAAGACGACGTTGTCCTGCAGCAAACCGTAATTGGTGTCGTCGAGGACGATACCCCAGCGGAACGGCATGGGATCGAGCGGACAGAACACCGCATCACCGATCATAGTGAACTGGTAGCCATTGGACGGGGTCGTGGACGGTCCCATGAGGTGGAGGAACTCCACGGCGGAGCGCTCATTCTGGTTGGATCCAATGTGGGTCAGGTTGTTGTTGGTGTCGAAGGTCGTATTGTCTAAGGCGTCTATCTTCGTCCTGCCGAGCCCGGCAAAGGTGGTGTAGCGGAGATCGACGTTGGCGCGCTGGGTGAACATGACGTAACCGCGCACACCGGTAGCGCTTTGCGAGCGGATGGTGACATTGTTGGTCAGATCGCCCACGTGGGGTGTGTAGTCAAGCACCCCGTTGGCGTCCCTGACCCCGGGATGGGCATACTGGAGCGGCGCGGTAAGTGTCACGACCGTTCCGTCGGAAGACACGCTGGCGATGGTCGGGCGCTCGCTCTCATCTGGGGCAGTGCGGTACTGGCGCGAGTCGGAGAGTATCAGCTTGTCGCCGGCATTCCAGTTGCTGACAGCGGAGGCCAGCGTCAAGGTCGTATCGCCGGCTTGTGGTTCGGTCTTCAGGCGCACGAAGGTTAGTACCCTCGGCGTTCCGGCCGTGGTTACGGTGCCCAGCCCAATGAGCGCGTGCTGGTATTCTTCCGGGTCGAAGTCAACATTGAGCGGCTGATTGGCAAAAATAACCGAGGCCGTCACGTTGGACGCGATTGGATTGTTCACCGTGCCGATATTCAGCGTTGCTTTGTCCAGCACCAAGAGGTTGAGCAAAGTCATACTGGTAGTGACATTAGGGCTAAAGGTAAGTGTGCCGCCCCCCAGGATTTCAACAGTGTTCAGGACAGCCGCGCTGTTTACATCGTAGGTCACAGTCGTGCCGGATACGATATTGACGATGTCTCCGGTACCGGGCAGTTTGCCGGTAGACCAGATGCTTGGATCAGACCAGTTGCCGGATTTGGTGTTGCCTACCGTCGAATGCAACCCGAAGTTCGGGATGTTCATGTACTCGACGTGCGTACCCCCATCTCCGTTGCCGTCGGGTGCTACGTAAGGCACCTTGATGAAATCGCCCATGGGGGTTGACATCGTGACGGTGAAAGTGCTGGCCAGGGCATGGCCGTTTGCATCCTTGGCGACCGCGCCGGAAGATCCACCGAGCACGGTGAAAGTGTAAGCCGTGGACACTGTCAGCGGATTCGTCGGCTGCAAGGTCACCGTCTTCGTTGAGGCATTATAGCTCACCGTGGCGGGCACGGGCTTGTTAGACGGGTCGAGAAGTTGTACGGTGTTGGCGTTGAGCGTGCTCGCGTCCATCGCCTTGTTGAAGGTAGCGGTGAATGCGCTCGAAGGGGATATATACACGGGCTGTGCCGGCGTGACGGAAATAACCTGCGGTGGTGCCGAAGGATCCGGGATGCCAAAAAAGACGCCATACATGTAAGCAGCATAGGCACCGTTGGGCGTGACTGCGAATTTAACGTGCCCGCTGACATTCCACACGAGGTAGAGGCCGCCGGAGAAGGAAGACATAGTCTGGGAATCGAGCACCGCGCCGCTGTCGCCATCCGTGACCTTAACGGTCTGGGTGAGAGGATAGCTGTTCCAATCGATGGCGTAAAAAGAAATAGCGTGCGTTTTGCCGTCGGTCACGTTGATGTCAATGTCTATGGGCATAACACCGTTCGAATACCAGAACGACACTTCGCGATCCGTGGAACTGGACGATTTCTGCAGCGCCCGTACGTCCGAAGTCGAAGGGAGCATTGTCATGGAACCGCCACCACCGGCAGTCGTCACTTTGACTGTTGCGTAAGCCGGCAGGCTGAGCCCCTGATCCCCAACGACATCGCCCCCGTCATATCCGTAGGTTCCCTTCCAGTTGCCCGACGTCGTCGAATCTGCAGCTACGAACGATGCGCTACCGGAGGCAAAGCCGGCGGAGGGAATGAGTACGCTACCCAGCAATAGCAAGAGGGCGGCCAGGGCGACGTGGCGCCATTGTGGCTTGGCGGTATGATGCGTTGCGGTCATAAAACGCTCCTTAGATAATGAGCTTTGCTTTTTGTATTCGTTAGGGCTTTTCATAAAACGGATCGTAACGGTTAGTTAAGGTTGTTCAGATCATAGCTGGCGGGCCAGCCGTTCTGCTTTTTGCCGAAGAGGACATAGGTGGAACCGGCGTTGGTCACGCTGTTTGGAGAGGCGTTCGAAGCGCCGATCAGCACGTCAGAATAGCCGTCTTTATAAATGTCGGCGACGGCAAGGCCAAAGCCGGCAGCGTCATTCGCAGCGACACCGGTAATGGCAAACCCATTCGTCCCATTGAGGGTAGCTAGGTCAAACGTCGACGACCATGCGTAAGAATCGCTACCGAAGATCACGTATACCGCTCCCTTCGCACCGTTTATCCACGGATCGCTGACCAGCAGATCGGGGGTTCCGTCATGGTTGACGTCGCCGACAGCGACGTTCATACCCAGAGCGACCTTACCCGCGTTGGTCAAGGCGAAGCCGGGACGCGCTCCCGCATTACCGGTGGGAGGCGAAGTAAGGGGAGAGACGTCGTTCCAAGGCGTCGCATGACCGAAATAGACCCATACTCCGACGAGAGGGTTTGCGACAATCAGATCTTTGGTTCCGTTTCCATGGCCCTTGATGTCACCGGCCACTAACTTGGTGTCGTAATTAGATAGCCCCGGGATACTAACCTTGAAACCTTTGGTGCCGTCAACATAGGTATCGACGGTGAGAGAGGTGGGCCAGGGATCGGCATGGCCGAACACGACGAAGCCGTCGCCTACATTGCTGCCCCCGATCAAGATGTCGTCATAAGTATCGCCGTTGATATCGCCGGTGGCCATATTCGCTCCTATCCTACTAGTTGCACCATATAGATTAGGATCGCTGATCTGCATGTACGTGCCTTTAGTGCCGTTAACGCTCCCATCCAGTGGGTCGGTTGCAAGATTTATTCTGGCAGGCCAAGAGCCGGAATGGCCAAAAATGACCCAGCCAATATCCGTGTAGGTGTTATAATAGCCGCCGTCGCCGCCAATTAGGATGTCCTTGTACGCGTCCCCGTTGATATTGCCGACAGCTACCGAGCTGCCCACGCCACGAAGGTTGACGCCGTAGATCTCAAAGCCGTTAGTGCCGGTAAGAGGTGTGTTGAGTATGTCAAGCACAGCAGGCCAGGCCGGGTCGCCGGCCTTGTGGCCGAAAATGACATACACCGCGCCAGCTATTGAATCGCCTCCTTCATGCGCGGTCGGGTTTCCGATAATAATATCGTCAGTACCGTCATTGTTGATATCGCCGCAGGCAACCGCCAGATTAAGCAAGTAATCGCCGCTGGCAGTGAAGCCATAAATGGCAAAGCCGTTGGTGCCGTCGAGTTGATCGACCGGCAGAGGATTGATGAAATTACCGGTGGCGTTGCCGAATATAACATACACTCGATTGCCAAAACCTGACTGGATGATAAGATCGGGAATGCCGTCACCGTTCACATCGCAGGACGTAATGCCTGTACCGGTTCTCCAAGTAGCGGTCACCCCATCAACGCGGAAGCCCGGGATGCAGGCCTGACCCGCAGGGCTAAACCCATCATAGGCATTCTGCATTTGCCAGCGTTCCTTGAAGCGCACGATATCGTTGAACGGGTGCGTCGCGTCGCTGCCGTCGAGCGAAATGTCTTTCTGCACGTAGCTGGCGGCATAGGTTCCGGCGGCGGCGGCGCTGGTGCAATGGCAATTCGTCAACTCGTCGGTGTTGGTCACCCCGGCATTCATGCGCGCACCGCCCTTGAGATAGCCGCCATGCCCGTCCGCCCCGTAACTGATAAGGGTATAAGCGCCCAAAGTCGTACGGCGACCGCCGCCGGCATTGTTGACTATGATCGCTCCGCAATTCGGCGTAATGCCGTAACTGATAAATGCGCTGGCTGCCGTCAGCGGTGTCCATACAGCGTAGGCGAATTTGCGGCCCC
>Ga0207022_10040_pt1 | contig 33942 bp, 25 predicted proteins | sample Alteio_BWMinCont_46_FD_153307 | JGI IMG/M metagenome (GOLD analysis project Ga0207022, IMG submission 153307) | Enriched cells from forest soil in Barre Woods Harvard Forest LTER site, Petersham, Massachusetts, United States -... | ecosystem: Environmental > Terrestrial > Soil > Temperate forest >... | reverse complement strand
ATCGCGCTCGCCCTCGCCGATCACCACCGTGCCGTCGATATTGAGGCTATTGAGGTGGAGCGTCAACTGGCCGGCGAACGCCTTGCGCCGTTGCTGGTCGTCGACGGCGCGCTGGCGGTGACGGCGGTGACGGCGGCTCTGGTCGCGGAATTGGCGGCGGTTGCTCCCTTTGGCGCCGGCAACGACGAACCGCGTTTTGTCGTGGTCAGTGCCCAGGTTGCCAAAGCCGATATCGTCGGCGCAGGCCATGTTCGGTGTTTTCTCACCGGTCGCGGCGGCGGACGGCTCAAGGCGATTGCCTTTAACGCTGCGGACTCCGGACTGGGACATCTGCTTTTGACGGCCGGAGGACGCCTGGTTCACCTCTGTGGGGCCATTCGCGCTGATACGTGGCAGGGGCGTAACGACGTCCAGTTGTGTATCGATGACGCCGCGTACGCGAGCTGATACCGATCCGCACCGCGCGACGCATCGGCATTTGTCATTTCTTTCCTGCCGATGGGGTGGTTACAGGTCTCGCGGTTGACGCCGCCAAATCGTCATGCCACGCTGACTATGGGACGCTTTTCGCCGATCGTGTTCATCGCGCGCGTCAGGGGAGTCATGACGATGTCTGTGACCAAATTTGTTCGTTATTTTTTCGTTGCGGCCCTCGCGATTTTGATCGGGGTGGCCCAATCCGGAACGGTCCGGGCGGCTGACAAAGCCGCGCCTGAGGGCGTCGGCGGATTTGACGGCAGCAGTTTCAAGTGTCTCGACTATACAAACGGCCTTGGCGAAAATGCGACGACCAAACCGTTGTCGGTTCTCGGTCATTTGTGGATGCAAGGGTATCTCGCCGGCCTCTACAAGGCGCAGGGAAAGCTCGAATTGTCGGATGATAAGGCCGACGAGCAGAAGTTCAGCAGCGTGATCCTGCAACGGTGCCGTGATTACCCGGGGTCCTCGATCCTGGCGGTGTCACTGCAGGCTATCGCCAAGGATGTCTATAAGATCCCGTCCAAGACGATCGTTGATTTTTCACTGTCGAGTTATACCTGCGGACAGCAGACCGATGCCAAGGGAGGTGCGGCCGGCGATGCCAACAAGGCCGATCTGGCGGACTTGTGGGCATTCGCTTTTATTCAGGGCTATAAGAATGCCACGACGCCGGACATGTTGATTGCCCCGGAGAACAAATCCGTATTGACCGGTGCCATCGCCAGGAATTGCGCCAAAAATCGCGACATGACCTTGCTGGATATGACAGCCCTGGTCGCCGAGAGGGTCAAGCTGCAGTAGGGCCGGGGCTGTTCCACGGCTTGGGGCGCGGGATTACTTTCTGCGTCTGCCTTTACCGCGGCCCGGTCTGCCCGGGGGCGGCGTCGCATCGCCATCGCCAAGGCTGCGCTGCATGAAAACAGCATCGCTCCAGCGACCGAACTTGTAACCTACCGACGACAGGGCGCCGATGACGTAAAAGCCGTGGCGGCTGTGCAAGGCGAGGGAGGCGGCGTTGGCTGAATCGCCGATCACGGCGATCATCTGCCGGAACCCGAAGGCTGTGCAGCGATCGATCAGGGCCGTCATCAGGACGTTGCCGATATCCCGCCCCAGGACGTTCGCCGCGACGTATACGGAATCCTCACACGTATAGCGATAAGCCGACCGCTCCCGGAAGGGCGCGGCATAGGCGTAGCCGAGCACCGTTTTGCCCCGAACGGCTACAAGATAGGGCATGCCCCGGGAAACGACGCGCTGCCAGCGCGCCGTCATCTCCGCGACCGTCGGCGGCTCGTCTTCAAACGAGGCGGTCGATTTACTGACGTAGTGTGCGTAAATCTCCTGGATTGCCGGGATATCCTCCTCCACGGCAGGGCGCACGCGGACTTTGAGGGGGGCGGTCGAGGGAGTGGCTGCGGACATGGCGGAGAATTGGAGCCCGGAATTGGTCATGACGAGGCGCGGAGACCGCGTACTGGCTGCTGTATCCCGCCGTGGATACCGTGGAACCTTTAACCCAAGGTGAACATTGGCCAAATTGAATGTCCGCCGCCCCTTGATTTCGCCGCCGTGAGCCAGTATCACCACCCGCGCATTACTTCCGCCCGCGCCCGACGTCCCCATCGTCTAGAGGCCTAGGACATCGCCCTTTCACGGCGGTAACCGGGGTTCGAATCCCCGTGGGGACGCCAATATTTTCAATCACTTAGCCTTTGGAGATCATCCTGCAGAGCCTTTGTACGGCAAATATACGGCATAGACGGTGTGGGACGTTGGGGGCCGAAGGTGGCGATCCAGGGGTGCCAAGACCGGCCTATCCCTTCATCCTGGCCACGACTTGAATCGCAATCTCGGTCGCAATGTCCTTGTTTCTTGCAGTGGCGTCCGATTGTCCCAACGCACCGATGATTTCCGCCTGCCTCTCCGGGGAAACGGGACCGTAACTGCACAGCGTCGTCATCATGCTGTCATGCCCCATGTTCTGACTCCATGCCTTCATCGCTTCGAGGTTGAGTTGTAGCTTGTAGGCAAGCTGGGTAAGTGTGTCGCGGATCGAGTGCGGCTTCACGTAAGGTAACTCTACCCGCGCGAAGGCTTTTCTGAAAATCTGACGGACCGGGGCAGCGTTGGCCCAATGCTCTCGCGTCAGACCTTGGGCCGTGAAGGTTTTATGTTCGCCCGGTCGCACTTCTGTCTTCGGGAAAAGCGGATCATTGGGACCATATAGCCTTTCGGTCACCAAATACTGTACCCAGGCTCGGACGATATCGCCAATATCTTCCCCGACCGGATAGAAGAAGGTCTCAATGGCCTTGCGGAACTTGGTCTGGATCTCACGCGGGTCCTGGAACACGTGGCCACGCTCGATCGAGATGTGTTTGAGTTTCAGCCCTATGACAGCTGCATCCCGCATCCCGGTCAGCAGCAAGAGGGCCATGAGAGCTTGGTCGCGCCGATCAACCTCATTGCCCGTCGGCATGGCGAATAAAGCGGCACGGTACTGCTGCAGCGTGGCATAGGACTTTGGTCGAGAGGCATGGGCAGCACGCTCATCGTTCGTGGTCAGATTCAAATAGGCGATGTGGGTCGGATCGATGCGGCGGCGATGAGTCGGTCGGCTATGCAGCCACGCCAGAAACTCTTTGAGCGCCTGCAGGATGTGGTGTGCGGTTGATGTACTGATAGGCTTGCCGGAACGCTGCCCTTTGGAAGCGACCAGCGCCCTCTTAAAACCCCGCGCTTGCTCCTTGTTGAAGGTGCCAAAATCCTGGAACCCGGTATAGACCTCCAGCCGATCGATGGCGTGGCGCACCTGTTCCACAGTGGCCGGCGACCGCTGTCGTGCGTCCTTCAAATAGATCAGATAATCGCGTTTGATACGGTCATTCCTGGGGTTGGTTCGTGGCATGTTCACATCACGGCTCCAAGTCACTGTTTAGGCTGAGGCTGGCGCGCTCTAATATGTGCTCCCCTGTCAGTTGCTGGACGTGGAAGCGGATTTTGATTTTCGGCAAGTCATGGAGACTCTGAACCTTGTTGATCGAAGTACCACAAATCACACACAACGCCTTGACCCGCACTAGTGTCGGACTTTCAACGGTCACATCGGCGATGCCAAGGTAACCCTCCCGCGGGGCGCGGCACTTGAAACAGTAGAATTCGGTCGCCATGCACTTTCGCCGCTTGCCTGTCTGCCGAGCACTCAAAAACCGCGCCAGCTCATCTCCGCGTATTAAGAACGGTCGCCGGTCCCGATCAGCCTGCAAACCATCTTTGAGCCACCGCAGCACGGCGTTCTTGTGGATGCCGAACAGTTCGGCAATCTCTTGCACGGTGTACGGCCACGTCGCCTTGATCCGCCGTAGGTTGTAGGTCCGTTTGCGTCTCGCCCTGGCCAGGTTTGGGCTGTCGTAATCGGTGCTTGAACGATGGGGTTGCTGGGGGGAGGGCTCGGTCACGGCAAATGGCCCTCATGTTCGCTGTCGTCGTCTTGTTGGGCATCGGGCATAGGGACCATAGGGGGCATAGGGGCGGAGGAAGGCTCGCCATCCATCCGATGATCCCTATGGTCCCTATGCTTCATGCCATTGGCGGAGCCTGGTTTGGCCTGTTGAACGGCGTATGTCGCCGCGCCCCATCTTCCCGCAGGCTTCTCGCGTGTCAGTACGAGACCGGCGCTCCTTGTCCCAACGAGGCGATTGAGGTGGGAAACGAGATGCTGGCGCCCTCTGCCTTGGGGATCGGCAACGGCTTTCACTGGTTCGGCAAGATCAACAGCCTTCATCGGATTGTCGGCGTGATGATGCCACCAGACCTGAAGGAGTTCGGCGACATGCTGTCGATGCGGATCGCTCGCCTTCACTGAGGCAATACGCTCTACCGGGTCTGAGCAGCCCAGTGCCACCAATGGATCACGCACCCAGGCGCACCATGTCTCGTAACTGCCAAGCGGACGGCCGCGCTCAATTGCGGCGAAGTTCTGGCGTCCCCATCGCCAGACCGTCAACGCTGCGACGAGCAATTCACCACGTCGGGCTTCGATCTCCTCAAGAAAGCCCGCGGCAAAAGGTCTCGTCTCGGGGTCTTCGCATCTCGCGTCGAGTTCACAAACAAGGAAGCGGCGGGCGAGGTCTTCGGAGATGGCAAGCCCGTTGCCGGTGATTGCGACGAAGGCGGTGCTATTCAATGGCACCATGCGAGTGACACCCAGGAGGCGCACACGCGCCGGGCGTTCTGTTAACACCGAGGCCAGGGTGGCTGATCGCAGAACCGCACCGTTGACATTATCGAGAAACATGGCCGGCGCCGCCTCAACCAATTCCGCCGCAAGCCGCTTGTCGAGTTCTGCCTTCTCGGTTCCCGCTGTAAAGGCACGCGGGCGCACGCCGTAAGCGATCGCGGAGATAGCTCGCACCAACATCCCCTTTCCGGTTCCAGCGCCAGATATTGCAGCGGCGACTACTAAGAGGCCGGGAGCAAGCTGCAAACTTGGTCGGCAGATTGCCGTTAGTAACGCTGCCAGAAGGGCGCTCTCGTCACTACCGGGGGGCCGGTCGAGATCAACCACTTCGACGCCAAGCATCGTGTTTTGCTTGCGAGCCGCATCGGCGAATGGGAAAGTTCGGAAAGTCTGCCGTAGAAAGCGCAGCGCGGTTTTTGTTTCGGCCAAGGTCGGCCGCGCCGGCACGCGCAAGGGTGGAACGTTTGAGCACCATTGGCCGGTGGTATCGTCGTAGCCCTGGATAGATCGGATTGTGCCATCCGGCAGGAGCAGCGGTGCCGTAGATATGCCGACCAGGGGCCGCAGACCCCAACCGCCCACCATGTCGAGATACATCCGCCCGACGCGCTCGGACAGTGTCACCGGAATCCGATTGCCATCCGCATCCACCTTGATCGGCTGGCAAAATCGATGGGCCTCGATCACGACGAGATTGACCGTGAGCTGCACCGCGATCGGTGCGCCGCCCTCAGCGGAGAACACAATCTTTACAGGCCCACCTCTGTCAAAAAAATGGGGAGATGCGGCAAGCAAATCCGCCAACGCCCGTACCGTGGCTGGCAGATCGCCACTGTGGACGATCAGATCTGGCTTACGTGGCATAGAATCGGCTGTTACGGCCGTCGCTTAGATATCTTTCGGCTTCGCGGCGGGAAGGGATTCAACCCAGCGCCGAAGTTCGGCGGCCAGGACCAGCGACCTTTTCCCGCGCTTACGCAGAATAAGTTCGCCACGTCCGACTGCTCGATACAACTCGGTTCGAGAAACCGCCGCTGCCTTGCAGGCTTCGGCGACCGTGAATGCAAGAGGTTCGGTGCTCATCGTCGCTCCTGGGTTCCAGACATCCGCAGGCGTTCCTGCGTCGCGACGAGCTATAACCCCGCGAGGGCGCGGCTATGAAAATCAACAATTCGCCGATTATTGGATTTTATTTGCCGATTTTTGTTGTCTCGGACGCCCGCGCCCATGGCCGTACACAGCCTTATAGGCAGCATCGAATTCGCGAGTTCTCAAGCCGGGCACGACTGACGGCGCGCTAACCGACAACGTTTTCCGCAATTGCCCGGATTGCGATGATTCGCGTAGCCACCTCTCGCAGTGGGCGATCCTCCTTTGCGCTTCGGAGGCACGCACCGGAGTTTCACGCTCAACGGCGTGAGCACCCCGCTGATAGACCTTGACGCTTAGCCGCTCGCTAGAGCCAACGGGCCATGCTGAGGACTCTTGCCAATTGATCGTCGCCTTGCTCCATGCATCAGGGGGAAGGTCTGGAACCCTCCCACCGCGCCAATTAGTCAGCTCCGCTACAAGTTGTTTGCTATCGAGCTGATGGCGAATGTTCTCCTCGACTCGATTGCGCCTGAGCTGGACCGGTGAGTCCCGGCCAACTTTTGGAAACGGACCGTGGAGGAAGCGCGTCCAAGCGACCCGATCACTTTGCCGCCGCATCAGCTCCTCATAGCGATCATGGTAGCGGGCATACTTCGCCCACAGCTTCCGATCGGATAACCGCACCAGCGCCTCCCCGAGATTGAGTCCCTTTTCGGACCACCGACGCAACAGATCCGCGCCGCGAAGTTCGATCTCCACGAATAACGTACCGGGATGCCTGTCGACGAGGCCGCCGGTACCCCAGCCCTGTTCCTTTGGGTACTTGCGTGCGCCCTTCCAAAACGTCGGCTCTATTTTCATGCTAGGATCAGCCGCGGGGGGATTGAGTCGATGCCCGTCGGCTGCCAGCTGTCCGTCGCGGAGTGCATCCACCAGCCTCTGCTCGGCGTCGAGCAGCTCTGCGCTAAGCTTCTGCGTAATGTGCCGCTTGTCAGCCGGTGCGGCGAAATCTTTTCGGTATGCGATCCAGTGAACCGCATCCATCCATCGGACGCGCGAGGACGCAGCGGAAGACGTGGGCTCAACAGAATTTTGTTTCGAAGCGGACTGCGGGGGTGCTCCGCAGTCATCGGCCGGCCAGAAATCAGCTAAAGGGATTTTCGGCCAAATCCCGCTCGCCTCGTACCATGGGAGGAAATCATCGTGCCGAATGCACCATGCCTCGAAATGAAGTCGGCGTATGTCATCCGGCCAATTGAGATACGGAGTGTTTGCGTATCGGACCAAGCCGTCTTCCGAGCCGTCCCACGGCCATGGTATCAGAGCCGAGTTGTTCAGGATCTGCGCGACGCTGCGTCGCCCCATCGGATGCGCCATCAATTCGGACGCCAGCGCCGGCACGCGATCCTCTTTGTCGGTCTTCATGAGCCACATTCCATCGCTGGTGCCGCCCCAGACAACGTTATCTCCAGGCCCTATGCTGAAGAGAGCGGACTTGCCTGACCGCTCGAATGTTCCGAGCCAAAAGGCTTTTATCATCTCTCCCACTAGGTCATGCGGTACCCGCTTCGAAACTTCGGACCATCGGCGCGATAGCTCACCAAGCGAGAGGTGCAGTCCCATGGCGGCAAGGCTCTCAAGCATTTCCCCATTGACCGCCGCGGCAGCTACGATGGGATTGCTGGGTCGCACCTGAAAAGCCGCGAGCAGCGCGGCCTTGCCGATTTTCACGGATATCCATCCGCTTTCTGATGGAAGGCCCGAGTCGGCGGGTCTTGGAGTAAAAGCCTGTGATCGTAGATCGTCGATTAAAGCATCGATCCAAAAGAGCGCAGGGATCGCTTCGCGCTGTCCACCTTCAGCCTTGTTGCCGTTGGCCTCAATTCGATCCTCAATCCGACTAGCGGAAAGTTTATGCCGAAGCTTTTCTTTCGCAGCTTCCCATTCCTCTCTTGAATAGGGCTCAGTAATCGCGCCGTCCGGCAATCGTTTCCAGTATGGCCCCTGCCTGCTTCCGATGACATCGCCGCATTGGTGTCGCGCGATCCAATCAACTGCCCCCCAAAAGGTCAACGTGCGGCGACCGCTCGTCTTCAACCGCCGTCCAACTCACGGAAACTCTCACCGGCTCGGGCGCCCGAAATGCTGACTTCACCTCGTCAGTGAGTGCGCGGAGGCGATGCCAGAGCGGCGGCCCGGGCACCCTTCTTTCACGACGAAAGATGAAAATTCCTAAAGTCACATTCTCATCGAGCTCGGTTGCGTCCAAAACATGGCGGTCAAGAGGCGCGGGATCGTCGCCGCGCGGGGACATGGCAACTAGCGTCAACTTGGCGGTCTCATGCGCTGCGGCAATCTTGCTCCAAACCTCTTGCGCGGGAGGAACAGACATTCCGACTTTCGACCATTCGATCAGGAGGTCGGTCATCAGCAGATTGAGCGCCAATCCGCGATGCTTCCGCTCCTCCAGATAGGGCCTGCCTGTGACGCTCTTGGGAGCGCTGGGCACCTCTGCCATGTGGCTGCCATCTTCAAAGCCGCACATCTTTTCGACCCAGGCACGCTCGCGAGTAACTACCCATGCGATGATCTGGAGAATGTCCCAATAGGCGGATGAAACGAGTTTTGGCCGCGCATCATTGCGACGAGCCGGCCAGCGCTCGACGAGTTCGGCCTTCCGAAACAACGTGCTCGCGGGTTCAATATATCGTCTGGCGTGGGGGCCGAAATGCGGCGGATGAATAGCCAGGCCAAGGCGGTGATTGAGTGCAATTTCTAAGGTCGCCGCTTCTGCGGCAGTGCCGTCACTCTGCAGGTCCGCGCGGCGCCAAACCACCCTGCCGGCACGCATAGCTTGAGTCAGTTCATCTAGCACCTTCTCCTGGGGATGATCGCAGACATAAGAAGCTAACACCTCGTGCGGTGCTTCCTTAATCATGCGAAGTAGGAGTTGCGCGTCGCCATCCCCTAACTCGTTCACTGTCTCCTGCGCTCGGAACAGAATCCAGCCAACGGACTGGACTCCGTTCCACCACTCATCGTCAAAACTGTTGGGAGTGGCATGGGGGGATGCAGCATGACCTGGGGCGCGCGGTTGTTTGTTATGAGGCCATAGCGCCAGCACCTCACTCCGATCAAATCGGACGGGAAGCCGCTCCATCTCCTGGACGGTTTTCCCAAACCAAAATAGTGGCTGGACTCGCTCGCCATCGCGGATCGCCAATAGCTTCCCTGCCTGAAGTTCTTGCATAAGGTCTTCCCGTGGCCGGCGCGATTTCCGCTTTGGATTGCCCTTGTATAGTCCCGCTAACTTCCAGGGTTTTTCGAGCAAGACCGGATTACGCCAAGCGATCCAGGCGAGCGCGCGCGCCAGAGGCCAATCGGTCTCTCCAAAAAGTCTCATCGAATATTCGCGGTCCTGCCGGCGGCGCTTGGCTATCGCGCGCCGGTGGCCCTGCTCATCATCTCTGCCAGGTTCGGAATTGCTCATTGCACCCCCGCTTTAGGTGCCCGCAAGGTGAGGCGCGGCGGTCGCGTGCGGTACGCGATTTTCGAGGATCGGCCTAGCCGCGCCGGTTCGATCATATCACGCGTGGATCGCCATGGTTAGGCGCTGAGGTGAAACGCAAAATCCATAGTGGCTGCTCGAGGCAGGGGAGTGTGCATATGTCGGCTCGCCGCTCATGCGGCTGTCGCGAGAGATCTTTCGCTCAGCGGGAACGTAATCGTGAATTGTGCGCCGGACCTGTCTGTCCGGTTGCTGGCGGAAATAGTTCCGCCTTGCGCCTCAACGAACCCACGGCAAATCGCAAGCCCCAGGCCTGTGCCAGCACGCTGGCGGTCACGTGCTTTGACGCGGTGGAACTTGTCGAAAATATGTTCAAGGTGTTCATCGGGGATGCCGGGGCCTTCATCCGCGATCTGCAGGCGTACAGAATCATTATCCCACATCCCGGTGACGCTGATCATAGATCCGGGCGGGGAGTATTTTGTCGCGTTGTCCAGTAGATTGAAGAGCACTTGTTCAAACAACACAAAATCGAGGCGCAGCATCGGCAGATCGGATGTTATATCGACATTGACTTTGTGATCGCCAAGTATGATCCGAGCTCGTTTAAGAGCACTGCCCACGACGTCCTCGATGTCGATGGGATCGCGTTTGACTTCAAGGGCACCGGATTCGAGACGCGTGATATCAAGCAAGTTATTAACAAAGCGATTAAGCCGCTCGGCCTCTTCCAAGGCCGTGTTAAGGAGGCCGTCCTTCGTGTCTCGGTCATAGATTTCCTGGTAACTACGCAGACTCGTCAACGAGCCCAGGATAGACGCCAGCGGCGTGCGCAGATCGTGGGAAATCGACGACAGCAGCGCGTCTCTTAGATGTTCGGTTTCTCGGAGGATTCGGGTCCGATCGATTTCATCCGCCAGCGCGATACGTTGTATCGCCACGCTTGCTTGATCGGCCAGAGCGTCGATCAAACGACGATCATCCGGCGTTAGAAACGCATCGCGCACCTCCTGTTTTACGCCCAGAACACCGACGGTATTGATTCCAATCCGCAACGGAATGAACGACCACTCCGAATTTGCAAATGACTCTGTGCCACGGCCAGAGGGGACGCCGTTACGAAAACTCCATCCCACAGGCTGAAGATCGTCCTCGCTAACTCTACTGTCGGCTGGGTATACCGCCCGCAAGGTAGTTTTTCCATCCTCGTGTAGGAAGATTACTACTCGGGATCGCAACATGGATCCAATCTGGCGGGCTGTCGCGTCAAGCAGTTCCTCCAACCTCGCCAACCCGGCGAGTTTTCGGCTAAAGGCATAAAAGCCCGCGGTTATTTTTGCACGATTGCGTGCCAGGAGGGCTTGAGCCCGAAGCTCATAGGTGATGCCACTCGCAACAAAGGCCGTAATCGCAAAGAAGATGAGTGCGACAACATCGCGCGAGTCCGCTATACGGAACTCGTAGATCGGCGGTTGAAAAAAGAAGTCAATGCATACTACGCTGATGACGGAAGCGAGCAACGACGACGTAAGACCGAGCACGACAGCGGTGATCAGGACTGTCGTAATGTAAAGTAGCGTAACCCCACCCATGTCGACGTATTCGCGTATGGAAACGCCGAACAGAGTTACTATCGCGACAATAGAGATTGTGAGAGTCGGAGGAATAACGTCCTTGAATTTTGTCCGCCGGATGGCGGATTTGCTGGTTACCGTCGGCTTGGATTCGTCTTCCCCGGCAATGACATGAACACTTATCCCGCCCGCGCGGCGGACCAGGTCATCGACCACAGACCCATGCAGCATTTCGAACCAGCGCGACCGGCGCGACTTGCCAATGACAATCTGGGTGACGTTGTGCTCACGTCCGTAGGTGAGGATTTCGTCGACGATTTCTCCGCCGGGGATTGTGATGCTGTCGCCGCCGAGTCTTTCTGCGAGACGCAGGCACTCGGCGATCCTGGCCTTCTCGTCTTCCCTCAGCCGGAAATGACGCAGGGACTCCACATACAGAGCTGTCCATTTTGAGTGCTGCCGGTCGGCAAGTCTGCGGGCGTAGCGTACGTCTGACGCGCAGCCGGGACGCTCGGAGACGCAAACCAGGATGTGCTCTCCCGACAGCAGGGAATCGGCGGCAATCCCGGAGCTGCTTGGGGCAATTGTCCGCCCGCGAACATGCTGCGTCGTGCGTCTAATGGCCAGAGTGCGCAGTGCGGTCAGATTACCGGGTCGAAAATATTGTGTATGACCTTTTCCGGACCACTGCTGAAAAATGTCCTCCGCCGTCGTGTCGACAAAGCTTATTTGATCGGCCAGATCCACAATACTGTCGGGCACCGTTTCATAGACGCGGACGCCGGTAATCTGAGCGACGGGATCACTCAGACTTTCGATATTCTCGACGTTGATGGTCGCATACACATCTATCCCGGCAGCCAACAGTTCCTTAATATCGATGTACCGCCTGGGATGCCGGCTGCCCGGTGCGTTGATGTGAGCCATATCCTCGATAAGGACGAGTTTAGGTTTCCTGAGTACGATCTCATCTACATCCATTTCTTCAAGGAAGCGGCCATCGTGCTCGATTTGACGGTTGGGCACCGCGGGAATTTCGCCGATGAATTGTTGCAGCTCTTGGTGTCCAAGTGCTTCGTCAGTTCCCAAAACGACTTGAGCGCCGTCCCGCTGGCGAACAAGCGCCGCGCGCAGCATCTCGGCGGTCGTGCCGATGCCTGGGACGACACCGAGAAAAACCTCAAGGCGACCAGGGGCCATGGATGTTGGTGAGGCAGGTGACATCTTCTGGATCATGGAACTCGTGCGGTTGAATATTAGCAGATTCGTCACAGCGATGGGTATTGCAGTATTTTCTGTAGCCGCTGAGATGCCTTTCGTCCTCCAATTTTCGCGACCCAATCAGTTCAGCATACAAAATTCCGGAATACCATGTTGGGGGTATGAGGAATCTCGCGCGGCGTGACATGGAGGTCACATCTAAATTCCATCAAAAACCGTATTTCTTCGGCCGACCGAACGTCCAAATTCATATGGCATTTTTACGTTCGCCGCCCCGATGGTCGTCGAACGAGGGGTAAGCGTGCGTTTGGCGACGCGAATACTGGTGAAGGTCTTGATGAAAGGCGAAGAGATCGGTGTTTGAGAGGATGTTGCTTGAGAAGTCCGGTTCGCTCAGGAAACGCTTCACGGCTTCCCAATGTTATTGCGTCGATCGGAGATCGAGGATGGCGGAACGGAGAGCCTTTTGGTCCGTTCTCGCCGTGACGGCAGAGCTATTGTCTGCGACTCCGGGTCAGGCCGCACGTCCGCGATGCGAACATGTTACCGAGGCGACCAACGGGCGCTTCGTTATCCTCGGTAGCGAGGTCTACGATATAAAGACGAATCTTACGTGGGAGCGCTGTAGTGTCGGGCAGTCCTGGAACGGACGTACCGGCTGTATCGGAGCTGTTAAGCAATTTCCCTGGGACGAAGCGATGAGCCAGGCCAAGGGTGCTTGGCGCGTGCCGACGGCGGACGAGCTGACCACCCTGGTATCGGTGAATTGCGCGCGGCCATGGATCAATGAAGAAGCGTTTCCCGACATGGACTTCAGCAAGTTATGGTACTGGACCGGCACGGAGAAGGGCGCCTTCGGTGCCATGAGCGTCCATTTCGGCGGACACGGGACCGAGTTCAATTACCGCGAGGGTAAGTTTGCCGTTCGATTGGTGCGCAGCGGGCACTGATTTTTTTAATTTTCCGCTGCGTCGATCGGTCGACGCACGCTGCTGCTCCATACACCGCGGCCGGTATCATCCAAGCATGATGCGCGTATGCGAGTCGACACGACAAGCAGACCTTACCAGCAGAGTTTTCTTTGCGATACGCATGCATCCTGCGTGCGCGGCTTCCAGCATTTCGCGAAACGAAGTTCAAGAATATTGCGCGGGCACGCCGCAGATAGTCTGCCGAAGTGGCATTGGAAGCACATCGAAATCACGTAAAAAAAAGCGAGTTTTCAGCAAATCCATCACTCAATCTCATATGGCATTTTTATGTCGCGCTATCCTATGGTCCGTCACAGAGGAGGCTATAGACGCGGCGCGTTGAGGGGCGCGATCGCGTAGCGAACGGAGTAAGTGACGTGATTCACGGGGGCGATCTGACGACTTCGGACAGTCTGCGACTTAAGACCACGCTCGCCTTAGTCAAAACGACCGATCATTCCGTAAAGCATGCAAAGCCGGATTCCCATGTGCCAGTGCATCTGGCGCACCTGGGGTTTCAGGATGATGGGTGCCGCGAATATTTGACGCGCGGCGTCCGTCGTCAAAAGGGATGTCTTCATCGCGGAAGCATTCCGGTCACCCGCGGCTCACGCATCACAAGCTCCAAGACTAAGTCCGCATTTTTCCAAGGAAGGATCGGTCAGTCGCGAAGACTCGCCGCCCAGTCGAGGAGAAACAGTGGACGGCATCGAGGTCAGGTCCTTTGTGCCGGAGGCGAGGTTCAAACCGTTGCCCCGCGAGTGCCGTGAAATAAGCGCTGACCGATCGTTCGCGGGTCAATTCATTGGTTCGAAGCCGCAGTGGGCGGAGAGCCGAAACTTAAAGCAGAGGAATACAGCAACATGCGTCGTTCGTTATTCGGGGTGACAGCAACAGCGTTGTTTTCGACGCTCGCGCTGCAAGGAGCGTTCGGACAAGAATCAACGGCCCAAGGTCCGGATCCAGCTCCGCCAGCTCGTTCAGTGCAGGTAGCGCAGGCGCCAAGCACTGCCAAGGTCACGGACTGTAAGGGCGTCAGCCCGTACGATCACTATGAGTGCCTTGACGCCTATCTGGGCAGTGGGTTCTTCGAGCGCTTGGCTAACTATTACAAGCTCGAATGGGGACAAGCCGGCCCGCCGTCCGATCCCAATGCCCCTCCATCCCGCCGCGATGGTTGGCCAGCGACACCAGAGACGTCACCGCCCATGCCCTTCACCGAGTGGCCCTACGGCGGCTCGGAGAATATCGGCGTGAACCGGTCCGGATCGGTCGATAGCCCCCTCATGGTGGCCCTCGGCAACACCGGCATCGGCAACTGGATGAACAGCAATGGGCTTCAGGTATACGGATGGGTGGACCCGGGCTTCAACGTCAGCAACATGACGCAAAAACCGGGTGGTAACGCGCCCGCAGCCTACGACTATACGCCCAACCGAGCTCAGCTTGATCAGCTCGTTCTTTACATCGAGCGTACAGCCGATACGGTGCAAACGGATCACATCTCCTGGGGTTTCCGGATTTCCGGCCTTTATGGCGAGAACTACCGCTACACCACGTCCTATGGCTTGGCGAGTAATCAGCTTCTCAAGCGAAACGATGTCATGGGATACGATTTCCCGATGCTATATGTGGAAGCCTTCATCCCGCAAATCGCCGAGGGTATGCTGGTCCGGGTTGGGCGTTTTATCTCCCTACCGGACATCGAAGCGCAGCTCGCACCCAACAACTATATGTATACGCACTCGATGACCTATAGCTACGACAACTACACGAATACTGGCATTCAGACGACTACGGCCATCACCAAGAATTTCTTCATCCAATTAGGCTTGGTCGATGGCACCGAAGCACCGCTTTGGCATGTCGGCAAGAAAGAACCCAATCTCGATCCCAACCCACTGTTTCCGAACCCAACCTTTCCCAAGGACCCCGGCGCCAGGCCATCGATCACCGGTTGCTTCCGCTATAACTTCAACGATGGAAAAGACAACATCAACGGCTGCGCCGATGCCATCAACGCTGGCAATTGGGGATACAATAACCTTCAATGGTATGGCTTTACCGCCTACCACAAATTCAACGATCACTGGCACATTTCCTATGAGTTCTACGACGAACATCAAAACAATGTGCTGAACCAAAACAATCCGGCAGCTCTGGCCGCTTATCTTGCTGGCGGGACTCCGTTCTCTCCGCAGTATATACCCTTCAACTCTCCCTTCCTGGCGCAGTGTAAAAGCGCAACCGTGTTCTCTTGTAAAGCAGAGGCACTCGGCACCGTGGCTTACATAAACTACAGCCCCGAACCGATGGATAACTTCTCCTTCCGGCCCGAGTTCTATGACGATAAGGAAGGACAGCGGACCGGTACGAAGACCCGCTACGTGACCATGGGTCTTGGTTGGCAGCACTGGCTGTCGCCGCAGATAGAGCTGCGTCCGGAAGTCACCTGGTACAAGTCCCTGGACGCTCCTGCTTTCAACGGCAACCCCAACGCGGGCATACCACCCGACCGGCATATGGCGTTAATCGGCTCGGGCGATATTATCATCCATTGGTAAGCTGATCTTTTACTACTCGTTGCCTGAAGACACCGGGGAGTCGCTTCTTTCGACCGCTTACATTAGCCGGGGAACGGTCGGCAGAAAGCGGCTCCCTAGAATTTTAATTTCCGCACGCCCCCTGGAAAGACGTTCGCCTTGCTCAACTTTGCCGGTCTTGCGGGATAGTTGCCGAGCTGTCTCAGCAAGGCCGGAATTTTTTAGCGGGATGACCAAGGTCTTGTGCGACCGTCTGGGAAATCAGAAAAGATTTAGCGCGACCTTCAGGTGGGACCTCCTTCATCGGGATTTATCCCCGCAGGTGAACGACATGTCAGCGCACCGTTCTCACACGTTATGTTGTCGACTTTAAGGACTATACCGGCGCTCTCTTCAAGTCAGCTTACCGCCTTGGCCTGTGCCGCCGAGTTTCATCCCAAACCCAGCGATATCCGCAGATGCGGTTTCTTCAGCCGATGCGTTTGGCGATCGCGTTGGCGCGGTTCGAGATCGGTCGCCATTTTTTATTTTATCAAATCGATCGCGGATATCGTCCTTTCACCGCCGACTTCGAATTTGTGACTAGCTACGAAATTCAAAAAATGGAAAGCCTTCCGACAGCTTAGCCATCATTTAAGCGCATGTATTGCGACCGCATCAAAAAGTAATCAAAAGTCCATCAACATTCGCCATCAATGTTTGCAAAGTCCCTATGGCTTTTATATGCAGTGCACTCTCATATTCGGCGCACCGTAGAGCCGCAAAGCCGCTGCCGAAATTAGAAATCTCGTTGGCGTAGTTATGCGGCCTCGTCAGGCCATTTTTTTGGCAGACGAGATGTACCACGCGCAGCTGAGGAGTTCATCCAATGTATCAGGACCCTGACCATACGAAGCCAGACGAATCACTATCGAGCGTCATGTTCGCCGCGCGCGTTCTACCGACGCACACTCAAATTCGATTGATCAGCGGGCTGACGATTCTCGTGTTTCTGCTCATCGGTGCCGGATCTGGAATTCGCGCTTTTGTATCCTATATGGCGGATCGTTCGCGTCCGGCGGTGGCGCAGCTTGAGCCCGGTACCTTTAAACCGACGCCGGCTCAATTGGCCAATCTTGGGATCGTGCCGGTTGCGTCCATGACGTTCCAGACGCAACAAGTCACCGACGGTAACATCGCAATCGACGACGACGTGACAACTCCCGTGTTCTCGCCATATTCGGGCCGCGTCACGAAGTTGATCGCCAAATTGGGCGACACCGTTGAAAAAGGGGCGCCGTTGATGGCCATCGAAGCCTCCGAATTCGCGCAGGCCCAGAACGATCTCGTCACCGCCTATGCTCAGCTCAATCTGGCGCGAACCAACGAAACGCGTCAACACGAGCTCTACGACGCGAAGGGCGCCGCTCTCAGGGATTGGCAACAAAGCCAGGTCGATCTGGCAACTGCATCGGCCGCCCTTAACGCCGTGCATAACCGGCTGCATATTCTCGGCATATCCGACAAGGAAATTAGCGCCGCGGAAACCGCGCCGGTCGTTAAGCAAACGAGTTCAGAAGGCGTTATTCTCGCACCGATCGCGGGCACGGTAATTCAGCGCCAAGTTGGACTTGGACAATACATCCAGTCCGGCGCCTCCAACCCCGTGTATTCCATCGGTAATCTCTCGAGGGTCTGGCTAGTCGCCAATGTACGGGAAGTCGATGCCCCGTTGATGCGCGTCGGGCAAGAGGTCGAGGTCCACGTCCTGGCTTATCCGAACCGTGTATTCAAGGCGAAGATTTCTTATGTGGCGCCACAGGTGGATCCCAACATTCATCGTTTGCCAGTCCGCGCGGAAGTGGAAAATCCAGACGGTGCTCTTAAGCCACAGATGTTCGCGACGTTCAGTATCACGACCGGCAATGAAGTCGTCGCGCCGGCTGTGCTCGACAGCGCCATTGTCTACGAGGGGTCTTCCGCCCGGGTTTGGGTGGCTCACGATGACGGCAGCCTAGGGCTTCGCCAGATACATGTGGGTGACGTCAGTGGCCGCATGGTCGAGATTGTCGATGGCCTTGCGCCGGGTGAGAAGATTGTCAGCAATGGCACCGTCTTCATCGACCGCGCCGCGAATTCCGATTAGCCCGTTATGCACTGATCGATCTCATATTCCTGGAGCGCCTGACCGAGGGACCCGGCACTCCAATATGTCCCTGATGACGATCCGCTGAAAGATTACGATGAACGGAATTGTTAGTTTCGCCCTGAGGCAGAGAATCCTCATGGTGGTGTTGGTGGCGGTCATCTTTATCGCGGGCATTATCAGCTTCATGAACCTGAACATTGAAGCCTATCCCGATCCGGTGCCGCCACTCGTGGACATCGTCACGCAAAGTACGGGGCAGTCAGCCGAGGAAATCGAACGCTACATCACCATTCCAATTGAAGTGCAGATGGCGGGTATTCCAAATGTCAAAACCGTCCGCACAATCTCGCTGTTCGGCCTCTCGGACGTAAAAGTTCAATTCACCTATGACTTCACCTACGAGCAGGCGGAGCAATGGGTTATCAACCGTCTGTCGCAGCTCCCGCCGCTTCCCAACGCCGCTCTGCCTGGAGTATCGCCAACAAGTCCGATCGGCGAAATCTTCCGCTACCGGGTTGTGGGACCACCCAACTATTCCGTGACAGATCTCAAGACCATCGAGGATTGGATTCTCGAACGACAGTTCAAGGCGGTTCAGGGCGTTATCGATGTCACCGGCTGGGGCGGCAAAACCAAGACCTACGACATCACCATCGATCAGCACAAGCTCACCGACTACGGGCTGACCCTGCCGCAGGTGTTGCAGGCCATCAATAACAACAACGTCAACGTCGGTGGCCAGACCGTGAATTTCGGGCCTCAGTCGGCAGTCGTGCGTGGAATCGGCCTCATTCACTCCATGGCCGATATGCGCACAACAATGCTTACGTCGACCAACGGTACACCGGTGCTTTTGGGCGATATCGCGACCATCACTGTGGGCCATGAGCCGCGACTCGGAATCGCGGGGCAGGATAACGACGATGACATCGTGCAGGGCATTGTTCTCATGCGCCGCGGAGAGGAAAGCACGCCGACAATCAGTCGCGTCAAAGCCGAAATGGCGAGAATTAATAGCTCTGGGATTTTGCCGCCCGGAGTTCACATCGAGAAAATCTACGACCGTAGCGATCTTATCAGCGTGACCACTCACACCGTGTTGCACAACATGGTTTTTGGTATTGTGCTGATTTTCTTTCTGCAATGGGTGTTTCTCGGCGATCTGCGCAGCGCCGCTATCGTCGCCACCACCATTCCGTTTGCCCTCGCGTTCGCCATCTGCCTGATGGTTTTGAGGGGAGAATCCGCCAATCTTCTTTCCCTGGGCGCAATCGATTTCGGCCTCGTCGTCGATGCGACGGTGATTATGGTGGAGAACATTTTCCGACATTTGGCGGAAAGCGAAGTGTCCCGTAAGACGGGACACGCGCTTCTGCATCGCACCAGTTCGGTAATCGGCTTGCGCGGCAAGTTTGCGATCATCGCCAATTCGGCGCTTCAGGTGAACAGAGGGATTTTCTTTTCCGCGGCTATCATCATCGCCGGATTTGTGCCGCTGTTTACCTTAAGTGGGATCGAAGGCCACATTTTCGGACCGATGGCCAAGACCTATGCTTATGCCATCGCCGGCGGCCTTATCGCTACTTTCACGGTTACGCCCGCATTGTGCGGGCTGTTTCTTCCGGAGAAACCCACGGAAGTCGATACGTTCGCCGTTCGTTGGCTGCGCCGCGTCTATGAGCCGGCCGCGGAGTTCGCGCTCGGCAATAAGATTATAACGCTTGGAGGGCTTGCCTTGCTGGCTCTGCTGGCGGCATTTGCGTTACGGTCGCTCGGGCTTGAGTTCCTGCCTCATCTCGAAGAGGGAAATTTCTGGATCCGTGCCTCCATGCCGCCGTCGGTTTCCCTTGAGGAAGGGGACAGCTACGTAAATCGGATGCGTCAGATCATCAAAAGCTATCCGGAAGTCGAGACCGTGGTCTCCCAGCATGGCCGGCCCGATGACGGCACCGACGCGACCGGATTCTTCAATGCCGAATTTTTTGTGCCCCTAAAACCCTTCGATACTTGGCCCAGCGGTGTCGATAAGGAAAAACTCACGCAGCAGGTCAGCCATTCCCTTGAGGAGCAGTTTCCGGGTGTAGAATTCAACTTTTCTCAGAACATCGAGGACAACGTCGAAGAGGCGGCATCGGGTGTGAAGGGGGAGAACTCTGTCAAACTGTTCGGCAATGACTTGGAAACGCTTGAGAAGACGGCGGCGAATATCAAAGACGTGATGGCGACGGTGCCAGGGGTCGCCGATCTGGCCGTCCTCAATTCTCTCGGCCAGCCGACGATCAAGATCGATATCGATCGCGCCCGCGCCGGTCGCTATGGGCTCGCCACCGGCGACATCAACGCGACCGTCCAGGCCGCTATCGGCGGCCAAACCGCGGGCGATCTTTACGAGGAGGGAAGCGATCGCCACTTTCCTATGATGGTCCGCCTCGCGCCGGAGTATCGCGAGAGCATCGATGCGATCCGACACGTCACTATTGGCACGCCCAATCCTAATGGAACCGGCGTTGTCCCGATATCCCTGAGCGATGTAGCCGACGTGAATTTGGTCTCGGGAGCGGCTTTCATCTATCGCGAACAACAACAACGCTATATCCCCATCAAGTTCAGCGTTCGCGGCCGCGATTTGGGCACGACAGTGCTCGAAGCCCAGCACAAGATTGACGAGAAGGTCAAAATCCCGGGCGGGTATCGACTGGAATGGGTCGGCGAGTTCGGAAATTTGCAGGATGCGATCCAACGACTGGCGCTTGTTGTACCCATCAGTATTGCTCTGATATGCCTGCTGCTCTATTTCAACTTTGGCTCGGTCACGGATACATTGCTCGCGGCGAGTGTCATTCCCCTGGCGCTGATCGGCGGCATATTCGCCCTTTACATCACGGGAACACCTTTCAGCGTGTCGGCTGCCATCGGCTTCGTTGCTCTTTTTGGCATCGCGGCCATGGATGGCATCATCGTGATTTCTTATTACAATCAGCAAATCGAAGCCGAATTCAGCCGCGCGGTCGCCATCGCACGCACCTGTAAGGTTCAGATGCGGCCGGTGATGATGACATGCATCGTCGCCTGTGTTGGGCTTCTTCCCGCGGCGATCTCCAACGGTATCGGCTCGCAGGTGCAGAAGCCCCTCGCGCTTGTGGTTGTGGGCGGCATTCTGGTCGCGCCGATCCTAATCCTGATCGTCTTGCCGGTGCTGATCGATATGTTCTCCCGCCGGGGCGCGGCGCCCGCGCCCGAGCCGTCCCAGGCGGAATTTAGAACGGCGGAGTGAGCGATGAATCGTAACCGAAAGACCGGATTTCGCCTTTCGCCTCTTCACGGCGCGGCGATCTTGGCGGCCGTAGGTTTCTTATGCCTTACCGGCTGTTCCGTCGGTCCAAATTTTCATCGACCCGCGGCGCCGGCGGTTGATGGCTACACTGCGGAGCCCCTTGCACCGGAGACCGAAAAGGCAGACGTGGCCGGTGGGGAGGTGCAGCATTTTCTTGCCGGCGCGGATATTCCCGCCCAATGGTGGACCTTATTCCATTCCGAGCCGCTCAATGCGGTGATCGCGCAAGCTCTCAAAAATAACCCGGACCTGCAATCGGCCCATGCCGCCCTGCGGGCTGCCATGGAAAACGTCTATGCTCAGGAGGGGGCTTACTTCCCGAGTTTCAACGCCAACTTTACACCCAGCCGTCAGCACAACGCCGTACAGCCGTCGCCGACGCTGGCGACTTTTGTCTCCCATTTCGATCTTTATTCCGCCCAGGTGGCGGGCACCTGGTCTCTCGATGTGTGGGGCGCGAACCGGCGTGCGGTGGAGGCGCTGAAGGCCCAGGCGGATGCCCAGCGTTTCCAGCTGGAAGCGGCATACCTCACGCTGACATCGGGGATTGCAACGGCCGCTGTGCAGGAGGCCTCGCTGCGTGGGCAGATTGCAGCCACGAACGACATTATTATGAGCGAAAGCGACGCCCTGGACATACTCCGCAAACAATTTCAGCTGGGCCAGGTCGCCGAAGCCGACGTGGAGGCCCAAGCGGCGGCCCTGAGCCAGATTCAGGCGACCCTACCGCCTCTTAATAAGCAACTGCTGCAACAGCGCGATCTCTTGACTGCCCTAGTCGGTCGCCTGCCCTCCCAGCAGATCATCGAAACGTTCAGCCTGGAGAGTTTACAGCTTCCAGGAGACCTTCCGGTAAGTCTGCCTTCCAGGCTCATTGAGCAGCGCCCGGATATTCGTACGGCTGAAGAGAACCTGCATGCGGCCAGCGCGCAGATTGGCGTTGCCATTGCCAACATGCTCCCGGCGTTTTCCATCAGCGGCGACTACGGCACGACGGCAACCCAGACCAGCGGCTTATTTCAGCCTTTTAACGGGTATTGGACCTTGGCCGGCAGTGTCACCCAGCCGATCTTTCAGGGCGGTACCCTCCTGCATAAGACCCGTGCGGCCCGAGCAATCTTCGAGCAGGCGGCCGCGCTATACCGGAGTACGGTCAATACGGCGTTCCAGAATGTCGCTGATACGCTGGGGGCCGTTCAATCCGACGCCCAGGCCCTAACCGCCGACGTCGCCACAGAGCAGACAGCGAGCGAAAGCCTCAAAATTACACGTCACAAGCTCGATCTCGGTGCGGTCAGTTACCTTGCTCTCCTCACCGCCGAACAGACCTATCAGCAGGCCGTCATCGCGCGCATCCAGGCTCAAGCTCAGCGTTATGCCGATACCATCACGCTTTTCCAAGCCCTTGGAGGAGGCTGGTGGAATCGCTCTCCGTCTGCGGGCGACGATTCGGTCTTGTTACGCAATCGTCAGGCGCCGCGCGACGCCGCGCTTCCAATTGGCCCGTCGGGATGACGAATCCCAGATTCCGGCGGTGAGGAAAAATGCGGCTTCTGATCGTGGAGGACGATCGAAAATTCGCTGAAGGAGTAGTCAACTCCCTCACACGATCGTCTTATGAGGTTCAGGTATGCCCGACCGGCGACGCAGCCCTCACGGAACTCGCCACGTCGGTCTATAACCTCGTTATAATGGACTTAGGCCTGCCGGATATGGACGGTATCGACTTACTGCGTCGTATGCGTGCGCAGGGCGTGAATTGGCCTGTCATCATACTCACATCGCGAGATCAGCTCGGTCACCGCATTCGCGGTCTCGACGCCGGTGCCGACGACTACTTAGTGAAGCCCATTGCTATGGCGGAATTGGAGGCGCGTATCCGAGCCCATTTGCGGCGTGCGCAGGGCGGTAGTGTTCAACTGAGGTTTGGTACGGTGGAAATCGACAACGTGAATCGGCAGGCTTCCACAGCCCATCGGTCGCTAACCCTCACACTGAAGGAACTCGCCATTCTCGAAGTCCTCGTGCGGCGTCAGGGGCGCAACATAACCAAGGAGCATCTGTTTGAAAGTATTTATGACGCGAGGAGCTCCGCGAGCCCCTCTGCCCTCGAAGTGCACATCTGCCGGTTACGTAAGAAACTCCGCATAGGCGGAGCGGATGTGACTGTGCGGTCGCTGCGGGATTTGGGGTATCGATTAGAGCGGACCAAGGAATAAGTCCGCACCCGATATTGGAGCCAATCTCTATTAACGCCGATGCGTTCCGATAGATAGGCCGCCCCAGCCAAAAATAAAAAGAGCATGAAAATCACACTGCTTTTTTGATTCTTTTTCTTAAAACTCATATGGCCTCTTGACGCTGCCCTAGGGCAAATTCTTCTCAGATATGCCTGTCAAAATTGAACTTATTGACGAGATGTCATGATGTTTCAGCAAGTTGAAGGATTTGAGCCGAACCGGAAAGTGGGTTCGTCTCAAGGCACTCCTGGGGTGGCGGCGGATACGTTAATTACCGTGCCCTCATGCTCTGACTCGAGTCCCGAATGTCCCGAAGAAGCTATCGACGGCAAGATAGTTTCTCTTTGCGAAAAGATGATCGCGGCGGCACCGCCAAAACCACGAGCGCGATTTGCAGTAATAGGCGAACGAACATTTGCGCACCAGCAAGCGTTGATGAAGGAGGGGTGCGATCCGGTGCAGGTCCCGTTGGGTTGGAAGTCACACAGGAGAAAATCCGCCAATCTCGTATGGATCGTGGATCTCACGCAACGCTACGAGTTGACAACGGCAATAAGAAGCGCGAGTCGTCTTTTAAAATCGACTGGGCGTCTGGTGCTCGATGCGACGGCGCTTCGCGAAGGGGGTCAACTCAGTTTTGTTCTCTTCTGCATCGCGTCTATGGGCCTTTGCGTCACGGCAATGATCGGCAGCGGCAATCATATCCTTTTGGTAGCTGTTCCCGCCTAATGATTAAAACGCCGGCCGAATTGGCAACCATGTCAGCGTAGCAGCAGCAAACGCCGATCATGTGGCAATTGTCATTGCAAAGTTCCCGTATCCTGGTCGTCGACGATGACGAGCCGTCCATACGCCTGGTAACAAAAATGCTCACAAGCTTGGGGGCTTCCGCGGTCGCCACCGCCTGCAGCGGAATCGAAGCCCTCGCGGCCCTACAAACGGCGCTTCGGCCTTTCGATTGCGTCCTGTGCGATATCTGGATGCCCAACGGCAACGGTCTTCAACTTCTAAAGGCGATTCGCTGTGGAGAAATCAAAACAGCTCGGCCGGACACATGCTTCATATTCATAACGGCCCTGAGTGGCTCAACTCCGGTTCGCAGTGCTACGCAACTAGACGCCAGCGGTTACCTCGTTAAACCGATTACCCTTGAGAGCCTACACACCGCGATCACAAGGGGAAAAACAAAAAGTTTTCCGCTTGATTTTGTCCGATACAAGCAGACTCCGGTCCCGGAGGGTGCGCTTTAGCGTTGCCAAATCATGAAGCGACTTCAATTGAACAGGCAGCTTGCCATCACTTTGTTTGTGTTCATTGCCGGTGCGCTTTTCGGCTTCGATGTTCTTACCCCGCCTGGAGTCGTGGATGGGATCGGGTATGCCCCCGTTCTCATGTTGTGCATGTGGGTCGGTCGGAGAAAGACCATCCTCCTGAGCGCGGTTCTGCTATCGGTTCTGACCGTAGGTGGGTTCTTTCTTCAAGGACGGCTGATGCCCGGTATCGACTTGATCGACCGCGTAGCGGGTGTCGGAAGCCTTGATATTGTCAACCGGGCTATAGCGGTGATTGCCATCTGGGCGGTTGCGGCACTGCTTTTTCAACGCGAGAAAGTTGAGGATGAAATTACGGCTTCCGCCGAGCAGGCAAAGCAAAATGCCAGGGCAAGACAAAATCTCCTTGCAGCCATGAGTCACGAATTACGAACGCCGCTAAATGCGATCGTTGGCTTTTCAGAATTGCTAACGGCAAGAAAGCTGGTCGACACCGAGGAGGAGGCAAGGGAATACTTAGCCTCCATTCATACCAGCGCGCTGTATCTTCTTGAGCAGGTTACCGATCTTCTTGATTTCTCGAAGCTCGAAGCAGGTCATGGGCATGTCAGCGTCGCTCCAACCGACGTAGCCCCGTTGGTGGCCGATGCCGTGGCTCTTGTGGACTATCTTGCCCGAAGGGCCGGCGTCATCATCACCATCGACGACATTCACATTCCGCGGTTGCCATTCCCGTTGGCGGATCCAGGGCTGGCCACTCAGTGCCTCGTGAATCTCTTGAGCAATGCGATCAAATTCGCGAGGCCGCCTGGCCGCGTTACGGTCTACGCTACGGTCGTTGGAGAGTATCTCGAGTTATGTGTCGCGGACAACGGCGTCGGCATCGCTCAAGACGACTTAGATAAGTTAGGAAAACCTTTTGTGCAGCTTGAGCAGCCGTATCGGAGATCGCGTCGTGGTACTGGCCTCGGATTGGCTATCACCAAATCGTTCATGGAGCTTCAAGGAGGCGCGCTTCGGATTACAAGCACGCTTGGATGGGGCACAACCGTCCATCTTTCGTTTAGAATGTCCAAGTCGGATGTGATTTCAGCTGGAACGATATCTGCGGCATCCGCCATACAGCCGGCCATATCGTTGGCCGCCGAGAATCCGAATTGGGGCTGACATCAACGTGAGATCGGCAAATATCTCATCCCGCACGAATCGCACCGCTTCAACTGGTAATGAGGCGATAACCAATTCCCGGTTCATTCTCGATAAACCGCGGGCTTGCCGGGTTATCATCCAGTTTCTTGCGGAGCATCCGCACGTATGAGCGCAGGTATGCGATGTCGTCGACGTGACCGGGACCCCAAATTTGGGTCATGAGATCATTATGGGTGACCACACGTCCCATATTTCTGGCCAGGATGCGCAAAATATCAAACTCCTTCTTGGTGAGCTTGATGACTTGACCGCCCACGCGAACTTTCCGATGAGCTAAATCGACGCTCAGTTCACCGGAGCTTATTTCAGAAGGTTCATTTTCCTCGACGACCCGGGCACGAAGGGTGGCGCGAACACGGGCCAGCAGTTCCGCTAGGCCGAAGGGCTTCGTGACATAGTCATCCGCCCCTCGATCCAGAGCGGAGACTTTCTCCTTTTCGCCCACGCGCGCGGACAGAACGATAATTGGGACCTTAGACCATGATCGGACCGAGGTAATAACCTCTTGTCCGTCCATGTCCGGTAGTCCGAGATCGAGAAGTACCAAATCGGGGCTTTGAGCGAGGAGGCGTGACACGCCATTCTCACCGCTTGGGGCCTCTACGACACCGTAGCCGTGGGCGGTGAGGCTGATATTTAGAAATCGCCGGATTTGAGCATCGTCATCGATAACTAATATCTTTGTCGTCTTATTCAACATCGTTCAGCTACTTTATCTGTTCTCAATGGTCTCCCTTGAGCAGAGCACCGCTAAGCCCCATCAATCATCATACTGCTTCACTGACCCGCGCGGCTAAACTTTAGCATTCTAGGCATGAAGTGAGCCGATTTCACGACAACGTGCCTTCTACGACACGACACCAACCCTATCGAAAGCTTTGCGAAAGCTTTCTATTCGTCGATCGTTCAAGTCCGCGTTATATTCATTCAGAGATGGTGGAGCGCCGGACTGCGCTCCACCGCATCCTAGCTCGAGCCGATCAGCGGTTGGCAATGGCGGTATCGCTGTTGACGGTGCCCGCGGGAAGTAAACTGGCAATCGTCTGGAGTGTTGCCATTGCCTCGGCATCCCGTCCCGCGGCACAGGCTTTAGCCGCTGCGCTGATCTTAGCGTTCACGTACCACACAATTGGTTGCCCCTGCTTCGTCACGGCGTAAGCAGGTACACCCGTCGTACCTTTGAGTGATTGCGCTGCAGCAGACACCGCGACGGAGCATGAATCTGCAGCCTGAGCCGATTGGGTAACCGCAGCTGTTGCCAGGATGCTGACAACCCCGATCGCTAATACGCCTATGTTCTTTGTCATGGCTTCACCTTGTTCATTCACTGGTTGAATCAGTGGATGGAGAAGGCTGGCTCTATTGCGGCTGTTTGTGAGCTCAATGGGTGCCGCTGTTGGTCGGCGTGGCTCCGAAACTACCGAGTTGAGTACGCTCTCTCTGCATCCAGCGCAGACCGCCACACCTTCGTCCAATCAGTCGGGGAGCAGAAAATGTATGCGTATCGGCACGGTGCAGAAATAGCTTCGTAATGCGTATAATCGCTATAGGAGTTTCAGGTGCTAACTCTCGCAAGGCACATCAAATTTTGACGCTTTTTTGATTCGATATTTGGTCATTGGAGGTAATGAGAACTTACGCACTTACGTGAAACTTTCGTGAGCAAGGCTCATGGGGACCTCATATATGGGTTCTATATAGAAGCGGGCGTTCGTATTGCTCGAAAATATACAGCGGCCAACCATATCCTAGTCGGCGGCGAAGAAACGGATCGAGCACTGGGAAGTATGAGGCAATGTCGACAGCCATCTACGCCAGTATGATGGTCTGATTGTAGCCGCTGTTGCATGTACGGTATCGTACTTCACGTCGAGAAGCGGGCCGTGCGTTCTCGACGAGTGTGCTCGAGAAAATACATTCACATCCGCGGCCTGTCCTGTTGAATTGACTGAGGTGGCCGCGGCCGTCCGCTCCAGTTCAGTCAGCGTACGATTGTCGTGCACATTTGGTGGTTTGAAGACGCGATGCTCTGATCAAAGTTAGAAGGGTTGATGCGGATTCTCACAACCAAGCCTCTGACAGTTGCAAGTAACGCTGATTGCCAGTCCCTGCAACCAACATATCCGGCGATCCCTACCACGGAATATTCACGCGCAGCGGATGTTGCTCTTAGGCACTATCCCTAGTGTCGGAAAATTCGCGCGGATCGTCTCGGCAACGTAGCTCGGGGATAGGTGGGCATAATGCCGCTCAGTCATGCGCGTGTCGGCGTGGCCAAGCTGCGCAGCAATGACGGCCATCGGTACGCCTTTCATGGCGAGTGCGCTGCCGTGTGTGTGCCGTAGGTCGTGAAAGCGAATGGCCGGTTTAATCTTTGCTGCCTTACAGGCGTCGATGAGGGGCCGTTGCTGATGCGATTTACCCCACGCCCCACCGGTATCGCGGGTAAACACCAGCGCGGTACCATTCTTGCCAGCTGTACACGTGGCAAAGAACCGCTGGCCTTCCTCACTTAGCACCACATGGCGGGGCTTGCCGCTCTTGCTGGTGCGGATCGCAAGCATCCCGGCGTCGGCATTAAAATCTCGGGCCTGTAAGGCAACCAACTCCCCATAGCGGCATCCGGTCAGGAGCGCGGCCTGTACCAACGGCCGAAATTCCTTTGCACACGCGTTGCTTAGACGCTTGGCCTCTGCGTCCGACAGGTAGCGAACCACGGGTGCATCGACGTTGCGGAACGGTTTGACCGACGCCCATGCCTCATCGCTCGCGATGCGGCGCTCATAGTGCGCGTGGTTGAGGGCGGCTTTCAGTACGGTAAGGCAGCGGTTAGCCGTAGCGCGACGGCGGCGCTTTTCATCCTCAGTTTTGGGAGCGGCACGGTGCTTCGCGTCTTTGTCCTTCTTCACACGGACGCGCGCGCCCTTCTCGGCAAGTCCGTGAAACCAGTTTTCCACCTGAGATCGGCGCAGGCGGGTCAATTCGATGGCGCCCATGGTAGGGGTGATATGGGCCTTGATTGTCGCGTCCATGCGGCCCTTAGCCTTGCCGCCCTTGCGCTCGTAGGCTGCTACATAGGCATCGATGGCCTGGGTAACGGTGTAAGGGCCTTCCGTCACGTCCCCCGAATCCATGCGTACCTGTTTGGCGGACCATGCCCGGGCCGCTTCCTGGGCCTGGGTGAACGAGAGAACCGACTTCCCATCGGCGTCGGCATGGTCATCGGCAACACCTTCGATGGCATGAAACCGTCGGCGGTACTCGGTGTTGTAGGTCCGGGCGATCCAGAATCCCCCTCTAGCGCCCTTCCGATAGCCTATGGCGAGTCCTTCATGGATGGTGCGCCAATATGGCTCACGGCGCTGGGTGAGTTTCAGGCGGGCGCTACGGCTATCCAGACGGGTATCTCTGGCGGTGCGGGGCATTTGGGGCCTCCCAGGGGGCCGTTTTCAAACGTACGGCAAACGTACGGCATAACCGGGGAGGGACGCAAGGGTACGGTGAGGTATATAATATAGGCTTAAATGGCTGCTTTATGCGGTTTCTTGGTTCGGTGGGGTTCTATCAGGGACACGTCTTACCCCTCTTTCACGGCGGTAACCGGGGTTCGAATCCCCGTGGGGACGCCAACTTTCTCTAAAGTATTGAATATTATATCTATTCCGTGTATAAGAATCCTGCACAGCTTATACCCAGATACGGTTTATCAATCACTTAGCGCTAAAATCTACACAGAAACTGCACAGAAAAGTGCGGAAAGGCGGCCCTAAATGGCCTTTTTGCAGGACATGGAAGAGGTCAAAGCCGGCCTCATCATCTTTCGCCGCTCCGATGTGAAACATCGGAACTGGTATTGCCGAGTCAGGGTTCCCTCGTCCGACCGCTACAAGGTCGTTTCCCTCAAGACCCCCATCCGCGAAATAGCGAAGGATAAGGCTCTCGAATACGACGCCGACGTGCGCTTTCGGCTCAAGCACGATGTTCCGGTATTTAACCGCCCCTTTGCGGACATCGCAGCGGATTATCTGAAAGTGCAGGAGGAGCGGGCAGCGGTCGGTGAGATCACCAAAGACCGCGCCACTGTGGTTGCGACAGCCGTCCGCACGCTCAATCTCTATCTTGGCCCGATGCAGATTCACACGATCGGGCAAGACAAGTGGGACGATTATGTCATCTGGCGTCGGAAGAACGGACGACGCCCCTCTGGTTGGTTGACGAGAAAATACAAGAAGAAACCCGAACCCCCACCGGCAGAGGGAGCAGAGCAGAAAACTCCCAAGCCGGTGAGCACGTGGACAATCCGGCATGAGATGATCGTGTTCCGCGCGATCATGACTTATGCCGCCAACAGAAAATTCATCCCCCAATCTCACATACCGAAGGGTGAAGCTATAAAAGCGACCGAGCGCCGCGAAGAGTTCACGCGGGAGGAATATCGGGCGCTTCACACTAAGGGGCGCGCCTGGATAAGAGACGCCGAAACCGCGCGGCAGAAATGGTGCCGCGAAATGACGTACCTTTTCACGTTAATCATGTGCAACACGGGTATGCGTCCGCCGGAAGGTAAGAACCTCCTTTGGCGTGACGTGTCGATAACAACCATCGACAAAGAGACACGCGGCAAGGAAAACAAATCAGCCGAAGTGAAATTCATCGATGCCCAACAAAAGGGTGCCGTTGAAGATGTACAAGACGATAAGCGTAAAATCGTCATCCTCAACGTCAGAGGAAAAGGCAAAGCCCGGCGACTGGTGGCTCCGGCCAACGTCGCCGAATATCTTGAGAGACTTCACAAGATTGCAAAGGTCACTGGTCCTGACGATCATGTGTTCGCCAATTCGGAAGGCAAGCGAGACTCCTTCTTTTACGCTCGAATGGTCAGAGAAATGTTCATTGATGCCGGCCTTCTAAGGGGGCCTGCCGGAACCGAGCGCACGACCTATTGCTTCCGTCATACCTACGCCACGCTCAGACTGAGCGAAGGCGTCAACGACATAATGCTCGCTGAACAAATGGGCACGTCCTGTCAAATTATTCAAGAGCACTACGGGCACATTCACCCGGTCAAAAATGCGGATCGCATTTTAATCGGGATGCAAACTTGGGAATTGCCCGAAGGAGAAACCGATACGGCAGACGAAAAAGCAGCCGGTGACGACCGCGTGAACAAGGTCGCGGCTGCGAAGAATGCCGTTAAGCGAGGAACCGCGAAAAAGAGGCCGCGTGAACAAGGCCCAAGCGGTGACAAGCGGAAAGGTTGATAATCAAGTAATGCAGGCCCAAGCGGCTGGCGAAGGTGTGAACACCGAAGCAGCGGGGACTGCTGCGAATCACGTCCGAACCTAAAGGTGCGCTCGGCCAGTAGGGCTCCTCGTTCGCCATGCCGCCAAGAACCAGCGTCGCGCCTCGACGCCCTGGCGGGTAAAGAGAACGCGAAGCCGTATATGTTATTTTGCCGAAATGTCGAGTTCGATGTGAAGGCAATACTTGGATATTCTATGCCTATCCTGCTCTCGCTCAAACAAGCGCGGCCCCGTTAAGTGCCGGGGCCGCTGTTCGTTTCAAAAAATAATCAGACCGGCAGGAGTTGGCTTATGTTGGCTTGGTTGAGTTTTGACCGGCGGACTATTGCCAACCCTGCTACGCCAAAGCCTAGCAGCGTAAGAGCGCCGGGAGCGGGAAGCCCTGTCGCTCCCTGTGGACCGGCCAACTCCACTTTTACATTGTCGATTGCGGCAGCCTGATAATCGGAGGCTAGGTTGTCCGCCAAAGCGACCGTTGCGTCGTCCGTGTCGTCGTAAGCGCCCAAAAGCAACGTATCAAAGCCCGACGTGTCGCTGAATCCGAGTATATCACCAGCTATCGCGTTAATCGTCCCACTGGCTGCGACGACGCCGCCGTTAAGGAAAACGTAAGCAACAGGAATAGGAGTCCCTACCTCAGCGCCGTCAAACCCCGTACCAATATTTAGTTCAAGTCCGTCGATCTTCTTTGAATCTACGGTGGTAATCGTGAACGAGGCATCGACACCACCGCTGGCGTAGAAGAAGGGGCCGAATGTTGCTTCTGGACCTAGGGGCCCGTCACCGAAGGCGTTGTAGAAATAGTAGCCGGTAGCGGGTGCGGTAATACTAAGCCCGTCCTCAGTATATGAGGATAAATCAGTTCCGATACTCAGCGTGTCGAACGTCGCGCTACGATCAACCGTAGTGACCGCAGTCCCCGCCCCGATTGTCACGACAGGCGCGGCGTAGGCTTGGCTGGCTAGATAGAAAACGCCGATGCTAAAACTCACACCCGCGATGATTGAACGCGAAAACATGACTCTTCCCCATGGCTCAGGTTGAAACCGAATAATTGCCGTCAAGTTGGAAGCAGGATCATTTCTCTAACACGGAATAAGCGAATATCAAATATCGGAAATTCGCTTATCAGAAGTTCCGATATAGTCGAAGCGCTCGCTGGATTGCCAGGAGCGTTTCCGTGTGGATTGCACCGAAAGATCAAAAGGTTGTGGGCGAGTGTCTTGCCGCCGCCCGCAAAAATGCCGGCGTGTCGCAGGATGAGTTGGCCGCTCGCCTCGGAAAACCACAATCCTTTGTATCGACCTATGAGCGGGGACAGCGTCGGGTCGATCTCATTGAATTTATTGTAATTCTTACGCTTCTTAAGGCCGACGCCAACAATGCCTTTGCCGAGGTCGTCGGTCGGACGGCCTCGATCTTGTCAAAGCGAAACCCCGCTCGTCGCAAGGCGCGCCCCGAAAGTCGTTAGCTGCGATGAGTGCCAACATTGCGCCAAAATCAGAGCGCCTATGGTCCGGTTCTACCGCCATCGCGGAGATACTGATCAGGATCAAGCTCTATACCGTTGCTTGTAAAAAATCCTTTATTCAGGCCATCGATAATCATCCGACACTTCATTTCTTGACAGTTTCTACCGTTCTCTGCGGAGCTGACAGTCGCTCTATCAACATCTGCGAGCCTAGCCAGCCGAGCTTGCGAGAGACGGGCTTTTGCCCTGAGCGTTTTTAATTGCGGAATATGGGCCACATCAAAATCCGGTACTTTAAATTTAACTGAACTTTATCGCTTACTGTGTAATTAGGCCGTTCTCAACCCAATAATGCTGAAATCGGCTGAAAACTGTTGATTTTTTCGGATAGAGGCCCATATAATATTCGTAAGCAGGATGCTGCATCGCACCATGTTAGGTGGCTTGTGACTATTGGATTGTGTCTGTGGAGGCTTTAATGGTGAGAGTACTTAGCCGACGTGAAGATCTCCCTTCTCGCACTGACGCAGAAGAAGGAAACGATAGAGCTAGTCTATCTCCTCGTGCGGTTGACCGTAAGCGCGCTTGGCTGTCTTCGCCTAGTCGCCTGACTCGTGAGGAATGGCGTCGAGTTCTTTCTCGTCCCCTGGCTGGCCCGTTTCGTATCCTTAAAAACGACTAACGGGTTCAGAGGTTTGTAGTGGTGACGCTAGTCGCCGCTTGTCAGCTTACCGATTTTGATTGAACTAGCGTCAGCATCTGATTATGTGCTGACAAACCCCCCAGATAAATTGGGCCTGATCATAGCTTAACCTCGACCTTCGAGGGAAGGTTTGGCATCTTAAACGTTAGCGTGTAAATACCGCGGCTGGGCGTCCTCGGTTTCGTTAAATAATCAAACAACCCATTAGACGGGGACAAAGCGACGAATGAGGCGCTGTAAAGTGTTTTTGTATCCAGTACGTCAAGGGGTGGAGACGGAACTGTGCCGAAGGAACCTATAAGTACTGGTCCGTTTGGGCCGGCCGAGATCTTTGTAAGTACAGCGTATTTCGACTTACAGAAGGCTGTAGATGCCCACCCTGAAACTAAGGACCTCTCGCAGCCCTTACGGCAGATTATTTTCGCGCTTGCGTACTACCAATACTGTACGCAAAAAAAAGAGAAGATAGACGAGCTCCTAGAGGGTCCATTTCCGGTCCCCGCAACCGATCGCCGGATTCTGACAGCGCATACTTCGTTTAAACAGCAGCGCGTTTTGGACAGGCTGGTTGAAGCTGCATATGATGACTACTTGACGGCCATTGTCGAGCAGATGGGAATAATTCTGGATGATGAAGTTAAGCGGCCCCTA
>Ga0207022_10041_pt1 | contig 33984 bp, 26 predicted proteins | sample Alteio_BWMinCont_46_FD_153307 | JGI IMG/M metagenome (GOLD analysis project Ga0207022, IMG submission 153307) | Enriched cells from forest soil in Barre Woods Harvard Forest LTER site, Petersham, Massachusetts, United States -... | ecosystem: Environmental > Terrestrial > Soil > Temperate forest >... | reverse complement strand
GCGCCAACGCCTTCGTCTATGCCGTGGACCACACGGCATCAGCGAACGCGCGCGCGAAACAAGCTGCTGACCTGATGCGCGGATGGGATGGCCATGTGGTGCCATCCGCAGTGGCACCGGTCATTGCCGTGAAATCGACCCGCGCTCTGTGGCAGTTGATTCTGGAGCCGAAATTGGGAGCGGATTGGGAAGAGTATTCGTGGTTCATGACGTCCGTAGCGATGGAAAAGTTCTTGCAAGAGAAGCCTGCGCGATGGCTACCGAAGAATTATGCGAATTACGACGCGCTGCTCACGGCGGCTGTGGCAAAAGCCGTGGCCACGGAACAAGAGCGAAAAACGAATGGTGACGCTGAGCGTTACAAAGCGAGTAAATATCCGCCGGGAGCGCCTGCGCCGGAAGACTTGAAGACATGGACGTGGGGAACGATGTATCCGATCGTGCTCAACCATCCCATTATTGGGAAGATCCCCATTCTCAATCGCTCGAGCGGTCCGGGAACACAACCGCAAAGCGGGAACGGCAGCCTTACTGTGAAGGCCGCCGGGCGTGGCTTTGGTGCATCCGAACGCGCGACGTACGATGTTTCAGATTGGGACCACTCGACATTGAACCTGGTCACGGGTGAATCAGGACATTTGGCCAGTGAGAATTACATGGACCAGTGGAACGCTTGGCATGATGGATCGACATTCATACTGCCGTTCACGCAAGCCACGGTGGATGCAGTGGCGAAGCATACGTTGGTGTTGCAGCCGGTTAAATAGTCATTGCACCAAGGCTTTTTGCAGTGCATACCACAGTTCATCCAAATGCTTGTGGGTGGTCAGATAACTGATGACCATCACACGGATGACGCTCATGCCGCAAATTTTTGTTTCAGAGATCCAACGCTCTCCGGAGCGTGTGACCTCTTCGACGATGGCCTCATGGCGGGCGGACAATTGCATTTCGTCCATGTCAACACCCTTCACCCGCAAGTTGAGGATGGTGAGATCGGGCTCACAGGCCAGTTCATACGTCGCGCTGTGGCGCACCTTGGTCGCGAAATCCTGTGCGAGCTGGATCTGATTTGTAAAGTGGTCTTCGAAGGCTTTGCGTCCGTGGGTGCGGAGCGTGAGCCAAAGCTTGAGCGCGTTGCAACGACGCGACCACTGTGCCGAAACTTTGAAATTATCGATAGGTGCTGGGGTGTCACCCTTCGGCATATAAGGTGTGCTCACCCCAAATGTTTTTTCCAGCATCTCAGCATGGCGGGTGAGGACGACTCCGGCGCTGAAGGGCATGGCCATCCACTTGTGGGGATCGACCGTGATGGAATCCGCGAGTTCGAGTCCGCGGGTGATGTGCTCATGGCGGTTGGAGAGGATGGCAGCGCCGCCGTAGGCGCCATCCACATGCAGCCACATGTTGTATTTGCGCGCAAGCACAGCCAGAGAGGTGATGTCATCCACGGCGCCGGAGTTGGTGGTGCCAATGGTGCCGACGATGCAGAAGGGCTTCTTGGCGTGGCGCAGGTCGTCGCGGATGGCGATCTCCATGCGGCGGGGATCGACGTGCATGTTGGGGTCGACCATAATGTGTGTGACAGCGTTGCGCCCGATGCCGAGAAGCCCGGCGGATTTATCGATGGAGTGGTGCGCTTCTTCGGAAACGTAGATCACGGGCTGCCCATCTATGGAGGCGACGCCATCTTCTACGACTCCAGCGAAGGAGTATGCCAAAGCCATGGCGAGTGCACTGAAGTTGGCCTCATTGCCACCACTGGTGAAGGTGCCGCTGCCGATGGGTGCGCCTTCTTCATCTTTCCATCCGGTGCGCTCGGTGAGCCAAGTGATGGTCTCGTTCTCGATCTTGGAGGCGAGTTGTTGACGCGCTTGCGTGGCAAGCTGTGGATTGAGACCAGAAACCAGTGCTTCCCCCATCACGGCCATGAAAGCGGGTGTGGGGTTCATCAATCCAAAATAATTCGCGCTGGGAACGTGAAAGCCATCGGCGACCATGGCCTTGGAGAGTTCGCGGAAGGCGGTGATGGGATGCATGCCTTCTTCGGGCAGTCCGTTTGAGAGCGGAGCGTATTTACGTTCGATGGCCGACGGCTGCACGTTGCGCGTAGGCAGAGATTCATAGTAGGAGTTGAGGAATTCAGCCAACTCCTTGCCGAGCGCGAGACGGATTGGGGCATCCAGATCAAAACCCATGGGCGACCACTATAAATGGTTTGAAAATCAAGAAACAAATCATAACGGGGAGATGGATGTTGCAGGAGTAAATATGATGGTTCACCGGATTCTTGCTGCCGACCACGAACCCCGGAACTCAGTGGTGAGCACGGCAGGAATCGAACCTGCGACCCACGCATTAAAAGTGCGTTGCTCTACCAACTGAGCTACGTGCCCACAGATTTAATTTTATCATGCGAGATTTTTTGGCGATGATGGACGGTGCATTTCTACTCAGCGAAGGCTGGCTTTGAGGCCTTTGGCGATGTGTCCACCATGGAAGCGGCCGTTCTCGATGAAGATCTCGTTGGTGCGTGAGCCGGCGAGAATGACTCCCGCGACATAAATACCATGAACGTTGCTCTCGAGCGTCTGCGGATCACAGGCCGGGCGCATCTGCTCGCCGAGAAGTTCGATGCCGAGCGAGCGCAGGAAATCGAAGTCCGGATGATAGCCGGTCATGGCAAAGACGAAATCGTTCTTCAGCTCGGTCAAACCTTGCGGTGTATCGATCAAAACGAGATCTTCGCGGATCTCTTTCACCGTGGAATTAAAAAATGCGCGGATCTCATTGTTCTTGATGCGGTTCTCAATATCCGGCAACACCCAGTATTTGATGTTCTTGTGCATCTCGGGACCGCGATGAACGAGTGTGACACGCGCGCCGTGACGCCAGAGATCGAGCGCGGCGGCGGCGGAGGAGTTCTTGGCGCCGATGACAAGCACGTCCGTATCGTAATAAGGGTGCGGTTCCTTGTAATAGTGCATGACCTTGCTGAGATGTTCGCCGGGTACATTCATGATGTTGGGAAGGTCGTAGTATCCGGTGGAGACGATGATCTTGCGCGCTTTGTATTCGTGGACGAAATCATGCAGATCGACGGTGGTGATGCGGAAGTTGTTGTCCTCACCATCGACAGCGACAACGCGCTCGTATTGGCGGACTTCCAATTTGTAATGCTGTGCTACGTTGCGGTAATACTGCAAGGCCTCTTCGCGCGTGGGCTTTTCATTGGCCGTGGTGAATGGAATACCACCGATCTCGAGCAGTTCTGGGGTTGTGAAGAAATCCATGTTCGGCGGATAGTTGTAAATGGAGTTGACCAGACAGCCTTTATCCACAACAACGGTCTTGATGCCGATCTTCTGCGCTTCGATGGCACAAGCGAGGCCGGTGGGTCCGGCGCCGATGACGAGGACGTCAGTCTTAGAGACTCCGTTGCGTTTGCTTTGAACTCTGGGCAGAGTAGCTGGCTGATTGTGGGGCATTGGGATAATGAAGTTCTGTATTCGAGTTTAGCATTCGAGTTTGTATAGCGATGATCAGACAGGCTTGGGGCGGAGTGCGGTGAGTTTGCGCGCGTGTGCACAGTTTTTCAGCAAAGGACATCCGCCACATTGAGGCATGGTGGTCTTGCAGAGAGTTTGTCCGTGGCGGCGGAGGACGAGGTTGGCGCGGATGAGCGTTGCACAATCTTGAGGAATCTCCGGAACGAGAGCTTCTTGTGTTGAACGGTACATCTTTGTGTAATTCTTTGATTCTTTGCCGTATCCGAGACGGACGAGCACGCGCAAGCTGTTCGATTCCATGGCGAGAATTGGATATGCTCCGGTGAACAGAAGAACTTTTTCGGCGCCGGGTTCGCCGACGTAGGGAAATCTGCAGATGGCTTTAATGGCTTGCTTGGGTGAAAGCTTCAAAGCATTGCGCAGGGTTCCATCGAAATCGTCCATCACAATGGCGGAACATTCGTGCAAGCGCTGGGCTCGCTTATCGGCATGGATGCCGCCGATCTTGCAGATCTCCTCGAGCACAGGAAGGCGTGTGGCGAGGATCTTCACGGGGTCGATTCCAACATGTTGTTTGAGGGCTTTGAATGCGAGTGCGCGCTTGGAATCTTCGACGAGGTAGCCCATCTTTTCCCAGAGGATGATGGAGAAAGGATCAGTGGGATGCTCGGGCTTGAGGCGTCCGTAATGCTTTTCAAGCTTGGTGAGGATGTCGGCGAATTTGGGTGGTGCGGCAGGCATGAATATTTTTCAATATTCCATCTTGTGATGAATATACACGCGAAGATAATTTCCACAATTCCAATTATTCCTTAAGAATTCCGTGAAACTCGCACTCCAGCCTAGTCGTAAACTTGAAAGGGAAAAACCAGGCAAGTTAAATAAGTTCAAACAGACATTCACCATTTGCAGGATAGCAACCTTTCGTCCATACTTCGGACGCGCAATTTTCATCTTCTGCAGGGCTGGTCTCAATGTACTGATCCGATCCAAATCAAGGGGTGAGTTATGAATAAGCTGATCGCCGTTCTATCTTTGTTGTTCGTTCTTTGTGGCGCAACATTTGCACAAACAAAACTGTTGCGGCATCCTTCGTATCACGATGGCAAAGTGGCGTTCAGCTACCTGGGCGATATCTGGGTGGTGAATGAGGATGGGTCGAATCTACAACGATTGACGGTGCACAAGGCGCGTGAGGTGTATCCACGCTTTTCACCGGATGGCAAGTGGATCGCATTCAGTTCGAACCGCGCTGGAAATTATGACGTGTATGTCATTCCCGCAACCGGCGGCCAAGCGAAGCAACTCACATTCAATAGCGCGAGCGATACAGTGGTGGGATGGACTCCGGATTCGAAGAAGGTCATTTTCAACTCTGCGCGGGGAATACTCTTCCCCGGAATCTCAAATCTATATGAAGTCTCGGTCGAAGGTGGATTGGAACAGCCCATCCCCACGGATTGGGGCTATTGGGGCGACTACACGGCGGATGGATCGAAGTTCGTTTTCAACCGGCATCCGATGGTGTGGTGGCGCAAACATTATCGCGGCAGCTATGCCGCCGACCTGTGGGTGATGGATGTGAGTTCAAAGAAATTCACCCACCTCAACGCCGATGACGATTATAAAGGCAATAATTTCTGGCCGATGGTCGCGGCGACTGGCGATATTTATTTCGTAGCAGACCGACTCCCTGATGAATCGCATATCAAACCTGGTTCGGCTGAAGTGATGAAGAGTATCAACAACATCTGGAAGATTCCGGCTGGTGGAGGCAAAGCTGTACAGGTCACACACCACACGGATGGCAATCTTTTCTGGCCTTCCATCTCAGGCGACCGCAAAACCATTGTGTATGAAGAAGATTTCGAATTGTGGAAGCTCGACATTGCAACGGGAAAGACGAAGGAGATCAAGGTCAACATCCAGAGCGATGACAAAGAGAACATGGTGGAGACGTTGACCGTGCGGAATGACACGGAAGGATATTCACTTTCGCCTTCGAACAAGCGGGTGGCGGTATCCGCACATGGCGAAATATTCACCGTAGCTGTAGATCGCGGCGATGTGAAGCAAGTCACCAACTCATTCTCACGCGAGATGCAGGAGAATTGGTCTCCGGATGGAAAATGGATCGCGTATGTCAGCGACAAATCTGGACAAGATGAGGTCTGGATCAGCCACGAAGATGGAACCGGCGCGCGCAAACTGACCGATGCCGCGACGGAGAAGAACAACATACGGTGGTCGCCAGATGCGAAGATGCTGCTCTACTCAGCAAGCGACCACAAGCTGTACAAGATGGATGTGGAATCAGGAAAAGCAGATGTTGTGGCATCGAATGATGCCAGCACGATACAGGGCGCGCAGTGGTCGCCGGATGGGAAGTGGATCGCGTATGCGAAGCAGGACAAAGAGTTCCGTCCGCATGTGTTCGTGATACCAAGTGCGGGCGGCGAAGAGAAGCGTGTTGGGGATACGGAGTCAACGCGAAGTGAAACGGAACCCGTGTGGACAAAAGAGGGAAAGAAAATTCTGTTCTTAGGCGGAGATGCACAACAAGGTAGCGCGGTCACGCGGCGTGGATCCACACAACTATATTCCGTGTCACTGACGAAAGAAGACAAAAACCCAGCAGACCGTGGAGTGGATTCGGAAGATGAAGCTGTTGCGACTCCGCGCAATCCGCGGACTGGTGGAACCGGCGGGGATGGTGAAGGAGCGCGTAGTCCGGAAGTGAAAATCGATTTCGATGGAATCGCAAGACGAGTACGCCAACTGACACGACTGCCTGAGAACATCACTGCGGCTGCGTCTTCTCTTGACGGGCATACTTATGCATTCGTGGCAGCGGGCAGCGAAGGCGGACCCGGTGGCGGCTCATCGCTCTACACCATCAACGAAGACGGCACGGGACAGACGCGCGTAGCACAATCGACCCCCGCGGCTGCGGAAGGTGAAGATGCTCCGGCAGGCGGAGGGTTCGGTGGGGGAATCTCGAATCCACAATACGGGCGCGATGGGCGAACAATCTACTTCCTTGAAGGCGGTGTTATCAATTATGTGGAAACGGCTGGTGGCGCTGCTGCTGCAGCGGCTCCCGCTGGAGGTACAGCTGGACGCGGCGGCGCTGCTGCGGGCCGCACTGCAACTGCTGCTCCGGCGACGGGCGGCGCAACTGCGACTCCGCGGCGCGTGAGTTTCACGGTTCGCGTGAATGTAGACCATCGCGAAGAGTGGAAAGAAGTCTTCGGCGAGAGTTGGCGCATCATGCGCAACCGTTTCTATGACGCGGCCATGCACGGCGCAGATTGGAACGCGGCCAAGAAAACCTACGGCGCATTGATGGATTACGTGGGCGACCAGGAAGAGATGCACAACGTTGTAAGCCAGATGATCGGCGAGATCAACGGGTCGCACACCGGCATCAGCGCAACGCCAGACCCTGCGGAGCGAGATCATATTGTGCAGACACGGTATCCCGGATTTGAGTTGGCAGTGGATGCGAGCGGCTACTACAAAGTGAGCAAGATCTATAAAGGCGGGCCTGCGGACCATGATTATGTGAAGGTCAGCGTCGGCGATTTCATTCTCTCGATCGATGGCAACGCGCTGAAATCCGGCGACAACTACTTCAAGTACTACAACGCCGTGCCCGGACAGAAGATGGAGTTCACGGTGAACTCGAAACCTTCTGCTGACGGAGCGTGGACCACGAAGATCACTCCAGTGAACGGCGGGGCGTACTCCACACTTCAATATGAGGCGTGGGTGGCTGACCGCGTAGCATTGGTGAATAAGATCTCAAACGGACAGATCGGATATCTGCATATCCGCTCAATGAACGCAGAGGGGCTGGCGAAATTCGAACAAGACCTGGTCGAACTGCAATACAAGAAAGGGCTGATCATCGACCAGCGCTTCAACCCCGGTGGTGGCATCGACCAGGAACTGCTGGAGATCCTCAGTCAACATCAATACCAACGCACACGGCAGCGCGATTCGATCGACATGACACGTCCGCAGCGGGCGTATTTCGGGCCAATGGTGGTGATGGAGAATGAACGCTCGACTTCCGATGCTGAAGTCTTCCCTGACGGATTCCGCACACTTGGTCTCGGTAAAGTGGTTGGCGTGACCACGTATGGTGCGGTCATCGGGACCGGAGCGTATCGGTTGATGGATGGATCGAGCGTCCGTACACCGGGCAATGGATTGTGGAGCACCAAAGGCTACGACCTCGAGAATTACGGCGTGCCTCCGGATGTGTATGTGGACAACACGCCGGAAGACTTCCTGGCTGGCCGCGATGCGCAGGTCATCAAAGCTGTGGAAGTGCTGAAGGCGCAGATCAAGTAAGATTCATTTAAATTGGAACCCTAGGGACGCAGTCCGCAACGGTGGGCTGCGTCTCTATTTTCCCTCCGGAACATCCTTCCGTGAAAGACAATTTCAATCATCGATCTCGAACAAGCTGCTGTACAGTTCGATTGATTTTTCCAAGCTATTGGGGTCAAGCTCAGACTTCACGCGATCGATAAGAGTTGAGGGGACCGGCTGTCCTTTCATTTGTGCGAAACGAAACCATGCGAAAGCTTGCACCGGTTCTGCTAAGACACCGCGTCCGGTGGCATACATGGTACCGAGGTTGAGTGCGGCAGGAGCAAAGCCTTGCCACGCGGCTTTCTCGAACCAGGAGTAGGCGACAGAATCATTTTGTGTGACGCCGCGACCTGTGACATAGGCGTAGCCGAGGTTGTTCTGCGCCGATGCAGAGCCAAGGTCGGCAGCTTTTTGATACCACTCGACAGCGGTGACCCAGTTCTTCGCGACGCCGCGTCCCTGCGAATAGAGCACGCCGATGTTGTTCATGGCTGGAGCGAAGGACTGCGCAGCCGCTTTGAGATACCACTGCATTGCCTCTTCCGGCGAGGGCGCGGTCACGCCCATCTCATTCTGTGCGGAGGCCAACCCTTGCGCGGCGGCGCGGGCATACCAGAGGCGAGCATCGGTGAGACTTTGGGGAAGACCGCGTCCGTTGCGATAGAGGTTGGCGAGATTGAATTGCGCCTGTGGCAGTCCGGCTTCGGCTGCCTTGCGGAACCAAGTGGCGGCGGAGGCGCAATCGATGATTTTGTTGATGCGTCCGGCGAGATAGAGTTCGCCGAGGTTGTTCTGGGTCTCGCGGCGGGAAAATAAGCCCGATCCTTCTGAGATTGATGGAGCGGTCGCGAGTCGAATGAAATCGCTGACGAAGCGATCGATAGAGACATCGCGAGGTTGGCGTCCGGCGGCGGCAAATGAGAGTAGATGGGTCAGTGCGGACCCGTCGCCGGCGCTGGCAGCCTTCATGTACCAAGCAGAAGCTGCACGATCGTCACGCGGAACGCCTTCTCCTTTGTCATAGGCAATGGCCAGCAGTAATTGGGCGTGTGGGTCTGACCGTGCCCTGCTTTCAAGGTAATAGCGTGACTCCTCATCGAGCAACAAGAGTTGTTGCAAGTCAGAGCTTGAATTATTCTGCGTTGAAGTTTGACTCGGTGATCGGACAAAGTTGGTAGATTGAGCAGGACACAGTGAACGGGCATTGATGAACGCAAAGACACAAACGATTGTCAATAGGATGTTAAATAAATACTGCGTGAGTTTTTCCGTTCTTAGGCCCATAGAATGCCACCACCAAAATATCGGGTTGGATACGCACCAACCTAGCGAGGGCCGATTTCAAATCAAGCAGATACAGAATCAAGTGTTGCAGATACCTTGGGAGTATTAAGCTCAACTTATTCCCAAAATGGAACAAATCCACACTTAACTTACTTGATTTCTAGAAATAGAAATAATTGGATTTCCTAAAACAATGACAGTAATAATGCCCAAGCCGCGATATTCAAGTCTGTTCATGTAAGTAAGTGAATCTGTATATTTATACATAGATTGGGACATACGTATTGTGGTGAGGAAAACAATTCAGTGCGTGATAAGATAAAAATCCCCTATTCGGAAGACCCCTTATGCACAGTAATTGCTGCAACTTTACGGTCACACGTGCGACGTGTTATCCTATTTAAGTACCCAACTGACAAAACAAAGACTAGGAGCCAACCGTCGCAGTGTTAGCCGCAGAGAGCAAACAAAAAGTCATTACGCAGTACCGGACGCATGATAAAGACACCGGCAGCCCGCAAGTGCAGATCGCGGTGTTGAGCGAACGCATCGGGCAATTGACTGGCCATTTCCAGGGCCACGTGAAAGACCACGCGTCCCGGCGCGGGTTGCTCAAAATGGTGAGCAAGCGCCGACGGCTGCTTGATTACCTCAAGAGCCACGACTCCGAAGCCTACCAGCAGATCATCGAAAAGCTGGGCATCCGCAAGTAAGCGGCACACACTCCACCGAAGTGGATGACTGCAACCCACGCCAATTCCCTATTGGCGGAGATGGAGAGTTCCATTTCCGCACAACACATTCCGCATAATTCATGCGGTTTAAGCACATTAACGCGCCAATTCCCTTCCAGCGCGACTTCCTTCCAATCCATGTGCGGGGCAACATTTTCCAACCGACGAACCCTTAAACGACAAGTAAACAATCAAAAGGAGATCCAATGAAACAAGAGATCACCGTACAACTGGCAGGCGGAAAATCCATACATTTTGAGACTGGACACTGGGCCAAGCAGGCCAACGGATCCGCATTGGTCAGAATCGGCGACACCGTGGTGTTCGCCTCAGCGTGTGCTTCTGCGGACGTCCGCGAAGGCATCGACTTCTTCCCCCTGACCGTTGATTACCGTGAATATGCCGGCGCGGGTGGACGCATCCCCGGCGGATTCATCAAGCGTGAAGGCCGACCGAGCGAGCGCGAGATCCTCATCAGCAGAATGATCGATCGACCGCATCGTCCGTTGTTTGCTGAAGGATACAAGAACGACACGCAGCTCATCTCGCTGGTCTATTGCGCTGACCATGACAATGACCCCGACGTGGCCGCCATCAATGCCTGTTCCGCCGCGACGACCTTGAGCGATCTGCCGTTCAAAGGCCCTCTGGGTGCCGTACGCGTAGGACAGATCAATGGCGAGTTCGTTATCAACCCCACATATGCAGAGACCAAAGAGAGCGCGCTCAACATCATGATCGTGGGAACGAGCAACGCCATTGTGATGATCGAAGCCGGAGCCAAGGAAGTCACTGAGGCTGTTATCGTAGCCGCACTCGACTTCGGACACACAGAGATCAAGAAGATCTGTGCAGGGTTGAATGAATTATCCGCCAAAGTTGGCAAAGCCAAGCGTAAAGTGGATGCCCCGGTGTTCGACGATGTTTACTTCAACGACCTCAAGTCAAAGATCGGTGCGGCATTGACAGATGCTTGCGACACAAAGAAATATCCGAAGAACGACAGCTATGCCCGCATCAAGGCGATCAAAGACGAATTCAAGAAATCCATTGCCGAAGATGATAAAGAAGGCAAAGCCAAGTTCGGACACTACTTCGAAACGCTGCTCGAACACATCTTCCGCGAGCAGGTGACGAAGGACAGACGGCGTCCTGACCAGCGCGCGTTCGATGAGATCCGCGCAATTTCGATCGAGACTGGGGTACTGCCACGCACACACGGCTCGGCACTCTTCACCCGTGGCGAAACGCAGGCACTGGCCATTACTACTCTCGGCACCACGGACGACCGTCAACGCATCGAGCGCTATGAAGGCGAACTGAAGAAAAACTTCATGCTGCATTACAACTTCCCTCCATTCAGCGTTGGCGAGACAGGACGCATGACCGGCGTTGGACGCCGCGAAATCGGACACGGAGCATTAGCGGAACGAGCTGTATCAGCTGTGCTACCAGATGTTGAAGTTTGGCCTTACACGATGCGCGTTGTCTCCGACATCCTGGAATCGAATGGTTCCAGTTCGATGGCGACCATCTGTGGAACATCACTCTCACTGATGGACGCTGGCGTCCCACTCAAAGCCGCTGTGGCTGGCGTAGCGATGGGATTGGTCAAGGAAGGTGATGCGTACTCGATCTTGACCGACATCGCCGGCGCAGAAGACCATTACGGCGACATGGATTTCAAGGTCGCCGGCACGCGCGCGGGCATCACCGCACTGCAGATGGACATCAAGATCGATGGCATCACGTCGCAGATCATGCAGGAAGCAATGGAACAGGCACGTCGCGGACGGTTGTTCATTCTCGACAAAATGGACGCAATCATGACCGGCGGACGTGAGACTGTTTCGCAGTTTGCGCCGCGAATCCATACGCTGCAGATACCGGTGGACAAGATACGCGACCTGATCGGGCCGGGAGGCAAGGTCATACGCGGCATCGTGGAAGCCACAGGAGTGAAGATCGACGTGGAAGACAGCGGCAAGGTGAATGTTGCCTCGGCTGACAGCGCAGCACTCGACCGCGCGCTGCAGATGATCGGCGATATCACGGCCGTGCCGGAACTGGGCAAGACGTATCTAGGCAAAGTCGTACGCATCGCGGAGTTCGGCGCGTTTGTGGAGATCTTCCCCGGAACAGACGGACTCTTGCACATCTCCGAGATCGCGGAACAGAGAGTGGAGCGCGTGGAAGACGAGCTCCATGAAGGCGATCAGATATTGGTCAAAGTTCTGGCACTGGAAGGCAACCGCATAAAACTGTCACGCAAAGCCATTTTGCGTGAACAACGTGCGAAACTCGGCGGCGAGGCGGCTGGCGCCGACGGCAGCGTGACCATCGAAGGCGGAACCGACTTCGCCGAAGGTGGCGCGGAACCGAACTTCAACCGTGAAGGCGGCGCACCGAGTGGCGCTCCAAGCGGGGACCGTGGGCCGCGCCGTGGTGGATTCGGCGGTGGACGCGGAAGAGGTGGTCCGGGTGGCGGTGGTGGTCGCGGAGGACGCGGCGGTACTGGCGGCGGACGCGGGGGCTACGGCGGCGGTGGTGGCGGAAGAGACCGCGGAAGACGGTAGGTATTGGAATGCAGACGCAGCTTGCTGCGTCTGCGAAATCAATAAAGAAGGCCGCTGATGGTAGCGGCCTTCTTACTTTCTATTTCAACAACTCATGTTTCAATATGTACCTCCGCTATGATTGAGTGAATGGCCTCAACAGCAAAATTCATGGCGCGACACTGGGCGGTTTACGTTCTGTTGTGTGCTATATGGGGCAGCACGTGGTTAGCGATCAACGTGGCGGTGAAGTATCTGCCTCCGTTCGGATCGGCGGCACTGCGGTTTGTTGTTGCGGCGGTGATACTTGCCATCTTTGCGCTGGTCGCCCGGTTACCCTGGCCCCGTACAAGTACGGAATGGAAACCAGTGTTGGTGCTGAGCGTGACGATGATGGCATTCCCATACGGGCTACTTTTCTGGGCCGAACAACATGTCTCGGGTGGCATGGCGGCGGTACTTAATTCGAACATCCCCATCATGGTGGCGCTGATCAATCCGCTGATGGGAGGGCCGGCGCCGAAACAGAAGTCAATGTTGGCCATGGTGATCGCGCTCGGTGCAGTGGCATATATTTTTCAAAATCAATTGAGCTCTTCACCAAAGGCCGTTCTAGGCGGCGCAGCAGTGCTGCTTTGTGCCGCCAGCAGTGCATTTTCAGCGATCTATGCACGGCGGCATCATGGACTACACCCTGCTGTCTCAACTTGTTTGCAATTAGCAATTGGCTCGGCCATCTTATTCACGGTATCTTTCTTCGCGGAATCAGGTGCCGTGTGGCGCTGGACTTTACCAGCCATCATCGCCATGGCGCATCTGGCAATCTTCGGATCCGCAGTTGCATTCGCCGCGTATTATTGGTTGTTGCGCCACGTGGAAGCATCACAAGCTTCGACCATCGCGCTCATCGTGCCGCTGGTGGCCATCTATCTGGACGCGGCGCTTTTAAAGGAACGGATCCCAATTGCCATGATCGTAGCTTCGTTGATAGTAATCGGATCAGTGGGGGTGGTACTCAAGCCGGAGTCGAGCGATCCGATCGCTCTCGAACTCAAGAGTGAATCCGTGTCTATGAAGGAAATCCAATGAGCGCGGTACAACTCATAGTTCTCTTCACTGTGGGAATGGCTGCAGGCGCTCTCGGCGCGTTGGCGGGCTTGGGTGGAGGCATTCTGCTCGTGCCTGTGTTAACGGTCTATTTCGGACTTCCAATCCATCAAGCCATCGGAATCACGCTGCTGGGGGTGATTGCAACATCGAGCGCGACATCATCGGTGCAAGTGGAAAGGCATGTGGTGGATATCCGTCTTGGCATCATCCTCGAATTAATGACCACAACTGGGTCCGCAGCCGCCGCAGTCTTAGCGGGATATCTCCATAAGCAGGCACTTGCAACCATATTCATCTGTTTTCTTTTATTCAGCGCTTTGAACATTGTGAAACGCGCATGGGGATCACGTAAACAGGCACTGGAAACGGATATCCCCCCTTACACCATCAAGAACTGGCCGGGAGGGTTGGCGGCTAGCCTTTGCGCCGGCGCATTCAGCGGGCTGCTCGGAGTGGGAGGCGGAATCATCAAGGTTCCGGCCATGTATCTGATCATGGGCGTACCACTGCGAGTGGCTACGGCAACGAGCAATTTCACCATAGGCGTGACAGCTGCTGCCAGCGCCTACATTTATTACGGACGCGGAGACATCGTGATTACAGTTGCCGCTCCACTGGTTGCAGGAGTATTCAGCGGATCGATACTCGGTGCGATACTGGCACCTAAAATCAGGACCACTTACGTGTTGTGGCTGTTCATCGTCATTGCATTCTGGATGGCTGGCCAGATGCTCTACAAACTGCTAACCGGAGGATTGGCGGGATGAGCACTCAACCTCAACTCGGTGTTTCGGAACATAGCAATACGGAACGATGGGTGGCTTGGTCGCTGATGTTCGGCTCCTATGGGTCCTTCCTATTGTTGGTGATAGCTGGCATAGTCTCAGTGGCGGGGAGTACACAGTGGGGGCTGCGGCTTTCAACAGCTGGTGTTGTACTGATGCTGGCGACACCTGCACTTCGTTTAGTGGCCACACTTTTGCATTTCGCTGCGCAAAAGAAATGGGCGCTGGCGCTTGTCTGCGCAGTATTGCTGGGTATCATCACGCTGGCGACGCTCACAGGTATGTATCTCCATTGATCCATGGGGCAAGGGGTTGCAGGTCCGTGACTTCTTTCTCGTTCGCTGATACTCTGGTTGCCGCGATCAATCTCATTATGTCAGTGAAATCAATACAACTCGGCCAAGTCTGGCGCAATGATGCGGATGGACTGAACTACCTCGTGACCAAGGTCTATAACGATGTCTTCTCGCAATATGCCATGTTGCGGGTCGCCGCCTCGAATGCCGCCGAAAGCGACACTGTGCGCGTGAAGATACAAAAAGCAGGGGAAACCGCTACCTTGCCCGGCTACACCTACACACAAGATGCGCAGGATTTTTGAAAAGCCTTCAGCCCTCAGCCAACAGCCATCTGCAAAACCTCATAATCACTTGATACTGAGTAGCGCCTACGAAACCATTTAGAATTGATAAACACACATGATCGAACAGTTGTTTGCGCTAGCCTTCCAATTCATTCACTGGGTCATATCAGGTATGGGGTATGCGGGCATCGTGCTGTTGATGGGCATAGAGTCGGCATGTATTCCACTGCCGAGCGAACTCATCATGCCTTTCGCGGGATATCTGGTTTCAACGGGTCAATTCACCCTGATATTTGCAGCCACGGCCGGCGCTTTGGGATGCAATCTGGGTTCGGTGCTGGCGTATGAGATCGGATATCACGGCGGACGTCCGATGGTGGAGCGGTATGGCAAATACGTTCTTATGAGCAAGCATGATATTGAATTGGCGGATTCGTTCTTCAAACGATTCGGCGGCGGAGCGATATTTCTTGGGCGGTTACTGCCGATCGTCCGAACCTTCATTGCACTACCCGCAGGCATTGCGCGAATGCCGCGTGTTCCCTTCCATATTTCCACGTTCCTCGGTTCTTGGCCGTGGTGCTTTGGACTAGCCTACGCTGGAATGAAAATGGGTGAACATTGGATGGACATCAAACCCTACTTCCTGAAATTCAAAGAAGTGGTATTGTTGGCATTAATCATTGGATTCGTATGGTTCATGTGGACGCACTGGAAGAACAGGGTGGGAGCGACGGCCAATTCATAATCGATGTGACAAGTTTTATCCTTACGCACCGATGCCAGTTCTATCCTCTACCATCTTCTCGAACATCTTCCAGGGAATGAATTTCTGCAACCAGTAACGCATGACTGCATCTTTGCCCACGAGATATCGCAGGTTCGGTTTGGGGTCGTCGGCGACATCCGAGATCAGCCGCGCAACGATGCGGGCGTCACCTTTGGGTAATTTGAATTTGATGAAATCGGCGAACTTTCGAGCGCGGTCGCTGTTGAGTGATTCAGGGCTCAAAGCTTTAGCGCCGATCTTCACGTTGCGCTCCCAGATGTCAGTTTCAAACGCTCCGGGTTCAACAAGGGCAAGCCAGATGTTGAGTGAGCGCAATTCGATGCGTGCGGATTCCGTCCAACCTTCGAGTGCGTGCTTGGAAGCGGAATAACTTGAGGTCAGCGGGGATCCGGTCAATCCGCTGATGGAACTGACCATGATGACCTTGCCACCTTTTTGCGCTCGGAACTGTGGCAGACATGCTTTGGTCATCTCCACTGCTCCGTAGAAGTTGGTTTCAAATTGGGCTCGGAGCTCGTGGGTCTGGATGTCTTCAGCAAATCCGCCGAGCGCGTAGCCAGCGTTGTTGATGAGAACATCGATTCTTCCATGGTCGCTGACGATTCCGGCAACTTTGGCAGGCAGTTCCTCAAATCGCGTGACATCAAGCTGGCGGATATCGATCCTCCCTGCAACTCCAGCGTTTTCAGCTTCGCCTTTCAACCGGCCAGCTCGTGCAAGGTCGCGCATGGTCGCAACAACGGTGTATCCACGGCTGGCCATTTCGAGTGCGGCCCACATGCCGAACCCGCTGGAACAACCTGTGATGACTGCGATGGGTTTGGAACTTTGGGTCATAGCTTTCTCCTCAATTGCCAGTCAACACTCCGTTGAAACCACTCACGGTCATGAACACGCCAACCAATGGTACCCGATTTGCAAAAGACGAGCCAAATGCGAGAGACTAGAATGTTGACTATCCCTTAGATTACTCACTGGAAAGTTGGGTCCTGAATGTCTGCAAGTAAAACCAAGATGCAACATGAAAACAACCTATCCCGTTTAGTGCAACCGGGAACCGGCCTGGCCCCTGCACGCGGCAAATTGGGAATCATGCTGCCCGGCATGGGCGCTGTGGCGACAACGGTTGTAGCCGGAGTGGAAGCTGTGCGGCGTAAGATCGCAAAGCCGATCGGCTCACTCACGCAGATGGGACACATCCGATTGGGCAAGCGCACCGATGCACGCTCACCGATGATCAAAGATTTCGTGCCACTGGCGAAGCTCAACGATCTGGTCTTCACTGGCTGGGACATCTTTGAAGACAACATGTATGAAAGCGCACTGAACGCTGGAGTGCTGGAAAAATCACTGCTCAACCAGATCAAACCCTTCTTGAGTTCCATCAAACCGCGCAAAGCTGTCTTCAGCCAGGATTATGTGAAGAACCTGCACGGTACGCATGTGAAAAAAGGCCGCAACAAGCGTGACCTGGCCGAACAATTGCGCGACGATATCCGCGACTTCAAGAAGAAGAGCGGAGCCACGCGGCTGGTGATGTGTTGGTGCGGATCGACGGAAATATTCTTGAAGCCAGGCCCAGTGCACCAGAGCATTGAAGCGTTTGAAAAAGGCATGCTCAAGAACGACCGCAACATCGCGCCTTCGATGCTCTATGCTTACGCCGCGATGAAGGAAGGCGTGCCGTTCGCCAATGGCGCTCCGAACCTCACCGTCGATCTGCCGGTGATGCACCAGCTCTCAAAGCAGAACAACGCACCGATCTGTGGCAAGGACTTCAAGAGTGGACAGACGCTGATGAAGACTGTGATCGCGCCGGGGCTCAAGGCCCGTATGCTCGGCCTTGAAGGATGGTTTTCGACCAACATTCTAGGCAACCGCGATGGAGAGGTACTCGACGACCCAGCATCATTCAAGACCAAAGAAGAATCAAAGCTCAGTGTGCTTGAGTACATTCTACAGCCGGAGCTTTACCCCGACCTTTACAAGGACTTCTACCACAAAGTGCGCATCAATTATTATCCGCCGCGCGCCGACAACAAAGAGAGCTGGGACAACATCGATATCTTCGGATGGCTCAACTATCCAATGCAGATCAAACTCAACTTCTTGTGCCGTGACTCGATCCTGGCCGCACCGATCGTGCTCGACCTCGTGCTCTTCATGGATCTGGCAAAACGTAGTGAAGAACTACGCGGAATCGGGATCCAAGAGTGGCTCAGCTTGTTCTTTAAGTCGCCGATGACGCGCCCGGGACTTTACCCTGAGCATGACCTGTTCATCCAGACAATGAAGATGAAGAACACGCTCCGTCATCTGAAGGGTGAGGAATTGATCACGCATCTGGGGTTGGAGTATTACGACTAACAGTTGTGAGTGATGAGTAGTGAGTTTTGAGAAAACCTAGAGCCATCGGTTAGCCGGAAATTCAAGAAGGCTTGCTGATGGCTTCTTACTTTTTCTCGGTTACGATCTCGCTGAAGTCGGCAATAGTGGTGAAGTCGAGTGATATGCCGTGGAGCATGGCTAGGCGGTTGTTGCGCAAAGCTTCATCCTCGGCCATCACCATGACTTTTTCAAAGAAAGCGTCGAGCACGGAGCGTAGGCGCGCGATCTCGCGTAGTGCCCCTTGATAATCGCGCTCTTTGCGCAGACGAGCCACGTTCGGCGCAATGTCATCAGCTAATTCATACAATTGTTTTTCCGATGGCTCCTGAATAAGGTTCGGGTCGAGCGGAGCACCGTTCCACTTCCCTGCTTCATGTGCCTGCTTCAGAATGTTCTTGATGCGCTTGAATGCGATGGAGATGGAATCAAAATCCACCTTATGTTCTTTGCGGACTTTGCCCAATGCTTCAGCGCGCGCAATGGCATCCGAGATACGGTCGCTGCCGGCGGCTAGCACAGCGTTGACCTCATCGTAGGGGTGCTTCTTAACTTCCTTCAAATAGAACTCGAGGCGTTCGCGGAAGAAATCATGGATATCCGTAATGTAGTTCGCGAGGTTGGTGAATTTCTTTTCGGCTTCTGAGTTCTTGTATCCTGCGAGCGCAACATGGAAGATGAGCGCGATATCGAGCGGCAGATGATGTTCAGCGATGATCTTCACCATGCCGTTGGCAGCGCGGCGCAGAGCGAATGGGTCTTTGGAACCGCTGGGCTTGAGTCCGAGGGCGAACATGCCAGCGATGGTGTCAGCCTTATCTGAAAGCGAGAGCAGCGCACCTTCGAGGGTGCGAGGGACAGTATCTTCCATCGATTCAGGCTTGTAGTGGTCATAGACGGCAGTGGCGATATCTTCTTCGTGGCCCTGCGCGCGGGCGTAGAGTCCGCCGACGATGCCTTGCAGTTCGGTGAACTCCTTGACCAATTCTGTTGTGAGGTCGGTCTTGCATAGCCATGCGGCCTGATAGAGCGCGTTACGCTTCACCTTGCGGTCGGGACGGTCAAGGTCCGCACCGCCAATTGTGGCAAGGTGCGAAATGCGACGTGCTTTTTCCCAATAACTGCCCAGATCCTTCTGGAATGTGACAGACTTGAGCATTTCAACGCGGTCGGCGAGTTTGGTCTTCTGGTCGGTCTCCCAGAAGAAGCGCGCGTCGTTGAAACGTGCACGTAGGACGCGCTCGTTGCCGTGCTGGATGAGTCCATTACCATCGCCATCGGTGTTAAGCACGGCGAGGAAGTGAGGCGCGAGCTTACCGGATTTGTCTTCGACAGCAAAATATTTTTGATGGTCGCGCATCACGGTGACAAGCACTTCTTCTGGAAGTGTTAGATATTCTTTCTCGAAGTTACCGGCGATGACGGAAGGCCACTCGGTAAGATTCACGACAGTCGAGACGAGAGATTCGTCTTCGCGCCAACGTGCGCCAGGAGTGGAGGAAATGGCGCGGGTCGCGGCGTCCAAGGCTTTGCGAATGCGCTCAGTGCGTTCGGCTGGATCTACAAGAACGTGAGCTTTCTCTAGCGCTTGTTTGTAGTCTGAGGCTTTGACGATTTTGACTGGGCTGGGAGAGAAGACGCGGTGTCCACGGGATTCGTTGCTGGCTTTTATCCCGGCGAATTCTATCGGAACGACTTTGTCATCGAGTAGCGCGACCATCCAGCGCAAAGGACGTACGAAGCGCTCTGGCTTACCCGCACGCCAGTACATGGACTTGGGCCAGGAAAGGACTGATATCTCTATTGGCAAAAGTATAGTGAGGACATCGACAGCAGAACGCCCCTTCTTCAACACTTTTGCAGACAGGTATTCACCCTTAGAGTTCGTAATGGTTTGCAATGTATCTACAGGCACTCCAGCTTTCTTCGCAAAAGCTTCTGCGGCGGGAGTTGGCTTGCCATCTTTGTAAGCGATCTTGGTGGCGGGGCCGGTGAGTTGTTCTTCGATGTCTGGCTGTACTGAATTTAGTCCTTTAAGGAACACTGTAATACGTCTTGGTGTGAAATAGGCTAGAGGAGGAGCAGAAGTTGTATCAAGCAATTGTTCTTGTTTAAGCGCTAGGTAAACATTACTTGCAAATTCGTGCCAGGCAGCAACAACCATCCGCGCTGGAATCTCTTCCAGTCCTAGTTCAAGTAGAAAATCAGGCATTGGCCTTAACCTCCACTTGTATAGGACTTTGTTGCTCGGCATATGCCTTGGCTACGCCGACTGCCAAATTACGGATTCGGGCGATTACACCCACCCTTTCGGTCACGGATATCGCGCTACGAGCGTCGAGAAGGTTGAATAGGTGCGAGCATTTCAGGCAGAGGTCAAAGGCTGAGAGTAATGGGAAGCGTTGCAATTCGATGGTTGGGGTAGAGATCCCTCGACTCGCATCTCCAGCTTCGCTGGATCTGCTCGCTCGGGATGACAGTTCATAATATGTGTTGATCAGTGTCTGACACTCGGCCTCATAAGACTTCAGATGTTCCCACAACTTTGCGACATCTGCTTTCTCAAAGTTGTAAACCGAGAACTGCAACTCCTCGGCATGGCGCACATCACGATACGTCACTTCCGCACCGGTTTTCGGGTCGCGGGCCCAGACGATGTCATAGACGCTATCCACATCTTGCAGGAATGCGCAGAGGCGTTCGAGGCCGTAGGTGAGTTCGGCGGAGATAGGGTCGAGGTCGACGCCGCCGCATTGCTGAAAATAGGTGAACTGGGTAATCTCGAGGCCATCGAGCATGACTTGCCATCCGATGCCCCACGCGCCTAGAGTGGGTGACTCCCAGTTGTCCTCTTCGAACTTGAGGTCGTGTTTGGCCAGGTCGATACCAATGGCTGAGAGCGAGCGCAAATAGAGCTCCTGCACATCATCCGGCGGAGGCTTCAGGATGACCTGCAACTGTGTGTGCTTGTAGAGACGGTTGGGATTGTCGCCATAGCGTCCGTCAGCGGGGCGTCGTGAGGGCTGCAGATACGCCACCTTATATGGTTTGGGACCGAGCACGCGCAGAAAAGTCTCCGGCGCCATGGTTCCCGCGCCGACTTCAACGTCATAGGGTTGCTGTAGGATGCATCCTTGATCAGCCCAGAATTTCTGGAGCGTGAAGATGAGTTCCTGGAAGGTGAGCGCGGGTTGGGGTTTCGTCGGCAAATGGATTCCTGTTATTCCAGCTTTTCCAGTATCGCGGCGCTCATCAACTTCTTTTCCATCTGGCCTTCCATGCGCTGATGGAGGAATCGGCGCAATTCTGCGCAGCGTGAACGCGGCCAGGGAGCTCCGGTGAATTGCGTGATGGGCGCTTTGAGCATCTCAGCCGCGAGCGAACGCGATTCTGCCGACATCTCAATACTGGCCAACCGCTTATGCTGCTTGCACATCAACCCTTCGCTCAACGGATGGAACCATGCCGCGCTGCCGTTCAAGGTCGTTCCACACTTGCGACACAAATGCATTTCTGGAAGCAACCCTGTTAAGCGTGTCATCCAGAGGTCGAAGTATGTCAGCGGCATCCAGATCTTACCGGCGCGCAAATTCTGTAATGTTGCCAACGCCAGTCGGAAGACCGCGTCGTTGGCTTCGTGGTCCGGAAGCAACTGGTTGAGCGACTCAGCTACGTGCCCCAGTGCAACAGCACGGGGATAATCGACCGTATCCGTGAGCGGCGAGTGCAGAACCTCGCAGGAATCAAGGCGCATCAATTCGTGGTTGCGGGCTTCCCAATGTGCGGTGACCACGGTGAGCGGTTCGAGTGCTCCACCAAATCGCTTCTTCGACTTCAATGCCGACTTCGCCACACCGCGCAGCTTACCGTCAGAGCGAGTGAAGATCGTGACGACCAGATCCGCCTCGCGAAGCGGTGTGTAACCGAGCACAATGGCCTCAGACTGCTGCACAGGCATGAATGTTGATTGTAACAAGGTGCGTGGCGAAGAGCTATTTCACCACCGAGAAACGGGGAATTCTATATCTTTTTGGATTTCTTGGCTGTGGCAGACATTTTCTTATTGGATTTGCCAAGCTCGAGTTCAGCCAGCTTCTTGCGAGTAAGCTTGGCTTTGATCAGCTCATAGGACTTGGTTAAATACTCCCGGATCTCAGGATCTCGCATGTTGTGGAACTTCTCGACCGAAACCCATTGGCGTTTGGCGCAATAGGCGGCTTGAACAATGCCTTCCCTCTCGACTAATTCATCAAAGTCATTTTCAGTGACCTTGAACGTCATTACATACGGCGCGACGGGGTTAAGAGAAGTGATACAGAACATCTTCTCGCCGATGAGGAAGCAGAGATGGTCACCCCATTTCACATCCTCAGTCACGTGAGGGAGGGATTTGCAGAACACGCGTAAAGATTCGAGGTTCATGGGTTACTTCCAAAGCAGAACGCGCAGCCATGATAGCTGCGCGTCTTGAAATCTTCCATCCGAAATCAGCGTCCGAAGTGCTTGGCGTTGATCTCGGTGTACTGCTTCCACTTATCGGGCAGGTCGTCAGCGGCGAAGATGGCCGAGACGGGGCAGACGGGCACGCAGGCACCGCAGTCGATGCACTCCACGGGGTCGATGAAAAGCTGTTGGGCATCGGCGTGGGTGGCGGCGTCTTTTTTAGGGTGGATGCAGTCCACCGGGCAGGCGTCAACACAGGCCGCGTCTTTGGTACCGATACAGGGTTCTGCGATCACATAAGCCATTGAACTTCGAGCTCCTAGATTGAAAAATGCTTGGCGAAATTGCTCTCTTACGATTGTAAGCAGTGGGGCGGAATTGCGCAATTGTTTGGCCGTAGAGCCGTAGCATGCTACGTCTCTACAAACCTACTCACCATTTGCCGTCGAATTCGGTCACGTAACCTGCGACAGCGCTGGCGGCGACGGTGAGTGGAGAGGCGAGATACATCTGTCCTGGGCCGCTGCGTCCGGGGAAGTTGCGGTTCTGTGCACTGATCACAATCTGCTCTTTGCGTGTGGAAACACCAGGGCCGGCGTTGATGCATGCGCCGCAGCTTGGCTCGATGATCTTGGCTCCGGCTTCCTTGAAGACGTCAAGATAGCCTTGCTTGATGCAGTATTCACGCGTTTCCTGCGAGCCGAATTGGATATAGAACAACACTCCCTCAGCCACATGCTTGCCGTGAGCGAGTGCGTCTTTCAGGACTGTTGCGTACATATCCATGTCAGCGTTCTTGCCGGCGGTGCAGGTGCCACCGTAGGCGATCTCAACCGGCACGCGCTCGCTGATGTCGCGAATGTACATGCCATTACCGGGGTCTCCGGGAGTGGCGACCATGGGCGTGATGTCATCTGCATTGAGTTCGATGACGTGCGCGTATTCGGCGTCGGGATTGCTGGTGAGTCCTACGATGAGTTTTTCGGCGTCTGCGCGCGGCATGCCGCGGCGTTCGAAGAGGAAGTCCACAACTTTCTTATCGGGTGCGACAATGCCGGTGAATCCGCCGATCTCAGCCGCCATGTTGGTCATAGTAGCGCGCTCATCCACATCTAGGGCCTCGATGGCTTCGCCGGCGTACTCCATGACCTTGGCGAGGGCCTTGCCGCTCTTCACATAATCGAGCGCGAGAATGGCGAGAATGTAATCTTTCGCGGTGACATTCGGCTTGCGCTTGCCGCGAACGATTACCTTCACACTCTCTGGCACTTTCACGCGGACATCTTTGGTGATCCATGAGTTGAAGACGTCAGTTGTGCCGATGCCGAAGGCCACGCAGCCGACCGCACCGACATGCGGAGTGTGGGAATCCGAGCCGACGTTGAGTTGTCCGGGCAACGCGTAACTTTCCGCGATGATGGAGTGGCAAATGCCCTCAGAGCCTTTGCGGTCTTTGAGTTCGCCGTGCAACTTGATGCCTTGGGATTTGCCGAAGTCTTCTTGCTTGAGCTTGAGTTGGCCGGCGATATCAAGCAGGCCCATCTTGCGTTTCTCTTCTGACAGGACTTCATCGAGGAATGTCAGGTGATCGCGGAAGAAGAGGATGCTCTTGGCATCATTCACCGGCGTGCCTTTGCCGAGGAAGTGTTCGTAGAAAATCGCGGCCATGGGCGTGACGTATTCGTGGCTGAATCGGAGGTCGGTGCGGGCGAATCCAGTGTCACCGGGTTTCACGGCTTCTACACCAACGCTGTCAGGACCATTGAGCATGTGCTTGGCGAAGATCTTCTCGGCGACGGTCATTGGGCGTTTCTTGGTTGTAATGGGTGGAACGTTCGTCTTGCCTTGCAAGCGCGCCACGTTGAATGGGAACAGTCCACCGTGCTCAATGACTTGGCGGGTTATCTCATCCTCACCTTCGGTGAAGATCGAGAGTGGCATTTCTTCGCCCTTGCGGATGCGATCGATCAAGCTGAAATCGGTTGAGGTCAGCACACCGAGGTTCTGGCAATTCTGCTTGTAAATACGCTCGATGTTCTCAGCGATCACAATCTGGATGCCCGCACAAAGCTCCGCATATGGTGACTGTTCGCGGCTCGAACCTTTGCCGCGGCGTTTGCCACTGACGCAGGCAACGAACCCGCCGTTCTTCACGTCTTTGCGGCCTATGGGCGTCTCGTTGCCGCACTTCAATCCGGTGTAGGGAAACTCACCGAGGGTCTCATCGAAGAAGAAGCAGATGTGCGCGGGCGTGATCTCGTCGGTGGAGATGTCGTCGCGCAGCTTAGGATTGTTCGTTGGGTTCGCGGTGTCCCATGGCAGGTCTTCACCGGCAAGTTGGCTCTTGATGAGTGCGGGGTCTTCGGTTAAGAAGAGGATGCGTCCTTGCAACTTTACTTTGTCGGGACGCTTGGTGATTGGGCGGGAGAGGATAGGATTGGTCACTTATCAATTTTAGCAAAAGCGGTAAGTGGCGGACTGATACATTTATTGATTTACGGCAAGCTTCGTTGGTAACGGGATCTCATGGAACGACTTGCCACCATCCGTAGTGGAAAATAAATGATCCTCTATTTTGAATTTGAACCGCGCCCACCAATGGGCGTCATCCAGCGCGGATATTGATGTTCTGTGAGGCGGCATCGAGAACGGAGGCACTATGGATTGATCTTGACTCGACGTCGTGTGGACATAACAGTTCGTTGAATTACATACGACAGACTTGAATGGTTGGTCTCTTTTGAAAGGCAACATGGTGTTCGTAGATATGTCATTACCCAATTCTGTAACATCAGCGATCTGCCAGGAATCGCCTTGATCATTGGTTGCATAGATCAAGGAATATTGGTGGTTGAGCGAATTCTCTGAGTTATCCACGAGACCGACCATGACCGCACCGTTTTTCTGATCAGCAAAATACGGTGTATCAATCCATGATTCCCAGCAGTTCTTGCATTTTCCCCAGTCCGGCAAAGAAATTTTTGACCACTTATTGCCCCCATCATGCGTTCGCAACAAAGCTATATCACCGATATGATTCTCCATCCAACCTTGCTCTCGATCAATGAAGTGCATTCTGCCGCAAGAGTCATAGCCGATCTGTTTCCATATGCGCCCTCCATCTGTCGTTCGCAACAAGATGCCCGTGCAAGTATTCATGGTCGCTTTATAGGCTAAAGATACATTCATCCATCCGGTCTTTTCGTCTATGAACTGGATTTGACTGGGATTTGGAAACTGCCTGCCACCCTCATATTCCTTTGGACTGATAGACTGCTCTCGCCAAGATTTACCGCCGTCGTTCGTTCGCGCAACCGAAATTACAACAGTTTCATCATCCTCTGGCGAATGATTTACACATATAGCAACCCACCCATGCTTTTCATCCAGGAAGAACACAGGGCCAATCTTTTGATCTCTCTTGATAGGAGGTGTGATATCAGTCCAATGGACACCTTCATCAATCGTTACATATAACCTTGACGAAACCATCAACCACCCACTATGAATTCCCAATACTCTAAAATCATCCACCTGAGCTGCTGCACCCGTCAGATACATTGTGTGCATTAGAAACAACAAGCGAAGGGTAATCGTGGCTTTTATGCCGCATTTCTTCATATAATCACTCTCCAATAAGAATGCAGGCACTTCTAAGGCCAATTTCAACAGAACCTTACTCCAGCTCACAGAGACTTCAACTTTGCATTAAGGTCCTCCAACGCCCTTTGCAACATAACTTTGTAGCGTTCATTCGCGCTCTGCTCCATGCTGGCGCGGACGCGAGCGATATCCAATTGTAATGAGCGGCGCTTCTCTTGGAGCTGTAGTTCATCTTTTGTGACTTGAATTCGTTTCAACTCACTCTTTCGCTCAGCTTCCGCCTGCTGCTCTTCCACATTCTTGCTGTCGAAACCACGTGCCATCAGTGCGACTCCTTGAAAGCGACTGCGCGCAGGTCAGGCAAGTCATCGATACTTTTATTTTCGAAGACATTCTGTAATTCTTTGGTCAGCCCCGGATGCAACACGCCATTCGTTGCCACCACTTCCCTGCTCACGATCTCGAACGGAGTGTTGTACACGCCAGTCACCTTGCCTCCGGCTTCTTCCACTAGCAGAACGCCAGCGGCGGTGTCCCAGGGATTGAGAATGAACTCCCAATACGCGTCATAGCGCCCGCAGGCGACGTACGCAAGGTCCAGTGCAGCTGAGCCGCCACGGCGAATGCCGTGCGTGCGCATTGTGATGTGATGGTAGAAATGAATATTCGGGTTTTTGTGGCGCTTCTTGGTGGGGAATCCAGTTGCGACAAGGGCTTCCCCAAGGTTATCTGTCTTCGAAACGTGAATACGTTTGCCGTCGAGTTCCGCGCCGTGCCCAGCTTCAGCAGAAAATAATTCATCACGAGTGGGGTCGTAGATCGCTCCTGCAACTCGCTTTCCCTTGTGCTCGAGCCCGATGGAGACACAGAAGACGGGATATCCGTGGGCAAAATTCGTGGTGCCGTCGAGCGGGTCGATGTACCAAACATATTCGCTTCCAGCGTTGGCGCGCGCACCTTCCTCGCCCATGATTCCGTGGTCCGGAAATTGCTTCTTGATGCGTTCGACGATCAATGCCTCGGCTTGCTTATCCGCGACTGTGACAAGGTCCACATCACCTTTATAGGTGTATTCCACCTTGCCGAAGTGGGACATGAGCAACGCGCCAGCTTCACGCGCCAGCGGCTGAATGAATGAGAGCAATGATGACATCCATTTATCTTAGCGGACGCGGCGGAAAATATGTATTATGCCTCGGTGATGAGAGGTAAAACGGGGCGAGGCATGCCTCGCCACTACTCGGATGGCTGGGTGTAGTATCCGCTGCGGTAACGCAATTTGTAAGGGCCGGGATGACGGATAGCCGTTGGCGCGGAGCCATCAGCTGCTTCCCGGGGATCATGTGGCCTTGGACCGGTATTCTGTGCGGCAACATTCGCGACTTTCACCGAAATGCTGCGAAACGTCGAATCCGTTGTTTTGCGTGAAGGATAATAGCCGAGCAGATATTGCGTTCGCAATTCACGGCTGATCTGTTGGAAGGCGGCGTCGAGGTTGGCAGTGCTGTCCGCGTAGTAGTATTTGCCACCGGTATCTGTGGAAATCTGAATGAGCGCGTGTTCCCCGCCGGTGTTGCGCCCGGCGTCAGCGTTGACCGGGACCACGATGATGCTATAGACGATAGCTTCGGCCTCCACAGCTTGGCGTACTGCGTCCTGATAATTGACTTTGCTGGTGGTATCGCCGCCGTCGGTGATAACCACCAGGACTTTTCTGCCATTGCGCCGCGTGAGCCGCTCACTGGCGAGATAGATCGCATCGAACAGCGATGTGCCTCCGCCGGCGTGGATATTGTGCATGCCGTCAGAAATATCGCGCCAGCGGTTACTGAATGGCACCACTTCGTTGACGTAATTGCTAAAAGTGTAGAGCGCGAGGGCATCGTCTTTGCGCAATACGCTTGCCGTGAACCGTTTTGCTGATTCGAGTTCGAGCGATTGGTCCTTGCGCAGGCTGCCGCTGATATCGAGCGCCAGGATGATGGAGAGCGGCACGCCTGATTGCTGCTCGAAGAGGGCGATCTTCTCTGGATGTCCGTCTTCAAGGATGGTGAAATCATCTTTGTTGAGGTCGACAACCGGGGCTCCTGCGGCATCCGTAACCGAGGTGAAGACGTTGACGAGCCGGACCTTGACCTGGATCTGACCGTTGGAACGGGGAGACTCGGAATATTGAGCATCCATCACACACGAGATCGTACAGATAACAATGATCGCTGACAGCAAGCGACGAACCAATAATTGCATGCTCACTTCGATGCCTTTCCTGCCTCTGGGGTTGATGGTGCAGGAAGTATTTCTTTGGGGAATGGTTCTCCGTCGGCCCAAACAGCACCATCGGTGAAGTGCTCTTTCTTCCAAATAGGGACTGTTTTCTTTAGGGTATCGATGAGCCAGCGGCACGCGTCGAAGGCCGCAGCACGGTGTGCACTGGCGACAACGATGACTACACTGGTCTCGCCGATCTCGAGGCGTCCGATGCGATGGATGATGCGAACGTCGCGAACTTTATATTGTTCCATTGCGCGAGCAGCGAGCACTTCCATCTGTTTGAGCGCCATTTCGGTGTAGGCGTCATAGACGAGGTATTCGGTACTGCGTCCACGGGAGTTGTTGCGCACGATGCCGTCGAAGAGCGCGATAGCGCCGTCTTCATGGTGCTTGATGGCGCGCAGAACGGCGGCTTGATCGATCGGATCAGAAGTAATAGAAACTCGCTGTTGATGATTGCCTCCACTTACTGGAGGCAACAAGCCAACTTCATCATTCTCTTGCAGTACATGGTTTGCCCGCGCGAACTCGCGGTTGACTGAGATGGCCAATATTCCATTGAATTTCTCTAGAGCAGGAAATGTTTTAATCAGAATAGCCATCAGATCGGACACAGCAGCACCTGTTGGCAGCTCCTTCTCTTCGGAATTGCTGCCAATGATGTCGCGGATCATGCCGAAATAAAGCACGCGGATGCGCATGGAAATAGGATACGCGAAGAAAACAGTTTCAAGTCACAGGTCCCCAGTTCCATTTAAAACCAAAAAAGAATGGCTGCCAAAGTTTACTCAGGCAGCCCTTCGCTCAATTACTTACCACGCGAGGCAATCAGTGCATGTCGAATTGTTCCTGATGCAACGCGGGATCGCTCTTCACAATGATGGTCCGGGTGATGACTTCTTCCATCTCCATTAACCATTTGGCGCCATCGGCTTTCAGGTGTTTGGCCACTTCGGGATGTACGCGCAACATCACGTCGCCGCCTTCAAAGGTGGATGCCATCTTGCGCATCTCCACATAGATCTCGTTGCAGATGGTGGGTACGCTCTTAATGAACCCGGTACCTGTGCAGTAGCTGCATTGTGAACCGAGTGTGCGTTCGAGTGACTGTTTCACGCGCTTACGCGTGATCGCGACCAGTCCAAAGTCGTTGAATTGCAAGACTTTAGATGGCGAGCGGTCGTTACGCAACTCGTTCTCAAGCTCCATGAGCACGCGCTGGCGGTTCTTGCGCTCATCCATATCGATGAAATCGATGATGATGATGCCACCGAGGTCGCGTAGGCGTATCTGGCGCACGATCTCTTTGATGGCATCGATGTTCGTCTTGGTGATGGTGTCTTCGAGGCGCGCAGTCTTGCCTACGAATTTTCCGGTGTTGATATCAATGGCTACCAATGCTTCGGTCTGGTTGATTACGATGTATCCGCCGCTCTTGAGCCACACTTTGCTCTTGAGGGCTTTGTTGATCTCTTCGGCGATACCGAAGGATTCGAACAACGGCTCACTCTTCGTCCACATCTTCACGCGTTTGATCAGCGATGGTTGGAAGCGAGTGGCGAAACGCAGGATACGTTCGTATTCGGAGTCTGTATCCACCCAGATGTGGCTGAAGTTGCCAGTGACCTGGTCGCGCAATATGCGCTCGACCAGATTCAGATCGTGATAGATGAGTGCCGGAGGCTTGGAGGCTTCCGCACGCTGGCGTATCTCGCTCCAGAGGTTGAGCAAGAAGCGGATGTCGGCGCGCAACTCTTCTTCATTCGCACCAGATGCTGCGGTACGCACGATGAATCCACCGTGCTGATCGCCTTTTTCGCTGAGCAGAATGCGTTTGAGCCTTTGGCGCTCTTCGATGCTGGCGATCTTGCGAGAGACTCCAGTGTGGTTCACCGTTGGCATGAAGACGAGGAAGCGTCCGGGGAGCGCGATATGACTAGTGATTCGCGCGCCTTTCTTCGCCATCGGCTCTTTTGCGATCTGGACGAGAATCTCCTGACCTTCTTTCAGCAGATCGCTGATCAGAGGCAACGGGGCACGATGCATGGGACGACGTCCGCGCATAGGTGGACGACCGCCTCCACCATGTCTTTCGCCACCACCACCGCGACCTTCACGGTTGAACTGGCCTGAGCGTTCTGGACGTCCTTCACGTCGCGATGAGTCACCTTGATGTCGGCTTGGCGCGCCATCGCGGAAGGATGGTGCGCCTTGCGTGAATTGTCCGCGCTGGTTCTGTTCGCCACTACGGTTGTCGTTGCCTTCGCGGCGCGGACCACCACGACGGAAGCGTCCGCCACGGCGTGGGCGCTGGAATCGTGCGCGATTGCGGTTTTCTCCACGCACTGCTTCGGAAGTCTCTGGCGCAGCCGCGATGCCGGATTCTGCTTCGTGATGAGCCTGATCTTCTTCCGAAAGTGTTTCTTCGCCTAATTCTTCTTCGCTCAATTCTGCGCTGGGCCCAGCTTCGTAATCGCCTTCGTCCTGTGAGTCTTCTGCCGAGGGAGCATCTTCCTCCTCGATGGTGGAAGCGAGTTCGGTGAACTCTGACGTGCCGATGGTCATCTCGCCGGCTTCGGCGCGACTCTGTGCCATGGCTGCTGCCAAACGGTCACCCGCGGCGAGGACGGAGTCTTCAGCATGCTCAGACATCTCGAGTGTCTCTTCTTCGAGCTCTTCTTCCATCTCGTCAAGATGTTCACTGGCTAGGGCTTCGTGGTCGTGCTCTTCTTCCAGTATCTCTTCTTCCTCGATCTGTCCTGCGCCGGGGCGGAAGTTGTATTTATCCTGCTCACGAGGCACTTCATTTTTTTGTTTTTGGGATGAGTGTGATACAGATTCTTGTGCGACTACTGCCGATGGCACTTTACCGACTCCAGCGATCTGCTCTTCCTCGATTTCCTCGACTCCGTGCGAGGATACATTGGCTACTTCACTAGCTTCTTCGCGCTCTTTCTTCTCGAGAACCGGCGCAATATAACTCATGCGCGGCGGAGGTGAGGAAACGCGGGCGAAAGACGGTGCCTCTTCGACATGTGCTTGAGTAACCGCTTCCGTGGCATGGTCCGTATGAGCGATCATCCGTTCTTGTGATGTTTCTTTGACTTGTTCCCGCTTCGGTTCATGTGAAGCTGGAGCAGGTTGTTCTTGAACTACACGTTTGCGACGTGTCTCTCCTGCCAAAAGGCCTTCGCTGGTGATCGCAATGGGGCCTGTATAAAGCGTAGAAGGCGTTCGAGTGTTCACAAGATGTGCGGGAGTTGATGTTGTTGGAGGAGCCGGGACCTGTGTTATGACTGGCACATGAACAACGATCGGCTCTTCAATTGCCACGGGTGGTTCAACTGGCGCAACCACTGCTGGTGGTTCAATTACAACCGGAGCTGAACTCTCTACAATTGGTTTGATTTCTGAGGGAACGGCTATTTCTGAAGTGGCTTTCGATGCAATTGGAGCTGCGGTTACTTCCGCGAGAACTTCAGGTTTCGGTTTGAACTTTGCCAGCGATTCTCCGGGCAGGATGATGCGGTTGATTATTCTTCTGAACATGGATGGTCTTTCGACCGGTGGCTCTTCAGCGACTGGAGCATGTTCCGCAAGTGAATCAGACGATTTTGGTCCATTTTCATGAATCTCAATCGATGATCCTTCGATGTCCGAAGTAAAACCGTTTTCATCACCTTCTTCGTCGTCAAGTAAAGGAACTGCGGAGGCCTCACCGAGAGGCACATCGGTCGCGGGAGATTGACTTCCAGGAGCGCCAAACCGATCTTTGCGTCCACGACGGCGACGGCGGGAACGGCGGAACCCTCCACCTTCTGGCGATTGGCTTTGGGTTGCAGCTCCGCCTTCAGCGTCACCTACCCCACCTTCTATCTCGACAGTTCCCTCTGCTAGTTGCGCTAGTTGAGTTCCCTCACTATTGACTGCGCTGTGAGGTTTTGTCTCAGTCAGATCAAGGTCATCATCTTCGAGCTCTTCCAGCTCCATGAAATCGGTGACGTAGAGGAAAGCGTCGCGTTCGAGCCCGATGTCCACGAATGCGGACTGCATACCTGGAAGTACGCGGGTCACTCGTCCCTTGTAAACTGAACCGGCAAGAGTGTATTCATTTTCGCGCTCGAAGAAGACTTCTACGAGTTGGTCATCTTCCACCACTGCTAATTTGGTTTCATGCGGTGTGGATGTTACAAATAATTCTTTCGACATTGTTTCTCCGGGCATCCCGGTTTTACGGGACGCATCCGGCAAAGATTCAGAGGGCCAAGCGTTGAGCGTTAAGATGGAGCTGTGACAGGGTGGGTGGAACCACATCGGCTATGCCAGTCATGGTCCGTTGCAAGTTGTTTTGCAGCAATTTCAAATCCTTGCCCCTGTTCCGGGGTGGGTCCCAACTATCTGTTACCGGATGTGGCCGCTCGCCACAACAAACCATTGCAAATGATCTTGTTGTTGTTCGGGGCCGTTAACCACCGGTCTTTGGGACTTAGAACCGTTTCTCTTTTCGTCTCTTCGCGGCCGGGCCTTCGCCTCTGCCGGTTACCCCGATCTACGCTGGGGCTTGCGTTAATTGATGTTGCTTATTCCTTGGTGTGACTGAATCTGTTCATTTTCGTTATTCTGAATCGGTTCATTCAGTTGTGCGTCGATCTTCGACGCGTTACCAACTTGCCTGCTTTGCCGCTTTAATTCACGAACCGTCGCATCCGGATGTTCATCACTATTCCCAACGCCAAGAACATGAATAAAATCGATGAGCCGCCATAACTCATCAGCGGTAATGGGATGCCGGTGACGGGCATGAACCCTACCACCATCCCTACATTCACCAAGATGTGGAACGCGAACAGCGCCACCACACCCATCACGACCATCGTGCCTGCGCGATCCGGCGCCGTTTGGGCATTCTGGATCAAGCGCATCAATACCATAAAGTATAACAGCAACGCTGTCAGATCGCCTACGAAACCGTGTTCCTCACTGAACGCGGCGAAGATGAAGTCCGTATGGGTCACAGGCAGGAACATGCCCTGTGTTTGTGAGCCTTTCGAGACACCTTTCCCCGTAATACCTCCTGCCCCTACGGCGATCTTGGATTGCTGAATTTGATACCCCGTACCTTTGGAATCGTTTTCTGGGTGCAAAAAGACAACCAAACGCTCTTTTTGGTATGGTTTCAATCCCCATCGCCATACTGGTACAACAGCAATCACACCCATCAATAGTATGATGGCAGCCTGCTTCCATTTGATCCCGCCGAGAAATAAACCCATGCCGAGAATTGGAAGAAAAGTGAGTGCCGTACCGAGATCTGGTTGTTTTAGAACGAATATCATGGGTAAGGCGACTAGCGCACCAGCTTTGAAGATGTCTGACCATGTGATATCACGCTGGTTGATGGATGAGAAGTAGCGGGCCATAAGCAGGATGAGTATCAATTTCATCCATTCAGAGGGTTGGAAGTGTATGGATTGGGTAATCTTGATCCAACGTTTGGCGTGCATGGCTTCATGTCCAAAAAGAAAAACGGCTACGAGCGAGAGAAT
>Ga0207022_10010_pt2:7500-34281 | contig 34281 bp, 35 predicted proteins | sample Alteio_BWMinCont_46_FD_153307 | JGI IMG/M metagenome (GOLD analysis project Ga0207022, IMG submission 153307) | Enriched cells from forest soil in Barre Woods Harvard Forest LTER site, Petersham, Massachusetts, United States -... | ecosystem: Environmental > Terrestrial > Soil >... | reverse complement strand
CAGCTGGGCATTGGTCGGCGTCAGCCGTCCGCGTGTTGCGCGAAGCAGAGGCCAAACAGCCGAATGATCCGCTTATCCTCGGCCAGCTCGGGTTCGAGGCGCAGTTGGTGAGCAGGGTGGTGTCGACGTCACTCGATGTGCCGAAGCCGATGGTGTAGATGATGATGCCGTTGGCTTTCATGGCGCTGCATACCGCCAGCGTTCGTGTGTCCAGCGTGCTGTTGGCGGTAGCGACGTTGTTGGTGGTCCCGAGATTGCCGTTGCTCAGCCATCCGTAGGCGGTGAAATTGCTGGGATCCACGCTGTTCTGGCCGTCGGTCATCAGGATCACCACTTTGTTCATCAGTGGCGTATGATAGGCCATCGGTAAGTTGTTGGTGTTCATCTCGCCGCCCCATAATTTCTGCCAGTTGGGCGACAACATGCGATAACCCCAGGCCATGCCGACATCGATCAGCGTCGAGCCGCCCGCCGTCATGGCGTTGATCTCGGTGATGACCTTGTCTTTTTCCGCCACCATCGGCAAGACCGTCTGTGGGCAGAAAAGGTTGGGGCCATAATAACCAGGGTAGGAAGACTGGTAAGAGTAGTCATAGGTCGTGGCAGTGGTATAGACGGTGATTCCTCCGACGTTTTGGGGGGTCGTAGTTATTGTGACCCACGGATCGATCGTGCTGCTGCCATTTACTTGAGGCGGGTAGTCGTAAGCCTGGAAAAAGGATGTTGACGGCGGGTCGTCTGACGTGTCGTAAGGAGCCGAGCGCGCCATGACGCAGCCTCCCCAGTTGCTCATCTGCACAAAGCGGGCCGCCGCGCCGTTGCCGTTTAGCGTATAAGAACAGTTCGGGGCGTTAGAGTAGGTGCCGGCGCTGTTGGGAACGGTGACCGCGGCATTGGCGGTGCCGGAAGACAACGTATAGGTGTTGCCCGCCGCACCGACGGTCTTGTAGGTGATGTCGAGCGCGGTTGCGGTTCTATAATATTTTGCCACTTTGATGCCGGCAGTGTTGGAGGCGTTGAGATTGGCGGCCAGTGACGTCATCGTGGCGCTTAAACTGGCGCCGATCTTGGTCTGGTTACCTGCTGCGGCGCCGCTTACGAACGTCCAGGTGACGCCATTCAAGATAATCGTTTTCCCGTTGGCCGGGTTAGCATTAAAGGTGATCACCCCGGTCGCCGCCGCGCCGGTAAAGTCGCTGCCGCCCGACAGCGTCGTCGCGCTGCCGGTATAGCTTTGGCATGTCGTGCCGCTTATCGTCGGCCCGAATTCGAGCGTCGAATCATAGGCGCTGTCCATCCATCCCGGATAGCCGGTGCCGATATTGACCGTCTGCGAGAAGGGCACGACGCCTACCCATAGATTAGACACGGTGTTGGAACTGCTTCCGTATAATATGGTCAACAGCGTGTTCGCTGCGCTCTTCAAGGCGACGATTTTGGAAGAGGCACCACCGCCGCATGAATTGGGATTGGTGACGCTGCAGTTCATCGACCCGGTATTGTCGAGCACCAGCACCAGCTCCATGCCGCTGGACTGCCGCGTGATCTGCGTCGAGGAGCCGACGGTGACGCTGTTGGTGCCGAACAGTTTCATGAAAGTGGTGGGCACGTCGGCTTTGACGCTCAGGTTGATCGTCATATTATCGGGGGCGACTACCACCGACCAGTCATGCACTACGGCGCCGAGATAATTGGCCGGGAAATTGACATTGAAATAATTAAGCGCCTGAGCGGGGGCGTTGATGGTGTTGACGGTGGCGCCGGCGGCCAGCCCGGCGCCGTCGAGCGCCGTCTGCAGGCGTGACTGCACGATCTGGATGCGCCCCATGTCGATGGCGGCGCCGGTGGCGCCGGCCAGTGCGAATATGCCAAGCGCGACGATGGGCATGGCCGAGCCACGCTGCGATCGGGCGAATTTTTTTATCCATTGCATAACATCGCTCCCCTATATAAATCCTGCGAATCGCGCCAGCGATTGCGCAGGATCACATTCAATGCAACTTCCTCGTATGATCCTGTGCAGCCGCCTATATGGCTCATAGGATTTGGGCATAGCCAGCCTAATACCCCCAGGGCGCCGAGGCGTGGCTTGTAAATTCCCAGCTTGTAAATCAATGCGCCGTTCATCACGCCGTTACCCGCGATCAGCGGCGTATAATTATAAAATACTTCGGTGACGATGATGTTATCCTTATCGGCCATGGTGAAGCCGGCGGGCAGGCTGGCGTTATTGTTCGGCGCGCCGATATGGCTGCCCGGGGCGGGATTCATCGTGCCGCCGCCGGTATACTGCCAGTTGACCTTGGGCAGGTTGCCGGGGCCGGGCGCGCCGGTTTGCGTCACTGAGGTAATGATGACGTAGCCGCTGGCGCCGAAGCTGTAAGGTTGCATCACCTGGCTGGCGGCGTCGATGATGTTGGCGAGATCGGCGTTGGTAATGGTGGTGGCCTGGGCGACGACGTCGGCAATCGTCACCGCTACTTTTTCCACTTTCTGCTGAATGAGAATATAACGGGTAAGCTCGATCGCTCCCATCAGCAGCGCCAGCAGGAAAGGGATGCTGATGGCGAATTCGACGAAGGCGATGCCCTCCTCGGAACGCTTGAAACGCAGTATATCGCGAAGCCATCGTGACATCTTGGTGCATCCTCAATTAATTATAGGGTTCGTTCCTGACCACCGTGCGCGCCGTAAGCGTAAGCGTGTTGCCGATGACGGCGCTGACGATGGGCGTCATGATGCTCCACGGATAGCTTACCGTGTAGACGACGACGTCGCCGGCATTGCCGAGTCCCGCCGCTCCCATGTCCTGATCCCAGTGGCCGTTGCCGTTGACGTCGACATAGTCGGTGCCGGCCACGCCGCCGCCGCATTTTTGCGTGAGGCAAGGCTCGGGCTGGCCGATATTGTTGAAATTGGCATAGACCTCGGTGCTGACGGTGATCTTGTTGGGATCGAGCAGGCCGGTGGTGTGACTGATGACGTTATTGATGATTTCCTGCTGGCGCGTGCTGCCGGGCGCGATGTAACCGGTCTTGCCGAGACGTGATGTTTCATTGGTGGCGCTCTCTAAGACGACGGCGGTGAACATGATCATGGCGAATTCGATGATGCCCATGACCATCAGCAAAAATACCGGCGCGATCAGCGCGAATTCAAGGGTAGTGACACCGGAATCGCAGCGCACAAGAGATGAGGTTAAGCGGCGTTTTCGCAGCATGGGTTTTCATCCGGGATGGAGCGTTTATACGGAATACCGTAATATAACCCTAGCACCAACCGGTTAAAGATGGGTAAATGTTAGATGGCAATTGATTGATAATTAAGATGGTTTTGATGCAATTTTCGCGCTATATATATGCCATGCGCAACACCCATATTCCATGGCTGGACAAGCTGGACGAGATCAACTGGTTTATCGTTATCGTGATGAGCCTGATTGCCGGACTGGGTTTCGCCATGATGATATCGGCCGGCGGCGGCGGGCTGTCGCCGTTCGCCGCGCCGCAGATGGCGCGCTTCGCCGTCGCCTTCGCGCTGATGCTGATGCTGGCCCTGATGCCGATGCACCTGCTGCTCGACTATGCTTATTTTATTTATTTCGCCTGCGTAATGGTTTTGCTGGGCGTCGACATCATCGGCCATACCGGCATGGGCGCCAAGCGCTGGCTCAATCTGGGCGGGCTCAACATCCAGCCGTCGGAATTCATGAAGCTGGCCGTCATCCTCGTGCTGGCGCGCTATTTCCACCGGATACAGCCGGAGGACATCAGGCGGTTTCCTTTCCTGATTCCGCCGGTGCTGCTTATCCTCGTTCCGGCGGCGCTGATCCTGCGCGAGCCCAATCTCGGCACGACCACCATCCTCGTTTCGGTCGGCGGCATCATGTGTTTTCTGGCCGGGGTGCAGTGGCGTTATTTCATCGGGCTGGTGGCGGCGGGCGTATCCGCGGCGCCGGTGGCGTGGCATTTCATGCATGATTACCAGAAGCGGCGCGTGCTGACCTTTCTCGATCCGCAGGCCGACCCGCTGGGCGCCGGGTACAACATCCTGCAATCGATGATCGCCATCGGCTCGGGCGGGCTGATCGGCAAGGGTTATCTGCACGGCTCGCAAAACCAGCTCAATTTCCTACCTGAAAAACATACCGATTTTATTTTCACCATGCTGGCCGAGGAATTCGGATTTTTAGGCAGTATGCTGCTGCTGGGGCTGTATGTGCTGCTGCTGATGGCGGGACTGACAGTGGCGATGAAAAGCCGCAGCACCTTCGGCGCCATGCTCGCCGCCGGGGTGACGGCGCTGATCTTCATGCACATCCTCATCAACTGCGCCATGGTGATGGGGATGCTGCCGGTGGTCGGCGTGCCGCTGCCGCTGATGTCCTACGGTGGCAGTATTATGGTGTCGACGGTGCTGGCCGTTGGCCTGCTGCTCAACGCCTATGTCAACCGCGATGAGCTTCCGGTAAGGATGACGCCGAGGCTGTAGTATTAGCCTAAACCAGTTTCTAGTTCAGGGGGCACGGAGGCTTTAGCGTCTTCTTTTTCGCCCCAGGTGAGGAATTGGCCTGTCGCTTTCACTGCTTCTGCGCCCGCTGCGAGCGACGATAGTTTTTTCTTCCATCCCGATCGCCTTGAACTATCAGGTCCGTAATATTCGTCAAATTGGATCCCCATTTGACAGTCAATCCGCTTGGCAACGTTTTTAAGGTCGTATTTCTTGGCAAACTCGTAGCCGGGTGATTCAGGCTCGCAATGTTGAAAAAACATTTCCCATGCATCTCTAAAGCAGCGGTAAGCCTCTGCCGGATCTTTGAATGTTTTATTGCCTATGGGGAAAACAAAACCCATTAAATCTATCTGATTGGTGTGATGATCGCGTATCTTTTTCAATTCTTCCTGAATCTGTTCATATGACGTAGGTAGCAATACTGCCTCATACTCATCCAAAGTTCCGCTGGATACGCGCATTTTGAGTAAAGGATTGGGATAATTTATTATCTGCCTAGGGCCGCCTTGTATTTGGTATTTTCTAGCGAATTCAGCCGCCTCGGAACCAGGGACGCAGTTTTTGAATAGCTCCTTCCATAGCCGGCTAAACAGTCGATGGGCCTCCTCGGCGCCGGAGAAGGTTGGACGGTTGAGCTTTTCCAGGTCGGCGAGAATGTTAGCGGCCAAGGAATTTTTATCCCGTAATGGAGTGACGCCCATCAATTCGCCCAGAAAACTCTTTTCGTGTGCGCTGCGAATTCCCTTCCAGGTTATTCTATAACTGTTCGGACGGTCATGTTTTGCAAGTTTTCCCTGCTCCACCAGAACCGAAATTGCTTGTTCGATGTCTTTCAGCGGCATGGATACCCAAAGATGAAAATCCGCTATGTCAGCCGCGCCCATTCTTGCAAAAAATCTCAAAACACGGCGCTCGCGTATTTGTTCGGGAGTCAGGCCTTGATTGTAAATAGCCTCCACCTCATCGCTTACTTTCTGCAAATCCTCTCGAAGCTGATTGGGTGGAGTCCCATCGTTAAGTAAGGGATTCGGGTAATTATCCATAATTCTTTCCAATCTATTGAGGTTCCATTGCGTTAATCTGCATTAATTATAATGAAAGTCCAGTAAATTTTTGATTCCCCTTGTCCGCTCCGGCAATCTGCTTTATGTTGAAACGGTATCGTTCAACCAGATAAGATTTCGCCGGCGGCGACGCGGGTGGTGAAGAGTAGAAATATGCTGCAATCTTCGCAGGATATCCGCGCTGGCGCGGATTCGGGCGGGCGCGCCGACGAGCGCCAACCTAAGGAATTAATTTATGCGGCGCTCGATCTCGGCACCAATAATTGCCGTCTGCTGATTGCCGCGGCGGGCGAGGGCGGCGGCATCCGGGTGTTCGACAGTTTTTCGCGCATCGTGCGGCTGGGCGAGGGCGTCAGCGCCACCGGCATGTTATCCGAAGACGCCATGGAGCGCACGCTGCTGGCGCTCAAGGCCTGCCAGAAAAAGCTCAATAAATACCGCCTCACCGACGCCCGTTTCGTGGCGACCGAGGCCTGCCGCCGCGCCGCCAACGGCGAAGCATTCCTGCGCCGCGTGCAGGAGCAGACCGGACTTACCATCGACATCATTTCCAGCGAAGAGGAAGCGCGGCTGGCGTTCATGGGCTGCTCGTCGCTGCTGACTGGAGCGTCGAAACGCGCCATCGTCTTCGACATCGGCGGCGGCAGTACCGAAATGATGTGGATCGACATCGGCGGCGACACCCACCATATCAGCGACTGGCTGTCCATCGGCTTCGGTGTGATGAACCTGGGCGACAAGTTCGGCGGCTCCAGCTTCGCCGAGATGGCGTTCGACGACATGGTGAGTTTTCTGGTCGGGCGGATGCGCCCGTTCGACGAAGCCAACCGCATCAGCGAAACCATCGGCGACTCGACGGTGCAATTGCTCTCGACCTCGGGCACGGTGACGACGCTGGCGGCCATCTATCTCGACCTGCCGCGCTACGACCGCTCGCGTATCGACGGCATCCGCCTTAAAATCGCCGATTTGCGCGGGGTCATTCAAAAACTGCTCGCCATGCGCCCGTCGGAGCGCTTCCACCACCCGTGCATCGGCCCCGACCGCGCCGATTTCATCATCTCCGGCTGCGCCATCTTCGAGGCCATCAGCACCCTGTGGCCCACCGGCGAAATCACCATCGCCGATCGCGGCGTCCGCGAGGGGATTATTTTGAGCTTGATGCGGGGGAAGTAGGGACGTTATTGACCGGGGCCGCGTCCTTTGATTTGCTGCGGTTGAACGCCTGCTGGTGTTTGAGCTGGCCCTTGATTCTGTTCTTTTGTGGTTTTTGGAAATCGGATATCGTTTATGATAGTAAAAACAAGATCTGTAGCCGTTTGGTTACCACCTAATTTATGGGCAGAAAATACTTTCGTTATAGCGTCATCTATGGGTTTAAAGGTTTCCATCGCCGTTTCGGATAATGCCTTATGATTATCTACATCCGATTTTTCCATTAAAAAATATGACCTAGGATATTCCGATTCTTCCAAACGAAGTTCGCCAGGCTTTGCTTTCATAAGGGTTTCTATCTTCTTTTTTTGTATTTCTTGCTTAGGTAGTTCACGTAATAGTTCTTGCGTCCCACCTAGCGTACGCAAGTGCTCATACACAGATAGTTTACCTTCCGCCTTTCCAAGCTGATAGGCCACAAGTGCATTATGATATTTGATGAGTATTTTTTTCTCGGCATCTCTAAGTTCTCCGGCGGCCTTTTGATAGGCTGGTATATGTTGGTTAGCCGCCGCCAAGACCTCCGTGCGGATTTGTTTTGTCTCTTCTGCCGATAGTTTAATATCGTCCATAAGAATCTCCATTATGAGAGGTTGCCAATGCATCACTCTTCTTACATACTAACATGATATTATGGATGATTGTGTTAAGCTTTTATTACAATTAACAACCCATTGTTTATTTTAGCATAATGATCTCAAAACCCCCACTCTCCGGCAACCGCACCCTCAAGACGCGCGTGAAAACCGCCAAGCAGCGCAAGCTTTCCTCGACGCGGTGGCTGCAGCGGCAGTTGAACGATCCGTATGTCAGTCGCGCCAAGAAGGAGGGCTACCGTTCGCGCGCGGCGTATAAATTGATCGAGCTGGACGATAAATATAAATGGCTGCGGCCGGGGAAAACCGTGCTCGATCTGGGCGCGGCGCCGGGCGGCTGGACGCAGGTGGCGGCGATTCGCACCGGTTCGAATCCGCAGCATCCGAGCGTCATCGCCGTCGATATATTGCCCATGCCGCTGGTGGCGGGCGCGCTGATTCTGCAACTCGATTTCATGGACGACGATGCGCCGCGAAAAATACGCGAGCAACTTCCGCGTGGTGTTGACATCGTGCTGTCCGACATGGCACCCAACACCACGGGACACGCCGCCACCGACCATATCCGCATCGTGGCGTTGCTCGAAGCCGCTTATCCGTTTGCCTGCGAGGTGCTGAAAAAGGGTGGCGTGTTCGTCGCCAAAGTGTTCCAGGGCGGGGCCGAGCGTGAATTGCTGGCGCTGATGAAAAAGGATTTCGCGCGGGTCTTGCACGCCAAGCCCAAAGCCAGCCGGTCTGATTCGTCGGAGATGTATGTGGTGGCGAGCGGGTTCAAAAAGAAAATTCCCTCCCCTCTTGTGGGGGAGGGTTAGGGAGAGGGGGTATCTTGAAAATAGGTCTATTAATAAGAAACCCCCTCCCCCTGCCCCCTCCCACATTTGTCCGCCGAAGCTCCGCCTGCAAACAGCGAAAACAATTGGCACGATGGAGCGAAGGCGGAAGGGGAGGGGGGATTTTAGGAATATTGTTTCTTCTGCTCGCTGCTTGTACTCCGCAGCAGCAAGCCTATCATCCGTTGGCCGCCGCCGAAACGATGTTACCGCTGAAAAGCTGGCTGCCGAAAAGCAAACCCAAGGCCGTCATCGTCGCGCTGCACGGTTTCAACGATTATAGTAACGCGTTTCAAAGCACCGGCACGTTTTTCGCGGCGCATGGCGTTGCCGTCATCGCCTATGACCAGCGCGGCTTCGGGCGCGCGCCAAATACCGGCATCTGGGGCAATGCGGAAAACCTCACCTCAGATCTGGCCGAGTGCGTGAAGCAGGCGTCGCGGCGCTGGCCGCATGTGCCGGTATATATATTGGGCGAGAGCATGGGCGGCGCGGTAGCGATCGTGGCGCTGGCCAACCCGGCGTTCCCGCATGTACGCGGTGTGATATTACTGGCGCCGGCGCTATGGGGAGCACAGACGATGAATCCGCTCTACCGCGGCACGCTGTGGCTGGCGGCGCATACCGTGCCTGCTTATAGATTGAGCGGCCGCGAGCTTCACATCATGGCGTCGAATAATATTCCCATGCTGAGGGCGCTCTCAGCCGACCCGCTGGTTATCAAGCAAACGCGCATCGATGCGGTCTATGGGCTGGTGCAACTGATGGGCGATGCCTATGAGAAAATCCCCGAGGTCGGCACGCCGGTGCTGTTGCTTTATGGCGGCAACGACCAGGTGATACCGCGCCGCCCGATCGACGCGGCGTTGGCGCGCTTTTCCGCGCCGGTGCGATTCTCCTATTACCCGGACGGCTACCACATGCTCACCCGCGACCTCCAAGGCGAGAGCGTGATGCGGGATATATTGGGCTGGATGCAATGCCAAAAATCGAAGGACAAATGTCAAAATTAAAATCCCTTTGACATTTGTCCTTTGATATTTGATAGTCGCTTCCAAGCGGTTCTCATAATGTGAGATGAAAAGGGAATGGAGTAAAAACTCCGCTGTCCCCCCAACTGTAGGCGGTGAGCTGTTTTCGCCAAAGTCACTGGATAACACCGGGAAGACGAGAAACCAGCAACGACCCGTTAGTCAGGAGACCTGCCGCTTGTGTGTCACGCGCTTCTTGAAGACGGGTGAGTCTTCTGGTTGTGGTTCTTCTGCGGCTTTGGTCGTGGGCGTTCTTCTTACGTGGTGACACTGTTTAAGACGGAGTTCCGTCTTGGGCAGTTTGTCACCAACCAACCGTAAGGAGCATTTATGCCTAAGCTTACCCGCGCGCTGCTTGCCAGCGCCTCTTTTGTTGCTCTCTCCACTTCCGTTTCCTATGCCGACGACGCGGTCACCGTGCCGGCCATCGTCATTTCCGCCACGCGCAACCCGACGCCGATTAATCAGATCGGCAGCAGCATGACGCTGATTACCAGTGATGACATCGAGGCCAGGCAGGACCAATCGCTGCCGGACGTGCTGCGCGACGTACCCGGGCTTAATATGGTGCAGAGCGGCGGGGAGGGGGGACAGACTTCGATATTCATGCGCGGCGCCAATTCAAACCATACCAAGGTGCTGATCGACGGCATCGACGTGAGCGATCCCACCACCCCGAGCGGTGCATTTAATTTCGCCCCCATCCTCGCTTCGGACATCGAACGGGTCGAAGTGCTGCGCGGGCCGCAAAGCAGCCTCTATGGCTCGGATGCCATCGGCGGCGTCATTAACATCATCACCAAAAAAGGCAGCGGCCCGGCGCAGTTTACCGCCAGTGCCGAAGCCGGTTCGTTCCATACCTTCAACCAGTCGGCCGGGGTCAGCGGCTCGCTGGAGCGCTTCAATTACGCATTTGATGTCACCCATCTCCAGGCCGGGGCGACGCCGGTGACGCCGATCAATCTGCTGGTGAACGAGCCGCATCATGATGACTATTTCAATGATCTGACGTTCTCGAGCAAACTCGGTGCCAATCTCACCGATACTATCGATGTCGGGCTGGTAACGCGCTATATCGAAACCGATGCCCTTGTTACCTCTGATGATGATTTTTCTGTTTTCCCCGCTCATTTCCCCGATCCGATACAAAGCGAGAGCCGCAACAAGGAGTTTTTCACGCGAGCGACGGCGCATCAGAAGCTGTTCGATGGCGTTTATGACCAGACATTCGGTGCGGCCTACACCAGCTATAACCGCGAGGATTTCGTCCCCAACATCGCTCCGCTATTTAATTACGGCGACCGCGTCAAGCTCGACTGGCAGGGCAATATCAGGCTTGCCGAAGGCGAAATCGCCACGCTCGGCGCCGAGCATCAGCTCGACGAAATCGACAAAAGCCCGATTTCGGCGCAAACCAAAAACAACGCCGGATTCGCCGAGTTGCAATCGAATATCGGCGAGCGTTTCTTCAACGCCATCAGCGTGCGTTATGACGATAATAGCCGTTTCGGCGGCGAGACTACCTATCGCATCGCGCCGGCCGTGCTCATCGCCGAAACCGATACCAAACTCAAGGCCAGCTACGGCACCGGCTTCAAGGCGCCGTCGCTCAACCAGCTCTTCGTAACCTTTTTTGCAGCCGACCCTACATTTAACTTTTATGCCAATCCGAACCTGCAGCCGGAGAAAAGCACCGGCTACGATCTTGGCTTCGAGCAATATGTGCTGGGCAAGCAGGCACAGTTCGGCTCGACCTATTTCCACAACGACATCAAGAACCTCATCCAAGCCAATCCGGCGTTTACCACCAACATCAATATCGGGCACGCGACGACCTATGGCTTTGAGAATTTTGTCAGCTACAAGCCGTGGGACGCGCTTACGCTGCGTGCCGATCACACTTTCACCATCGCCGAGAACGACACCGACCATCAGGAGCTTATCCGCCGCCCTAAAAATAAAGCCAGCCTGGGCGCGATGTGGCAGGCGAGGCCGGATGTACGGTTAACGGCGACGGCGCTCTATGTCGGCTCACGGATCGACGGCAGCCGCGATTTCACCGTTCCGCGCCTGACTGCCGGTGGCTATACCACGTTCAATCTTGCGGCGGATTATGACATCAAGGATAATGTCACGCTCTATGGCCGCGTTGAGAACCTGCTGGATCGCCATTACCAGAACCCGGTAGGCTTCGATCAACCCGGGCTAGGCGCGTATGCCGGAGTGAAGACAAAATTTTAGCTTAATTTATCCCGTATTTATCTCATATTTTTGCGATGGGGGATAAAACTGGGTCTAAAAATTTAAATAACAATTTGTTATATAATAATAATTCAATTGTAACACAATCTTAACTGGGATGGAGTAAGGTGAGATGGTACAATTCTTGTATAAGTTCGCCATAAATACATGCCGAACTAGAGATAGGGCACATGAAGCGATACTTTATCATGCTGGGGATTGGAGTGGCGTTATTTTCGCCGCAGGCCCGCGCTGACGATACGCTGATCGAAGGCGCCAAGCTATGCACCAGCCACCTGCCGCGTTACGAGCGTGAATACGGCATCCCGACGCATCTGCTCTCGGCCATCGCCTCCACCGAATCGGGGCGCTACCATGAAGGCCTGAAAATCCGGGTGCCCTGGCCGTGGACGATCAATGCCGACGGCAAGGGCTATATTTTCGACAGCAAGGCGAAAGCTATCGCCGCCGTTCGGCGCCTGAAGGCGCACGGCACGCAAAGCATCGACGTCGGCTGTATGCAGGTTAATATCTATCACCATCCGGGCGCGTTTGCCTCGCTGGACGAGGCCTTCGAGCCGCAGAAAAACATCGCTTATGCCGCCGGTTTCCTGAAGAGCCTCTATGACGAGGAAGGCTCATGGAAAAAAGCCGCCGCCGATTACCATTCCAAAACGCCGGGGCTGGGCCGGAAGTATGTCAGCGAAGTCTATAACAGCTGGTACCAGATTATTGACAAGCTGCGCGCGGCACGGCTACAGGTGCCGGACAGCTCGGTGCAGGCGATGAACGAGCTCAAGGGCGGCTCGCCGCACGCGCCGAAGGCGGCCATCCATCACCCGGAAAAGAAGCTGGGAGTTTACCATCCGCGCATGAACCATATTCAACTTACCAGGCAGGATAACACCGGCCAGAGCAACGTTATCGTAGTGAAGCCGGAGATCAAGGTAGCGGATAATACGCCGGTAGCTGCGCCGCAGCCGCAATCCAGGCCGCTGATCACGGTGGCGCAGGCGATGGCGGTGCCGCTGACGCTGCAGGAAACGCCGGATGTGCAGGATGCCAGGATTCTCCGCGTCGGCGACCAGCGCGTTATCGAAACCTCCGACACCGCCAGCCGCAAAACCGGCCCGAATTTCATTTTTAATGATTGAAAAATCCGGCGCGTGGCTTAGTATCCTCTCCCATGGAATCCTTTGAAACGATCGAGGTTCATTCCCTCGAAGTGGTATGCGACGGCGGCGGCGGGGCGCTCGGCCATCCGCGCGTGTTCCTGCATATCGACCAGGACCGGGGCGAAATCACCTGCCCTTATTGCAGCCGCAGCTATGTGTTGCCTAAATCCTGTGTGCCGCATGAGCGGCAGCACAGGATCAATGAAATGTGATCCTGCGCAATCGCTCCCGCGATTCGCAGGATTTATGGAGGCCATTAAATGTCCATCTGGGATTACGTCATTGCCATCCTCCTGCTGGCCGTTCTCGGCGTACTAATGGCAGGCATCGTGCTGATGGGTGTCGGCGGCAAGGCCAATGCCAAATACGGCAACAAGCTCATGGTTGCGCGCGTGTCCCTGCAGGGGCTGGTGCTGTTGCTGCTGGCGTTGTTGTTTATGACGGGCAGATAATGGTTAAGCTCAATAAAATATACACCCGCACCGGCGACACAGGCGATACCGGCCTGGTCGGCGGCAGCCGCCGCCCGAAACACGATCTGCGCGTCGAGGCCTATGGCACGGTCGATGAGGCCAATTCCATGATCGGCATCGCGCGCTGCCATACCAGGAAAAAGGCGCCGTGGGACGCCATGCTGAAACGCATCCAGCATGATTTGTTCGATCTGGGCGCCGATCTCGCCACGCCCCCGGTGCAGGATAAAAAAACCGGAAAAAATGCGCCGCTGCGCATCGTCGATGCGCAAGTCACGCGCCTCGAAAAGGAAATCGACGGCTTGAATAAAAATCTTTCGCCGCTTCGTTCCTTCGTATTGCCGGGCGGCACCGACCTGGCGGCGACGCTGCACCTGGCGCGCACCATCACCCGCCGCGCCGAGCGCATCGTCTGTGCGCTGGCGGCGGTGGAAAAGGTCAATCCCGCCGCCATCAAATATATAAACCGACTGTCGGATCATTTATTCGTGCTGGCGCGGGTGGCCAATGATGACGGGGCCAAAGATGTCCTGTGGGAACCGGGGGTGAACCGATGAAAATCTTAGTTGCAGTCAAACGCGTCGTCGATTTCAACGTGCGCGTCCGCGTCAAGGCCGATGGGTCGGGCGTCGAGACGGCGGGCGTCAAGATGTCGATGAACCCGTTCGACGAAATCGCCGTCGAGGAGGCGGTGCGCCTCAAGGAAAAAAACATCGCTTCGGAAGTGGTCGCCGTTTCGATGGGTGCCGATGCCGTCCAGGAAACGCTGCGCTCGGCGCTGGCCATGGGCGCCGACCGCGCCATCCATGTCGCCCTCGACAGTGAAATTTTTCCGTTGGCCGCCGCGAAATTACTCAAAGCCGTTGTCGAAAAAGAAAAGCCCGAACTGGTCATCATCGGCAAGCAGGCCATCGACGACGATGCCAGCCAGACCGGCCAGATGCTGGCGGGATTGCTCGGCTGGGGGCAGGGGACTTTCGCGTCCAAACTCGTCATCGAAAACGGATTCGCCACGGTCACGCGCGAGATCGACGGCGGGCTGATGACGGTGAAACTCAAAATGCCCTGCGTGGTGACGACCGACCTGCGCCTCAACGAGCCGCGTTACGCCACGCTGCCCAACATCATGAAAGCCCGCGCCAAGCCGCTGGCGAAGATGACGGCGCAGGAACTCGGCGTCGACATCACACCCAACATGTCGCGCCTCAAAGTCGAAGAACCCAAGAAACGCAAGGGTGGCGGGAAGGTGAAAAGCGTGGAGGAATTGGTGGATAAATTGAAGAACGAGGCGAAGGTGATTTGATGAGTGTCTACGAAGCATCAGAAGACGCAGACTTTCCCGATTCTGCCCGCAACCGTATTACGGAAACGGAGGTCGATAAAGATCCGCTCGTCAAAAATTATCTTAAAGTCGCTGATTTTTTAATGCATCTTACACGCCGTAAAAATGCATTGGAGGTAGCTAAGGATTGCATTGATAAAAAAACAATCAAGGCCTTAGAACATCAGCTGGATAAATGGATCGATGACATTCTCGATCAGCAGCCGCATGATGTGCGGACTAAGCAGGACTTACTGGAAAATAACGATTTTAGAAAGAAAGTGCTCGAGGGGGTGGAAAATGTTTTCCCGCTCCTGGCGTCTACCCGAGAAGAAGTGCATCGCAAATACGAAAAGACTCGGCAAGAGCTTGCAAACAACATGTTCCTTCCCGCCGAAAAATTATTGCCGCAAATGCGCATTGTCAATGCGATGGATTATTTCGACGATCTGACATCGTATGCGCACCAATTGATTCGCAGGCTTAAAGGTATCCATACCACCGGCGTGACCATGGGCGGCAATGTCTACAACGGTCAGAGACCTTATATCACTCAGCCGATTACGTCACATTTTGCCGGACTGCATGGTCTTTTGCAGCCTGACGTTGTTCGAAGCATTCTAGACACACTACACTCCTTTGCCGGAAGTGGCTATAGCGCTGAGTTAAAACATTTAGAAACCACGTTTAACGAAAGTTTTCGATTAGTGGAGGGGTTCCTTACCTCACGCCGCGACGCCGTTTCGCTTACCCTGATCAAAAGCTCATTGGAGAAGCAGTGTCGGGCGGTGACGACAGCCATTGCCGCTTTTGCGCCTTTACGCGAAAAAGAGGAAACAGCATTTATAGATGTGGAGTTAGTGGAGCATAATTTCGAGAAGCTGGTAGAATGTATTGGTGAATCGCTTAACCCACAACGATCGTAGAACGCTTATGATCCTCATCTTCGCCGAACATAACAACCAATCCCTCCACGCCGCAACGAAACATGCGGTGATGGCCGCCACACAAATTGGTGGTGACATCCACATCCTCGTCGCCGGAAGCAATTGCGATGCGGCGGCGAAGCAAGCGGCAGCGCTTAAAGGCGTAACCAAAGTGCTGGTTGCAGATGCGCCGCATTATGCCTGGCCACTGGCGGAGAATATCGCGCCATTGATTGCTTCTACGGCCAAAAATTATTCGCATATCCTCGCCACGGCCACCACCACCAGCAAGGACATCATGCCGCGTGCGGCGGCGCTGCTGGGCGTCGGGCAAGTGTCGGAAATTATCCAGGTAGTGTCGCCCGACACGTTCGTCCGCCCGGTTTATGCCGGTAATGCGCTGGAAACGGTGCAGGCCAAGGATGCCGTCAAAGTGATTACCGTGCGCCAGACCGGATTTGCTCCCGCGGGCGAGGGCGGAAATGCAACGATTGAAAAAATCCCGGCGCTGGCCGATAGCGGGCTTTCGCAATTTATTTCCGCGCAGGAAAATAAATCCGAGCGGCCGGAATTGACCTCGGCGCGCATCGTCGTCTCCGGCGGGCGCGGCTTCGGCTCGGCGGAGAACTTCAAAAAAATCGAGGTGCTGGCCGACAAGCTTGGCGCGGCCATCGGCGCGTCGCGCGCAGCAGTGGATGCCGGGTACGTGCCCAACGATTACCAGGTCGGGCAAACCGGCAAGGTCGTAGCACCCGATTTATACATCGCCATCGGCATCTCCGGCGCGATTCAGCATCTGGCCGGAATGAAGGACAGTAAAGTCATCGTCGCCATCAACAAAGACGAAAACGCGCCCATCTTCGAGCTGGCCGATTACGGTTTGGTCGCCGACTGGCAGACGGCGCTGCCGCAGCTTGAACAACTTCTCTCAAGATAATGAAATTCGCGATTGCTCAAATCAATCCAACCGTCGGCGACATCGCGGGCAACGCGGCGAAGATTCTTGGCTTTTATGAACGCGCTAAAAAGCAGGGCGCCGACCTTGTGATCTGCCCGGAATTATGCGTGATCGGCTACCCGCCGGAAGACCTCGTGCTGATGCCGTCGTTCCGCAAAAAAGCCATGCAGGCGGTAAAAAATCTTGCTAAAAAAACGGCGAAGGGACCGGCGCTACTGGTGGGAAGCGTGTGGGAGGAAAAAGATAAAATTTATAACGCGGCGCTGCTGCTTGGCGGTGGGAAAGTCGCGCATATCCAGCCCAAAATCTGCCTTCCCAATTACGGCATTTTCGATGAGAAAAGAATTTTTTGCGCCGGTGACGGCCCGAAAGCGGCGCAGTGGCGCGGCATGAAGATCGGCTTTTTAATTTGCGAAGATGTCTGGAATAGTACGCTGTCCGCCGCGCTCAAAAAACAGGGTGCGGAACTGCTCATCGTCATCAACGCCTCGCCGTTTGAAACCGGCAAATTGGCGCAGCGCAAAAAAGTCGCGGCGCAGGCGGTGAAGCGAACCGGGCTGCCGCTCATCTATGTCAATACCGTCGGCGGACAGGACGACATCGTGTTCGATGGGGGGTCGTTTGCGCTGGATGCCAAAGGCAGGGTGGCGGCGCAGTTGACGGAGTTCAGGGAGCATCTGGAAATCATCCATCCTTTCTCAGCACTCAGCACTCAGCACTCAGCGCTCTCTATGGAAGAATCCCTCTGGTCCGCCATGTCGTTCGGACTCTCCGATTACGTGCGCAAGAACGGCTTCAAGGGTGTGGTGCTGGGGCTTTCCGGCGGCATCGACTCGGCGCTATCGGCGGCCTGCGCAGTGGATGCGCTGGGGGCGGCGCGCGTGAAGGGCGTGCTGCTGCCGTCGCCCTATAACGCCCGGGCAAGCATCGAGGATGCACATGCGAGCGCAAGGCTGCTTGGCATCGAAACCATGACCGTGCCGATTACGCCCGGCATGGAGATTTTCGACGAGGTGCTAAGCCCGGTATTCAAGGATGCGAGCTGGATGGAGGATGTCAACATCGGCGGTAACGTGCAGTCGCGCCTGCGCGGCATGATATTGATGGCGGTGTCCAACAAGTTCGGCTGGCTGCTGCTTTCGACCGGCAACAAGTCGGAGGTTTCCGTCGGCTACACCACGCTCTACGGCGATTCCTGCGGCGGCTATAATGTGCTCAAGGATGTGTACAAGACGCAGATTTACGCGCTGGCGAAATGGCGCAACGCGCGCGGCCTCGTCATCCCCAAGCGCAGCATCAGCAAAGCGCCGTCGGCAGAGCTTGCGCCCGGCCAGAAGGATGAAGACCAGCTTCCGCCCTACGCGCTGCTCGACAAGATTCTCATGCTGCACATCGAAGGGCGGAAATCAGTAGAGGAAATCATCGCGAAAGGCTATGCGAAAACGGTGGTGGAAAAAGTGGTGAAAATGGTACGCATGTCCGAATATAAACGCCGCCAGTCCTGCCCCGGCGTCAAACTTTCCCCGATGCTGTTCGGCCGGGACAGGCGGTTTCCGCTGACGAACGGATGGAAAGGGTAGAAATTCCGCAATTCGTCTACGCTCATATATTCTGTAATAATTCAGAATAATTTAAATTGATCACTTGCTTCCCCTTTTGCAGGAGGCACGGTTTTCTCCTTATACTCACACAAATCCCTGATCAAACACTTCGGACAGCGCGGCTTGCGGGCGATGCAGACATAACGGCCATGCAGGATCAGCCAATGGTGGGCGTGTTGTTTCCATTGGGCGGGAATCACTTCTTCCAGCGCGAGTTCGGTTTTCCCCGGCGTGGTGGTTTGGCATAGGCCGATGCGGTTGGCGACGCGGAAGACATGCGTGTCGACGGCGATGGTATGTTCACCGCGTGCGCAGTTGAGCCAGACGTTGGCGGTTTTCCTGCCGACACCGGGCAGGCTTTGCAATGCCTCGCGCGTGTGCGGGATTTTTCCGCCGAATTCTTCCATCAGTTTCCTGCTCAGGCCGATGATGTTTTTCGCCTTGGCATTATATAGCCCGATGGTTTTGATATGTTGCTTCAAGCCTGCCTCGCCGAGCTCCAGCATTTTTTCCGGCGTGTCGGCCTTGGCAAACAGGGCAGGGGTAGCCTTGTTGACGCTGGCATCCGTCGCCTGCGCCGACAGCACCACGGCCACCAGCAGCGTATACTCATTGCTGTACTCAAGCTCGGTTTTGGGCTGCGGATTATGCGCTGCGAAACGTGTAAAGATTTGGTCGATTTTTTTTGGAGTCATGATACAAGGAGCATAAAGGGGAGATTATCGGATGAAAAGCATAAAAGCCGTCACCCCGGCGGAGGCCGGGGTCTATGTCAGGCGTTTTGCGTGTTGGTTGGCATGGATCCCGGCCTTCGCCGGGATGACAGTACCCGTCCATGCCGCCTCCCCCTCGGTCTTCATCGAAGACCTGACCTGGATGGAGGTGCAGCAGCGCGTCAAGGACGGGGCGACGACGGTCATCGTGCCCACCGGCGGCACCGGGCAGGAAGGGCCGCATATGGTCACCGGCAAGCATGACATCGTCATGCGCTACGCGGCGGGGGAAATCGCCAAAAAGCTGGGCAATACGCTGGTCGCGCCGGTGCTGCCGTTCGTGCCGGAAGGGCGCATCTATCCGCCGGAAGGGCATATGCAGTTTCCCGGCACGATGTCGCTTTCCGGCCAGACCTTCGCCGCCGTGCTGGAAGATGTCGCCGCCAGCCTGAAGCAGCACGGCTTCCGGCGCATCTGCTTCATCGGCGATCACGGCGGCGCGCAGGCGATCCAGCAGCAGGTGGCCGACAAGCTGGACGATAAGTGGCACGGGCAGGGCGTCGAGGTGATGCAGGTGTCGAATTATTACTACAAAAACGGCCAGGAGGCGTGGACGGATTCCATGGGCATCAAGGTGAAAAGCCCGGCCGTGCATGGCGGGCATATCGAGACATCGGAGCTGATGGCGCTTAGCCCGACCGGCGTGCGCGACGGTTTGCGCGCCGTGCGCAGCGAGCGCGATTATAAAACCACGGGCGCCATGGGCGATTCCAGCCAGGCGACGGCGGCCTATGGCAAAAAATACCTGGCGCTCAAAATCCAGGCGGCCGTTAAGCAGATAGAGCATGATGGCGAGTAGAAAGTCCCATCATTTCATTGCCGCGTGGATGCGCTCGCCGCTCAAGATCGGCGCGTTTCTGCCCAGCTCACGCTCGCTGGCGCGGGCGATGGCGGCCGAGGTCGACATCGAAAAGCCGGGAGCCATTATCGAGCTGGGCGCAGGCACCGGCGCCGTCACCCATGCGTTGCTGCAGGCTGGCATCGCCCCGGAGCGGCTGGTCGTCATCGAGCGCGACGAGCGGTTGCACGCGCTGATGTCGGCGCAGTTCCCCCATCTCAACGTGCTCTGCGCCGATGCCGCGCATATGGATACGGTGCTGGACGCTACCGGCGCCACACAAATCAACGCCATCGTTTCGAGCCTGCCGTTGCTGTCAATGCCGCGGCCGGTGCGGCAGGCCATCGAACACCACATGGCGACGCTGATCGGCGACGATGGAATCCTCATCCAGTTCACCTACGGCCCGAAATCCCCGATCAGCCGCTCGCAGATGCATAAGTACCAGCTGCAGGGCAAGCGTATGAAGCTGGTCATGGCCAACGTGCCGCCGGCGCATGTGTGGGTGTATAGGAGGGGATAGGGGCTAGGGTATAGGGTATAGTGCAAAAAATAGAGATAATTATTAAACATTCACTAACCCCTGTACCCTATACCCTAACCCCTCCTTAACTTTCTCCTGTCATAATTAACCCATTATGGCAGACGGCGAAATCATCATTAAAAAGATCAAGAAAGTCAGCGGTGGCGGGCATCATGGCGGCGCGTGGAAGGTGGCGTATGCCGATTTCGTGACGGCGATGATGGCGTTTTTCCTGCTGCTGTGGCTGCTCAGTGTGACGACGCCGGCACAGCGCATGGGTCTGGCCGAATATTTTACGCCGACCATCGGCATCAAGGATTCGATGGGCATCGGCTTCAAGGGTGGCAAAACGCCGTCGGTCGTCACCGGGCGCTCCAATACCGACTTGAACGCGGTCGGGCTGGTCGAGGGGCAGATCAAGCAGGGACCGGTGCCCACCGCGCCCGACGTATCCGCCCCGGCCAAGCCCGATCCCGACGCCGAATCGACCTCCAACGACCGCAAAGCCAAGGAAGACGGCCAGGACAGCCAGGGCAAGGAGGATGCCAACCAGCTCAAGGAGGCGGCGCAGGATGTCAAGCAATCGGTGGAGCAGGACCCGGATCTGAAGGATTTCAAGAATAACATCATGGTGCAGGATACGCCGGAAGGCCTCAAGATCGACATGATCGACGACCAGAAAAAGCCGATGTTCCTGCCCGGCGGCGCGGTGCTCACCGACGCCGGTAAAAAGGTGCTCGATTCGATGGCCAACATCATCATCAAGACGCCCAACAACATCGTCATCACCGGCCATACCGACGCCGGTGTCGCCACCAACCCGCAATATACCAACTGGGAACTCTCGGCTGACCGCGCCAATGCCGTGCGCCGCTTCCTGGTCACCACCCAGCTTGAGCGCGAGCGCGTGATGAAGGTAGTGGGGCTGGCCGACCGCGAGCTGCTGACGCCGGAAGACCCGTCCAGCCCGCGTAACCGCCGCGTCACCATTCTCCTCATGCGCGGCTCTTATTTCCGCGATCCCAAAGCGGCGCCGACCGGCCGCGCCCTGCTGTCGGTGCCCGACGCCAAGATCAAGAAGGACGAGCCGAAACAGGAAATGCCCGCGCCCGCCGCCCCCGCCAAACCCGCCGGGCCGTCGATATTCGATCCGAATAGATGATGGTATCAATGCTCGCTTGAATAGTTTTCCAGTGCCGAGAGGAAGTGGTTCAGCTCGTGGTCGCGGATGCCTTGTTCCTTGGCGATGCCCAGCACGTCCGACACGGTGTGGAAAACGATGCGCGTCGGCCGCTTGCGCAGCAGCAGGTAGTTGAACGCCAGCGTCTTCAAGGTTTCGATCCGGCCGTCGAACGCATCCTCGCCGGCGCAGTCATAAATGAGGGGCATCACCTGGTCGGGCAGGATGAGAGGGCTATACTGGCTATATTCGTGGGACTGCATGTGCATGGATAAATCTCCTTGGTTCAAACTGATTTACTCATGCAGGATAGCACGGAATTTTGGCTGAGAGTGTGAAGGTTTTGTGACAAAGTGGTTCAATAAACCCATGTATTTATCGCTTACGCTGATCTAATGCTTGCGTAGTTGCCTCAACAAAATCCTTCCAATTTTTTCGGCTGGTTCTCGGTCTATTTGACTGATGAAATCCTTCATGGATGCCGAGTGCAGCGGTTCCTAAACCGCCAATGGTTCCTTCAGTCAAATTAAGGGGATTGTATATTTTATAGACCCACTACTATATTTAATCTCTTTTTACCGATTCCCTAATGGCTTTTTTATATATTTTGATACTTAATGTCTCCACGTTTTTAGAGGAGATAAAAATGAAGGCAGTGGTAACACTAGCTAGTCCAGAGACAGAAAAAGAACAGTTATTTCGCACTGAAACAGAAATCGACGACCTACGGCATCCGGGTAAAGGTCATTTGTGGATTGAGGGAAAGGAATATCTAATTGAGCTATACTATTATGCAATAATGCAATAGCATAATCATTCTTTTTTCTGGCGCTTTGCCTTGTTTTTCACCTGTGCGTTTGTCATCGGCTTCACAGTAATGAGCGCCCGCAGCGTCTTGTCAAACGCTTCCTCTGATTCATCACAACCCGCAGCACGGGCTGCTTCAATGAATTTTTGTGACTGTGGCCGATTGTGCTGCTTCTTTGCCAATTTCTATGTGATGCCGTAGAGACAGATAACGAGCGAATCTCGCGATGTTCTTCGCGAGCCTTTCATTTGATTCATGTTCGTCGGTAGAATGTTTAGCGTTCGACATAATTCAATCTCTCTTTTCTTATTACTATTAATATATTATGAAATTCTAACCGAGAATGTGAAGATTTTGTGACAAATTCGTCATCCTGTGTGAGCCATAGGCGAGGCAAAGGGTCTCTGAGATCCTGCGCTGATACTTCGCGTCCCGCAGGATGATGGCTTTAAGAAACCAACTCCTCATCCGTCTCCGAGGTGGTTTGCTTGCCGCCGCCGGGGGCTTTGGCGATGGCGAAGGCGAGCTCGCCGTTTTCCACCGTGACCTTGACGGTGCCGCCTTTGGCGAGTTTGCCGAACAGCACTTCGTCGGCGAGCGGCTTCTTGATTTTCTCGGCGATGAGGCGCGCCATCGGGCGGGCGCCATTGGCGCGGTCATAGCCGCGTTCGACCAGCCATTTGCGCGAGGTTTCGTCGAGCTGGATGGTGACGTTGCGGTCGGCCAGCTGTGATTCCAGGCGGAAGATGAATTTGTTGACGACGTGCGAAACGACTTCCGGCGTCAAATGGTCGAACGAGACGATGGCGTCGAGCCGGTTGCGGAACTCCGGCGTGAAGGCGCGGTTGACGGCTTCCTTGTCCTCGCCGTGGCGGTCGATTTTGGTGAAGCCGACCGGCGCGCGGGCGGTTTCGGCGCTGCCGGCGTTGCTGGTCATGATGAGGATGGCGTTGCGGAAATTGACGTCCTTGCCGTTATTGTCGGTGAGCCTGCCGTAATCCATCACCTGCAATAAAATATTATAGACATCGGGATGCGCCTTCTCGATTTCGTCGAGCAGGATGACGCAGTACGGATTTTTATCCACCGCATCGGTCATCAGGCCGCCCTGGTCGAAGCCGACATAGCCTGGAGGCGCGCCGATCAGGCGGCTTACCGCGTGTTTTTCCATATATTCGCTCATGTCGAAGCGCACCAATTCCATGCCCATGAGCAGCGCCAACTGCTGTGCCACTTCGGTTTTGCCCACTCCCGTAGGTCCCGTGAATAAATAATTGCCGATGGGTTTTTCTTCCTCGCGCAAACCGGCGCGCGACATTTTAATGGCGGTGGCCAGCGCGTCGATGGCCTTGTCCTGGCCGAACACGACGAGCTTCAGATTTTTTTCTAAATTGCGCAGCGTTTCGGCGTCGTCCATCGACACCGTTTTGGCCGGCATCCGCGCGATCTTGGCGACGATGTCCTCGATTTCCTTGTTGGTGATGGTTTTCTTGCGCCGTCCCTCCGGCAGCAGCATCTGCGCCGCGCCGGCTTCGTCCATCACGTCAATGGCCTTGTCGGGCAATTTGCGGTCGGGGATGTAGCGCGCCGCCAATTCCACCGCGGCTTTGATCGCGCCGTTGGTATAGCGCACTTGGTGATGTTCTTCGTAATACGGTTTCAGGCCGCGCAGAATCTTGATCGAATTTTCCACCGTCGGCTCGGCGACGTCCACTTTCTGGAAGCGGCGCGCCAGCGCGCGGTCTTTTTCGATGCTGTTCTTATATTCCTTATAGGTGGTCGAGCCGATGCAGCGGAAATTGCCGCGCGCCAGCGCCGGTTTCAGCAGGTTGCAAGCGTCGAGCGCGCCGCCGCTGGTTGAACCGGCGCCGATGATGGTGTGGATTTCATCGATGAATAATATCGCGCCGGGAATTTTTTCGATTTCCTTGATGACCGCTTTCATGCGCTCCTCGAAATCGCCGCGGTAGCGCGTGCCGGCCAGGAGTGCGCCCATGTCGAGCGAGAAGATGACGGCATTGCGCAATACCGCAGGTACTTCGCCGCGGACGATGCGCAGCGCCAAGCCCTCGGCGATGGCGGTTTTGCCGACGCCGGCGTCGCCGACATAGAGCGGATTGTTTTTCGTGCGCCGCGCCAGGATTTGTATGGTGCGGTCGACTTCTTCCTCGCGGCCGATAAGAATATCGGTCTTGCCGGATTCGGCTTTTTTGTTGAGGTTGACGCAATATTGCGACAGCGAATCGGATTTTTCCTTGTCCTTGGGCGGTTGCGGGCGCTCGAGCGATTCGGAATCGTCGGTATCGAGATCGCGCTTCCATTCGGCGATTTTGGTGTTGTCGGCGTATTTGACGATGCCGTGCGATATATAATTGACGACGTCGAGACGCGTCAGTTCCTGTTCCTGCAGGAAATAGACGGCGTGCGAATCGCGCTCGGAAAATAAGGCGACCAAAACATTGGCGCCGGTGACTTCGCTTTTTCCTGCCGACTGCACATGAATGGCGGCGCGGTGGATGACGCGCTGGAAACCGGCCGTCGGCCGCGCTTCTTCGACTTCTTCGACGACGAGCGAAGTCAATTCGTTTTCCAGGAATTCACAGATATGCTTCTTGATGTCGGGCAGCACAATGCCGCAGCCGCGCATGACGGCGGCCGCATCCGGATCGTCGGTCAGCGCGTACAGCAGATGCTCCAGCGTGGCGTATTCATGGCGATACTTCTTGGCCAGGGCCAAGGCACGGTGCAGGCTGATTTCCAGGTTTTTAGATAACATCGTCGTCCCCCGTTGTATAAATCCTGCGAGGCGTAAGCCTGCGCAGGATCCTGTGCAGCCTTCGGCTCACAGGATTTAATCAAGCCTTCTCCACCCGGCACTGCAGCGGATACTCATTGCGGCGCGATAAAGTGATTACCGTCTCCGCCTTGGTTTCCGCGATGTCCCGCGTGTAGACCCCGCAGACGCCCGCGCCCCGTTGGTGGATTTCAAGCATGATGCCAACTGCGTCCTCGTGATTTTTGTGGAACACATCCTTGATCAGGAACACCACAAAATCCATCGGCGTATAATCGTCGTTCAGCAGCACCACCTTGAACCAGGGCGGCCGTTTGGTTTTCACCTCCGGGTCCGCCAGCAGCAGGCCGTCATGCTTGACGTCCCGCCCTTCTCCGGCTCCACTTCCGTTGGCATCCCCTTCGTTATTGTCCGGGTCGGCCATCTTGGTGTCTTGATTCATTATCGCCATAAAACGTTGAACAATGCGTTAAATGAAGCTTGCCAATTCATTAAGATTGGTAATAATTTGAAGCAACCCCCGCTGCGGCGAGCTAACCTGTTGATTCGCCGTGGGACATTTATTATATCGTATTTTAGGGAAAAGGGAAGGGGTCCGTCATAGCGGCGAAGCCGGTATCCATGTCAGGGACAAATACGGTGTGGATGATGGGTATGGATTCCGACCTTTGCCGGGATGACAATTCTTTTTATAGCCCGCATAAATACTAGCTATTTACTACTCGTCACCGACCACTCAAAAATATTCCTACAATGCCTGTTGACATGCCCTATTCGTGGTAGTATACGAGTGCTCCCTTCACCATATAGAAGTGGTTTTTGCAAGCCTACGGGCCTTCGCGGCCTGGCGGTTTTGCTGTGGTTTGACAATGTGAATAGGTTTTTCTGGCTTTGCTATCTAAGCGGCTATGTGCTGACTAATTTATACCCCGTCAGCATGTGCCAATAGGTAGTTGAGTCGATGTTGTGTACTGAAGAATGCTGAGTACAGAAGATAGACGATGGAAGACAAGGAGACAAAAGCTTAACCGTGTTTTGTTATCCGGCTTCTGGAATTTGTCCTTCGCAAAGCAGCTTGCTGTTTTGCTCTGTACGTTCATGATTCAGACATCGTTCTAATTTTAAATAAGTATGTTAAGAGCATCTGGTGGATGCCTTGGCGGTAAGAGGCGATGAAGGACGTGCTACGCTGCGAAAAGCTTCGGGGAGCTGCGAATAAGCTTTGATCCGGAGATGTCCGAATGGGGAAACCCACCGCGTATGCGGTATCTGCACCTGAATTCATAGGGTGTCGAAGCGAACCCGGGGAACTGAAATATCTAAGTACCCGGAGGAAAGGAAATCACAGAGACTCCCTTAGTAGTGACGAGCGAACGGGGACCAGGCCAGTGGTCATGGAATAAGAACTAGAACGCCTTGGAAAAGGCGGCCATAGTGGGTGATAGCCCCGTATAGGTAGAAAGTTCTATGATCCTAGAGTAGGGCGGGACACGTGCAATCCTGTCTGAAAATCCTTTAGTGGAGGGGGCGACCATGCTCCAAGCCTAAGTACTCCTTACCGACCGATAGTGAACTAGTACCGTGAGGGAAAGGTGAAAAGCACCCCGTCGAGGGGAGTGAAATAGACCTGAAACCGGATGCTTACAAGCAATAGGAGGGGGCGCAAGCCCCTGACTGTGTACCTCTTGTATAATGGGTCAGCGACTTAATGTGTCGAGCAAGCTTAAGGCGATAGCTGTAGGCGTAGCGAAAGCGAGTGTGAATAGCGCGTTTGAGTTCGACGTATTAGACCCGAAACCTAGTGATCTAGCCATGGTCAGGTTGAAGGTAGGGTAACACCTGCTGGAGGACCGAACCCACGACTGTTGAAAAAGTCGGGGATGAACTGTGGCTAGGGGTGAAAGGCCAATCAAACTGGGAAA
>Ga0207022_10010_pt2:0-5000 | contig 34281 bp, 35 predicted proteins | sample Alteio_BWMinCont_46_FD_153307 | JGI IMG/M metagenome (GOLD analysis project Ga0207022, IMG submission 153307) | Enriched cells from forest soil in Barre Woods Harvard Forest LTER site, Petersham, Massachusetts, United States -... | ecosystem: Environmental > Terrestrial > Soil > Temperate... | reverse complement strand
GTGCAACTTCAGAAGAGGTAGTGGGCGTTAAGCATGAAAAACGAATTCAACGTCATCATCGAGAAAGACAGCGAAGGCTTTCTGGTCGCTAGCGTACCGGAGCTGCATGGCTGTCATACACAGGCTAAAACCATGGATGAGCTGCTTGGCCGTGTTCAGGAGGCGATCTCCTTGTGCCTTGAAGAATATGGCGATGACCATTTCGGTATGCGTGAATTCGTCGGTGTTCAACGTGTTACCGTAGCGCCATGGTCCGCGCCCCACGCCTGACCGGTAAAGAACTCATCAAATCACTTCAATCATTCGGATTTGTCGTATCGCGCGTGCGCGGCAGCCATCATTTTATAAAGCATCCGGATGGGCGCGCTACGGTAGTGCCGGTCCATGCAGGAGAAATCATCGGCCCCGGCCTGTTGAATAAAATCTGCAGGGATGCGGGAATTGGAGCTTCCGATCTTATATAGAGTATGTTCTCGCCATCCGCCTTCGCCCAAGTGGGCTACGGCGTGACGAGGGGTCTTGCAAGGGTGTTTTTATAGCCCCGCACTTGCCTGTCCCCCGTAGCTTTAGCGAAGGGGGATTGCAGGTCACGCTTGTTTGATGTATAATTAATTCATTATGCAAATACATTTTGACCCACAGCTTGAAACGCAGCTTAAAACCCTCGCCATGCAAACCGGCAAGAGTGAGGATTTTTACGTCCTGCAGGCGGTGAAGAATTATCTTGAGGATGTCGAGGATATCGTCAAGGCCAAACAGGTATTGTCTCAAAATAACCGCGCCTGGACCCAAGATGAGGTAGAGCGCGAGCTTGGGTTCGATTTTTCCCCAAAAAATTGACTCCTGCATGTGGCAGGTAGAATATGATGACCACGCAAAGAAGCAGCTCGCAAAGCTGGATAGACAGGTGCAAGCCGATATTCTGCGCTATATGCGCGAGCGCATCGCCACGAATGATGATCCGCGCCGTTTCGGCAAAGCGCTTCACTCCGATCTGAGAGGGTTATGGCGCTATCGTGTCCACGATTACCGGGTCATCTGTCGGATAGAGAATAACCGGCTGATAGTGATGGTGGTAAATGTCGATCATCGTAAAGATGTTTATTGATTAGCCCGCGTTGAAACACCCGTTCCCATTCCGAATCCCCTCTCTCTTTCCTACTCCCCCTCCGGCGGCACCAGCCCCTGCGCGTAAATCCGCCGTTCGACGAGGTTCATGGTTTTGAAGATGTCGGCGCAGCCGCTGCGGATTTCCTCGACCAGTTGCAGGCATTGCGGATGGTCGTCGAACTGGCTGGTGTCGCTCAGGCGCGTCACTTCATCATTCAGCACGCGCATCAATTTTAAAAACGCCTCAAGAATGGTCTTCAGCTGCCGGTCCATGCCCGCCTGCTCCCTATAAAATGTCCTATCCCCTATATTGAGATAAATTCAACTTGATGTCAATAATTAATTACAATAAACTCAACTGCCAATGGCGCCCATAAAGGCTACATAGGGAGGATGAACATGTCCCACCTCAAGCAACTGCTGGTAAAACACGGCGTCAGCCAGACCGACCTGGCGCGCATCCTCGGGCGCGACAAGTCGGTCATCACCAATCTTTTCCAGGGCCGCCGCCAGCTCAAAGCTGACGAAGCGACGCTGATCGCAGGCCATATCGGCGTGCCGGTGGCGCGGATTCTCGGTGTGCAAGAGCGGGCAGGGGACGGGTTCGCCGAGCCGCCCATGCTGATTCCCTTCCAGCACGAGCCGGAGCGCTGCAAGAAAATGTCGAATGTCGTTCGGAAAGAGGGGAAATTTTATCTCGAAGTCGGCGAGAATGCCGGCTATTCGCCCAAGGCCTACGCGCTGGAGGTGCATGACGACAGCATGAATTTATCGGGCATCATGGCGGGCGACATCGTGATTTCGGAGCTCGACCGCCCGTGCAAGCCCGGCCAGGTCGTCATCGCCCAGCATTACCAGGGGCGCGGCGCCAAAACCGTCATCCGCAAATACCAGCCGCCCTTCCTGATGCCGCATTCGACGGCGCCGTCCTACAAGCCCCTTAGCCTCGACCACGATGACGCGCGCCTGATTTCCCCGCTGCTGAAATTGATTCGGGTGTTTTGACTATTGACAACCGCGCCGATGAGGCATACGCTAATAATATAAATACCGGCATGTTCGCACACGCCGTGGAAAAAAAGAGGACCGGTCATCGGTTCCAACAAGGCAGGGCGCTTACTCCACTTAAACCACAAAGGAGAAGCGTTATGAAAAATTCCCAAAAAAGTTCCGGCGGGTACTGGATGATCTTTGGCATTGTCGCCTTGCTGGCGATGCCGATGGTGGTTGACCATTTCGTCAATGCTCCTGCGCCCGAGTTGCATGCCGACGCATCGCCGGTCACAAACTAAGCAATTTCACTATCTATAAATAAAATAGGGAGGAAAATTTTCCTCCCTATTATTTTGTTCTCTATCTACTTACGGTTGCATATTCCGCCGCCGGCTTGTATGGTCGCCGTATGGCGGAATTGGAAAAGCTGGCAGAATATATCGCGCGCGATCCTGAAAGCTGGAGCGGCATTTCGCTCTTGTACCTGCGCCTGCCCGACGCCAATGCGGCGGCACTGGAGAGCATCGTCAAGGACGCCGCGGGAAGCAGCGCCGGGACGCTGGCATTCAAGGGCGGACGCGGCGAGTGCGTGTTGCTCGGTGCCGAACACCGGCATGAAAAACTGGCGGCAACGGCGGCAGCTTATGTCTGGATCGAAGACATCGCCGCGCAGGGGCAACTGGCCTGCGGCGTTATCAGTGCCATGGGCAAGGATACAAAATCCACCGCACGGCCTGCACCCCTTTCGCCCGGCAAGACGCCGCTTTCCATCCTCATCGTCGAGGATGAGCCGATGACCAGCCAGCTGGTCGCGCATCATTTGAAGCAGTGCGGCAGCCTGACCATGACCGGCAATTCGCGCGAGGCCGTCGCCAACTATATGGTGCATCGCCCCGGCCTGGTATTTCTCGACATCCATTACCGCGGCGACCGCTGCGACGGTTTCGACGTGCTGGCCAACCTGCTCAGCGCCGATCCCAAAGCCTTCGTCGTCATGTTCTCCGGCGACCGCGATCCAGGCACGATAGTGAAATCTTTCAGCCTGGGGGCGCAGGGCTTCATCGCCAAGCCGTTCCGCGCCTCCGACTTCACCCATTATTTAGTCAGGGCAGGGGATGCCCCGCTGCAGCGGGCGGCGGGTTGAGAAGCTTGTCCTTCGTTCCTTTTGAACCAGCCCCCTCCGCCAGCCAATGCGCTTAGTGGGATTAATTTACTCTAAGGCGCTTACGGGTAGCCATACAAAAAAACGCGCCCCAACACCGGGCGAAGATTCAACCCAGATGCGGCCATGGTGGCGCTCAACCACCTTTTTTGCCAACGCAAGTCCTATCCCCGTTCCCGGATATTCAGCGTCGGTGTGGAGCTTGCGAAAGATCAGGAATATCTCCTCATGGAATATGGCATCGATGCCAATGCCTTGATCGGCTACGCAAAACGTCCAGCGATCCTGGAGCGTTCCGGCCAGAAGCCTGATCTGCGGAGGCGTACCCGGCTTATGAAAGCGCAGGGCATTCTCGAGCAGATACCCCAAAAGCCGGCGTATCTGATCGGTATCCCCTACCACATTCGGCAACGGTTCTATGGTTACTTTAGCGCCGGATTCACGGATAGCCTCATGCAGCGTGCCCAGACATTCTTCGGCTACCTTGCCGGTTTCGATAGTAACGGGCTTGAAGTTTCCGGTGTTGATCCTGGAGTATTGCAGCAGCCCGGCCATCATCGCCTGCAGCTTTTCTCCGCCCGCGGTGATGAAGGAGAGATAATGCCGTCCCTTGTCATCAAGCACGTCACCGTATTTTTTCAGAAGCAGTCCGGAAAAACCAGCCATGGAGCGAACCGGTGCACTCATGTCATGCGATACGGCATAGGCAAACTGTTGGAAATCTTTTGATAGTTGCAGGAGTTCCTGCCGAAGCGCGGTTACTTCACTGTCAGCTTCTTCCCGCTTGCGGTTTTCATTAACATTCATACTATTTTTCATCGGGAGCGGATTCGGGATCTTCGGGCGGTTTGACTGTACTCAGCCAGAAAGTCTCAATGCTCCTGACGACCTCAAAAAAATTCTCCAGATCCACTGACTTGACGATATACCCGTTGGCGTAGAGCTTATAGCTTATATCAATGTCCCGCTGTGCCTCTGAACTGGTCAGGATGATGACCGGGATATTGCACAGATTGCTGTCCTGTTTGATTTCCTTCAACACCTCCCTGCCATTTTTGCGCGGCATATTGAGATCGAGGAGAATAACGTCCGGCCGCACCGCATCGCGGAACTTGCCTCTGCGGTAGAGAAAATCAAGCGCTTCCTCGCCATCTTCTGCGACATGAATCCTGTTTTTGACCTTGCATTCCATGAATGCCTCGCGGGCGAGTTCAGCATCGCCAGGATTGTCTTCCACCAGTAGAATTTCGATAAGATTATCTTCAATCGTCATAATCCTCCCTTAATAGCTATTCACGATAGCATCTCCTTATGGATGATGCGGGGGCAGCTTGACTATCTGCAGCCAGAAATTTTCGATGGCTTTAACGACTTCAAGAAATTTCTCAAAATCCACTGGTTTGATGATGTAACAATTGGCGTGTAACTTATAGCTCTTGATAATGTCCCGATCCGCCTCTGAACTGGTCAGGATGACGATTGGGATATCGCACAGATTGTTATCCTGTTTGATTTCCTTTAACACCTCCCTGCCGTCTTTGCGCGGCATATTGAGATCGAGGAGAATAACGTCCGGCCGCACCGCATCGCGGAACTTGCCTCTGCGGTAGAGAAAATCAAGCGCTTCCTCGCCATCTTCTGCGACATGAATCCTGTTTTTGACCTTGCATTCCATGAATGCCTCGCGGGCGAGTTCAGCATCGCCAGGATTGTCTTCCACCAGTAGAATTTCGAT
>Ga0207022_10038_pt1 | contig 34837 bp, 28 predicted proteins | sample Alteio_BWMinCont_46_FD_153307 | JGI IMG/M metagenome (GOLD analysis project Ga0207022, IMG submission 153307) | Enriched cells from forest soil in Barre Woods Harvard Forest LTER site, Petersham, Massachusetts, United States -... | ecosystem: Environmental > Terrestrial > Soil > Temperate forest >... | reverse complement strand
TGTCAAAGACCCAAATCGCATCCGCCTGAGCGGCGCGTTTTGAGCATACTCAACCCAAAGGGCTGAGCACCCTCGAACTTGTTTACCTTTTCAGGAAACGTCTAGTCGCTTGAAAGCGTTTTTAGACGCTCAACCAGAGTACATGGAAAACATCACTCTGGTCAACCTAATTCAGATGGAGGTAACTAAACCTTCAACATCTGAATATCCTGATCGGGTTTACCGGCATATCTTCTTGCAACGCCGTGGCCTTAATTCCGTTTGTCCTTCACTCACGGAAACCGGTTGCAAGCCCATAAATAGGGCGCAAACGGGACACGACCGTAGCCGGTCAACTTTGAAAGATCTCTATGAGGTTCTTGCCGTGGAGTTCAACGCTTGGGAAATTACCCTTGCAGAACTGCTTCGCAACCTAACCCTTCAAGGCGATGTATCCGCTGGGGAACTGCCTTGAATGTCGCTCCGTGGCCAGAGCTGATTTGCTGCTTTACTTTGATGCAACTGAACGCTTGCGCGATTCAACTATTACATCCTTGCAGCCAACTGCCGACACGTATGTCAGCGCCACATCTCTAACGTCTTTTAATACTGTAGCAACGAACCCGATTTTTTGCAAGCAGAATGCGGGTTTGCACTGTGGAAAACGCGGTGCACAGGGAGTGGTGCAGGATGAAACTGAGAACCATAAATTAATTTACTACTCAGAAATCGATTTCAATCCAATCACTCAAAACAGACTTCTTCACCTGGATTCGACTTGATTGATTTTTATTCGCCGATATTTTATCAATCCAGATAAATTCGCCAACTTTCACACGCCGTACAACTTTCCATTCTTTATATTCAATATCGGAAATCGGTACTATCAATGCTGGATAATCATAATGATGAATACAACAGAGTTTAAGTAATGATGCATTTTCAGATTTTGCTTGCTCCGATTTGGCCTTAAACCTTCGAACCGAAAAATTATCCGCTTCCATCAAAACTCCGACTTCACCAAGCCAATCATTTTTTTCTGTAATAGGTCCCCAACATTTTTCGCCTAAATCACAAATCTGAATCCCTGAAATCTTTTTCAATTCAATCGTGTAATTCCTGAACGGCTTATCGCTCTGATTCACCGCTTTATGCGCGAATCCACCCTTGGTGAACTTGGTATCGCCATCCTTCAGGTCGAGATGCGCGGGCTTCTCGCCCACGCGGACGCTGTCCACCGACGAATCACCGAGTGTCACGAAGATGTAGTCATGGTCGTGCTGGTGGTATTGTGTCTCGCCGTGCGGCGGCACCTCAACGTAGAACACGCGCACGTATTCGTTATCGAGCACCATGTGGTGCGACGGCTCGTTCGTGATGGGCACGACGGCGGGAGCTACAGTCTGGGCTGTTGCAATTAAAAACAAACTCAGGACCAAGCTCATTAATGTGATTTTGAAAGCACTCATTCTCATATTTCCTCTATCATTCTCATATTTCCTCTATTAGTCCATCACCAAACAGTGTGGCGCGGGCGTCCCGCCCGCGCACTTTCTGCACTCACACACACATACTATATCTCTCTGATCTCGCGCATCTTCCTACATGCTTTCAATGCTGGCCATGGCTGACCCTCATTATTCATACATGCTTTCCAATCCACCATATCTTCAGCATACAACCAAGGATATTCCTCTGGAGAATTCACAAGCCCAGCCCTGATCGGGTTCATTTTCACATAATCGATCTTTGCATCGATGCCCTCTTCATGCCTGATCACATGGTCGAAACTCTCGTCGAACCAGACATGGCCCTTACGCTTCAGCTTGCGATTGATGGCATGGGCGGAATAGCTCTTGATGGAAGCCATGATGTCAGACAAAAGATACTCCTCTCTAGCTGCATCCCGATTGATAAAACAAATCAAGTGAGCATGGTCCGGCATAGCGACGGCTGCAAGAACCTCTAACTTCTTCGGGTCATGGAACAAGAGCGATTCCATGACTATATCCCTCGCTATCGGTGGCAATTCCCATCTTTTATCAGTGACGAATGAGATGAAATGTGCCCTTTCAGACTTTTGGATGTGAGGAAGGTCGCGGTGATAATTAAAGGGATTTCGCTTCAACTTGATATACATGCTGATTAATTTAATCGATTGAATCCATTCACTCGGAATTGCGGATTTTTGTTCGGATTTCCGGAAACAGTAATTTGTTGCAATGAAAAGCGCGGGCGAGACGCCCGCGCCACACTTGTAATGGAATTAACAATAAAGGCTAACAGGAAAGAATCGACTATCCATCAATATGGATATGGTTCCACTTTCCACTTCTCGAAGACTTTGGCTTCCTTGAACAGCTCGAAGAGCACGGGGTCGATCTCGCCGTCTTTCACCGCGAATTCGAGGATCTGCAATGCGCGGTCAAGGCCCACAGCGCGCTTGTATGGGCGGTCAGTCGCGCTCAGCGCGTCGAAGATATCGCTGATGGTCATGATGCGCGTCTGCACGGGGATCTCGGGCGCAGAAAGTTTGTATGGATAACCTTTGCCGTTGAGTTTCTCGTGGTGTCCGCGGGCGATGGAGGGGATGTTCTTGATCTCCTTCGTCCAGGGGATCTGCTCGAGGAAGTTGTACGTGTGCACCACGTGGCTCTCGATCTGCAAACGCTCGGCATCATCGAGCGAGCCTTTGCGGATGGAGAGCAGACGGACTTCGTCTGTATTCAATAATGGGATCTCGACGTTATCCATATCGAGGAAGCGGCGCGCGGCAATGTTCAGCAGACTGTCAAAGCTGCCCTCTGGAAGAACCGTTGGCTCGTCAGCTTTCAGAACAACCTGAAGGTATTCATCGAGTTCTTTTACCTGTCCGGCAAGTTCCGTATCGAACTCCAAAGACTTCTGTAGATATTCGTCGCGGCTCTTCTCCAGAACGTAGGCCAATTTCTTCTTCAGCGATTCAGCTTCCATCGAACGTTTCACGAATTGGAAGCGCTGCTTGATGAGGTCCAGCTGCGCCGGATAGAGTTTCTTCGCCTTGACCAGCACCTCTTCGCGCACACCGACCTTGCCGAAGTCATGCAGAAGGCTGGCGTAGCGGATCTCTTTCATCTCGGTGCGCGTAAAACTGAGGTCAGCGAAGGGTCCGCTATCAGCGCGGTCCACGGCTTCGGCCAGAGCGACGGTCAGGTTCGCAACGCGGAAGGAATGTCCACTGGTGGTGGGATCACGGGCTTCAATTGCGATGACAGATGCGCGGACGAACCCTTCGAACAATCGCTGGATGGCTTCATACAACTGGCTGTTCTCGAGCGCCACGGCGGCCTGGCTGGCCAGCGATTGTACGATGGCTTCCTGGCGGCGCCCGAAGTTCACGACCTGGTCTTTCACCGCAGCCAGACTTTCGAGGCGCGAGTTCCAATCCCGTTTGGAATTGAGCAACTGGACCACACCGACGATCTCATCCTGCTGGTTACGCATGGGAACAGCAAGGATGGACTTGGTGCGGTATCCGCTGTCTTCATCGAATTTTCGGTTGATGGAATATGGTACTTGCGGAGGCAAGCGGTACGCGTCTTCGATATTCACGGTCTCGCCGGTGAGTGCCACGTATCCGGCAATGGAGCGTTCGCTGATCTCCATGGTCATTTCGCGGAACGGGATGTGCACGGAATCATTCTGCGCCAGCTTGAAACGCAACCGCTTTCTGCCTTCATGCTGAGGCTGAAGTTTTGTGGGCGGTGTGGTGATGGCGGCGGATGCGTCAACGATCTCTTCCTTCGGTTCGCCGACTTCTTCTTCGTGCTCCACCAGATAGAGCGAGCCGGCATCACTCCGTGTGATCTCGCGGCACTTCTGCAGGATCATCTCAAGTAACGCCGGTGTGTCATGCTGCGCGCTGAGCGCGGCGCCGATCTGGTTCAACTCATGGATCTCTTTGGCGGCATTCTGCAAGCGTCCGTTGAGCTCCTGGCGGTTGGTGAGAAGCTGGATGTGGTCCACCGCGTTCTGCACCATGCGTTCGATGAGCGGGCCGGGGGTGTTCTTGGGAAGGTAGGCGTACACAGCGCCATCGATGCGCGCGTCTTTGCAACGGACATCCATCAGCGCAAGAACGCGCGCATTGGGGCGGCGCAGGGATTGTCCTGCTGATGCGATCTGTTTTTCGGTGGTGAGCAGGAAGATCAGTTCGGCGGTGTTGTCCGAAGCAATGTCTTCAAAGCTGAGCTTGCGGAACTTGGTGATCTCACCGATGGCGCGACGGGCGGTCTCGTCGTCTTCAAAGCAGACCACACACGGCAACATGCGTCCGCTTGAGGGAGCGATCTGCCGGATTGGAAGTGCCGCACTCACAGGACATAGTCTTCGCCGGGGGGAGTATCGGCGATCAGGATCTTACACACGCATGAAGATAAATACGGGAATTCATTGCTGCATGCGATGCAGTCTTTATTCGGAGACACTGACGACCTGCAACACTTCGTGTGCGTTCGTCAAACCTTCCACCATCAGAATGCCGGCGTAGGCCTTGAGGTCGATCATGCCGTTCGCAACCGCAGTCTCATGGATCTGCTCGGTCGTGGCTTCGCTGGAGATCATACGGCGGATGGCAGCGTTCATCTTCATGACCTCGTAGATGCCAACGCGGCCCTTCACGCCCTTGCCGCCGCAGCGGTCGCAGCCTTCACCCTTCCAAAGCTTGGTGCCGGGAGGCAGACCGAGGAAGCCGAGCGTATCTGGTTCTTCGTCGTATTGCACTTTGCATCCCTGACAGAGGCGGCGGGCAAGACGTTGCGCCATCACGCCCACGGTTGAAGCTGACATCAAGAACGGTTCAACGCCCATTTCACCCAAACGCACGAACGAACCGGCCGCGGAGTTGGTGTGCAACGTTGTGAACACCATGTGTCCGGTGAGTGCGGCTTCCACGGCAATCGCGGCGGTTTCCTTGTCGCGGGTTTCGCCGACGAGGATGACATCGGGATCTTGGCGGAGGAAAGCGCGCAGGATGCGCGAGAAATCGAGTCCAATCTCTTTGTGCGCCTGGATCTGCACTACACCGGCGAGATCGTATTCGATCGGGTCCTCAGCGGTGGAGATGTTGATGCCCGGCTCGTTGATCTCAGCCAGCGCGGAGTAGAGTGTGGTCGTTTTGCCCGAGCCCGTAGGTCCGGTGACGTACATAATGCCGTAAGGCTGGTTGACGAGGTCGCGAACGAGCTTGAGAACGGGTTCGTGCGAGATGACCTTATCCAAACCAAGTGAGGTGTTGGATTTATCCAAGATACGCATACAAACCTTCTCGCCCCACTTGGCGGGAACGGTGGATACGCGGAAGTCGATGGGCTTGCCTTCCATGTTGACGCTGATACGGCCGTCCTGGGGCAGGCGTTTTTCAGAGATATCGAGCTTGGAGATGATCTTCAGGCGGGAGATGAGTCCCATCTGCACTTTCTTGGGCAGGTTCTGCACGACCTGTAATACACCGTCAATGCGGAACCGGACCTGAAGGTCTTTTTCCATCGGCTCGATGTGAATATCAGACGTGCCGCGCTTGATGGCCAAGCCGAGAATAGAATTCGCCAAACGTATGATCGGCGCGTCTTCACCAGCGCTCATCAACTCGGCTTTGTTGTCACTGGCAACCTGCACATCTGCATCTTCGGTCATCTGCAGGTCGCGGATGATCTCGCTTTGCAGTAAGTCCACGGTGACTTCAGGCTTCTTCTCTTCGACCAGTTGCTTGGCTGGCGTGTTCTCGCTACCGGGCGCAGGCTCGGGCTCGTCTTTCTTCATCAACTCCGTGTACGTGGTGTTCATGAACTTGCGGAAGTCGTCTTCCGTCACCACCACTGGCTCGATCATCACGCCTTTGATGATGCGGCGGATGTCATCTAGAGCAAGGATGTTGTTCGGGTTCGTCATGGCCAGCGTGAGACGGTTGTTGCAGAAGGCCACCGGCAGCATCTTGTTCTGGATCATCATCGCCTGCGGCAGCAATTCGAGCACGCGCGGGTCGATGTTCATTTTGGAAAGGTTGATGTATTCAATGCCTACTTGCTGGCTGGCCTGCTCCACACGCTCGGCCAAGATCGTTGTCAACGCCAGGCCGATCTTGGGGTAGCTCATGAACAGGTCTTGAAAGTCTTTCTGTTCCAGCACTGCACAGGTTGTGGGCTGAATTGCGCTGACAGATGCCGTTCTCGGTTTCCCAGTCAATAAAGACATCTCGCCGAAATTCTGTCCGGGGCCCATTTCGGTGAGTAGGAAGTCGATTCCGGTGTTGGGGTCTTTCTTGCGGACTTCCACCAATCCGGCGGTGATGAAGAACATGGAGTTGCCGGGAGCGCCTTCACGCACGATGATCTGGTTGGGCGGGAAGTCACGCCGTTTCATGCGCTTGACCACTTGCTGGCATTCGTCGATCGAGAGTCCGCTAAAGAGCTTGATGCGCTGCAAAAAGTGTGCAGGGCCTGCGCCCGCTTCCATACCCATGCCCATGCCACCAGAGGGGGCTGATCCGGGAGCGGGCATTTGGCCGGTACCGGCTTTGGGGCCCGGTGCAACAGGAACGGCGAAAGAGAATCCACTGGGTGCTGCCATGAGACACTTCTCCTGTACGTCTGCTTGAGGCCTTAGGATACACCCAAGCCACAATAGCCCGCATGCGCGGGCGGGGTCTTGAAGACAAGACGCGGCTGATTATATACCCCGATGGCAAGCTGTGGTTCAGGGAATTTGGGTCTTGCACCTGCTCTAACAATGGCTTGTAAGCGAGGCTCTGATATCTTTCGATCCCAAGTAATCCTTCGGGTATCCCTAGACAAATACTGACTTTGCAATGGAGTAAATGGCGGCTCTTCCCGGTCGCATTTCGTTCCTTGTCACTTTGAAATCTTCTTCTTAGCGCCATTCAGATCGTCTTCGGTTTTCTTGATGGCCTTGTTGATGGATTCGTCTTTCGGATTTTGTTCGTGGATCTTCTGAAGCACCGGCAGGGCCTCGCGAAGTTTCTCCGGGTCTGTTTTCCCTTCTTCCAGCAAACACGCGGCTAACGCTATGGAGAATTTCGTCTCGTCGCCCACTTTTTCATTGCGTGCTTCTTCCAGAGCGGAACGGAGGGCAGCTTCCGCACCCGAGTAGTGTCCCGCTTTCATGCGCGTATATCCCAGGAACAAGAGCGGCTCCTGTCTCGGCACGTTCGTCATCAAGGCGGTTTTGCGGAAGACCTCATCGGCCTCATCCAGACGGCCGAGCATGAACAGGGCCAAGCCGATGTTCTGGTGCGCCTGCCACCATCCTGGCTTGCGCGCTGCAACTTGTGAATAGACTTTCAGGGCGTCATCATACATCTGACGCTTCATCAACTCGCTGCCTAGGTTTGTCAACGCTTCTTCGTTGTACACCTTCGCCACTTGAACGGCGTGCGAGTTCAACACCAGATCGTTGGCCCAATTCGAACTTTCAAGCACGGTGAGCGGCGCTAGGACTGCTGTCAATAACACTGCTGTGACTATGAACGCTTTCACTTCTGATATTCCGCGTTGATTCACTCGATCTGCGATGGCGCTCCATGCCAGGCCGGCCAGCAAGCAGAAACCCACGGAAGGAAGATACAGATAGCGGTCGTGTGCAAAATCATTTTGCGAGAAGACGCGTAACTCCCATTGGGGCAGGATGGGCAACAGCATCCAAAGTGCGAACACTCCAATGCGCGGGTTGTGGACGCGCCGCATCCAGATGACAATGGCGGTTATCAATGCCAAAGTTCCGATCAAGGGCAGCCAGAACTCATTCCAAGTGAGTTGGCTGACATACGGCGCATCGTAGAACGCGCTGCTTTCAACCGGCCACAATAATTTCTTGATGTAGAACCACAGCAGCCACGGCCATGTCTGCATGACCTGCAGAAAAGGCGGTATGGGAGGTATCGGCGCCGAGCCGCCCAAGACCACCCTGCGCGCCAGCAAATAAAGCACAGCGAGCACGCCCCACGGGAGCATGGCGATCGTGGTCATACGAAACTTGTTCAAGAATGAAACTGGCGGTTGTGCGATGTCCGGCTTCGTCCATATCAACAGTGCCGCCATGCCTGCTGTAGTGATGCCGGGTTCTTTGCTCAACATGGAAAGTGAAAAGCAAATTGCGCCCAGGATCTTCCATTTCCACGAGGAGGAAGGACCATCCTCGGATCTCAGGAAACAGATCAACGCTGAAACTGCGAACATCGTCATCAACAGATCGCAACTGGCAGCGACCCATGACACCGTTTCCACATGGACAGGATGCAGTGCGAACAGCAGCGCCGCCATCCACGCTGCGCTCTGGACTTCTTTGGCCAATAAACGCCGCGCCAAAAAATACACAAGTGTGGTCACGGACGCATGTAACAACACGTTGACAAGGTGCCATCCTATCGGGTTCAAACCGAAGAGATGGTAGAGCACGATCCAAAGGTCGGCGAACACAGGACGGTAGTACGCACTCTTGATGCCGGCAAATGCCCAGAGATTATCCGTGAAATTCGCAACAAGATTGCCCCATGAAGTGACCATGGGGTTTTGTTCCAAGACCTGGTGGTCGTCATAGATGAAGCCGAATTGCAGCGTGCCAACATACACGACCACGGTCAGAGCCAAGAGGCAAAGAAGGAAGATGCGGGAGCGTTTCTGTTCATTCATGCAGTCGATTTCGAGGTGACATCTATCTTATGGGAGCAGATGTGGTTTGCGGTATGAAGTTACCGCGTTCACAGTGTGTCACGCTACACTTATTCTTGACCGTCTTCGCCGAATTTTCGTTATGCCTCGCGAGCCACAACTCGGATTCTCATTCCAAGCGCCTGACGCGCCTGCTTCCCTGCAACGCCGGATCTGGACCGTGGAGCAATTAGTAGAAACGGCTCGCGAATCACTGGAGCGCGAATTCGGCAACGTCTGGGTGGAAGGCGAGGTCTCGAACTATCACGCCGCGCCTAGCGGACACATCTACTTCACGCTCAAAGACAGCGCTGCGCAGTTGCGTGCAGCGATGTTCAAACAACAAGCGCGGTTGTTGAAGTTCAAGCCTGAGAATGGACTGCACCTCATTGCCCGCGGACGCCTCACCATCTACGCGAATCGCGGTGATCTTCAATTGATGGTCGAGATGCTCGAGCCTGTCGGCGCCGGAGCATTACAGATCGCATTCGAACAATTGAAGGCGAAGCTTGCAGCGGAAGGGTTGTTCGATGAAGCGCGCAAGGAACCATTGCCCGTGCTGCCTCGGCGTATTGGGATCGTGACCTCGCCACGCGGCGCGGTCATCCGCGACATGCTGAATATCCTGAAACGCCGGCATGAAGGCGTGCAGGTATTGTTGTGGCCAGCGCAGGTGCAGGGAGAAAACGCGGCTGCAGAGATCCGCGAAGGCATTGAGTGGTTCAACCGCGAGTGTTGTGGGCCGAAGGTCTCTGATGCGAAGAAAGTCGATGTGCTCATCATCGGACGCGGCGGTGGATCCTCCGAAGACCTGGCCGCATTCAATGATGAAGAACTCGCGCGAGCGATAGCAGCGTCGAAGATACCTATCATTTCAGCTGTGGGACATGAAACCGATTTCACGATTGCGGATTTCGTCGCTGACCTGCGTGCTCCCACGCCGAGCGCAGCGGCGGAATTAGTGGTCGAAGCCAAACACACGCTGCTCGAACGCGTGATGCTTCTGCGCGACCGGGCGATCCGGGCAACGAGGTATGCGCTGGCGATGGCAGGCAAAGATTTTGCCACGCTCGAGATCACGCGCTCGTTCACCCGCTTCGCTGACCTGCTACACCGTCGCCATCAGATGGTGGATGAGTTCACGTACCGCATCACACAAGCGCACACGGATACGCTGCAACAACATCATCGCAAGCTGGAGCGGTTGCATACGCGCCTACATGCGCAATCTCCGGCGCAGAAGCTGGCGGCGCTGCGTCGGCGCGCGGAAAATAGTCACGGAAAGCTGCTCGCAGCAGCAAACCTCTCACTTACACATCATCACGCGCGCTTTGACCGCGCAGCGACCAAGCTGGGGGCGTTGTCTCCACTGGCGATACTCGAACGCGGATACGCCGTGGTCTTCGATGCGAAGGGCAATGTTGTGAAAGATGCGAAGAAGGTCGCCGTCGGCGATGACCTCAATGTCCGCGTCGCGCATGGCGAGATACACTCCACAATAAAAAAACTGAAAACCGATAACTGAGAACTGATACTCTGTGATTGGTCACGAATTGTTAACATCGAAGAAACCCATTTGGAGCGCAAGACCCTCATGTACACACTGAACGACCGCGTGGCGCTGGTCACAGGAGCATCCCAAGGTATAGGACGCGCATGCGCGCTCGAACTCGCCCGCGCCGGAGCGGCCGTGGCCTGCTGCGCGCGCAATGAAGAAAAGCTGGCAGGCGTCGTCGCTGAGATCATCGCAGCCGGTGGACGCGCTGCCGCCTTCAAGATGGACGTGGCGAACGAAGAAGACGTGAAATCCGTGTGCAAGGCCGTGATCGCGAACTTCGGCAAGGTCGAGATCCTGGTCAACAATGCCGGCATCACACGCGATACGCTGGTCATGCGCATGAAACGCGCAGACTGGGACGACGTCATCCAGACCAACCTGAGCGGCCCGCACTTCTGTGTGCAGGGCGTGATCAGTTCGATGCTCAAGCAGCGCTGGGGACGCATCATCAACATCAGCAGTATCTTCGGCCAGACCGGGCAGGCAGGCCAGGTCAACTACGCCGCCGCTAAGGCCGGATTGCTCGGCCTCACCAAAGCTCTCGCCCGGGAAGTGGCCAGCCGCAACATCACCGTGAATGCCGTCGCTCCGGGATGGATCGAGACCGCCATGACCAGCGGACTGAGCGCCGAGCTGCGCGAGCAGCTGATCAAGACCGTACCGCTCGGGCGTCCGGGAACGGATGCGGAAGTGGCGCATGCAGTCCGTTTTCTCGCCAGCGAAGAGGCCAGCTATATCACCGGACAGACGCTCGCGGTGAATGGCGGCATGTATATGGGGTAGCGGTTGTTGGTCGTTGGAATTTATGAAAATGGAAATCAAGCAAGCCAGCACTGATTCTGAAATCGTTATCGTCCGCACTCTCTTCACCGAATACTCCGAATCGCTTGGCTTCTCTCTCTGCTTCCAGAATTTTGATCAGGAACTCGCAAACCTACCGGGGGATTACGTTCCGCCAGATGGCAGATTGCTGCTCGCATACATCGACGACCAACCCGCCGGATGCATTGCGCTGCACAAATTAGATGAGAAGATCTGCGAAATGAAGCGGCTCTACATCCGTCCTGCATTCCGCGGGCACAATCTCGGGCGCAAGTTGATCGATTCCATCCTCGCGGACGCACGCGAGGTCGGCTACACACACATGCGGCTCGATACCGTAACCGGAGTGATGGATTCCGCCATAGCGCTCTATTGCAAGTATGGATTCAAAGAGATTCCGCCGTATTGCGTGAATCCCCAGCCGGGTGTGATCTATATGGAGTTGGACCTGACTGCGGCAACAAAACAATAATTATTTCCCCAACTCAGTGAACAGCACGGTGTAGATCGCCACGCCGTCCCAAAGATTCTGCAGGCGCATGTTCTCGTTCGCGCTGTGCTGGTTGTTGTCATAGTTGGCGATGGGCAGGATCATCGTCTCTGCATTGAGTTTCTGCTGGAAGAGATACATGGGAATGCTGCCGCCGAGCGTTGGCGTGCGGATCAGCTTGCCTTTGCCCGTGAAGATCTCAAGCGCTCTGGCAACGGACGCCGCAGCGGGCGAATCGAGCCGGGTGCGTGCAGCTGGGTAGCCATCGTCCCATTGCAACAGAATTAATTTTGCATGGGCGCGGCGGGTGGCGTCATCTGGCGTGGAGTGGACGATGAAGTATCCGAGGCTGGTGAGGAACTTCTCGACCGGGCCGCGCACGGTCTGCGGTGATTGGTCAGGTACAAGACGGAAATCGATCGAGGCGTTCGCTTCCGTCATGATGGAATTGGTCGCAGCAGTGCCAACATTGCCTGCACGAATGCCTCGCACATTGAGCGCAGGCTGCAAGATGAGTTCTTTCAGTTTCTTGCCATCACCTTCGCGGCGCCCGAGAGCGAGTTCTTTGGCTAGCGGGTCATCCATATCCGGCATGGAATCAAGCGCGGCGCGTTCTTCGGCTGTGACCTTGCGCGCGGAATCGTAGAACCCGGGAATAAGAATGTGCCCGTTCTCATCACGCATGGCTGAGATCAAGTGCGCGATCTCAACAGCGGGGTTCGGCGCCCAGTTGCCGTAGTGGCCGGAGTGTAGCGCGCGCTTGGGGCCGTAGAGCGTCATCTCAAGCCCCATTACGCCGCGTGCGCCATAGACCAATTGCACTCCGCCGTTCTGGTAGCGCGGGCCATCGCAGAGCAGCCACGTATCGGCCTTGAGCAGGCTTGAATATTTATCCATCAAAGCGGGTAGATGCGGCGAGCCCTGCTCTTCTTCACCTTCAAAGAGAAACTTGATGTTGATGGAAGGCGCAAGTCCGGCGGCTTTCATGGCATCGAGCGCGGTGAATATGGCTTGGATGGTTCCTTTGTCGTCGCTTGCTGCGCGGCCGTAGATACGCCACTCTGAAGATTCTGTTGGTAAAGGTGAAGTGAGGTCGGCGAACGGAACGCGCGCAGCACCGGAGTCGAATGTTCCTTTGAAGAGCACCGGTTCAAAGGGAGCTGTGGCCCACTTCTGGTTTTCAACTGGCTGTCCGTCATAGTGCGCGTAGATTCCAACGGTGCGGGTCGCATGCGGAAGGTTGATTTCGCCATAGACGGCCGGAAATCCATTTTCAACATTCAGTATCTGCACGGTAACGCCACGCTGCTCAAGTTTGGCTTTGATGGCTGTGGCGTTCTTGTCGATGTCCGCACGCATGGCGGGAGTGTCGCGTGCGACATCGGGCATCGAGAGAAATTGGGCGAAGTCCCTGAGGACATCGGCGCCATGCTGGTCAACATATAGTTTGGCGGCAGCGATTGCGGGTGAGGATTGGGCGAAAGATGAACACACTAAGACTGTGAGCAAAATTGCAACACGCCATGATCCCAAAATCACATTTTGCGAAAAATTTCTATTTGCCATCATTCCTATACACCTTCCCATCCTTCATCACGAATTTCACTTTTTCCATGGCCTTGATGTCTTTGAGCGGGTCACCGTCGATCGCAACGATGTCCGCAAATGCTCCGGGCGCGATGACGCCGAGTTGGCCTTTCATGTCGAGCAACTCCGCAGCACGCGATGTCGCGGTCTTGATGGACTCCATCGGCGTCATACCGAATTGCACGTAGTAACTGAATTCCTTAGCGATCGGGTCGGTCCATGCGAAGCTGCCGGCGTCAGTACCGAAGGCGATCTTCACACCGGCTTTGTAAGCACGCGTGAGTGACGGCCCGTGCACCTCAGCACGCTTACGGTCACGCTTGCCGGCTTCGGTATCCACCGGGCTCCACCAGTAGTAATACGGCAGGATGGTGGGCACGTACCACGTGCCCTGCTTCACCATCTGCGCCACGTTCGCGTCCGTGAGTTCGAGGCCGTGTTCGATGGAGTCGCATCCGCCATCGAGTGCGCGCTGCAACCCGATGCCGTTGTAGGCATGGCAGGCGACTCTCTTCTGCCATCCGTGGGCTTCGTCAACGATGGCTTTCAGTTCTTCCACGGTGAGCGTGGGCTGGCTGACCAGGTTGCCGTCGCGATCGACCCACGAACGGTGCGTCATGTAGACCTTGATCCAATCAGCGCCGTGCTCGAGCTGTTCGCGCGCGGCTTTGCGTGCTTCCACGGGGCCGTCAACGATCTGCGCGCCTTTGGGTACGTTGATCTCCGGAGCGTAGCCTTCGAGGTTGTATCCACCGGTAGTGGAGATAGCGCGCGTGACCACGAACATGCGCGGACCTGGAATGTAGCCTTCGTTGATCGCCTGCTTGATGCCTACATCGCCGTATCCGGCACCTTCGGTCTCGAGGTCGCGGATTGTCGTGAATCCCTGCTCGAGCCCTTGCCTCGCTGAGACGACCGCGCGCGCCGTGCGATAGGCCAACGGATACTTCAATAAGTAAGCATCGTATCCACCTTGAGCCGGGTCTTCGCTCTGTAGGAAGATGTGCGTGTGCGTATCAATGAGGCCGGGGAGCACCGTGTACGCAGAGAGATCGATGGAGCAGGGGCTGTCCACCCACTTGTAAGACGCAGCATCATTGACCGCTTCGATGCGGTTGTTGCGGATGACAATGACCTGCGGCTTGCGCGCATCGTTCGACGTGCCATCGATCACCGCGCCGGTGCGGATGTATTTGGTCTCGCAAGCGGGTTGCTGCGCTTTCTGTTGCGCGATGCAGAGCAACGCGCTCGCGAGCATAAGAAGAGTGATGACGAGTGTTCGTTTCATAATTGACTCCTTGAAAGTGCTCAATCTGTTATCACGGCGTCCGCTTCGATCTCCACCAGCATCTCGGGCGAAATGAGTTTGCTGATCTCGACCATCGTAGTCGCAGGGCGGATGTCGCCGAAGAATTCTTTGTACGCTTTGCCGGCTTCTTCCCAACGGGAAATGTCAGTCACATAGATGCGTGTGCGGACAACGTGGCGCATCTCCGCGCCGGTGCGTTTGATCACGGCTTCGATGTTCTTGAGTGCCTGCACGGATTGCGCATACATATCACCCACGCCGACCAGATTGCCGTCAGCGCCGGTCGCTGTCGTGCCTGTGACGAAGACCATGTTGCCGACTTTCACCGCGCGCGAGTAGCCGACGATGGGCTCCCACTTGGCATTGGTTGAAAAGTTTTCTCTTTGCATAATTGAATGGGGTTGAAACGCTCGAAATCCGACGCGCGAATTGTAAACCCAAACTCTTCCGCCGTCATTTTGCCGATCACAGCCATTGGCACCGTTGGCAATCATCGCACTCGATTGCTGACAAAATTCACGGAACTGCATTATTCGCTTGTTACAGAAAAACATTTCCGCTATTTTTGCGTCATAGCATGCAGCGGAAATATTTCCGCTGATATCCCGGTGACAGGAGAGAACATCCATGGTCCCAGAGCAACATGTGCTGCGCGAGTTCTTCCTTGAGTTGGTGGACCGTCATTTCGCAGAAGATGGACTGCATGACGAGGAGATGGTGCACTATGTCTCGACAGTGCTGACCGATTTCTGCGAGCAGGATGAACTCTTCAAGGTGCGTGATGCGCATGGACGCCCGATCACCGCTGTCGGCGAGATGTTGCTCGAGTCCGATCCCGTCTACGGGCCCGCGCCCAGCTTCGACCGCGAGCGCCAGGTACGCAAACACATCGGCGATTACACGCTCTTCTTCACCGGACTCTTCCCCGAACGCGGCAACGCTGGCGCGCAGACCCGCGGTCATCGCCAACAACATCTTGATAGTGTTGTGGATTTCATCCGCGCGGGGAAAGAGAGCTATTACATCGTTTCGCAATTCAATATATTTGAGTACGCCAAGGTCGCTCCGCTCTTCATGCGGCTTTCGCAGGAATTCGAACGCTGCGTCCACGGGCTGAATACGGCTCGGCGCGAGCTGGACCACATGCAGTATCCGCTGGAATTAAAAACGCCGAAATTATTGATGTGAGGAGTGGTTAGCTCATTCCGCCATCCGGTAAAAACTCAACACCGCATCACCTTGCTTGTGGACTCGCACGCGCTTGAGTTGGCCGACGTTGTCGCCGGGATCAAAGTGTTTCTCGTGTTCGGCTATGACCATGCTTTGCGCCTCTACCAACAAACCTGGGGAGATCTTCTCCAGCGTCTGTTGATACGCCTTCCCTTCCTTCCACGGTGGATCGAGGAATATCACATCGAATCGGCTGAGAGATTGAAGCTCATGTAGAGCGTTGGTTACGTCACGCTCCAAGACTGTTACTTCGCGCGCGATCGCCAATGATTTCAGGTTGCCATGTAGCGCACGCAATGCCAGCTTGTCATTTTCCACCATCACCGCATGCGCAGCGCCCCGGCTGATGGCTTCGATTCCGACCGCTCCCGACCCGGCGTAGAGGTCGAGAAAGCGCTTGCCTTCCACCATCCCTGCTGAGGTCAGTATGTTGAACAGCGCACCACGCAATTTATCAGACGTTGGGCGTGTCGCCTCGCCCGCTGGTGCGTTCAACGGACGGCTGCGGAATGTGCCAGCGATGATGCGCATTCTTCGTTTTGCCTCCGCACCACATTATAGGGAGCAGGCTGCATGACCGCCTTGAAACAGATAAAATGTAGTCAGCATCATCCATGATCAAAAGCCTGTCCATTCCGTTGGGACGTTTCTTCGGTACTGAGGTCCGCCTGCATCTGGCGTTCTTCATGTTGGCCCTCTACGCCGTTCTGCCTGCCACAGAGAACGGTGTGGTCAACATTCCCCGTGCGCTCTTCATTACTCTGATGGTGTTCGTCGCAGTGGTCATGCATGAAGTGGCGCACCTGTGGGTGGCGCGCATGCGCCAAGTTTCAGTTCGTTTGGTCATTCTTCTTCCCACCGGTGGTGTGACGTTGCGTGAGGCCGCCGAAGGTTCACGCGAACTCAGCCGCTCAGATGAAGTCATCATTGCGCTCGCCGGACCTCTATTCAGCCTGCTCACGGGCGGCGTCCTCATCATGACCGCGAATTACCTGCATCCGAATTTCGACTTGATCTCATTACCGCAGATCACAACGGCTTCATTATGGAAATCCGTGCCTTGGGCCTTCCTGTATCTCGGAACGTTGAACCTCATCCCTGCATATCCGCTCGATGGCGGACGCATTCTGCGCTCACTGCTCGCCTCGGAAAAAGGCGTGAGTTATGAGCAAGCAACCCGCAAAGCAGTGATGATCGGCCAGGTGTTCTCCATTTCGCTGATCTTCGCCGGGATCTGGAGCAGTTGGCTGTTGCTCATCGGCTTCTTCCTCTTCGTGGGCGTGCAACTTGAGGACCGCACGCTGCTCTTCCATGCGGTGGTCGATACCGTCCATTTGGAAGACATCATGCTGACGGATTTCGCCACCCTCTCACCCGTGGATACGCTCGAAGACGCGCTGCATAAATCCCTGCACACGTTGCAGGATGATTTTCCGGTTATCCGCGAAGGCAGTTTGGTAGGCGTGATCAACCGCGGAAAGATCATCGAAGCCATCCGCGAAGAAGGCAACGGATATGTGCAGTCGGTGATGAACAAGGTCTTCGAGGTAGCGCAGAAACGCGCTTCCCTTGCCTGGGCGTTGCGGCAATTCACCAGCGGCGCCAGCATCATTCCTATCGTCGATGAACAGATGCTGGTCGGCATCGTGACCCGGCAGAACCTCATGCGCAGCATGGGATTGCTGGCCGAATCCCGTAAATTGAAACAAGAGTTGCAGGAACAGGATGATGATGATGAGTATTGATCGATCTTAGGGCGAGGCTAACCTCGACTCTTCAATTTATTATTTCGCATTCACCGCATTCACGATGATCCCCTTGCGCAGATAATCCATCACTTGATGGGCAATTTGCGTTCCCACGGCTTCCTGTGCTTCCGTGGTCGAACCCGCGATATGTGGAGTGGCAATTAGGTTCGGGCAGCCGAGCAGCGGTGAACCCTTGGGCGGCTCTTCGCAATAGACATCGAGTGCAGCGCCGCCGACCTGTCCGCTTTGTAATGCAGCAGCAAGGTCCTGTTCCACGATCAACTCGCCGCGTGCACAGTTGATGATGCGCACACCTTTTTTCATGGTCGCGATCGACGCAGCATCGATCATGTTCTGCGTTTTCGGCGTGAGTGCCACATGCAAGGTGATGTAATCAGACGTGGTGAAGACCTGTTCGCGCGAGACCAGGCGCACGCTCATGCTGTGTTCGAGTTCCGGTGCGGCCGCCGGATCGTTCGCTAGCACGGTCATGCCGAAGGTCGCGGCGCGCTTGGCCACTTCCACGCCGATGCGTCCGAGGCCTACGATACCCAGCGTCTTGCCGCGTAGTTCGCTTCCCATCAAGGATTTCTTCTCCCACTTGCCTTCGCGTGTAGTGACGTCAGCGCGCACCAGGCTGCGTGCCATGGCCAGCATCAGCAGGATCGTATGTTCGGCCACGGCCACAGCGTTCGCTCCCGGAGTATTCATCACAATGATGTTGCGTTTGGTGGCAGCGGGTGTGTCGATGTTGTCCACACCTACGCCGGCGCGCCCGACCACGCGCAGCTTCTTGGCGTTCGCGAGCAGCGCTTCATCCACCTGCACGGCGGAGCGCACGATGAGCGCATCGGCATCTGCGATCTCGGCGGCGAGGCCGTTCTTGATCTGGTCAGCGGTGACCACGGTCCAGTCTTTTTCTGTTTGGAAGATCTTGACTGCGGCGGGTGAGGTTTTCTCGGCGAGCACGATTTTCATGGTGTAACTATTCTAAATGGTGTGTTGGATATTGCTTGTTCCTGACCGGAACTGCCTGTAATAAAACTTTCACATCATTTGGCCTTTGTAGCCGAACGTACCACGATCGTCACATCCACCGTATGGGTCTTGTCGTCAGGAGATTCTTCGATACGCGCATTCACAGCTTTCGAGAATTGGAACTGGCCCAGGAACTGCATGGTGTAGGTTTTGTTGTAGAAATCACCTTCCCGTTGTTTCCAGGAAGTCCGTATCAACTCCGCTCCGCTCGCACTCACGCCTTCCACTTCGAGCTTGCCCATGGTGTAGCGGTCGCCCTCGAAGACTTCGATGTTGTAACTGACAGACTTAGCAACATCGTCATAGACCGGTTTCGCCTCCACCGTGGAGCGGAAGTATCCGAAATCATCGAGCAGGCCTTTGATCTTGCGCACTTCCGTATCGAATTGCACTCCATTGAGCAATTTGCCCGTGGGTGATTTCACCTGCGCCAGCATCTCTTCCTTGCTGCGGTCTCTGTTCCCGGCGATGTTCACACCGGTCAGCGTATATTCAAGCCCTTCGTGAACAGGCAGTACCACCGTCAATGTTGTTTTGTTGTTGCTCACCTGGACATCCGCGATCTCAGCGTCATCGAAGTTGGCGCGCAACCGCCCATGGGAACGATAGATGGGCACGAGTCTATCGGTGGTCAATCCATTCATGCCGATGTGTATGTATTCTTTCCCGATCTGGCCGGCGACTGCTTTTTCAAATTCATTTTGATAGTCAACGGTCATGCCGGGGAATTTGAATCCGGCGATGGTCACGCTGACCTCTTCGAGCTCGAAGGTCACGGATTGAATGGGCTTCCCCATCATGGGCGACGCATCGATGGCGCTCACGTGTGTGTGTACGCCTTTCTGCTCGAGCATCTCCTGCACGATGGCGGCGGCAGCGTCCGCTTCACCGTCCCCGGCGGGCAGAGTGCCATCAAAGAGTGGCAGTTTCTCGTGGAATGCCGCGAGCAGCTCACTGGCTTTGAACCATACAAGATTGCTGAAATCACATTTCAAGTATTGGTCGGCGGGTTTGTCTTTGAGCTGGAACTCGACCTTCATGCCGTCTCGATCAGCCGTGTGACTGTAGCGGACTTCAAGGAACACGCCCGTGCTCACCAGTTTCTGCGCCGCGTTGCGCACTTCGCTCAGTTGTGTGACCTTGTTCAACTCCAGCCCGGCAACCCTTAGTATCTCCGAGGTCTTGTAACGCTGCGACCCAACTGCATTCAATTCAAGGATCTTGTACTCCTGTGCTGACACCACGACCGCAGGGCAAAGTAACAATGCGAGGATGATGGCGCGATGCATCATGTTGACATTTTGGCATGACCAACGAGTTCATGCATCAAAAGATGGATTTTATTCTAGGAGATGCTAATTGCAATCAAGTTGTTGGAAGGTCAGTTCAACAAGATGTTGTCGATCAGCCTTGTTCCGCCGACGCGCGCAGCGATCGCGACCAATGCCCCGGGGTCTGCGGTTTGTAGTGGATCGAGTGATTCTGCATCGACGACCTCTACATATTCCAGTTGAACCGCGGGTTGTGTTGCGAAAGTTTTACGGGCTTCGTTGATGAGCTTTGCACTTTCATGCTCGCCATTCTGGTAATGTCTTTGAATTTCTTGCAAAGCTCGCGATAACACCAGCGCATTATTGCGTTCTAGCGGTGAAAGATACGCATTGCGCGAACTCATTGCCAGACCATCTGGTTCGCGCACGACCGGACAAACTTTGATTTTCACCGTCATATCCAGGTCACGCACCATGCGCTTGATGACGGCGCATTGAGCTGCATCTTTTTGTCCGAAGAATGCCACATCGGGCTGAATGATGTTGAAGAGTTTGTTGACGACGGTAGCCACACCGCGGAAGTGTCCGGGACGTGATTTGCCGCACAAGCGTTCACTCATTCCGTCGACGTCAACGAACGTGGTTGCGCCTGCTGGATACATCTCTTCACTCGATGGTGTGAACAACAAATCCACACCTTCTGCAAGAAGCATCTTGCTGTCTTCTTCGAGCCGCCGCGGGTACTTTGCCAGGTCCTCATTCGGGCCGAATTGCGCAGGGTTCACAAAAATAGAAACAGCGACCACATCGCACTGCTTCTTCGCAGCTCGCACCAAAGAAATGTGCCCTTCATGCAACGCTCCCATCGTGGGGACGAACCCCAGCGTGTTACCCGCGCTCTTTGCTGCAACGCATGCCTTCCGCATCCCTTGGATTGTTTTGTAAGTTTGCAATCGAGTCTTGGGTATTATCCGACGTGCCGTTTCTTTGTGATCACATTTTTCATCGCGGCTTGCGTCTCTCGCGGCAAATGATAACTCTCTGTTTCCGTTGGATACGCATGCGTCTCCACGTCGTGGATGAATCCCTTCGCCGCATCTCGCACGATCTCCGCCACATCTGCATACTTTCTCACGAACTTCGCAGGAGGCGTGAACGTCAGCCCCAGAATGTCGTGCAGCACCAGCACTTGTCCGTCGCAATCCGCACCGGCGCCGATGCCGATCGTCGGGCAGCCCACCTGCGCCGTGATCATCGCAGCAACTTCGGCAGGAATGCCTTCGAGCACCATGGCAAAGACTCCGGCGTGGTCGAGCGCGGCGGCGTCACGCATGAGTTGGTCCACCGCTGCTGACGTTTTGCCTTGAACTTTGTATCCGCCCATGGCGTGAAGCGATTGCGGCGTGAGACCGATATGTCCCATGACCGGTACTTCCGCATCGAGCATGGCACGGACAAGTTCCGCGCGCTTCTCGCCGCCTTCGAGCTTCACGGCCTCGGCCCCAGCTTCTTTCACGAAGCGCACAGCGTTGGCAACGGCTTTGCGGCGCCCTGAGTGGTAGCTGCCATACGGCATATCGGCAATGAGCAGTGCGTTCTCAACACCGCGCCGCGCGGCGCGCGTGTGGTGCAACATCTCATCCACCGTAACGGACATGGTGTTCTCATGACCGAGCACAACCTGCGCGAGCGAATCGCCGACCAGGACCATATCCACGCCAGCCTCATCGACCAGTCGCGCGGACCAGTAGTCATACGCGGTCAGGCACGTGATGATCTCGCCGCGCGATTTCTTCTCGCGGACGCTATGCGTGGTCTTTTTCTTGGGTTGGGAAGGCGCAGCGTGCGGTCCGCTGGCCGGGGACATCGGCGTGAGGCTCATGTTCTCTCCAGTGTGGCTCCGCGTGCTCAGGATGCCGCCTGTCTGCAGTATCGGATGCAGTGAAGATTAGTTTAGATGCAATGATTGCAGGGTGCAAGTGCCAGAAAGACTTACCAGGGATAAATAATCCTCCTTGATCTTTCTTTTATCCGTGGTTGGGTTCTTGGGTTTAGATTTTCTTCATCCGCTCATGAAGATACTTGCTCAACTCCGGACCCAGGTCTTTACGTTTGAGAGCGAATTCGATGGTCGCTTTGAGGAAGCCGAGTTTGTCGCCAGTGTCATGGCGGATGCCTTCAAAGTTGTATCCATGGATCTTCTCTTTCTTGAGCAGGATGCGCAGGCCGTCCGTGAGTTGCAGCTCGCCGCCCGCGCCCAGCGGAGTGTGGTCGAGCGCATTGAAGATCTCAGGCGTTAGGATGTAGCGCCCGATGATGGCCTGGTTCGAAGGCGCATCCTTCAGCTTCGGTTTTTCCACAAGGTTGTTGACCTGCCATAGCCTGTTGCCGAACTTCGACTTCACCTGCTTGCCATCGACAACTCCATACGCTGAGATGCCGGGCCCGTTCACTTCCTGCGTGGCGATGACCGAGCTCTGCGTCTGCTCGAAGACCTGCATCATCTGCTTCAAGCATGGCATCTGCGCATCGATCACATCGTCAGCCAGCAGCACGGCGAACGGCTCGTTGCCAACGAGTTCGCGCGCCATCAGCACGGCGTGGCCGAGTCCGAGTGCTTCCTTCTGCCGCACGTACGCCACATGGATCATGTCTGAGATGCTGCGCACGATGTTCAGAAGGTCGGTCTTACCGCGCTCTTCGAGCATCTTCTCAAGCTCATAGCTGTGGTCGAAGTGGTCTTCAATGGCGCTTTTGCCGCGTCCGGTGATGATGATGATCTGGTCGCAGCCGGCGGCCAGCGCCTCTTCCACGCCATATTGGATGATGGGCTTATCCACCAACGGCAGCATCTCTTTGGGCTGCGCTTTGGTGGCGGGCAGGAAGCGGGTGCCTAATCCGGCGGCGGGGAACACGGCTTTGCGGACACGCATCTTCATGCAGACATCATAAATGATTGAGGCGCATGGTTTTACTTCTGCAATTTTGAAATGTCAACTGTTATAGTTTGAAAGTTTTGTATATTGATGGTCTGTTTTCCTTGTGCTCCAATAATTTTATATTGCCCTGCATTTACAAGTATGTCGTATTCTTGCTTACTGGCAAGTTCGAAAGTGTTAGTAAGACTTCTGCTATCTGCCATATAAGGAGAGCCATCGCCATTCAATAATTGCAACGCAAGAAGCGAATCTGATGAATTTACAAATTGGATTTTGCCCCCAATATTAAAACTCAAGTAGAGAGTTTGAGCCGGGAATATAACGTTTTTCATAATTACCGGGGCTCGCCCTGTAGCGTAGATATAGAGATTGTAAGTCCCGGGTTGCGGTGTAGGCAATTCACCCGCGCCATCAACTAAATCAATGCTTGCAGAATTAAGGAATGACCCAGTTTCAGAAAAAATATTCACATCAACATGGCTTGTCAATATCGAATTTTGATCGACTTGCAGAATAGTCGATGATTCTTCTATAAGGAATAGATCGTTGGGTGAATTAGAACTTCCTATTACAATACGTTTGCTCAATTGACGGTATCCGGCTTTGGACGCTGTCAAAGTATATGTGCCTTCATCAAGGTTATCGCAATTGAATTGGCCATTCGAACCACTCATTGTCGAACTTGTTTGGTTTGTTGAAATATTTGAATTGTTGGTAAGTTGGATTGCTACGCTGCCAAGCGGCGCTTTGGTTCTCAGTGAACTGATAGTACCAATAAGAGAAAAAGATGGAATATCTATATTGATAGTTGTGTTTCCAGTAATTGTCACCGGTTTTTGATATCGTACATTTTCACTATTCACTGCTACCAAATAATCGCCATCGGTCAGTCCATCAACGCTGAAAGTGCCGGTTTGATCTGTCATGCCGCTAGCAGAAGTTTCAATACCTTTGGTGGTTGGAAAAACGTATATGTTCGCATTAGGAACTGATGAGCCATGTTGCATAACAGTACCGTTAAGCACTGAAGTAGCGTCAAAAACAAGTTCAACATTTATAGAAGAAGTTGAATCTTGAATATCAATTTGTTTGGCGACTCTTCTTGAGGGTGTTCCGCCGGATACTGCAGTCACTGAGTAACTGCCGGATGGGACATGCGGAAACGAGAAGGCACCTTGTTGATCGACTTTCGCAGAGTCATAATAATCAGCCCCATGTAACATGACAGAGCTATTCAGAAGATTCGCAGTTTCCAAGCCCACAATTCTCCCTTGAATGTTATTACCTGATCCTATTGTCAATGTAACCCCATTGACATTTTGTCCAGCCGCAAGTGCCACATTCTCAATATTGCTTGTATCGGAACCGCGTGCCGCTGCCAAACGGTAATTCCCAGGGTTGAGATTGCCCAAAAAGAAACTGCCAGTTGGATCTGTATCGATTGTGACTGCATCATAATTGTTTCCGGGGTCTATAGGATTAATACTCACTTGTGCATTAGCGGGAGGATGGCCTGTGGCATCAACCACAACTCCACTAACGGTGGAATAGTGTTGCATCTCGATTTCAACATTGCTAGCGCCATCTTCTACCCGCTTTAAGACTGCGACATAATTTGATTGGTAGGCGTATACAGAGACAGGGTCATCCGGTAATCCTTGGAAAAGGAATGTACCATCTTCCCCTGTCATGACGGACTCACCAGAACCCATGGCAAACATGAATCTTCTCATCTGACCCAGATCTCCGCCATTCGTCAATTCAAAATGTATGGAAACATTGCTGATAGGGTTGCCAGTCGAAGCATCTATAACTCTACCAGTAATTAATTTCCCTTTTTTCATTCGAAACACAAGTTCTTCGGGAGTTGCACCAGCATCAATATTGATTGGGCCAATAGTCTCGTTCTTGTAACCATCAGCATGAACTTTCCACGTGTTCGAGCCTGATGGTATTTCACTTAATTCAAAAGTGCCATCTTCCGTGTGATAGGCCTTGCCCGCAGGCGAAAACTGGAAGGCAATTTGACGTTGGTTCCTTATTACTCGATCTAAATAAAAATCCTGAACTGGCTTTTCTGAACTGTCGTCAATCACTCTGCCTCGGATTGTGATACCTGGTAGGAGCTTGAAATGAACATTCTTCGCTGGTATTTTTACCTGTAAACTCGCACTTGCATATCCTTCTGCGCGGGCAGAGATAGCAGCTATATTTGAAATCGGAATCGATGAGAATTGAAAAGTACCTGACCCATCCGAAATCGTTGTATGTACAGCATTCAATGAAGAAGCTAATGATAGCAATGCGCCACTGATGGGTTTATCGTCAACATCGGTTACTGTGCCAGAAATCAATCCTAAACTCGGTAGTCGAATGATGATTGGTTCTACCGATATTTTTGTGGATATCTCAACTGGTGTAACAACAGAAGAGTAGTTCGGCGCAGATGCCAGTAAGGAGTATTTCCCAATTTCAAGACCATTGATCAAAAACCTTCCAGTTCTATCTGTTCTGCCGTATTCCTTTGGTGTGTCTGGAAATGGCGACAAAAAAGGCATGCCGCCTTCTTCTTTTCGTATTGCAATACTGGCATTCGCGATGGCATCACCTTTCTCATTTTGGGTTACACCGATAAGGAGTATTCCCGGCTGCAAGATAAGTCTTATTTCCTTCAGTTTTACATTTGTATTTATGTAATGTAGTGCATGTCCTTTTAAGGGAGCAACCGCTTCAATTGCATAATTCTCGTTTTGTCTCAATGTGCTGAGCACAAATTTACCATTTGCATCTGCTATCGCTATGATTTGTTGTGTTTCTCCCGATTCCAATGCATCTTGGAATTGGTGATAATTATTAGATCTTTTTATTGTGATAACAGCGGATGATGCAGGATCACCTTTCTCATCTACAACGGTTCCTGAGAGAAGTACTGCTTTCTCCATCGAACAAAAAGCAGGTGTCGTTTTGCCGGGTTCGAGATCAACGCTATATACGATTGCCCTTCTGAACCCTGTGTTCTCGCAAATTACGGTGTATTTCCCTGTTTCGGTAACAATAGATTCAAATCTACCCTCATGGTTCGATCTGCCGACAACAACTTCAGAATCTGGTGTAAAAGCTCCTCCCTTATAAAATTTGATAATGGCACCTGTTATGGGTGTTTTGGATTGGGAACTGACAACTTTAGCTGCGAGACGAGCCACAGGGTTCAGTGTAACTATTATGGGCGTAAATGACGCTTGCGTTAAATCAATGGATTGAATGGCACCGTAACCAATACTGTCAGATAATTTGAGAAATATTTTCTTGGCAGGTAGCCCATCCAAAATGAACGTGCCATCCTCTTTACTTGTCGTGGTTATGCCTTCAGATTCAATCTGCACTGATCCAATCGGTTTCCTATCTTTCAAGACTCTGCCTGCCAACTTCAATCCTTTCTGCAACGCAACGACCTGCGAAGGCTGGTTGAGTACCATTCGCATGTAGCCTTGTGACCAGACCTCCATTCGGACTAGGTCATTCGGAATAATAGCTTGATATCTACCGGTAGAATCCGTACTAATACGCAAATCGATTTCCTTGGGGTCCTTGAAATGAAATTTTATTTCAGCATTTGTCAGTGCTTGGCGTCCAGCCCCGATGACAGTCCCATTGATTTCATTCATAATGGGTAATTGAATTACTCCAAAGTCGATTTTGTCAGTCATGGAAAATCCGGAACCAATGCGGATATTCGTTGATTGAGGTAGGTGAATAACCAGATCGAAATATTTATTATCGCAATCGCACTTCAATTCAAATTTTCCGTTTATATCGGTAGCAGTTGATTGAATTAATTTGTCTGTAGAAAGATCAATGGCGGATATTTTTATTTTCACTGCAGGGCGGCCTTGTGGAGTCACAATGGTCCCTTGTGTCTGACCTGCGCAAGTTATTGTTAGAACAATAGATAAAAGGATTGGAAATAGAATTTTGATTCGCACATTCCCTCCACATCTCGGTGAATTAGCTGCCGTTTGTAAAACAAAATTATTTGATTAAACATTATCGGCTTGGACAGAAATGCCCAAGCCGGTAATGGTAACTTAATCCTCAATCTAGGAGGCGCACCCTCCAGGTGGTGGGATATAGTAATATCCAAAATTCCCATTCATATCGAATCCAGGCCCGAGTGTGCCACAAGGGCAAATCATGATGTAACTTGGAATATCAAGTTCCAAATCGTCCATAATGTATCTCCTTTCGGGATCCTAATAAGAAATACTCTTATAGGTTTCAGCGGAAGATAGCAGTTTAGCAATGCATAGTCAAGTGTTAAAATATTAATTTTATGATTGAACCATTATTCTACAAAATGCTTATTAATTTTCACATTATTCTGTAGTTTCGGCTTTTCGGACACGCATTTTCATGCAGACATCATAAACGAATGGATACTGTCTTTTGACCGGACAAATCGGTATCTCCCTGTAACCGCAACAACACATCCTTCAACTGCGTCAGAACTTCTTCTGCAGCCGTTGAATGCAACACGATGCGCAACATCCCGCCCGGAGAGAATTGCGCACCTTTGTTCGCAGCCACATATTGCATCAGCAGTGCCGGATCGATCGTGGCGGTATCAGTGAAGCGGATGTACACGTGGTTCTGTTTGCGGTCCACATGAAGCACACCGACCTTCTGGCACATCAATTTGAATCGCGTGGCATCGACCAAATTCTTCACGCTTGCAGGAACAGGACCGTAACGGTCTGTCATCTCATCCATCACGGCATCGAGCGTGGAATGCTCTTCCGCTCCGGCCAAACGTTTGTACAAACGCAAACGCTGGTTCTCTTCGGTGACATATTCATTCGGAATGCGCAGGTTCAACGCCAGGTTCAATTGCGTATGCAGCTCTTCGCCTTCCGTCTTCTCGCCTTTCATTTCACTCACGGCCTCTTCAAGCATCGAGGTGTACATCTCAAAGCCGACGGCCTCGATGTGTCCGCTCTGCTGGCCGCCGAGCAAATTGCCGGCGCCACGCAGTTCGAGATCGAGTGCGGCGATCTTGAATCCGGCGCCGAGGTCGCTGAACTCTTGCAGCGCGGCTAAACGTCGGCGCGCCACCGGAGTCAGTTCCTGCTGCGGAGGCACAAGCAGATACGCATAGGCACGGCGGTCACTACGGCCCACGCGTCCGCGTAGTTGGTAGAGCTCGCTCAATCCATGGCGGTCAGCGCGGTTGATGAGGATGGTGTTGCAGAGCGGGATGTCGAGCCCGTTCTCAATGATCGTGGTCGCAACCAGAACGTCCGCTTCGTGGCGCATGAACTTGAGCATCACCTTTTCGAGTTCGCCTTCGCCCATCTGTCCGTGCCCAACGAGCACACGGCTCTGTGGAACCCACTCTTGCAGTTTGGCTGCGATCTCGTAGATGGTGTCAACGCGGTTGTGCAAGAAGTAGATCTGTCCGCCGCGTTCGATCTCGTGCGTGATCGCGGACTTGATCAACCGGTCATCGAACTTGGCGACCACAGTCTGGATGGCAAGCCTATCTTTCGGCGGCGTCTCGATCACGCTCATGTCACGCATGCCAACGAGTGACATGTGCAGCGTTCGCGGGATCGGTGTTGCGCTCAGCGTGAGTACGTCCACTTCTTTGCGCATCTTCTTCAAGCGCTCTTTGTGCCGGACTCCGAAGCGCTGCTCCTCATCCACTACAACTAAGCCGAGGTCGTGGAAGAGAACGTCTTTTGAGAGCAGGCGGTGTGTGCCGATCAGGATGTCAACTTTCCCTTCAGCCGCCTGCTCCAGCACAGCTTTGATCTCTTTCGCAGTGCGGAAGCGCGAGACCATCTCGATCTTGATAGGGAACGACGCGAAGCGTTGCTTGAAGGTCTCAAAGTGCTGGAACGCAAGCACCGTGGTCGGCGCGAGCACGGCTGTCTGTTTGTTGTCGCAAACAGCTTTGAACGCGGCGCGCATCGCGACTTCGGTCTTGCCGTACCCTACGTCGCCGCAGAGCAGGCGGTCCATGGGCAGGCCGCTCTCCATGTCTTTTTTGATCGCTTCGAGCGCTGTGACCTGGTCTGCAGTCTCGGTGAACTCGAATGCGTCTTCGAATTCGCGTTGCAGGTGCGTGTCAGCGGAGTACGCGAATCCTTTCGCGGCTTTGCGCTCGGCGTAGAGCTTGAGAAGTTCGTCGGCCATGTCTTGCATGGCCTTCTTCACACGGGCTTTGGTCTTGGCCCACGCGGCGCCGCCCATGCGACTGAGCGCCGGCTTGCCACTCTCAAGCGTGCGGTACTTCTGTATGAGGTCGAGGCGCGTGAGCGGCACATAGAGCTTGGCGGACTCGGCGAACTCGAGCAGCATGAACTCGGTTGCCATGCCGTCTTGCGTGATCTCTTTCAGGCCTAGGTACTGTGCGATGCCGTGCTCCACATGCACCACGTAATCACCGACGACGAGGTCACGGAAGTCCGACAGGAACGTGCCGAGGTTCGACTTGCGCGCCTGCGACGGCGCAGCGACGATCTCTGATTCATCGAAGAGGTCATGTGCGCCGAAGACAGTAAGCCGCGCTTCGGGCAGCGAGACGCCGTGCGCAAGACCAGCGCGGACGATGATGGGGACATCAAGCTCGCCGGACGTGCCACCTTCATCCATCAGGTTCGTGTCTTTCGAGCCGGAGCGCGAACCATAACGGAAACCGAGTGAGTACTCATGCAGCACATCGCCGAGACGCTCGGCTTCGCCTTTGTTGGCGACGCAGAGCAGAACGCGCTGTCCGCTGGCGGTGAGCTTCTTCAGCTCAGCAGTAAGGAACTGCATGTTGCCGTGAAAGCGCGGCGCGGGTTGCGATGCGAGCATGATGTTGCTGGCGTCGTTTTCGCCGAGTGATAGCTCACTGACATCGATGCCGGGGCGCGATGCGACCACCAGCCACATGTCATCGGGCGAGGTGTAGAGGTCTTCAGGCGTAACGAGGTTGCCGACTTCGCTGCGTTCGTGCAGTGAGGTCAGCTTCTGCCACCACGCTTCGGCGGCGGAACGAACGTCAGACGATTCATCGACCACAACCGTCGCATCAGGCCAGAGATCGAAGACAGTTTGCGTTGCACCAGCGCCATGTTTTACGAAAGAGACTGGCGCGAAGTGCTCCCATCCGGGGAAGATACGGGCTTCGCCGGACTTGCGCGCATCGGCAATGTTCTTGCCACTCAAGCGAGCATGCACGGCTTCGATGACTTCGTCTGTCACTGGCGTTTCAACGAGCGGCAACAGCAGTGCGGTCTCCATCGGAGATGACGAGCGCTGGGTGCGCGGATCGAAACGGCGCAGCGTTTCCACTTCATCGCCGAAGAACTCGATGCGGACGGGCAGCTCGGCTTCCGGCGGATAGACATCGAGGATGCCGCCACGCAACGCGTACTGCCCGGGCATCTCGACCAAGTCAGAAGGCGAGTAGCCAACACTGTTCAAGTGCGCGGTCAACTCGTCTGTATCGATCGTTCCGCCGCGGCGGACCACACGCGCGAGGTCCTTGTGCTGCTCTGCTGTTCCGACCTTCATGCACGCTGCGACCACGGGAACGATCACGATCTGCGCGTTGCCCGTCGCCATGCGCCAGAGCGTAGCAGCGCGTTGCTCCTGTATCTCGGCGTGTGGCGAGAGGCCTTCGAACGGCAACACGTCATACTCAGGCAGCGCCATGATGCTCTCTGGCGCTACACATTCACTGAGCGCCGCGAAGGTGCGCATTTCGGTGAGCAGACGGTCGGCGGCGCGTCCGTCACGGACGATGACGATGAGTTTGTGGCCGGATGTGCGCTGAAAGAGCGGAAGGTAGAGTGATTTTGCGGTCTCGGTAAGACCAGAGACACAGCACCGCCCCGCGTGGGATTTCAGGTGCCCCCCCACACGCGCATACGCCGGTGTGCGCTCCGCGTCCGCAAATAGGGCGCGGACGAATGGCAGAATCATTCTGCTTCTATTCTAACAATTGCTGGCAGCCAACCCGAGCTTGGTCGTCAGTCTTCAGTCATCAGTCTTCAGTAGTCAAGATCAATGTCGATGGTCAATGGGAAAGACAAACGGAATTTGTCAGCCCGATCTAGATCAAAGTATGGACACCCCATATCCCCCGGGGGGTGGATCTCAAAGTTAAAATCTTTGTTTACAACCACTTACGTGACTTCCTCCGCTAAGATCCATGCAATCAATGAGTTACGGGTAAAGTCTTGAAAACAAAGGGCTTCATTTTCGCTTTATATTCGCTATATTATATAGACGTAAATTGTTGGGAAAAGTTGCTTGAAAAGCAAAAGCAGCCGCAGATTTCGCAGAGGGACGCAGATAAAGATCATGAGAAAAACAAAACCACAAACCATTACTTCGCGGTCAAAGCTTTTTCTGCATCGGCGATGGAATCATAAATGTGGAAGACGTTGATGACGCGCGTGACTTCCATCACGGCTTTGGGGCGGGCGCCGACGCCGACCAATCCCATCTTGGCGCCATGGTTCTCGGTGGAGACGTGAGCGTTCACCAGAACGCCGATACCGGCGGAGTCCATATAGTTGACCTTGGTGAGGTCGAGGATCATGACCGGAGCCTGCGCTTGCTTGAGGTGGTCTTTGATGTGGAAGATATTGTTGAGGGTCACGGGGCCGTCGAATACCACGATCTTCACGTCGGGGGTCGAGCCATCTTTGACTTCGATCTTCAGGGGCGCGTCATTCATGGTTTTGACAGTCTATCGTATGGAGAGATTTCAATTGTGAACGTTGTGTGAAAACGCTAGAAGCGCGTGTTCTTTGATTGGGTGTGCTGGGCGAGTTTGTGCACCAGGTCGAGCCCCATGCCCACCTGCCATGCACTAGAGATGGATGGGTTGTTGCGCAGAAAGCGCGACAAAACGTTCTTGTCCCAAGTCGCCATCTCGATGGCGGTTTTTGACATCACATCGGCCGTGGCCGGACCTCCGTGGACGAAACTCATCTCACCGATGAAACTGCCGTCAGCCAACTCGCTGATCTTTTGCCGCTCCACCATGACATCCGCTTTGCCTTTCACAATGATCATGATGTTATCCAGTTGTTCGCCACGGGTGGCGAGTGTGGTCTGCGGCTCGACTTTGCGCCACTCAACGAACTCGAGCAGCCGTTTGAATTCGTAGGGCGAGAGTCCGACGAACGCCTGCTTGAACAGCGCCAGCTCATTCGTTGAAAACTTGATGGGACGCCGCTGATACATCAACATGCCGATCTGTACCAGGTTGATGGCGATATAGGTAGTGTGCCACGCGATATTCACCTGATAGAGGTCCGTGTGTTGCCAGTAATAGACGATGGAAAAAATGTTGCCGGCGACGGCGATCACGCGCACCCATAGGATGTCCGTGACCAGCCATGCCACCATGCTCAAAACGTTGGCGAAGTGCAAGATGAAGACCGAGTAATCCATGATGTGATGGCCACCTGGGGAATTGGAATGCGACCATCATAAATGTGAATACTCGGTTACAGCGATGCGCATTGAATTTTCATAACCTATATCACTTACTTGCGTCACGGTTTCGCGGTTAAAATAAGACTTCCACTGGAGAACCTCATATGCGCGATGTCATCGCCACACCCTACGCACCACAGGCCATCGGGCCGTATTCGCAGGCGATCCGCGCGAACGGATTCGTCTTCGTGAGCGGACAGGTCGCTATCGACCCTGCTACAAGCACTGTCATCACTGGAGGCGTGGCCGAGCAGACCGACCGCGTGATGAAGAACCTCACGGCGATACTTGCCGCGGCGGATTCGCACATGGAAAAAGTTGTGAAATCGACCGTGTACCTGAAGAACATGAGCGACTTCAGTACGATGAACGAGGTCTATGGAAAATATTTCCCCGATGCTCCTCCTGCGCGGGCAACAGTGGAAGTGGCACGGCTGCCGAAGGATGTACTGGTGGAGATTGATGTGGTGGCGCTAGCGTGAGGGGGGGCCATGAAGCTACTACTTACATTTCTAATAATTTCTTCTTGGTTGGTTGCACAAACCAGCGATGCTAAGAAATCTACCGCCCCTCTTGATATTCCAGCTCAAAGAGCCATCGAGAATATAGAAAAACAAGTTGAGCCCGAATATGGTGGAATTGCAAAAGCAGCGAGTCTTACTGGAACAGTAAAAGTCCAATTCGAAATCGATACGAATGGAAATACACGAAATCCTAAAATCATCAGTGGCAATGGAATGTTTATTCAAACCGTATTGAATGCCCTTGCAAAATGGCATTTCAAACCATTTCTTGATAATGGAAACCCGATCATTGTAAGAACAATTCTTGATATACAAATTCCTACGCATGGACTAAGTGATGATGAAAAAAAGACCCGCAAAACATTAGACCAGTACTTCGAACTCGAACCGAAATGTGTATCAGCAACAAATACTGATAACGTAATGGCGGAGAAACTTTGCAAAGATCTATTGGCGCTGACACTTACCTTGCCCGAGAATGTCTATATAGAGAAATCCATTGCGATGGCACATCTTGGGTCTTTGTATTATCGCAATGAGGATTATCCAAAAGCATTGAATTACTACTTGCAAGCTTTGGAATTACGCGAAAAACACCAAAAACCAGACGAGGCGGAAGTTGGTCAATCTTGTATGGCAGTTGCAATGACATACCAAAAGGCAGGTGATCTAACTAATTCCTCCAAGTATTTCAAACGAGGCATAGATATCGTTGACCTCAATCGGAAAAATAGCGACTGGGAAGAATCCCGTGGACATTATGTTGATGAATTGAAGTACACAATTCCTCTATATATAAATGTTTTGAACAAAACCGGACAAACCGAGGAAGCCGATCGGATGAATACGTTATTGAAGTCATTGAAATAAATAGAACCAAAAACTAAAGCCTTCCATTCGGGAGGCTTTGTAATTCCAAACAAAAACCCTTAGCTGGCCTTGGCCACTATCGGCTTCGACTTGCTGCCATGCACACTCTTCACCACTTTGCCGGCGCGGATGCAGCTGGTGCACACACGCAGACGTACGTGCGAATCACCCACCTGCGCGCGGACGCTCTTCAAGTTCACTTCCCAGCGCCGCTTGGTCACGTTGTGCGCGTGGCTGATCTTGTTGCCGGCCTTGGGGCCTTTTTTGCAGATCTCACAGACTCTTGCCATGATGTCGCTCCAGAAACTTGGTTTGCACAGACTTGATTCGCACAGACGGGTCTCCCGGCGTTTTGCCCGGCACTGTAACAAAGCTCTTATAAGGAAGGCTTGCTGCAGGAGGGTTCGGAACACTGTCTGGTACCTATTTATTATAGTGGATATGCGGCGATTCGGGCAACATGGTTCATTTGTGATTTGCAATATGTGATTTGTGATTGAAAACCATGTCTTCCATGATGTTTCCGTACTACACTAACTGTATGTCAAGCCATACTGTCAACCTCGACCGCGCCATTGAACGCGCATCCGTATATGGCAAACGTGTGCGTGTGAGCAATGGAGGAGCAAAAGCAGTCATTGTTCCGGAAGAAGACGTAATGCTTCTCGAAGCTATAGAAAATTACCTGGACGTTAAAGATGTAAAGAAACGCCGCAAAAATGCTTCCGCAAGTAAAACCATTCCCTGGTCCATTGCCAGAAAAAAACTAGGGATGTAGACCTCTTATGTATACGGTCCTGATGACAAATGCTGTGATGAGGGACATGGACCGTTCAATACCTGAAAAAAACAAAACAGCCATTGCAGAGGCAATCGATAAACTCGCGATGAACCCTTATCCAATGAACGTCAAGAAATTGAAAGGCGTGGAAAACCTTCGCCGCATCGATGTGGGGGAGTTCCGCCTTCTGTATTCGATCAACAACCAAAATAAAACAGTGACGGTCGTTAAAGTCGGCGACCGCAAAGATGTGTATCGGTTCTTGAAGCGATAGAATCGAAATCATGGCCAGCAAGCCCACTCCGTATGGCATTCGCGTGGATAAGACCGGAGGCACCGGTATGGAAGTCGACTGGGCCGATGGACACAAGAGCCACTATCCCTTTCAGTACCTGCGCGACGCCTGCCCCTGCGCCACGTGCGATGAAGAGCGCGAGAAGACCGGGCGCCAGTACGACGAGCCTCCCAAACCTAAGAACGCGCTGCCGATGTTC
>Ga0207022_10037_pt1 | contig 35141 bp, 32 predicted proteins | sample Alteio_BWMinCont_46_FD_153307 | JGI IMG/M metagenome (GOLD analysis project Ga0207022, IMG submission 153307) | Enriched cells from forest soil in Barre Woods Harvard Forest LTER site, Petersham, Massachusetts, United States -... | ecosystem: Environmental > Terrestrial > Soil > Temperate forest >... | reverse complement strand
ACCGGGTGCATCCTGATGCCAGTAAGCAACGCCAAGCGCCAGCAGGAGAAGGGCGAAGGCAGCGGCGATTAGGCATGCGAACTTCACCCAGTCGCGAACTTGGGCCCGGGGGCTTCGCGCCACGAAACGCAAGTCGCAAGAGCCGGCGCGAGATGCCAACGCGGGCCAAGCTTTGCGCGAGTAAGAAGCTTTGCGCGAGTAAAGTGAAACCCGCATGAATTATCTCCGCCCTCGCACGGAGACAACGCCGAATTGCCGCACAATTACGCTACGAATTTCCGGCCCCGTTTTGCCTTGCTGGTGCAAACGCGCGGCAAGGTGTGCCTCGTCGACGCAGATTTTGCAATCTGCCGCTTCGAGAGTGGCGAAGCAATCGAGCAAGCTATGCATCACCGGCCGCTGGCAATAGCAGGGCTGCTGCGCCAGAACCTCGGGGTCCTCCTTGGCAATGGCATAGCCTTCCCGCAGTTCCCCGGCTGGAAATTGCAAAGGATCGAGGGTGTCAGGGAACGGCAAGGCATCCTCTACTCGCTTGAAATAGGGGGGCACCAGAGGGTCGTCCAGCGTGCTTGGAAACTGAAAGTAGTAACGCATGTAGAACGTCCACCCGAAGAACAGCAATAGCGTCATAGCGCTTAATCCGATAACAAATCGGCTTTCCTGCAAAGTTGGCCCCTCGATCTTGGTTCTCTTGGCCACGTTTGCTCTGCTCCATGTTTGTTTCCGCTATCGGCAATTCGTCCCGGCTGCTCGCGTGCAAGTGCGGCCCCGTTTGGCAGAAAGGGAATCGGATTGCGATCCCCAATCGCCAACGTTCCTAGGATCGATGCCAAGCGAATTCATCAGCTCTCCAGTGAGAGAAATGAACTAGAAAGTTAAAAAAGACGCGAACCGAATGGTCCGGACGTTCGCTTTATCGGGAATCGGAAGCGAGGGTTAGATTTGGGGTGGGGCGCGGCCCTGGACGGACAAAAGCTGAACGAATGGAATGCGGATGAAATCGGCGGAGAAAACGAGGCCGATCCGAACGGGCGCAGAATGCAGTGCGATTGTCGGAGCCGTAATCAGGTGCGTGGCGCTGTGCCCCGCCATGCACATGACGCAGTGCGATTCGTCGGCGTTGTTGGGATCGGCGTGCCCGTGAGCGAGCGCCGCCGTCGAAACGGTCACGAAGGTCAAGCTGACCGTGAGGATGGCCAGAGAAAGGAAACAGTGGCGTGCTAAGCGGCCCATAATCGCCAATCAGCAATACTTATGCCCACCGCCGTCGATGTCAAGCAGATTTCGCTCCAGATCGGCGCAACGGAAGTCAGTCGTCGCGCACGGATTGAGGACGTGCGGGGGTCTCTCGAGGGAAGCTTATCTCCCGAGCAATCATTGTGCTCGGCTCCGCGCTTCGCGACCACGTTCGGTTAGAAGAAGATCGTATTTCCCCTCGAATCCACAAAACGCCGAGCCGGATGGAACTCAACTCGGTCGGATCTAGGCTCACCCGCCTGCACGGAGGGAAATAAGACCGTTGGACCGAGGCGCGTTTACTCACCATCCACGGTTGATTTTCATTCCCAAGCCCTGATAGTGGTCTTCTCGAAAACTGGCTCATGTGCAGCCACCGTGTACAGTAGCTCCGCTTTTGAACACTGGGTAGTTTCGTTCCGGCACACCACATCCGCAAGTAGCTGATTCCATTGCCTATAACAAACCTCGTTTGGCCGCCGCCCTGCTTTATCTACAGCCGAGGACAATGACAATGATCATCGAATGCATCCTGATCAGCTCTTCGCTCTGCAACGCGGCGGCCGCCAAGCCCAAACATACCGACGTGCTCCCGAAGAGGCAGAACGCCATCGTCTCGATGCTGAAAGACCGGCCGGTCATGGCACTGGCCACATTGGACCTCACCGTGAAAACGATGGACTACCGCCAGACCGAACAGGACTTTAAGATGGGCGGCTTTCAGGAACAGAATGCGATATTGCGCCCGATGCTGGGCCACCCGGTAGCGATGGCGGCCTATGCAACAGCCTACGCCATGGGCGCGGCCTTCCTCGGCCACGAGATGCACCACTCGCGCTACAGCGTGATCCGCAAGCTCTGGTGGCTGCCGCAGACCTTCAGCATCGAGCAAAACACTTATGGATATGCTTACACCCGCGCGCACTACCGCCGCTAAGGTCGGAGAAATGCCAGAGCCCGCAATGAGAACGAAGGAGAAAAGCGGCATGAACAATAGGGAAGAGGCTCGGAATTTCGATGAGCACGAACGCCTCTTGGGAAATTGGAGAAGAGAGCTGTTCCTGGACGGCGACCGCTGGACCTTTCGTGATGTAGAGTCGCCAAGCTTGCCAACGACGCCACTTCCGGCCGGCCCACAAACATCCTAATCCCGCGCCCTTCCGGGCTCACTGCTCGGCGATTATCGGAAGCGCCTTCGTCTTCGTGCTGTCTACAATGCCCAATATAAAGGGATTTAGGTTTGCTGCCAACCATATCGCGGTGATATTCGCTGTTCTTCGGCTGATCGAACAACTTCGCCTCCCCTATGCGAGAGACTTTCCCCCAAGTCCCGAGAAGTCTCGGAACTTGGAACTTCCTCCAGCATAAACATTCTATATACTCCCCCTGGCGCACCTCTAATCTATGAATCGGCCAAGAAGAACTTTCCTCAAGAAAAGCATCTTCGCTTTCTTTATATCGATAGTTGGGCTTGCTCTCTTGGTTGTAGAGAAAATCTTCGAGTATTCCTTGGCGCCCACTGCAGACAAGGATTGCGATTTCGTTTACCCGATTGATGAGAGTCAAGTCCAGGCGCCCACGGACGCGTTACACCATGCGACACCGTCATTTGGACTTGAACAATCGGGCGGATTCATCAATGACGCAAGTTGTTTGAACAAGACTCCAATCTACGGAATTGTGAAGGTTAGAACCGTTGCAGATATCCAGACCGCCTTAACGTTTGCCCGGGAGAATCGAGTCAAAGTCACCGTCGCAGGTCAGCGTCACAGCATGGGGGGGCAATCCTTCAGCAAGGATGGCCTGGTCTTGGACATGCGGGATTTCAACCAGATCAGCGTTGACAAACAAAGCCGGGTCTTGACCACGCAAAGTGGCGCTACGTGGGCACAGATACAAAGTTTGCTCGACGCCGAAGGGCTTTCCGTCAAAGCCATGCAATCGATTAACGTTCCAACCGTTGGCGGGACATTAAGCGTAAACGCGCACGGTATCGCACACGATCCCGGTGAAATTGCACCTACCGTCAGGCGTTTTAGAATCATGCTCAGCAGCGGGGAAATTAAAGCTGCAAGTATCGATGAGAACCCGGAATTGTTCCGGCTAGCAATCGGCGGTTACGGGCTATTTGGAGTCATTCTGGATGCGGAATTGGATGTCGTCGCGAACGAAGTATATGAGTGGAAAACGCAATATATGAACTACACCGACTTTCCCGACTATTACGACAGAAATGTCGCCGGGAAGAATAGCATTGGGCTCTTCTACGGAAGACTCTCCATGTCGCCTTCCTCTTATTTGACCGAAACAGCCTTGCATACATACGAAAAACGAACTTTGCTGGGCCCAGTACCAGCGGTGACGCCGGTCGGCCACGATTGGTTCGTGAGACTTGTGCTTAATTTTTCAAAAACGGGTGGGTTTGGACGGCGCGTGCGCTGGGACCTCGAAAAATATGCGGAGCCCAGGGTCTATCCCTGTGTCTCGCGCAATCAGGCTATGATCCGAGGAGAAGGCTGCTTCGTCACTCGCAATCACGAGATGGACGATTCAATGAGCTATCTGAAAAGTCGCTCGCGGGATACGAACATCTTGCAGGAGTACTTTATACCGCGAGAGAAAATGGCTGCCTTTGTTGATGGCATGCGAGCGATCGTAAACGATGACTTGGCGAATCTTCTAAATGTGACGATACGCGTCGTCCACAGAGACACGATCACGGCGTTGCCATACGCCAAGCAGGACGTGTTTGCGTTTGTCTTGTACTTCAATCAGAAATTGAATGAGACAGCCAGTATACGTATGCGAAAGACAACGTCAGACTTGATTGATTTGGCGCTGCGCCTGAACGGCACATTCTACCTTCCGTATCAGCTCTACTATTCAACGGAACAACTTCATAGGGCGTATCCGGAAATTGACAGTTTTTTTGCCCAAAAGAGGTCATACGACCCGATTGGACTATTCACCAATAAACTATACGAAAAGTATGGGGGATGACTTTCCCTCCAAGACGGGCTCCCATCGGGCCTGGCGAGCTAGGTCCTGATAGACGGAACGAGTTCTGGGAAACTGGTTCTGCGACCAAAATCGCAGTTTCCGAAAATCCCGTGTATCGGGCGTGGGCCACGCACGTCCCAGATGCCAAGCTCCTCGCCACAGGGCTGGCCGCTTTGTCGCATGACGAATCAAATCTTCCAGAACCTAAGGCCAGACACTCCCAATGGCCGCTAAATGTTATTTCGCTTTACGTTCGCCTTGAGGTATAGTGGCGTAATGCTTTTGAATCTCGACGGCCGGCTGCGACCGCCTCACCCCGACGCACGGCCCGACAAACGGCCCGACGCAGGGCCCGACCCAAGGCCCGACCCAAGGATCGTTCTATGACCCTGACGATCCGCAGGCTTGGCCCGCCGATTCGTTGCGGTTCAGTGCGCCCACAGGTTCGCAAACCGAACCTTCGCGCCAAGGCCCAAGGTCGGAAACGGGGACAAGGTGAACGGTCTACCCCCCTGATCGAAAAGCTGCTTTATCTCCTATTCCTTTCTCTCCCCTTCGTTACCCTGATTCAGACCGTTTTAGCCCGGCCCGGTTCAAGCAGCCCCGGTTCAAGCCCCGAAGATGAGTCCGCCCTCACGCGGTCAATACCCCTGGAAACGTTCATTTCTGGCCCGCGATGGGGATATTCGCTCCCCTTCGCCGTGAAGAACAAGGCCACAATCGAAAAACTGATCCAATGCGAGAGTGGGGGGATGAACGTCTCCCGGCCTGACTCTGACGGCATCATCTCCGACGGGATATTGCAATTTCACCGGGGGCCGGCCGACACCATGGCCGGCGGCACGTGGGAGGATTTCTCGCAAGCCAGCGGAATCAGGGGATCGCCGAAAAATCCGGCGGACGCGATAAGGATGACGGATTGGGCCATCAGCCACGGCCTGGGCCCTCACTGGACCTGCTGGCGCAAGTTATCCCCAGGTTCGTAACCTTGCGTTCGCGGCAGTTTCACGCCAAGGGCCAGTCTCGGATAATCCCGTTTCTGAGGACCTGGCCGCTAGTTTGCCGAAGGTTCCTCTACATGATCGATAACCAGAACATCCAGCGGCGCCTTTTGCGATTCGAGCTTCAATCCAAGCTGTTCCCGCAATGCCGTTGCGATCGGCGGCGGCGCATTTTGATCCAATGTACTGGAGTCGAGGGCCGCTCTTTGAAACTGGAGTGTAACGTCGAAGGTTCCTTCGAGCCCGGTCCGATCTACCACATTGCGGTCCACGAGGATGCTCAGAGTCTGGGCCAACTGATCCATACTGACATTTTGTCCGGCAAGATCGTTGTTCACCACGCGAAGCCCTCCGCAGGGCGGGACCCATGTTTCGCCTGGCGCGACAGCCGGGTTTCCCTGTCCAACGGGAGTCGGCAAGCATTTTGTGGCATCAGAATGCGGCGGGAGCCGCGGCCCCGTCTTCCCGGATTTCACTGGCAGGAGAGCGAGGACGGGCATTTGCCGCGTCTCGTGGTGCATCACTAACTTGAAGCGACTCGCGAGCAACGATTGGACCATCAATCGCTTCTGCTCTATCGTGGGATTACCTTCCGCTTCGGCTTCAATATCGAAGTGCTCGGAGTCGATCCACTCGGCTCTAGCGGGGTTTGCACCAAAGTTGACTCGCCCCAACGTGTACGCCTGAATGATGAGGAATTTCACGCTCACATTGCTTGCGGTGAGATGCCCTCCGCTTTGCGCCAAATTGATTCTGCCAACGCTTTGGTTCTTGTTGGCTTTGATTGAAACTGCGTCGAATTGAGGTCGGTCAGTCGAGGCCGCTGAAGATTGGCTTTGCGCCTCACTCTTCACGGGGATCAGCGCCGCCAAGAAAATACCTGTGAGAAGCCAACTCTTCACATTCCGCTCCGAAAGCTTTATTAGAACGCGGCCTTAGTTTGGCAATTATATGCCCAAGTCTCGAAAAGTCGGTTTTCGGAAACTGGCTTTTCCGCCAATTCCCAGTTGCCGAGAATCCCGTTCTATAAAAGGGGATGTCAATAAAAATGGCTTCGCTGCGACTGCAGTCGCCCTCCTTGAGATTGAGACTTGATCTCGTCAATGCCCATGCAGTCAAAGGATTCGTGTAGGAAGTGGCGGCGGCCGGATCGTCCAGGCCGTCTGGAACAGGCACGAGTCTATCCACTGGGCACACGATCTGCTCGCGCCAGATGTTCCACGTGTGAACGAAAACTACGCGAGTTCCAACCATCGGACCTTGCACGCCCGGACCTACAGCCTCCACAATCCCCACGCCTTCAGCGCCCGGGCTGGCTGGCAATTCCGGCTGATAGCCATAGCGCCCGCGCACCATGTGCAGATCCGATGGGTTGATCGGGCTCAGCAGCACTCGGACGAGCGCTTCGCCAGGGGCCAGAGGCGGAGTAGGGATCTCCGCCAGTTTCAATACGCTTTTCGGCTCACCGGTCTCGCGAAAGATCAATGCTTCCATCAATACTCCTGGGTCTTCAGGCGACGGCTGATTCCGGGCCGGATGTTCTACGACTTTGGGAACAACCTACGAAAGCGACGCAAGCAAACTCAGGTCCAGAATGGAACGCTGCCTTCGGCCTCTTGCTTATTCCGGGTCTCGATGGCCTTGATCGTGTTCTTGAACGCCCTTTCCAAAACGGGCTTCCCGACGGTCCCGAGCACGAACCCGAGCGCCCGCCCTTTGAGATTCTTGCCCTCGCGTATCACGACCGCGTTCACATCGGTCGTTCCGTCGGTTCGTCGGGTGAACGTATAGACGTGGCTCGACCTGCCGCCCCAAATGTTCGAGTCGGTAGTCTTCATGACCACGCGGTTAGGATCGGACCAGTCGTAATGCAGGCGTTCCCAGACGCCGCCCGAGCCCTCGGTGACGTCGGCGTCAGAGGGGCCACGGCAATGCACTTTCAGGTAGTTGCCCGCGCTGTTGCCGAAGACCTTCGAACGGCTCGGTCCGAAGTCGATCAGCGCGGCGAGGAACTGCCCGGGCGTCGAGGTCGTTGTCTGGTGCATATGGATCGTAGACATGCGTAATCTCCTTGTCTTGAATTATGGAAGCGCCATTGGTGCGATCCACTGATCTCATCCGATCTCACCTAACCATCTCAGAGCGGACAAGCTCGGCATGAAGAAGTACTCGCCGCCGCGGAGCACATTGAACGTTTCTATGCCCTCGATGAGTCGTCTGATGGGATCCCTCGGAATGGTGAACGTCGCTCCTTCTCCCTGCAGGCCGATGATCGGAACCGGATGGGCTGGGCCAGAAAATCCCCGGGGAGGTCCTAACGTTATGTCAGTGATGCGGCGAGTCCATACCCTAGACTTGGTAGAAATACTACTTGCGACTGTACCGGAATGTGGAATCTGTCCGAACCCAGTTGCCGATAAACCGTTTCTCAGGCCCTATCCGCTTTCGAGGCACAGAATAACTTCCGACTAGCCCGTGACTCGGGCAAAATACCGGCGTGTTGCCCGTGCAGCTTAACCAGCAAACCGTTGCAGCCATCAGCATCAGCGGAAGCGGTCTCGATGTGCTCGGCAGTCTTTATCTCGCTTACGACTTATTGGGCGGCGAGCACGGACCACTTCGGGTACTTACACGCATGGTCACCTACTCGATTCTGGCCGGCCTCGGTTTCGGCATCGGCCTGGGCGCTCTCTTTGGCTTGACCGCGGGCGTGACCACGGCCGTTACTGCTTCCATCGAACTCAATCGGGAAGCCCGCCACCTGCCCCATTACTCGCTAAGGTGGCAGGCGCTCTTTGCAGCCATCCGTAGTGTTGGCTTCGGAGCGGGACTATACCCGATCGTGGGCTTTCAATTCGCCGCCGCTTTCGCGGTTCTTAACGCGATGGGGCAGGTATTCGCATATTCCCGCGGCGTCCGGCCGGGTATGGATTATTCGAGGTCGCGACGGCCCCATCTCACGCGGCGTCAGTTTTCGAGCACTGTGCTGCGAAGCCTTGGCTTCATTGCGACGGCGCTGATTTGCAGCGCTTTTGTGCACCACGTGGATCACCCGCTGCTTTTTGCGCTTCGGGTGGGGTTGGTGACGGGGATCGTCACAGGGTTATTTCAGATGGTCAATCCCTTCATCGAATACTTCGCGGACAATCTTCCGGCGCGGACGCTGGGAGTTTTTGGCGTCGGACTCATGCTTTGTGGCTTTGCACTGCAATCGCTCCAGTATTGGCTGGCGCTGCTCGATGTCCACCTAGCCAATCGCTAAATGCCCAGCAGGTCGGGCAAGTGTCGCGTCCACCGTCTGCACCGGCGCCGTTTTTCAGGAAGTATCCCTTCTCCCGCTGACCCCCGCTCCGCAGGCGTTCGAGAGATTTGCAGCGCAGCCTCTGCGTCTCCCCGCTCCTAATTTGCGATCGCCGCGCACGGCGCCGCGGTGCAATCCAGCAGGTAACCCATCACCGAGACTTCGGGGAGGCCCACCACGGTAGCTCCGGGGGCTAGAACTTCAATGATGTAAGTTTGAGACGCGTCTATATAGAACTCAACTGGCTGATCGAATGTGACGATCACTGGAGCTGTGGTGGAGGTGATCGCAGGGGAGAAGGCGGTAATGCCGCGCAGGCCAGAGTCCAGCGCGTAGATCGAGAATGGATTCGGAACGCTCGAATACTCAAATTCGGCGGATATATGCCGCACCACCAAGCGATGTCCGGCGGGCACAGGACCAAAGGTAAAGCACAGACCCGGCCCTATGGGGCAGGCTGCACCCGGAGATTGTCTGGATTGATATGCGATCCGGCCCGGGTCGTCGGCGTTATTGAGCGCTGTGAGACCGCTCACGGCAACCGTGCCGCTGACTGGCACGCTCGTATTCGAGATGCTCACGCTGCCGCTCACCGGCACGCTCGTGTTCGAGATAGCAACATTCGCCGTCCCTTGAGCAGCCACCGGAACAGGCTGCGTCGACGTATTCACCACCAGCACCTGAGACGACGGGGTCGTCGATTGTGCCTGGCTGGGCGAGCTACAGCCTGAAGCGACCGCGACCGCAACGAGCAACATCAAAAACGCGCACGTTCGTGCAACCACCGGGGTTCCCATGAGCCTCTTCTCCCTGATATTGAAAATTTGCGTGGCCCGCAGAATATGCTGTATTTGTCGGCAGGACCGCAAGAGCTTTCAGCGAGGACGGTTCCGTTTGTCCCGCCGCAAATCCCGCTCGGAACGCGGAACCTGCAATCTCCGATAAGGCCGTTTCTCAGGACTCAGCCGCCAGAACCTTGCGGTCTCCGCTGGTACTTTCTCTGCGGCAAGGTCGTTGTGTCGCTGGGAGGAGAAGCGTAGGATCCCTGAGTCGGAGATCCGAAATCGGAAATTTCAAATTTTTCGCATGCCGATGATTCCCCCGGGGCTGCCCTTCGCACCTAAGGGTGAACAAGTGCGGCCCGCACCTGCCGGCGCGAGGAGGTAGGAATGAGAAAATACATCTGGGTTTCGGTGTTTGCATTGTTTCTCGTACCCGTGATTGGAGCCAAGCTTCCGCAAGAGAAGAAGGGGGCGGCGGAACCCCCTCCCCCTTGGGCCTATGGCTTCTTGGTACCCGCTGGCGCGCCGGGAGGGACTCCGAACACGGCCGCCGATCTCGCGCAACTCGAACCGGACGACGGCACGCTCCGGCATCTTCCCGGCAGCACGTTGGCTTTCACGCTCACCCAGGTCCGCGACCCCTTTGGACCGGCCGACTGGTATCCGGGCGATCACCCGCCCATGCCGGAGGTGGTGGCTCGCGGCCGGAAACCCGACGTGGGCGCCTGCGGACGCTGCCACTACCCAAATGGCAAAGGCCGTTCGGAAAACGCGGGTCTCGCGGGTCTTCCCGTCCCCTATTTTCTGCAGACCATGAATGACTTCAAGAATGGCGCGCGAAAGAGCGCCGACTCGCGCAAGGGCAATACGAATAACATGATCGACTACGCCAAGGCCATGACGGACGATGAGATCAAGGCAGCCGCCGAATATTACGGCTCGATGAAATGGACGCCGTGGATCAGGGTGGTCGAGGCGGACATGGTTCCCAAGACCCGCGTTGTGTTTGGCATGTTTCTCCTGCTGAAAGGGAACGAAAAGGAACCGATCGGCCACCGCATCGTCGAGGCCACCGAGAATGCAGACGCGACCCTACAGCTGCGTGATCCGCGGTCTGGATTCGTAGCCTATGTGCCCACGGGCAGCCTGAAGAAGGGTAAAGCGCTGGTAACTACTGGAGGCGAAGGCAAGACAACAGCGTGCGCCACTTGTCACGGCGCGGACCTGCTGGGACTCGGTCCCGTGCCGGGGATCGCCGGCCGCAGCGCCAGCTACGTGGCACGTCAGCTTTACGACATGAAGGTGGGTGATCGCAACGGACTTTGGACACAGCTCATGAAACCGGTGGTCGCCAAATTGGACAATGACGACATACTGGCAATCGCGGCCTACTTGGCTTCTCTTGACGTTGGCACTAAGTCCACTTCGCTGCACGAGGCGAAGTAGGGCGATTCGGAGGCCGTGCTGCCTATTTCGTGCCCACCGCAGCCTGCACGATGAACAGCCCCAGCGCGGCAGCTCAACTTGACCGGTCGCCACGAAACGCAGTACCGTCGCATCGTCTTCTTCAAGAGCCCGTGCGGCTAGCACTAGCGACGCCACTCGCTCGCACCATGCCCCGCGTGGCTTCGAGGAGCAGCCATGAACAAACGGTCGCTCAACGCCATTTTCGTTTCTCTCCTATGTGCGCTCATGATTGTTGCAAACGACCGTTCCGCTTCCGCCCAGTCCGATAACACGCTCTCACCGGCTGCGGTCGCCGGAATATGGACGTCGAGGGATGTGTCATACGCGCCTTGGACTTTTGTCCTCAGGTCTGACGGAAACACATTGACCGGCGTTATCAGTCAGGGCCGGTACAACAGCTCTCGAACACGGGCAACCACACTGACGCCACCCACAGAGATTTACGACGGCACGATTCGCGGGAATACGATTTCTTTTAAATGTCAAAGCCCAGGTTCGGCGGACCGCACCATCACATTTACCGGTCAAATCGACGGCGACGAAATTACTTTCACGCGCACTGTTGAAATCCGACCGGGTGGCGACCCTGGCGACGATGGAATCTACGGACTTTCGGGCGCGCCGCACTTCGTCGCCAGGCGAGCGTCTGGACGCGGTCAGCAAGGAGAGCGGGGACCGGTGACGGCAACACTCCTCGCGAGGCCGTCGCCATTGGCGTCACCGAGGAGAGTTACCGTTGGCGCCGCGACAGAGGCGGCGCGCCTGCAGTCGTGGGTGCAGCCGGAATATCCGCCGCTGGCGCGCCAAGCAGGGATCGAAGGGGACGTCGTTTTGCGTACGGTAATCGGAACGGAAGGCAGGGTGCGGGAACTACAACCCATTTCAGGCGACCCCCTGCTCGTCAAGGCCGCGATGGACGCCGTTCTCCAATGGCGTTATCAGCCAACTGTTTTGGGCGGCGCCCCGGTAGAAGTCGCGACTACGATTGTCGTGACTTTTCCTCCTGGATCGGCTCCGCCTCACAGGAAGTATGTGCAAGTGGACCCGGCAACGGGAGACCTCCTGATTTCGTATCCTCCAGGGTCAGGAGAGGTTGAACCCTCGCGTTGGGTGCTGAGGAACCATACGGCGCCGATCGTTCACGTTGCAGTTCAGCGCATAGGGTCGGGTTTTTCGTATGAATATTCCTTGCAGAACGGTTCCTCGGCGTCTCAAGAGATATTGGGCTTCACCCTGCGCCTCCCCGATTCAACCGTTGTTGACAGTTGGCAAGATCCCGAGGGTTGGGCGCACCCGCGCGGTGTTACTCTGCCGAGTGGCAAAACCATATCTCCCGTTTACCCGGTTACTTGGCTGGCAAAACCGACAAGCGACCCCGATCCCTGGTTTCTTCAGCCCGGCGGGAATGCAGTGACTTTCGGTCTGGGAAGCCCTGCAAGACCCGGATTTGTGGATTCGTTCTACGACGGGTTTGGTCCCGGAGACCCGACGGAGAGTATGCCCGAAGAAGTAGCTGCGGAAGTCGAACCGTTCATGAGGCCTGAGGGCGCAAGTCAGCACCGGGTTGTCCTTGGGCCTGTGTTCGCACCAGACACACCGCGCAACGCAATGGCTGAGCAATTACTCGATAGCACCCAGAAGCTGATTGACGCCGGCAATTTGAATCCTAATTCGCCATTTCTGAAAGAGGCCCTGGAAGCGTTGAGACGAGCGAAGCTGCCGGAAAGGTTCGAGAACGAGCCCCGAGGAGAGCTTGAAAACGAACTCCTTCTGGCCATGCGTCTAGATTTGCAATAGCTCCCACCTCCCTCTAATTTCTTTCTTGAGCTCAACCTACCCAAGGATGGCTGCAAAACGGTTAGACCTGTAGAGAGCAAGTCCTCTGAAGCCTCTTTCTCGAAAACTGGCCCCACATTGATAATCCCGTTCTACAAAAGGGGATGTCAATAAAAATGGCTTCGCTGCGACTGGATAGGGTGTTGTCGTCGGGACTTGGACCAGGGCCGCCGGACTAGTTCGCAGAAGGCTGCTCCACATGGTCGAGGACAAAGACCTCGGTCGGACCCGTTTGCGACTCCAGTTTGAGCCCAAGTTGCTCCTTGAGGGCTTCCTGAAACGTCGGTCCTGATGGGTCAGGCGTGAAATTTTCACCCGGTGGCAGGGGTTCATTGAACTGAGGCGTGAATTCCACGACGAAATCGTATGTTCCCTCGAGTCCGGTCTTATCCAATACGGGTCTGTCTATGCCGGTCGAATAGTTACCCATCCCGTTCGAAAACGTGGCGATGGGCACGTTGCGCGCCCCGAGACGAAATCGGCCAGGCGGGTTGTCTGACGGCCACAAGGAGAGCGCACCGCAACGCTCGGGGAAACCGCCGGCAACAGTCGGTATCGCACCGGTGCCCGCCGGTAGAGCCGCGATGGAACAAGGTGCGTCGCTGGGATGCGGCTGGATTTTAGGCCCCAACTTTCCGGGTTTGTCCAAGACCAGCCCCAACACCGGAACTTGCCGGATCTCAAAATGAATCGCCAGCTTGAAGCGATCCGCAAGCAGAGCCTGCATCATCAGTCGAAATTGGTCCTTGGTAGGGTTGCCGGATGCCCGCGCCTGGATGTCATAGCGATCGTTGGCCGCCCATTTTGGCTCTTGCGCTAAGAAGGCCTGATCTTGGGCAGGCGTCAGCTTGTATGCAAAAATGATGTATTCCTCCAGCGTCCTATTCGTTATGGACAATAGCCCTCCCGTCGGAGTGAAAGCATTCTGCGGACCCAGCGGGATATTCGAGGTCCTCGTGGAAGGGGACAGCGCAGCCGTATCCCGCTTGACCGAAGCCACGTCGAACTCCATCTTGCCACCGGCGTCTATCTGCCACTGCGGTGTCGGTGGCTGAGCGGCCGCCGTTTGGCCTTTCGCCGATTGAGCGCGCAGCCGCGCCGCCAGCACACCGAACACTCCCATGACGATCACAGCCAGCACTAGTGTCATGCCAAAAGTCAGCCTGACGATCTGAAGCGGGGATTTCGTTGATCTGGGCTCGGTCATTTTTCCCCCACCGCCAGCGTCGGGGACGCTGCAAACTCAATAGGCGAGCTGTCAAACGCTTCCTGGCTGAGCCGATTATATGCCCAAGTCCCGAGAAGTCGGTTTATCGTCATGTGGGAGTCAGTTGACGATAATGCGTTTACAAAGACTTGGCCCGCTCGCGGGTTGACACATCCCCCTACGCGGCATAGGGTGCCTGCCAGGTCCCATGGTCCCCGGCCCCGAGTCATCCCAGGCGCTGGCAGAGGTTTGACTTGATAAGAGCTGACAGCGCCATCATCGCTGCCAGCGAATGTGGGAGGCGACACACATGAAGGATTTCTACGAGCGGTCGCTGTCGCGCCGCGCCGTTTTACGCGGTATCGCCGCGACGGGCGTAGGAGCGGCGCTTGGCGCCTTCTTTGCGGCCGATGCGCAGCGTGGCAAGCGCCGCATCGACACGCATCACCATTTCTGCCCACCAGAGTTGAAGCAGGCGCTGGCCGACTACTACAAGAATATGGGCGTCAATAACTGGACGGTTGAGAACACGCTTAACTGGACTGTTGCAAAGACGCTTGATGACATGGACAAAGGCGGGGTCACGTCGGCGGTGCTTTCGATGCCGGCAATTCCGGCCAACTGGTTCGGCGGTGACCCGGCGACAGCGCGATTCTCTCGTATCTGTAACGACTACGCCGCTGGCTTGGTCCGCGACCACCCCGGACGCTTCGGCCTATGGGCGTCGCTTCCGATGCTCGACGTGGATGCGAGTCTCGCGGAGATCGAGCACGCGCTCGACGAACTCAAGGCCGACGGCATCGGCCTCGCTACCGCCTACGGCGACAAGTGGCCTGGCGATCCCAAGTTCAAGCCGATCTTTGAGGAGCTCAACCGGCGGAAGGCAACGGTCTTTATCCATCCCCTGACACCCAATTGCTGCGGCAATCTTGTGCCCGGCGTGCTGAGCCCGGTGCTTGAAGTGCCGGAGGACACGGCGCGCGCGGCGACGAGTCTGCTCATCAACGGCACGCTCGCTAAAAAGAAGGATATTACGTGGCTGTTCTCTCACGCCGGCGGCACGCTACCGACGCTTGCAGGACGAATCAATTCCTTCTACACAGGCGACCATCCAGCGCCGGACCTTGCCGATTGGGCGCCCGACGGCATCATGGCGGAGTTCGGAAAACTCAACTTCGATGTTGCAAATGCGGCTTGGCCAGCGAGCATCGCGGCGCTGCGTCAGTTGGTCCCAACCTCGCACATCACCTTCGGCAGCGACTACCCCTATTTCCGCTCTGCGACGACGGCGCAAGGATTGGCGAAGCTCCACTTCACCGCTGCCGAGGCACGCGCTATCGACTACGACAACGCCAAGCGCATTCTGCCGAAGCTCAAGACCATCTGAGCGGCCCGGAGTGAGTCACTTTCCAAGCCCGTTTCCGCTTCCAGTTCAGCATACAGGAGCGAGTCTTCCGCATCGACAGTCGGATAGCGCCTGACAATTCGGATTTTCGGAAAAATGACTTTTGGCCCAATTCCCAGTTAGCGATAATCCATCTTTCCGGAAAATGGCTTTCTGGCCTAGATCGCCCAAATGAGTAGAAACGACCCCTCCACGTTGGTATAGTCCACTCACAGGTCCCGCAAAACTTGGCCAGTCTGAGGTGATGGCTTGTTACTTCGCGAACAAATCTCGAGAGTCGTCTGCGGAGCCCTCGAGCCGCTTCCTGACGTCCTCGCCGGGTGGGAAGGCGGAAGCGCTGCCTTTGGCGCGGTCGATAGCTACTCGGATATCGATCTGTTCTTCCTGGTGAATGACAACGCGTCGTTCGACCATCTCTATGCCACGGTGGCGTCGTCTTTACGCGAGCTGTCTCCCATAACGCTCTGCCACGACGGGGCAGCGGGGCGCTACTACCAGCTCAAGGCGGCCGGCGAGTATCTCATGGTTGACCTCTGCCTGCTACGCGTGAGCGCCCCCGATCGGTATCTCGACGTGGAGCGTCATGGCCCGGTACGTCCGCTCTTCGACAAGGGAGAGCGGCTGCGTCCGAGGTCCCCCGACCTCCTCACGGTGGCGAACAAGCGAGAAGAGCGACACCGCGAACTTCAGGAGTGGTTCATCACAAGTCAGATTTTCGTCAACAAGGCTATTCGGCGCGGCCACCAGGCGGAGGCGCTTGCGGCCTATTGGGCGGCGACGTTGAAGCCTCTAGCGGAGCTGCTTCGCATGCGTTACTCGCCAGCGCGGTGGGATTTCGGCATGCGCTACATGCATCGGGACCTCCCGCCCGCGACCTATGACAAGTTTTGCGACTTGATGTTTGTTCGAGACCTGAAGGACCTTGAAGGGAAGTGGGCGGCTGCGGGTGCTTGGGGTGCCGAATTACTCCGGGAGCTAGAGCCGTCTGGCACTTTGTCGTCAACGTGTTAGAGATGTTTCGCCTGCACGGTTAGGGCAGCCCATAATACATTAATGCCGGTGTTGCATCGACCCCTTGAGACCACCCCGTTTATCGGGATCTGGGCAGCTTTAGACACAAACATAGGTTCGGGCGGTATGGAGTAACGGCTCAAATTTGGACTTATTGCCTTTGACCGCGTTAGCCGTAAACTACCGGCATATTCTCGACGAATCGCTGGACGCGACGAGAATCTGAGACAGGGCCGGAATATACAAAATCACTGAGCTGGAATCATACAGAAACGAGAGAGAAAATGATCGATCGTCTTGATCACAAGCAGGAAACGTTGCTTGCGAGCCTACTGGCGGGCAAGCTCCCGCGCAATCTGCCCTGGAACGAAGTCATCGAACTGATGGGAAGGCTGGGTGAAGTCCTGCCGCGCAGCGGGAACGAAGTGGAATTTGTGGTTGGCTCGCACCGTGCTTTTTTCAATCGCCCGCATACTCATAGCCTGGAGGTAGACGAGGTGTCGCGCTTGCGGCGGTTTTTGCATGAAGCCGGACTTCGCGCCGCCGCGGCAGAAACGACTCCTGCCGGGCGCACTGTTGTGGTCATCGATCATCGCAGTGCGCGGATCTATCAGGATCTGGGCGGGAGCGGTCTTGAGCGCAAAGAAACCGAGAAGCCATACGATCCACATGGATTTCATCGGCACTTGATCCACCGCAAGGAATCAGACTATGCGGGGCAACGTGTCCCGGAGGAAGATTCTTTCTATGAACAGATCGCGGAGGCCCTGAAGCCTGCGAGAGAGATCATTCTCATCGGCCATGGCACGGGCAAGAGCAGCGCTCTCGACTTCCTGGTGGAATACCTGAAGACCCATGATTCAACGATCTTGCAGCAGGTCATCGCGACCGAGGTCACGGATCTTTCCGCGCTGACCGAGCCACAGATCGAAGCGATTGCCACGCGCCACTTTTAATGCGGAGGCAGGCCCCAGTCTAGCGGCGCTCGATTTTGTCAGATGGCCTTGCCCCGACTGCGCTCAGACGCTTGGCCGCCGCGAACCGGGAACGTCAAAACCGCGACCCTTCGGTTTTGGAAGGGTCGCCCACCCGAAAACGGAAATCGTTGCCCGCCATCCGCATCGGCCAATTTCCAGTTACCGAAAATCCAGTTTCTCAGGAGATGGGCAAAGTAGAGAGGTTGTGTCCAGTCCTTTGGGCCTACCTGCGTTGCGGAGCGGCATTCGGATCACTACCAGCCGGATCACCCATCTCCTTCAAGTACTCCTGAACCTGCGACGGTATGCAGCTATATTCATCAAGTTGCTGATTCGGAATCCACCGGAAGTGCTGCTCGCCGAGATAGAACTGCTTGGTATAAAGCTTCGGATCGTCCATGGTGATGGTCAGCGTCATATCATTCTTGGAGTCCCTGTGATAGCGCTCCTGTAGATGCGCGTTGATGCTATGTGGATACCCGTTCTTGGTAGTCCAGGTGCTGTCGTCCAGGCCCGTCGTGTCTACCACGAACGTATAGTCGTCCTCCCAGTGCCCCACCGAGTACCCGTTGAGCTTCGGATCGAGCGCGTCTTTCCCCGTCCCGCCCACAGTGGTCGGCAGCGCCCGCCCGTCGGTCCAGATTTCGCGCCAGACATCCATGTACTGAAGCAATAGGAACGTGCGGGTCGGCGTCGACATGATCGTCATGCCGCGATTTTCATCCGTCATGTTTTGCGGAAATCCATACGGATCGCAATATCGGACGTGGGGATCGTTCGTTCCACCGGGGCTATATTTTCCCATGGGCTTGTTCATGGAGAACAACTGCTGGCCCAAAGCCGTCATCGGCGGCCCCATAGGCTCCATCGTGTTTGTGCCTTTCGGCACCGCCATTCCGGAACTGGGTCCCGCCCAGCTGCCGCTCAGATCGCGCATAGGAGCCGGCCCACCATCCCCAACGGGCCGGTCCGTCGGGTAGAACTTCCATGGAGATGGATTCGTCGGCTTCGGCTGAGGCATCTGAGCCACAGCAACGGACGAAAGCCCAAACACCAACACCAACCCGACGATTACGTTCGTGAACTGATTTGTCGTTGCCATATTCTCCCCTCACGCAGAACCTTGCCTTTGACCAAGCTTCCGAATTTCGACGAGGAGCCAGCGCCGAACCTCACGCCGCCAAGAGAATCGACAGACCTAGGGCCGCGCAGGGTGTTCCGTACCTAGAGCTGAATTCTCGGCAAAATGCTCCTCGATTTGATAGCGAAGGGCATCCCTGGATCTTGATTCATCGTGAAATTGTTCGGCCCCTGGCTCTGCTCTGTACCCAAATAACAGCCACAGGCGGACCTTCAGAACAATCACAGTCTACAAACCGGGCTGTGGATTTGGCGATGCTATCACTCTTGCTGCCTTATCGAAAACTAGCTTTTTCGCCAAATCCCAGTTGCCGAAAATCCGTTTATCAGGAGTTACCTACTTGCTGACTCCGTTTTGGCATTCCATGCGACGAATCCACAAAGGCGGACCATAATTCGTTGGGCAATATAGGAATCTGATCATCGACGGAGGAAGTTGGTGTGGCGATGCCCTTACAACTGGTGGGAGATACTTCGGATAAGGCGACGGAAGCCGAAGTAACTGTACCTGACCGCGTATTTGAACTTGCCGCTGAGTCGCTCGGGAAGTTCTTTGAGCCGCTGTCTAAGATTGACCGGCGCACCAGCGCGGCTGACTTCCTGGATCTCACGAAATCCTTCAAGCGGGCCGCCATTATCGGTCGTTACACCGTTTTGGAGGGAAAGAGGACGTTGGAAGTCGGGTCCGGCTTCGGTACGAATCTGGCTGTTTGGATTAAGCACTTTGGTGTCGACGGCTACGGCGTCGAACCCGGTGGTGTTGGCTTCGATCAGGGGTTCATTGCATCGCGAATGCTCCTAGCTGCTAACGGTATCGATCCCGAAAGAGTCGTAAGCGGGACTGGCGAGTCCTTGCCATTTCCCGATGAGAGCTTCGATATCGCATACTCTGCCAACGTGCTGGAACACACCTCCAACCCCGAGCATGTGCTCGCGGAGGCCACGCGAGTCCTCAAGCCCGGAGGACTGCTTCACATGGAGATGCCCAACTATCTTTCTTACTTTGAGGGGCATTACATGATCGTGCAGCCGCCGATCCTCTGGAAGCCGATGCTCCCGTGGTGGGTCCAGCGCGTCTTTGGCAGGGAAGCGGCGTTCGCCCGAACCCTCCAGACCCAGATCAATCCGCTGTGGATTCGCAGGACAGTGGGGAAGCTCCGAAAGCTCTACCCCGTGGAGTTGATTTCGCTGGGCGAAGAGGTTTTTCTCGAGCGCCTTTCGCAGCCTTTCCGATTCGAAACAAAGGCGGTTCGCGGCAGGACGGGCGCAATGGTCGGGGTCCTGCAGGCTGTCAATCTGGGGAACTGGGTGGGACGGTTGATTGTCGCGCTCCAGGGACACTACCCGATCTATCTGACCATCCGGAAGGGATGACTAAGCTGCTGATTTATGCGATTCCGCCTCAAAAGCGTCGTGGGTTGCCAGTTTTTGAGCTGACGGATCAAAACGCTCGATGACCGCGCCGAGATTCCTTCTTTAGATAGCCAAGTCTCGAAAAGTCGGATTTTCGGAATATGAGGTACTAGCCCGCCGCTTAGCGAAAATCTCTTTTCCCAGGAGTTGAGAAAGACGGGTTCGAATGCTAGCCTCTCACACGAGAGTAAAACCACCATGACGGACACGGGGAAAGTCATCCACAACAGTATTAAGGCCGAGCAAGCCCCGCCGGCAGCACCGGCGAACTAGGGTCGTCTTCGAGATCGCGCTTTCGTTTTGCGGCGGGGGATGTGACGCGGAGTGGCTTCCTTTCCCGCCGGGGCCCTGCGGTAGTTTGTTATTTTGTCCGGCGCTTGCCGGAAGGAGTTGTGCGATGAGGGACAGCAAGAAGGGTGTGTTGGTGCTCGGCCTGACGGTGGCAGCCTTGTGTGCTCCGGTCAGCTCCAGCTTCGCGCAACAAGCGAAGACTCCGATGAGCGGCAAGCCGCAACCGCCGAAAACCACCACAACGCCGGCAGGAACGTGGCTGCCGAAAACGATCGCCTACGTCAAGGCTTCCAATACCGGCAAGGACAACCAGTTCGGCTCCGCGATAGCGCTCAGCGCCGACGGCAACACACTCGCGGTCGGCGCCACTTTCGAGGACAGCGCCGCCAAGGGCGTCAACGGCGTTTCCAAGGACCGTGCGGTAAATTCCGGCGCGGTGTACGTCTATACCCGAGACAATAAGGGCTGGAAGCAGCAGGCCTACCTTAAGGCCTCGAACACGGCGGAAGGCGCTCAATTCGGAAACTCCCTGAGCCTGAGCGCCGATGGCAACCTATTGGCCGTCGGCTCTCCCGGAGAAGCGAGTTCGGCCACCGGCATGAATGGCAATCAGAGCGACCGTTCGATGCCGAGTGCGGGCGCCGTCTATCTCTTCGCGCGCGCCGGCGCTGCCTGGTCGCAGCAGGCCTACCTGAAATCGTCAAACACTGGCGGGCCGGATGTAGGCTACCAGTTCGGCTACGCGGTCTCCCTCAGCAGTGACGGAAGCACGCTCGCCGCGAGCGAGACCAGCGATCCCAGCAACGCCACGGGCATCAACGGCGACCAAAAGAACACGGGTGCACCGGATTCCGGAGCGGTGTTCATCTTCAACCACAGCGGCGACACCTGGTCGCAACAGGCTTACATCAAGCCCTGGAACACGACCACGCCTGGTGTACTGTTCGGCTACTCCGTCGGCTTGAACGGCAACGGCGACACCCTCGGCGTGGGCGCGTACGGTGATGATGGCCGTAGAGGCGCCGTTTACGTCTTCACGCGCAACAAGGGGACCTGGTCTCAGCAAATGCGTGTCACGGCCTCGAAGGGCGAGCCAGGCGATTACCTCGGATGCTCGCTGGCCATCAGCGACGACGGCAACACCATTATCTCCGGAACCGTGGATGATAAATACAACACGCCCGATGCCGGCGCGCAAGACAAGGAATCCCTCGGCGGGGTCTACGTTTTCGCGCGTGCGGCAGGCAAGTGGTCGGAACAGGCTTATGTGAGGGCCTTCAATCCGCGGGTGTACGACCAATTCGGATTGGCTTTGGCCATGAGCCGCGACGGCAACACCATTGCCATCGGCTCGCACCTTGAGGATAGCGGCGCCAAGGGCGTCAACGGGGATCAGTCTGACGCCTCCGGGGAAGACTCCGGCGCGGTCTACGTTTACACCCGCACCGGCACGACCTGGAATCCCACGGCCTACGTCAAGGCTTCCAACACCCAGCCCGCCGCGGAGTTCGGCACCTCGGTTGCCCTTAATGGCGACGGCAAATTGCTCGCCGCCGGCGCGCCAAAGGAAAATAGCGCCGCCAAGGGCGTCAACGGCAAGCAGGACGATAAGTCGGCCGCCAACGCCGGTGCCGCCTACGTCTATTACTGAGGAGAAGGAGAAAAATGGCATGCGCCAGATAGCTTCAAAGATAGCTTCATTCGTCGCAGCGGCAGTCCTTCTCTCGATCGCAAGTGCGGGTCTTTTGCTCGCACAGCAGGCCCCTCCGGCTGCCGCCGCTCCGCCTGCCGGAGCGGGTGCGGGTGGGCGTGGGGGAGCTCCTCCGCCGCCGTTCCGCATCATGAGTCCTGATATGGTCGACGGCTCGCTGCTCCCGCAGCAATTCACTTGCGCCGCCGGCACGGAGGCGGTGTCGCCGCCCCTGCAATGGATGAACGCGCCGAGAGGCACGAGGAGCTTCGCTCTGATCGTCCACGACATGGAGCCGCGTCCGCAAAAGAAACTCGACGACATTTTGCATTGGATGGTGTGGAACATCCCCGCTACAGCGACCAAGTTCCCGCAGGGTGTTCCGTCCAATACCGCCGATCTTCCGGACGGTAGTCATCAGACCAACGGCAATCCGGGCCAGAGTGGCATCACTGGCTATCTGCCGCCGTGCCCGCCGCAGAACGTTCCCCTGCCGCACCACTACGTGTTCGATATGTTCGCACTCGATACCAAAGTGGACTTGCCGGAAACGGCCACGCGCGCGGACCTTATGAAGGTTATGGACGGCCACATCCTCGGGCACGATTCCCTGGTCGTTCCTTTCAATCGCTAGACCGCAACATGGTGGATGGAACGATTGATTCGTCGTCGTTCCGAGGCACCATCAAAATTGACGGCTATAGTGCGGACGGCCAAATCTTACTGAAGCGCGTGGCAAACCTTTCGGGCTGCAACCATTAGGTCCGTCTTTTCCCGCCAGCTCCTGAAAAGTCGAATTTTCGGATCTGGCTTTTAGTCCCGAAAAGCCAGTTCGCGATCATCCCGGTTCTCCGGCGCTGGCCGCTTCAGTGGCGGGACGATGGCTTTCCGAGTAGGCCATCATCCGGGCGGAACCCGCGACGGTAGCGTCTCGCCCCTGTTCACGCCCAGTGGGAAAAACGCCCCAACACCACAAATGCTGCCAGCAAGAAAAGGATGGCGGCCGGGGCCGGCGACTCGTGCCGGCGCACGTGAAAAACAATCGCCAGCAACATGATGGTCGCCAGGCCCACTGCAGCCCACGGACTGAGCCAGGGAGCGGTGTTGGTAGCCATGGGCAGTACGATGCCGAGGGCCCCGGCGATCTCTGCGACGCCGATGAAAGTCACAAGTCCTCGCGAAATGCCGGTCGATCCGTTCTTTTCCGACTGAGTCTTGTACTTTTCGTACGCGAAGAGCTTCATCCCGCCGGCGGAGATGAATGCGAACGCCAGGAGTCCCTGGACGGTCCATATGGCTAAGTTCATGGCAATCCTCCTTTTTTCTTCAATGCCTCAATACAGTTTGAGTAGATGTCCCTGCTGCTGGACGCAGAATGTCCTTTAGTCCATAATAGTTGTCTAGGCGTCCAAGTAAGGGGGGCAGCATGGACCCGATTACAGATGTGTTCAACACGATGCACGTGGCCAATGTCGTGCACGCCCGCCTCGAGGCCACTGCGCCCTGGGGTCTTATGCACGAGGCCGAGGTCGCCAAAGAAAAAACGCCTAAATCCGCTGTCTCCAGGAATTCGCCATCCCACCTGGCGCATTTCGGCATGGTTACGCGTGGTAATTGCTGGCTGAGCGTAGGAGGGATGCCCGATCCACTTCCTCTCACCGGTGGGGATTGTTTCCTGCTAGCACCCGGGAGCACATACGCGATGCGGGATAACCCGCGCACGCGCGCACACAGCTTTTGTGAGGCCGCACCGAAGAAGGGAAGTAACGTGATCCATTACGGTGGCGGCGGCGTCCCCACCACCATAATCTCGGGATGGTTCCGGTTTGACCAGACCAGCGTCAAGACCATAAAACGTTTGATCCCCGAGTTGATTCTGATCAAGGCGGATCAAGCCCAAACCCTCGCCCTCCACGCCACCTTGCAGTTGCTCGCATCGGAAATGGCGGAGCCAGCTCCTGGCTCGGACGTAATGGTCAACCGGCTGGCGGATATTTTGTTCATTCAGTGTGTCCGCGCCCATATCGCATCGAGCTCCGAAAGCTGTAAAAGCGGATGGCTACGCGCCATCTTCGACCCAAAAATCGGAGCGGCGCTCAAAGCACTGCACGAGAGAGTCGAGAATCCATGGACGGTGGAGACACTGGCTGCGGCAGCAGGTATGTCCCGCTCAGCCTTTGCATTGAGGTTCAAGGAGCTGCTTGGGGAAACGCCGCTCGAATATTTAACGAACTGGCGAATGTACAAGGCCACCGCATTGCTGCAGGAACGCGATAGGAAGCTGTTCGAGGTGGCAAAATCGGTTGGCTACGACTCTGACTCAGCCTTTAGCAAGGCTTTCAAACGAGTCCTGGGTGCCTCCCCCAGGGAATATCGACGAAGTGCCATGGAGGCACCGTGAAGTTGCCGTGGCGGAACGTGCAGGTGGTGGCGGATGAATACGCGCGACGCTTTGACAGGCTGCGCGCGCTCGTGGCGGATCGATTCGTGCGTGCCGCGCGCGCCGGCATTAACGCGAGGATGCTACCGACTCCGTTTTTGCGCTTTCCCGGGATTCCGCTTCGGCCTGCGCTCGCAACACCAGAACAGGACAAGCCGCCAGCCGCACCACTTTGTCCGTAACCGACCCGAACGCGAACTGGTGCCACCCGGTCATTCCATGTGTGGCGACGCCCGTCGCACCGCAAGAAGAACCGGAGGCGGACAGAAGATCCTCGTGATAAACCGGATTGTCGGAAACTGCGATTTTCGACCCGGAGCCAGTTTCCGAAATCGCGACTTATCAAGACTTGGCCACGAACCTCGAGACTTGCGGTGCTGTTTTATTGTCGTGTAATTAGCGCCATGCCAGTGCGCCCGTGGAACTTCTCAGGCGCTAAGCGGACCTTGCGTTCCGATGGCTTGGAAAACGGTGAGTGCTCCGAAGTGATCCGTTCAAGCGACCTGCGGGAGAGTCCGAGCACGTTTTCGCATCACTACTACAAGTAAGAGGATCCCGAGGAGAGTGAGGCTGAGTGTGCCCGGCTCGGGTACGGCTGAGACCGTGAAACCACCGTAGCCGCCTGCCGAGAAGAGCGGTATGTAGACTCCCGGTATGATTGCTGAAATAGCTAGGCTTCTAAAAAGGGGCCAAGAATCAGCTTTTATGCTGTAAGAACCCTGAAAGGACCAAAACCTCCTGTTTAAGAAGAACTTCTGACTCGCCTCGTGGTGTTGCATCGACCGGTTGAACTGGCACGACTTATCAGGCGGAATGCGGACTCCTCAGGAATAGCAATATGGCGACCGTGGGTGTAGGATGTCATCAGATCGTCCAATCGGAGCAATCGCATGAATCTCCGCCAGCTCGTGCCGTCCCTGAGCCGCCGGCTCCTCTCCACGGGATTCCTCATGTTGGCGGCTGGCCTGCATCAGCCGGTTCACGCGTCAGGCGTAGACCTCTCGAAGTTCAGGCGCATCGAGCCGCAGTTCATCGCGGCGTTGGGAGACCCCAAGGCCACCTCCGGCAACGGCGCGCAATCATGGGGCTACTGGAGCCAGGACCCGGGCCCGCGCGCTTGCAAGCTGGACCACTACGATCAGTTGAAGGCGGCCGGCGGTGTGGCGCCGGCACAGTGGAAATTCGACCCTTCGGACTGGTGGCTAGAGGAACACGGTTTTATCATGGAGAAGCCGAGCTTTCCGCTGCCCCCTGGGAAATACCTCGTCACGGGCGACCGCAACGTGACGACCGTGCTGACAATTCAGCCCAAGGACAAGGACGGCAATCAGCGGTGGGAACTCGCCGACGGCGCGACCCTCTACGATGTCACCCATCTCGAATGCCGCTCCGCACGCTACACGCCGTCGACGGCTAACAACTCGTGCTCGCCCGCGAACGTTCGGACCAAGGGTTTTCCGGTGAATCCAGCAGCGGCCATGCCCGCCGTGAACGGCTGCCGCAAGCAGGACTATGCGGTTCTCATCGTCGTTGGGCTACCCGTCACTCACTGAGTGGCCGCACGCAGACGGGAAGCGATGTGAAATTCAATTTAGAAGCGGGAACATCGTCGGCAAAATATCCGGTGACGATCTAACTGCCGTCAAAGCATTTGCAAAGAACACAGTCGATCAAGTTTTGGCTCAGTAGAATCCGCTTCAGCGACATTTCCGTTCTCTATTCAAAGCATCGTCAAAGCTACCAGGCCAATTCCCGAAAAGGCGACTTTTCAAGCTTTGAGCAGTCTGATCACGACAAAGGACATTAAGTCTGGTCTCAATTATTGATTCAAAATGCAGTTTGAGCCTATGCTGTCAGAATCATGCTTGGCCGGACGCTTCCGTTCGGGCCCCTTTTCTTGACCTTCGGCCTGCTCTGTCTTGCGCCGATTCACGCTCAGGTTTCTCCGATTCCCAGCGAGTGTAAACCCGATACTCACCGCAAGGTCATCATAGAACGCATCGATTTCGACGGGCCGATCCATTTGCCGGATACTGATGTGGCGCAGGTAGTCGCAGATGTGAATCAGCATAAATTTTACGCGGACTATCCCGACTGGTTGAAGAACGTTACGGACGACTATCTGACTTTCGCTTGGCAGAATCAGGGCTACATGAATGCTAAAGTGACTGCGAAAGCTACCTTGTTAGATGCCGATTCCACCGCAGAGCGCTTTTTGGTCGCGGCTCACGTTGACGAGGGCCTGCAGTATCATCTAGGCGAACTCCAATTTGTGGCCGTGCCGCCGCTGATCTTGCCAGAAAGCGAAATGCGAGCTGCCTTTCCGTTACATGAGGGAGATCTGTACGATGCCCGTATCATCGGCGAGGGCACCGGGAAACTGTCGACAATGTACGCCGTCAATACAGCTTCAAGTACACAGACCAACGACAAGCTTCAACGGGTTTCTCTATCGATCCGCTTGACGGAAAAGTTGCCAGGCCGCCTTCCCTTGCCCGTTTTGCACATTGGCACAGTTCAGGTTCGCGGGCTTGATTCAAATCTCGAATCTCGCTTGATGTCCATCTATCGGCCAGGCGACATCTACGACTACAATCTCGCTTTCTACGCGTTTATCAAAGACAACCAGTCGCAATTGCCTCCGATTTTCTCCCGGAGTGGCCACGTCGATAACCCTTCCGGGACGATCGATCTCTCATTTGAATTTCGCCCCTGCCCTGCCTTTTGATTTTCACAAAAGTGAGCGCCCAGCGAATTCTAAGACCGCCGAAACTCTTTGGGTTCTAACTCCCGAGAAATTGGATTTTCGTCAGCTGACTCCCACATGACGATAGCTCGACTTTTCGGGAGGTATCCTTCCGAAGCGCGTCGGCAAAGTAAGGAGTTATGGATTACCGCAAAATCACGGTAAAACCCCCGCGGGCGCCCTGCAGTAAACACTCTCTCTTCAAAAGGGTTTGCGGGTGTACAATTCCGGCCCAGGGAAACCACCCGGAGGTGAATTCAAATATGAAGCGCTACTTAGCCGTACTTTTCGTTTTGTGCACCGTGTCGGCAGGTTTGGTGCTCGCGCAGACCAAGCCCTCGGCAGCTGAAGATGCGGTCGTGAAAGCAGACAAGGCACTAGGGATGGCTTGGTCCAAGGGCGACAAAGCCGCAATAGAAAAGATGTTGGACCCCGATTTCAGTTTGATCGATACGGAAGGAATCATGACGGAGCGTCCGGACGTACTGCGGGAAGGACTGCAGCCGCTCGTTCCCATGACCGCCGATACAAAGGTCTGGGCCCACATGTATGGCGACAATAAAGTCGCGTGGGTCACGGATAACCTGGACAAAAAATATGCAGCGCACATCTGGGTGGAACGTCCACAGGGATGGCGTCTGCTCAACGCAAATGAGATCGAAACGGGCACCGCAGCTCCGGGCGGCGCCTGGCGCGCGCCTTACGACATCGCCTGCGATAACCCTTGCAAGGGCTTTCCGTATAGGGCCGTTACCGCCAACGAAAAGGCTGCTATAGCGGCCTGGCTGGATCAGGAAGGCGGCACCGGCCGTCACGATATGCACATGGGCGACAACACCATCGTGATCAGCCAGGCCACTACAACGCCGCGCAATTCCCCAACAGCTGCTGGGCCGACGCCGGTGCCACCGCGCAAGCCCGGAACGTTTACCGAGGGCGTAGCGCCTGCGCTCTGGGCGCGCACCTGGGATTTTGGCGACGCGGTCGTGGCCATCATGTTGCAGCCGACTTATGGCGGGAAGGCCTACTGGTCCAGCCGCATTTTCGGCAATCACAATGGCTTCTGGAAGATGGAAGAGAGCTATCACAACACCATCGCAACCTCACCGGTGATGACCGTCGTGCCTCCCAAGGATATTTTGGCGCCGGCGCCTCCCAGAGGCCGCGGGGGAGAATAACGGCGGCGAAGGCAATTAAGAAGTAGTTCTCGTTCGACTTCGGGCGGCGGAGAAGCATGGCTTCTCCGCCGTCTTGTTTACCTATCGCCCCAACCAAGGCCGCTATTGTCACGGGTTCGCTCGCCCGCCCAATTCGTCTGAATCCAGGCATGCAAAGAGTATTAGGATTTCATTCGGTAGGCCCGCTACGGGTTATCTACGCTGCACATTAGGGCCAAGTCCTGATCGACGGGATTTTCGTCAACCGGGAATTGGGCGAAAAGTCATTTTCCGAAAAACCGACCTATCGAGACTTATCCGGGCCGCGAAACGGTCCGCTCAGAACATAACTTCCGAGTCGCCGACGATACATCCATGGACAGGTCAGCCGCCGCAGGTTCACTTGGCGGCCTCTGGTTCCTTGAGCAGGTCATTTGCGTATCTGGCCGGAACGGCAAGGTTCGACCCGCCAAAATCCCTCAGGATCGCGACGTTGATCCCGATCACTTTTCCGTTTCGGTTAAACAGTGGGCCACCAGACCCGCCGGAGGTGGTCGCGGCATCGTACACGATCTTGTCCTGCAGCACGTCGCCTATGTGCCCCTGTGTCGTGGTCGGCCGGATGAGATGCTGTGAAGCGACCTGCGACATGATCTCGCTCACATTTTGAGTTCCGGCTGCAATCTTCTGCGCGACCTCCGGGCCCGCTCTCGCCAGTATCCCTTCCACACCTGTAGGATAGCCAATCAAAACTACGGGCTCTCCCGACACGCTGGCTTCCCTCCGATCATCCAGTTCAAGCGGCTCCGCATTAGGCGGTCCCGGAGTCTCCAGTTTCAGCATCGCAACGTCTGCCTGGGATGAAATCCGGTCCACCTTGGCCCGAATGCCCTCGGACTCCTCAGGGAAGTAGGCCTCGTACGACAGGACGTAGGGGTCCACGCCATGGTCCAGAAGCTGCTTCAATTCATCGTTATTCCACCAGGGTTCGGCGACGTGATGATTCGTAAAGATGATTCCATCGCGGCCCACGAGAAAGCCGGTGCCGAAGGCGTCCATCTGGAGATGAGGGCCTTTGCCGCCCACTTCGAGTTGCGCCATCCCCTTCTCGTCAACTTGCGGCTTGCCAGCCGCGTCTACCACGAATTGGACCGGCTTCCCTGAATTTTTGTCCAGAAATTCCACCACGACGTGCAGCAGGCAAACGCTTGGTCCGTATTTGTGAACCACATTCTCCGCGACCTTGTTTTCCTTTTCGAGCAGGGAGAGGCGATTCTGCGTTTCCGCGAGCTGCTTCTTCAGGGAATCCGCTTCGGCACCCTCCGAAGCGGCCACTTTCTTGCGCAGATCTTCAGACTGCGCCTTCAGCGAGTCGCGTGTCGTGGAGGCTGACCGCGAATCCGCGTCTATCGAGCCGCGTGCTTCCTCTGTGCGTCGCAGCAGTTCACCCTGCGCCGGCAGTTGGCCATTCAAGCGTGCGATTTCCGCCCGCAACTGCAACGCGTCCTTGCGGCTGCCACGGCTCGAAATACTAATGATCACCGCCGCGAGAACAGCGACGGCGCTAAGCCCCAAAAGCGCCGGGATCAGCCAGAAGCGGCCTTTACTCACAGCGCCGCCGCTCAGTGACTCCACGGCAAGATCCGCGTAGTGCTCCCTCTTCACGGCGTGCTCGAGCTTCGTCTTCAGGTCTTCTTCCGGCCGGCGCTCCCGGAACTGAGTTCTAATCTTTGCGGCGAATTCCACTGCATCGAACGGAAACGAAATGACGTCGTCCGTGCCAAGGTCCAGCGCGCGGGCTCGCTCCAGGGCGCCTCCATGGACAATCATCACGACTTTGAGCGATGACCCCGTCTCGGGCCGGGACTTGAGCTGCGAGATCAGTCCGCAGCAGCTCAGGTCGGAAGGGGTCGCTTCCGTGACCAGCACTTCGGGCCGCAGCGCCAGGACTTCCTCAACCGTTAATCCGTCGTCAGTCGTGACCTCATAGCCTTGCCCGGCCAAGGCCGCGTTTACTGCGCCAAGGGAGAGGGAGCCGAGGTCTAGCAGGAGGATACGCATAGTGACTAGATGCAGAGCCTCTTTCCGATGATACGTCCCAAAGAACGCGGGAACCGTGCGTTAGGATTGCCCTCGATCTTGCTATAAAACGGCCTAATCCGCCAGAGGCAGATAAGTCCACGGGAGCAGAACAGCTTTGGTTAAAGACCACAGTGCTACCAACTCCACGTGTATCCGATGCTGGATGTGGTGTACCAAGGAACCGTCACGATCTTGTTGAACGTTTCCTGAATCCAGATAGAGCTATGGTCTGTGAAATGCACGATAGCGCCGGCCGACTCGCCATCATAGAAGCGATTCTGGACCAGCCCGCTTCCCGTGTAGCTCGTTAGCCCAAGCTGTACCCAGGTGTACCCGGTTACACGCTTTGTTTTCGGCAGGCCGAAATTCTTCATGATCCCGAGGCTCTCCGTATCGGAGTTGGTCGTCGAATGCCAAAACGCCGGCCCGCCGCTCTCGTATGTGTAGCCGAAAGTGACCTCATCCCCGATCGGGTCCTTTTTTAGGAACGCGAACGTATGGCCGATTCCAATGTTGTAGTTCGCTGCCGGAACCCAGCCCGGCCTGTCAAGGTCGGAACCTAACATGGCGAACAGGTCGGTACTCGTCCCCGATTCTCCGCTCTGCGCTTGGTTTTGTGGTGTCGATGCAGGCGCGACCTGAGCCTTACAAGACATCGCCGACACTGTTCCGAGAAAGATCAGGACAATACTTCGAGCAAATCGAATCCCGCCAATAAAGTTACTCATGTCGGTTCTCCGTTGAGAATTCTGACGCTGCCTCATGCGAGGTGGATAAACTTATATGCGATTCGGATTCCCGCCATCTATCCGAATGTACCGGCCAAACTGTCGCGAAGAAGTTGGGCTAAAGAGAGTTGTTCAGCTTGAAAGATTGAACAACTTGGCTTGAACGACTCGTGTTCGCAAGCTCGCCGGCAGTTTCAATACCAGCGGGTCGAGGTCCACGCCGGAAATCATTGCGCTCTTCACACACGATTCCCGCTCTACGCGCGCCTGCGGAAATTCTTTGCTCAATTCCTCCACGAGCGCGCGGTCGTTGTCGCCGAATAGAACGGCACAGACCCCGATGCGCGTGCGAGCGATGAGAATTGAGCCCAAAGCGGAAGGGCAAATCAGAAAGCGAATATGAACTCCTCTGCCTCCACGCTGGTACGCGGCAGGCGTCATCCCCAAAAACTGGCGTGCCTTTTCATAGAGAGAGCGGCTCGAACCGAAACCAGCCTGGTAGCACGCGCCGCTTATAGACTCCCCTGTTCTCACCAAAGCCTTAAATGTTGCGATACGATGCACATCGCAGAACGACTTGGGTGAAAGACCCACAAACGTTTTGAATGTTTCGCGGAGGTGATGCGCACTAAGGCCAGACGCATGCGATAACGTCTTGAGCGTTATCGCTTGATCATGGATCGCGATGTAGCGGAGCGCGGCTACGATCTTGGCTTCGGCGGGAGTAAGCGAACATTGTGGATGGCAGCGGAGACAAGCGATATAGCCTTGTTCTTCAGCATCTCGTGCGCTCCGAAATATGAGAGTGTTTCGGCGCCGTGGGGTCCGAGCGGGACAAGACGGACGGCAGTAAATGGATGTCGTGACTGCCGCGTAAACAAATTTCCCGTCGTAGTGCCGATCTCTTCGGAGTACCGCCCTCCAAACTGGGCTTGACAAGGGCAGCACGGTTGTCTCACTTCTCATTGAGAGTCACGAAACAGCGACCAAATTCGGAATTCCCGTTCTGTCAACCGCCGCTGCGGTTTTTCGACCGTTCGAAGTGCCGAGCACCACCCGAATCGTATAGGGATGGGAATAAAAAAGTCATAAGTAAGCCGCGAAGGAGCACACGCCAACCCTGAGAAACGGGGTTTTCGGAAACGGGGGATTACGCGATGATTCGGAAACGAACCGAATCGGGCGTCGTGACCGAGCGGGAAGCAAACTGCCGCGATCTTGAGGGCCAGGGCCGCGTTGCGGGTTCCTGGCGAACTCTACGGCTTGGTGCCAAAACCATAACCGGAGGGGCCGGCCTGTCTGTCGCGATACTCGAGCGCATCGGACGCGAGACACAGCTCCTCTTGCACATTCTGATCCTTCTTCCAGTAATAACTCGTCTTCATTAACTGGAACGGCTTGGTGAAGTACTGCGGGTCGTCCACAGTCACTATCGCCTCCAGGTGGTACTGGTCGGTTCGCGTCCAGCGCTCCTGGAGTTTCGCAGCGGCCGTATGCGGAAGCCCAGCCTCGTCGAGCCAGCTTCTAGGGTCGAGGCCTACCGTATCGATCACGAACACGTTGTCCCCCTCCCAATGACCTACGGAAAATCCGTAAAACCTGGAATCGGGCGCTCCCGCGGCATCCACCTTCGCGGGGTTTTGTCTGCCGTCCATCCAGACTTCTCGCCACACGCGCTGTTGCTCAAACAAGACGAGCATGCGATTGGACTGGGGCACGAACTCGATTCCTCCGCGGCTGCTTAGCCAATGGTTCAGAAGGTCGCGCGGAAAGCCGAGGGGATCGCAAATAGCGTAAGGGTCGTTGTTGGGAGCTACCTCGGTGGCGTTGTCCGAAGCGCGCTTAATTGGCTTATTCAGCTTGAATGCTGCCTCGCCTGCCGGAGTCATCGCTGCGTAAGGACCCATCGCCACGCTTAGGGGCCCCACCCAGGTGCCCGTCAAATCGTGCACGGGAGCGGGACCAACGGGATCCGGCATCGCGGGAACCCCGGAAGCAACGAAGCCCGGCTGCTGCATCCCCCGGCCTCCGCCTCGTCCGCCTCGTCCACCTCGGCCTTGGCCCTGTCCCTGGTCCTGGGCCCAAGCCCCAGCCGAGCAAAGGGCCAGCACAGCCAACGAAGCAAGAATCAACTTAGCAGCATTGCGCATTTGAATGCTCCCTCATTTCTCGAGTCCGCGAAGCCGATGATCTCTCGGACGAAACTGGTTTCTCTCGGAAAAAACGGGCCCGGTGCCAGGATTCAGCGTATTTCTAGTAATCGCCGTTGCCGCCACCGCCACGGCTGATCGGCGGCACGGCATTGCCCTGAGTATCGCCCAGCGTGGTGCCGTCGGCGAGCACGACCTTCGTCAAGCGCCCCGCCGGTGCGCCCGTTTTGGCCGTATGAACATAGATTGAGATCACGTCCCCCGGCCTCAGCGAATTCTTATTCCAGCCCGTAAGCCGAAGCGCCTCGGGACTGCCGCTTTCGGCGGACCAATTGACGACCTTGCCGTTGGCATCCTTCGCGTCGAATTCCACAAGGCAATGAGGATTGGCCCAGGCAAATTTCGTTACCGTTACGTTTTTGAATTCCGTTACCTTATCTGAGAACGCCGCATTTCCATGATGTGCGGACATCGGCAGGCAAACCATCACTATGCCTGCAATTAAGAAATAACCTCTCAGCCACGTTTTCATATATGAGTCCTTTCACGGCCCTTCCATCCGCCCTTGCATCGGTACGATTCAGCCTTTCACTCGGGCCGGGCATTTCCGATTTTACTTGCGCATCCTTGGTTGACGCAACCATGGGAGCGTCAGGGCCGTTCCTTGAGTCAACCGATCGAAGAGCCAACCAATCTAAGACGGTGGCCCTCACGCCGGGCATTCGAGCTGCTGCCGAGAGAACTACCAGCGGCCGGCCAGCCGCTTTAGGGTGTATACATGTAGAGAGATAAGCCCAGGAGGAAGACATGACCGAAAACCGCCGCGGGCCAGCCAGCCCCGCCATCGCCAACGCCGCCAATTCCGCCGGAGACGTCAACACCGAACCGCGCCCCAAGATCGGCCGTCGCGCGCTCCTCCGCGCCGGCGCTCTTGCCGCGGGCGCCGGGCTCGCCGGCATCGGCGCAAGCGCGGCCGCGCTTGCCCCCGCCCAGGACGCCGCCAGCCAAGCCGGCGCCGAAAGTATCGGCGAAGCCGCGCCCCCGTGGATGAAAACGCCGGGCCGTTCTTTCTCCGCCTACGGCACGCCTTCGCATTGGGAAGAAAAAGTCCGGCGGGCCGTTCCTCCCGACACCGCCGTTCGCCTGGGCGTCGGGGCTTCCCGCACGCCGCTCGAGCAGCTCGCCGGAACCCTCACGCCCAACGGCTTGCACTTCGAGCGACACCACAACGGCATCCCCGATATCGATCCCGCCCGCCACGAACTGGTCATTCACGGTCTCGTGAAGCAGCCGCTGGCCTTCACGCGCGAAACGCTCCTGCGCTATCCGCTCGAGTCGCAAATTTATTTTGTCGAGTGCGCCGGCAACAGCGGAACTTTCAGCCAGCCCCAGCCGCAGCAAGGCGCCGCCGGCGCCTTGAACGGCCTCGTCTCCTGCTCCGAATGGACCGGCGTGCGCCTCTCCACCTTGCTCGACGAAGCCGGCATCCAGCGCGGCGCCAAATGGGTGATCGCCGAAGGTGCGGACGCCGCGGCCATGAGCCGCAGCGTGCCGCTCGAGAAATGCCTCGACGACGCCATGATCGCGCTCTACCAGAATGGCGAAGCCATTCGGCCCGAGCAGGGCTATCCCATGCGCCTTCTGCTGCCCGGCTTCGAGGGCAATATCAACGTCAAGTGGCTGCGCCGCCTCAATGTCATGGACGCGCCCGTCGACGCCCGCGACGAAACCTCGCACTACACCGAATTGCTGCCCAATGGCAAAGCGCGCCAATACATGTTTCTGCAGGGCGTGAAGTCGGCCATCGTCAAGCCGTCCTTCGGAATGAATTTGCGCGGGCCGGGCTTCTACGAGATCTCCGGCCTGGCTTGGTCCGGCGCCGGCCGCATCTCCAAAGTCGAACTCTCCACCGATGGCGGCAAGAGCTGGACTCTCGCCGCGCTCGGCCAACCCGTTTTGCCCAAGGCGCTCGCTCGCTTCCATCTGCCCTGGCAATGGGACGGCCGCCCCGCGATCCTCATGAGCCGCGCCACGGACGAGAAGGGCAATGTCCAGCCCACGCGCTCGGCCTGGGTCGCGCA
>Ga0207022_10033_pt1 | contig 35166 bp, 23 predicted proteins | sample Alteio_BWMinCont_46_FD_153307 | JGI IMG/M metagenome (GOLD analysis project Ga0207022, IMG submission 153307) | Enriched cells from forest soil in Barre Woods Harvard Forest LTER site, Petersham, Massachusetts, United States -... | ecosystem: Environmental > Terrestrial > Soil > Temperate forest >... | reverse complement strand
CAACGGGGCAGCCCTATGCCAGCCCAGGCCAACGGCCTGGGTCTCGACCGCCACCAGATGCGAAGCCCCAACGGGGCGGCCCTAAATGTCGGTGCAAGATTCCGGCCAATCGGTTAATCGAAAACGGTTCATTCACAATCTGCCGCATCGGCGCCGGTCGGTCAAAATATATTTCGTGTGCCTTCGATAGCGCCGCCCCGTTGGGGCTAAATGGTTCTTACGGTCGATGTTCCCAGGCCGGTGGCCTGGGTTGACATAGGGCCGTCTCGTTGGGACTTACGATGCGGTCCCTTCGGGACTGAACGTGGTGTCCCTTGGGAACTGGTCTTCGCATCCACACGGGACTCGACGCGTCGTTCGATTGCGCCTGTATGGCGGCAATTCCGCGTACTCGGTTCCCGTCGTCGATCCAAACTCCGTCAATCCCACACGTACCGTTCGTCAATGTCGGCTCGATGTTTCTTGCACAAAGAACGGAATTCGTTCTGGAACGAAGCCTGTTTGTGATGCTCGGCCTGATTGGCGATGTATTCGTTGACTTTCTCCGAGTTCGATTCGCTGACGGAAAAAATGCCATATCCGGCCTGCCATTCGAATTTTGCGTATTGCGGCCCCTGTTTCTTCATCCATTTCGTGGTTGCGGTCTTTGACACTTCGATCACTTTCATGATGGCAAACTTGCGAGACAACAAACACAAGGCGTGGATGTGATCTTCGACTCCGCCGATGATCAACGCGGGGGAATCGACTTTATCCCGCAGTACTGTCGCTTTGTACTTGTAGAGGTCGGTCCGAATCTTTTCGGTTTGCAACCAAGGGCGACGGTCCTTCGTGCTATACACAATATGGACCAGGACTCTTGCAAGTGATTGGGGCATTGTAGTTCTCCAGGATTCGGTTGGAACGAGGCGATCAATCATTTTCGGCATATTCGCGTGAGAGCGTCAACCGAATGTCGACTGGTTGGATTCTAACTCATCGCCACGATTCATCGGTTTCGTTTGCATTCGTTAGGGCCGCCCCGTTGGGGCTGGAGGGATGTTGTGGTGGACGTTACCCAGGCCGATGGCCTGGGCTGGCATAGGGCCGACCCTTCGGGCCTCAAGACGCCGTCCCTTCGGGACCGTGTAACGGGTGTGGCGTCCTCGCGGAACTTGGCGAACGGCGTCGGGCCGCCGTTCGCCGTTCTGCGTTCTTGTTCGTCCGCCCCAACGGGGCAGCCCTATGCCAGCCCAGGCCATCGGCCTGGGTACGGACGCACCACCACGCGCGAAGCCCCAACGGGGCGGCGCTAACCGGTGGCATGCGATTCCGGTCACCCCGCTCGTAAATCACGGTTCATTAGCGTTCGGCGCGTTCGCGGCGGCCGGTCATAATATTCGTATGCGGTCGATAGGGCCGCCCCGTCGGGGCTGGAGGACTTTTGCGGTCGATGTTACCCAGGCCGATGGCCTGGGCTGACATAGCGTTGACCCTTCGGGCCTCAAGGATCCGCCCCTTCGGGACGGTACGAAAGGTGCGCCAGCACTGCGGAACCGTCTGAAGGACGTCGGGGCGCCCGTTCTCCGATCTGTGTCCCTGCTCGTACGCCCCAACGGGGCAGCCCTATGATAGCCCAGGCCATCGGCCTGGGTATGGGTGCACCACGACACACGAAGCCCCAACGGGGCGGCCCTAATCGGCGATCGGTACCTGTGGATCTCCGGCGGGTCGCGGCGGTCCATCGCATTCGTGGATCGCCGTGTTCAGGCAATGATTCTAGAGTTTGCATGGTGGAGAATCGGCCAACTCAAGCCACCATCCCATTTCTGCTGCCGTGCTTGTCGAAACATCGAAAACCTCGCATGCCGCGATTTCCGCATCCCAATGTCCGGCGTACCAGCGCAGGATTTCTGAAACCGGACGAGATTCTGCGTTCGCGATGCAAACAATAGGGCGATAAAACCTGGCGGTCCCCAGTCTTGGCAGTCCGTCGCAACTCACGAGCCAGCAGGCCGGGCCAAAGCTCAACGGATACGCCACCAGCACCGTGACCAGGGCTATGGTGACCCAGAATCCGAAGGTCGGCTTCTCGCATTCTTTGTCCATGCCGGCGGATTGTAGCCGTGGTGGCGTGAGGTCGAAAGATCGGCCTGAATGTGCTTGGAGTGCGACCTGGAATCAAGGGGGCGCCGATGATTAGGATTCATTTGCGAGCGTGACAGCGGTATTCTTAAGGCATGTCTCGGACACACCCCAAATTCCGTCGAATCCCGATTTACCTGACCCGCCGGCTGCCGGTCCGTTTGCCGACGGTCGTTTTGGTCGTCATGGCGGTCGTCGTCGGACCCGCGTGCGCTCAGCAGAAAGCAGAGCCACCAGATGCTCAAAAAACGCGGCGGGCGAAACTGGTGGAAGCTTTGCTGATTCCTTTTGATCGCGGACCGATCGCGGAAAGCGCGGCTCAGCAACTTGCCGTATGGCCGACGGACGAATCCCTAAGCGCCACAATTGTCAAAAAAATTGTCCAACGAAGCCAGCCGGATGTCTTGGGCAACTACGTACATCCGTCATTCGTCGCTGCAATTGCATCGCAGGGGAGATTTGCGGTTCCCGAGTTGATCCGAAGACTGCGAGCTGAAAAGCTTTCCGATACAGACTTTTTGACCGTCATTTGCAGCCTGGGACGCATGGGTCCGATTGCCGCCGAGGCGCGTCCAGTGTTACGTGAAAAGCTCAGTGCAGAAAGTACGCCGGTCTGGTTCAAAGCATCGCTTCGGGCGGTTCTCGCAAACACCGGCGAGTGGACAGAAGACTTGGCGCAGCAAATTGACAACGACTTGGCGCTTGAAACGGCGGACGACAAGGCTGCCTGGCTAAACAGAGAACATTATCTGTACGTCATGTCGCGCATCCATCCGCGTGGCAAATGGCTCGACGAGCGCGTCGTCGGTCGGTTCATGGCTATCCTCAAAGACCCCGGATTCATTAAGGCAAGTTCGTACTCCGATCAGTTCCGACTTGCAGTTGTCACGCTGTGCCTGGCAGAGCTCAACGACAAAACACGCGACTCCGTCGTGGAATCGCTCGAAAGCACGCTCGACTCAGCCTTTGAAGGCGAGAGCTTATCGGCGATTGAGCTCGCGTTGGCTCTGTCGAGACTGCGCCCGCAGCGAGGCCGGGCAATCCTCCAACAATTGCTTCGGCGTCTGCCCAGCCTGAAGCCAAAGGGCGATGTTGCCCCGTTTGCGATCACCCAGTCAGATACTGCATATCTGGTCGTCAACGATGAAATTGCCAAGGTCTTAGCGGAATTCACTGCATCTGATGACATAAAGATTTCTGAGCGAGCCGCAGCATTTTTCATTCTCAGCGGAGCGGCGGCGCAGGCTGCCGGTCCAACGCTTCTTGATTGTATAGAGAATAACGCGAACGAAGCCCAACGATTCAACGCCGCCGAGGCACTGGAATGGATCGCCGATTATTCGGTTGTCGAGAAGATCGAGTCGGTGGCAAAGACGGAGTCTTCGAAAAAGGTGTCCGAGGGGCTACTCCATGCAGTTAAGGCACTTAGGCGGTTCGATTGACTACTCATCGGCGACGTGAGTTGCGGGATGTGGCGATATTCATGTCGGGCTGACCCACGGCCATTTGTGCGGCATCTTGCGGGTAGGCGGGCCCTCGTCGGGTGGCCACCGGCCCCCGCCGGGTGTAAACTACAAGGCATGCCGACGCCCACCATCCGCCGAACTTTCTGCACACTGGTTGCCATTGCGGTCGCCATTCAGGCGGCCGACAGTGTGGCGGATGAGCCTGCGCCAACGCCCGAGAATGCGGCGTTCTTCGAGCAGAAGATCCGGCCGCTGCTGATCGAACGCTGCTATCAATGCCACTCGCAGGGCAAGCCGATCAAAGGGGGCCTCAAGCTCGATTCGCGCGGCGGCTGGCAAAAGGGGGGCGACACGGGCCCGGCGGTTGTTCCAGGCAAGCTCGACGAAAGTCTGCTCGTTACGGCCGTGCGCTATCAGGATGCCGACTTGCAGATGCCTCCGGCTGGCAAGCTGGCGGATGCCGAGATCGCCCTGCTCGAGGAATGGGTGCGCAGGGGCGCGCCGGATCCGCGGGATGATGCCGCTCCCGGCGCCAAAATTACAAATAACCCGGATGCGGCGCGCACCCACTGGGCGTATCAGCCGCTGCGCCAGGCGGCTCCTCCGCCGGTCCGTCGCGGGGAATGGCCCCTGAATAGCATCGATCAGTTTATCTTCGCGGCGCTGGAGGAGAAGGGATTGCAGCCCTCGCCCGATGCCGATCGGCACACCTGGCTGCGGCGGGTGTCGCTGGACCTCGCCGGCTTGCCGCCGACGCCGGAGGAAATCCACGACTTTGTCAGCGACCGATCGGACGAATCCTGGGAGCACGTCGTCGATCGGCTGCTGTCTTCGCGCGCGTTCGGCGAACGCTGGGCCCGTCCCTGGCTCGATCTGGTGGGGTACGCCGATCAGATTGGCTCGGCGAACAACGTCCCGGCCGAATACGCCTGGCGTTACCGCGACTATGTCATCCGTGCCTTGAATGCCGACAAGCCGTTCGACGAATTCCTGCGCGAGCAGATTGCGGGCGACTTGATGACCGCCGCCAGCATCGAACAGCGTCAGGAGCAGTTGATTGGCACCGGTTTTCTGGTCTTGGGAAACGTCAACATCGTCGAGGCCGACAAGCTGCAGATGGAGATGGATCTGGTCGATCAGCAAATCGAAAAGGTCGGCAAGACATTCCTGGGGTTGACGCTCAATTGCACACGCTGCCACGACCACAAATTCGACCCCATCACATTGGCCGACTATTACGGGCTGGCGGGCATCTTCGCCAGCACCGAATCGACTTACAAAGAGAGCCGCGGCGTGTGGAGCTCGGTGACCAAGACCCAGCTTCCCGAAACGCTGGAGCAGTTTACTCGACGGGAAGCCGCCCTGCGGGCCCACGAACGCAAGGTCGCCGGAATCGTGCACGAGCGCACCGCGGCGGAATCGCGGATCAACGAGTTGCAATTGTTAATCAAGGCTGCCAAAGAGGGGACGGCGCCTGCGGCCGAGGGCGCCAAACCACTTGCCGAACTGGAGAAAGAAGCGGCTGACCTCACGGCGAAAGTAAAAACTCTCGACCAGCAGCATCGGCACCTCAGTTATCTGCAACCGTCGCCGCCGCTGGCCTTCGCCGTGAAGGACGCCCGTGAGATTGCGGATGGACGGGTGCAGGTCCGCGGCAATCCGCACGTGCTGGGTCAGTCAATGCCGCGCGGGTTCGTCCAGGTGGCCACACACGGGGCCGTGCCTGCCATCGGAAAGGACCAGAGCGGCCGCTTGCAACTGGCCGAGTGGCTCACGAATGCGGCGCAGCCGCTTGTGAGCCGCGTCACGGTGAATCGAATGTGGCAGAGGCTGTTCGGACGGGGCATTGTTGCATCAGTCGATTATTTTGGCGTTCGCGGCGAGCCGCCGACGCATCCCGAGCTGCTCGATTATCTGGCGGGCCAGTTCATCCGCGAAGGGTGGTCGCAAAAGCGGCTGATTCGCCAGCTCGTGCTCAGTCGCACCTACCGGCAGCGGGCCGAGGCGGATGACACATCGCGGGCTGCTCTCGCCGCCGATCCCGACAACCGGCTCTGCTGGCGGATGAGCCCCCGCCGGCTCGATGCCGAGATGCTGCGCGATTCGGTACTGGCTGTCAGCCGCACGCTGGAGCCCTGTGCCGGGGGGCCGGCACTCGCCCCCGAATTCGCCGAAAACGTCGGCGGTCTCGATCCTAAAGATGTGAACCCCATCAACTTTTCGCTGAACAAGTTTCGCGACGACCAGCCACGGCTGCGCACGATCTACCTGCCGGTGGTCCGATCTTCCGAACAGCGGGGACCGGCCGACGTGCTCAATTTCTTCGATTTTTCGCAGCCGGCGCGGTTCGCGGGGGATCGCCCGACCACGGCGGTCACCTCGCAGGCGCTGTTCCTGCTCAATGGTCCGTTGCTACGTGAGGCGTCGCGAAAGCTGGCAACCGACCTGCTCTCGCAAACCGGGATGACGAAAGAGGATGATCGGATTGCCTTACTGTACTTGCGTGTGTTGAACCGACCTCCGACGCCGGATGAAACGAATACTGCCCTGGCGTTCCTGGCGGCTAGCGATGTAACCGTCGCTTCCGGCGATCCGGCTGTCGCCGCAGGTTCACCAGCCCGCGACGAAACCGCAACCTGGCATAGATTGATTCATGCTTTGCTGGCCTCCAATGAATTCCTGTTTCGACTTTGACGAATGGATGCTGCCATGAACACTCTCAGTCGCCGGTGCTTTCTCGAATGTGCAGCGTGCGGATTTGGTTCCATTGCACTGCAGGCCATGCTGGCCGACGTGGCCCGTGCGGCACAGAACCCGCTCGCAGGTCGCGAGCCGCATTTCGCTCCGCGTGCCAAACGGGTGATCTTTTTGTTCATGGCCGGGGGACCGTCGCAGCACGACTTGTTCGTCCCCAAACCGCGATTGGTGCGCGATCAGGGCCAGCGCGTCGGCGTCACGAACCTGCCCCGAGGCATACCCGTCGGAACCGAGAAATTCCTGACCCTCGGGCCCGCCGCCGGATTCGCTCCCCGCGGCCAGTCGGGGGCGATGATCTCGAATCTCTTGCCGCATCTGGCGGGCGTCGCCGACGATTTGTGTTTTCTGCATGGCATGCAGGTCGACAACCCGGCCCACGACCTGGCGACGCTGCAATTCAATACGGGAGTCATCAACGAAGTTCGTCCGTCGATGGGGGCCTGGGCCAGCTACGGTTTGGGAACTGAGAACGCAAATCTGCCCAGCTACATCAGCATTTTCGCGGGCAGCGACGTCAGGGATCGCGGTTCGGCGTTTCTTCCAGCCGCTCATCAGGGAACCGTGATCGGGAACATCCCCAAAGATCCGAAGGAATCGGCCATCCGCTACCTGAACGATCCGCAGACGACTCACGACGCACAGCGCCGCCAGATCGATCTGGTGCAGGCCATGAACCGCCGGCTGCTGAGTCGCGTCGTCGAAGACCGCGTCATGGAAGGGGTCATGGATTCGTTCGAGCTGGCCTTTCGGATGCAGGCCGAGACCCCCAAACTGGTCGATCTCTCGGGCGAATCGCCCGAAACGCTCAAGGCTTACGGCGTCGACGGCAAAGCGACCGACAAGAACGCCCGCGCCTGCCTGCTCGCACGCAGGTTGTGCGAAGCGGGGGTGCGGTTCGTGCAGGTGTCGATCGGCGGCTGGGACCACCACGGCAATATTCGCGACGCACTCCCCAAGACCTGTGCCGAGGCCGACCAGCCCGTGGCGGCCCTGATCGCCGACCTCAAGACGCGCGGTCTGCTCGACGAAACGCTCGTCGTATGGTCGGGCGAGTTCGGGCGCACGCCCTGGAGCCAGGACCTCTCGGGGACGGCCCCGATCGAGACGCATGGCCGCGAGCATCAGCCCGAAAGCTTCACCGCATTTCTGGCGGGGGGTGGAGTGCGGAGCGGCTTCAGCTTCGGCCAGACCGATGAATTCGGTTACCAGGTTATCGAGGGGCGAGTGCATATCCACGATCTGCACGCCACGATTCTGCACCTTTTAGGCCTCGATCACGAGCGGCTGACCTATCGCCACGCCGGCCGCGACTACCGGCTGACCGACGTGTACGGCAACGTGGTGCACGAGATCATCGCGTAGGACAGGTTTCTAACCTGTCCGTCTTTTGCGTTGTCAGGCCGTAATTCACACGGACAGGTTAGAAACCTGTCACACAATCCGTGAAGCGGCGCTTCAATCCGCGTCGTCAACGCAGCGGCGTGGGTGAATATTCCGGGCTAGGAACGACTTTCGCGGCTTTGGTATAAGCATCGGCATGACGATGACCCCTGAAATCTCGCGAAAACAAAAACCGCTCGCGAAGTGGATGAAATTCCTGCTGCGGTTTGTGGCGATTTTTAACGTGCTGGCCGGGCTGTTCATGCTGATCGGCTACCACGAAACGTACAAGATCATCGGCATGAACAAGCCCGACATCAGTTTCCCCATTCAGCTCGTAGGGATTCTGGTGGGTCTGTTCGGCGTCGGCTATTACCTGGTCGCGAAGAACCCCATCGAAAATCGCCATGTCCTGATGCTCGGATTCTGGAGCAAATTCCTGGGGTCGTGTCTGGGAACGTATTACGTCGTCCGCGGCCAACTCCCGCTGCGATTCGTCGCCGTTTACTTCTTCGCCGACATCATCTATCTGCCGCCCTTCTATCTCATCCTGCGACGGTTGTACGCCCTTGCGCGAGAGCGGGAGACGGCATAAGCCGTGGAGCGCGACAGACCCGCATGGTGCGGATTCTTGTCGCTTCGCGACCCGGCCGGTCCTGCGCACGCGGCCGGGCCACCCGAACCATTCTGCGACTGACCCCCATGCAGGGAATACAACTCGACGCACAACACGCGCTCCTTCGCGAGTCGCGGTTAAACAATTCAGGTGCTATAACTGATTTTGTCCCTGCCGCCTCTTGAATCTCGCATTCCAAAATCCCTGTCATGCCTGTCATCCGCGTTGGAAACGGTGCCGGTTACTGGGGAGACAACCTCGACGCGCCGCGGCTTCTGGCCGAACGCGGACGGCTCGACTACCTGACGCTCGAATACCTGGCCGAATTGACGCTGTCGATTCTGGCCCATCAACGCTCGCGCAATCCCCAGGCCGGTTTCGTTTCCGATTTTCTCACGGTCCTCGAATCGCTGGCGCCTGCGCTGGCTGCGCAGCCGCAATTGAAAATCGTCACGAACGCCGGCGGCATGGCCCCGGAGATGTGCGCCCGCCAGGCTTCCGCGATCCTCTCTCAGAACGGGCTGGAAGAGATTTCGGTTGCGGCCGCCTCGGGGGACGACCTCTTCCCGCGCCTCGACGAATTACTTTGCGCGGGCGAGTCGTTCATGAACTTCGATTCGGGACTGCCGCTGGGCGAGGCGCGCTCCCGAATCGCCAGTGCCAACGCTTATCTGGGTGCGGGAGGCATCGTGACGGCCCTGTCGCAAGGAGCGCGGGTCGTTATCACCGGGCGCATCGCCGATGCTTCGCTGACGGTTGGCCCCGCGATCCACGAATTCGGCTGGAGCTGGACCGATTGGAACCGGCTGGCCGCCGCGACGGTCGCCGGACACCTCATTGAATGCGGGGCGCAAGTCACCGGCGGCATGTTTTCCGGATGGTCACCCGGGCTCTCGCTCGACAACCTGGGCTATCCCGTCGCCGAGATCTCGGACGCCGGACAGGTCGTCATCACCAAACCTCCCGCGACAGGCGGCATGGTCTCGACCCAAACCGTCGCCGAGCAACTCGTCTACGAGATCGGCGATCCGGCCCATTACCTGACCCCCGACGTGGACGCCGATTTTTCCCGCGTGCGGCTGACACAGGTCCGCCCTGATCGGGTTGAGGTCGCTGGAGCACAAGGAAATCCGGCCCCTGGGCGATTCAAGGTCTCGATGGCGTACGGCGACGGCTACATGTCGTCGGGAACGCTGGTCGTCTGCGGCGATCGGGCGGCCGCCAAGGCCCGCGCCTGCGGCGAGTTAATTCTGTCGCGGCTCCGCGCAGCCGGGGTCAATCTGTCGCGGACGCACATCGAGTGTCTGGGAACCGGCGACACGCTGCCCGGCGTCTGGAAACGGACCGACGACGCGCTGGAAGTCGTGTTACGCGTGAGCGTGCACGATCCGTCGCGGGCGGCGGTTGAACGGTTCGTCCGCGAGTTTTCGCCATTGGCAGGTGCCGGCCCGCCCGGCGTCACCGGATACACCGGACCGCGTCCGAGTCCTTACCCGGTCTTCGCCTACTGGCCGACGACCATTGCCCGCGAGCGCGTCACCCCCGTCGTCGAAGTCCACACCGCCGCCGATTGGGCCGCAAAGACATAGACCTGAGCGATCAATTCCGGAATTGCCTCAAAGGAAAAATAGCCGATACCAGCGTCGATTTGGCTGCAACGATCGCATTTTGCCTACGCTGGAGCTATTTATCTAACGGAGTACGCAAGGAGGCACCCACGCCATCCGTGGCCGTAATTCTGTCTTTCATTCCGAAATCCGAAATCCCAGATCCGAAATCTTCTGCACATGTCCAGCATCGCCCTCGCGACAATTGCCCATGCCCGTTCGGGAGACAAAGGCAACCATGCCAACGTGGGAGTCATTGCATACACGCCGGCCGGGTTCGAGTTTCTGGGACGCTATCTGACGGAATCCCGGCTGGCGCAATACCTATTGCCGCTGCGCCCGCGCCAGGTCGAGCGCTTCGAAATGCCGGGAATACTGGCCTACAATTTTCTGCTCTTCGACATTCTCGCCGGCGGGGCCAGCCGATCTCTGCGGACCGACAGCCAGGGAAAGATCCTGAGCGCCGCGGTCCTCGAGATGCAAATCCCGGCGCCCCCCAATCTGCAAGAGATGTTGCCACCGAACAGTTGATTAGCGGAGATCTTTGAAGATTCATGTTCCTTTCTTTTGTAAGATACGGACGGTTTGGAACGCGAGACTTCACGAATCGAAGCGAATAGGGAAAGGAGCCACGGATGAAGCCCAGCGCGGGCTTCGCCCGCAACCAAATAATGATGGCCTCCCAAAAATACGAATTATTCCCACGGATGGCGTGGCAATACCACGGATAAGGTGCTCAGGAGAGTCATTATGAGAATTGTTTTCTATCCGTGGTATCGCCACGCCATCCGTGGGCATGTCTTTTGTCGTCTCTTTTGAAACGAATTGAGGATCGAAACCGGCTTGTGGCCAGCTCAACAGATCACGACGCGTCCACCGGATCCTAGAGGAGTTGCGCTTTGGCGCAGAAAAAATCTGCGCGGGACGCAAAGAAAAAACTGTTAGCACTACGGATGGAACAGATGCGGGCGGGACATTGAAAATCCGTGCTTCATTCCCGGCGCGCCGGGATTTAATCCCCGGCTGAATTTTGGTTCCGGCCGTTGACTGGACCGGGTCGATGTTGTTTTTATCGACGAATTCAGATTTTCGTTGCGGCATACATTATGACTGACCCGCTGATCCTGTGCGCCAAAACCGATGGCGTCGTGCAATTGACGCTCAATCGACCGCAGAAGCGCAATGCGCTCACGCGCGAGATGCTGGCCGAATTGCTCGCGCGGCTGAACGAGATCGCCGGGCTGGCGGACGTGCGCTGTGTCGTGCTGGCGGCCAATGGACCGGTGTTTTGCGCAGGGATGGATCTTGCGCAAATGCAGGAAACGAGCGCACTGCCCGACGCGGCAAAAGTCTGGCGCGGCGACACGCAACTGTATCACGACGTCGTCCTGGCCCTGTTCCAGCTCTCGATGCCGACGCTGGCGGTCGTGCAAGGCGGGGCCGTCGCGGGAGGCCTGGGCCTGGTGCTGGCCTGCGACCTCGTTCTGGCGGCCGATTCGGCCATTTTTTCATTGCCGGAACCAAAACGCGGGATTACGGCGGCGATTGTGACTCCGCTTTTGGTCCATCGCACTGGTCCGGCTGGCGCGGCGCTGCTGCTGCTTTCCGGAGCGGCAATCGATGCCCGGCGGGCGCAGCAGATCGGGATCTGCCAGACGGTGGTCGAACCGGCACAGCTCGATGCCTCGGCCGATGAGCTGGTGCAGTCGGTGCTCGCCGGAGCACCTGGAGCATTGGCCATCACCAAGCGGCAACTTCGCGCGACGACGGCGGGCAACCTCGCAGCGCAGCTCGCACAGTCAGCCGACGTCTCTGCCCAGGCTCGGGAAACGCCGGAGGCCCGCGAGGGGCTGGCCGCGTTTCTCGAGAAGCGCCCGCCCGCCTGGTCCGTTCGCCAATCGTAGGACAGGTTTCCAACCTGTCCGTGTCAATCGAGACCGGCCAAAGGCGCGCGGTGATGTTGAACAATCGAAAGTCGGGCAGGTTAAAAACCTACCCCACGTCACGCCACGCCCAACGCAAACTCGGCAAACTCTTCGACCTCTTCTTCGACTTTAGCGGCCGCAGGCGCCGGGGCCGGAGCCGGGGCGGCGAATGCCGGCTTCGCCGGTTGCCGCGAGCTCTCGAAGCCCATGATCTCGTACTGCGGCAACATCTTGTTGATCCGCATCTCGATGTTCGTCAGTTGTTCTCCCTGGTCGCGGCAGACGAACGTGAAGGCATAGCCTTTTTCACCCGACAATCGGCCCGTGCGCCCGATGCGGTGCACGTAGTCGTCGCAATACTCGGGGATGTCATAGTTGATGATGTGCGAAATGCTGCTGACATCGATGCCGCGCCCCACCACGTCGGTGGCGATCAGCAAACGCGTTGTGCCTTCGCGGAACTGCCGCATCGCCTTGTCGCGCATTGTCTGCTGCAAGTCGCCGTGAATCACCGACACTCCCGGAAGTTTGAGCGACAGCTTGCGGTGCAGGTTGTCGGCCCCCCGTTTGGTGCGGCAGAAGACGATCGCCTGGTTGGGACGCTCTTGCATGAGCAGCCGCGCCAGCGTCCGCAGCTTGCGGTCGTGGTCGACGGTCACATAAAACTGTTCGATGGCGTCGACCGCGATCTGGTCCGTCGAGAGGTCGACACGCACGGGCGAGCGCATGAATTTTTGCGCCAGTCGTTCGACCGGGGCGGGCAGCGTCGCCGAGAGCAACAGCGTCTGCCGTTCGGTCGGGCAGCGGCGGAGGATTTTTTCGATATCGGGCCGGAAGCCGATGTCGAGCATGCGGTCGGCCTCGTCGAGGACGGCGATGCGGATGGTCTCGAGCATGAGCAGCTTGCGGCTGATCAGGTCGAGCACGCGGCCCGGTGTGCCAATCACGATCTGGGCCCCCTGTTTGAGGGCGTCGATCTGTTTGCGAATCTGTTTGCCGCCGACACAGCAGACGGTCTGCACGGGGCGGGTGTACGAGAGCCGCCGGCATTCGACGGCGACCTGTTCGCTCAGCTCGCGGGTCGGAGTCAGGACGATCGCCTGCACCAGCGGGCTGTCGGGGTCGATGCGTTCGAGAATGGGCAGCACGAAGGCGGCAGTTTTGCCAGTGCCTGTTCGTGCCTGGCCGATGCAGTCCGTCCCGGAAACGGCTTTCGGGATAAAGGCGGCCTGAATGGGACTGGGGGTTTGGTAATTAACGTGAGCGACGGCTGCCAATGATGCGGGACTCAGTCCCAGGTTCTGGAACCCGGCAGCGGGTTCAACGGACACATTTTCCAAGCAACTTTCTCCTGTCAAGAATGTGCCGGCCATAAACTTCCGGCTTCGCGCCATCAAAACCTGAACAATCAGATTTCTATTCGTTGATGCTGCAACAAGTGTAGGTCATATCCCCGGTTGAGTCAATTGGAACGGAAAATGGGTGGTGTCAGCATTTGACCGAAACTGCCCCTCGGCAAAGAACGGCGCATGTAATTTAACCTTGAGGCGAGCGGGCGTTTTGGATAAGAAGCCCTCCCTTTGTTTGGCCAGGGAGGGCCAAGAATGCCGCCGAGCGATCTGTTCACGACTGAATTCCTGATAACGCTGCGATCGTTAGTCGGCGTGCATCATTCGCTGTACCCGGAAATCCCACCGCAGGGAATGTACTTCGAGGGCCTGGTCGAAAGATCGTTTCGAACGATCCGCGTGCCATTCACGGAGATAGAAGGGGGTGGCACAACCGCGCCACAGCACGACCTTCTGGTCGGCTCCGACAAGATGTCTCTGAAGACAGAGACCGGCAAGGGAACGGACCTCGATTTCATCAACATCACTAAGCTATGCACCACAGAGCGCGATCCGTGGGAAGGTCCGGCCCTGGTGGCACATGCAATGGCCCATCTGGCCCGATAAAACCATATGCTGATGCTGCGGTCGATTTGGGGAGACCGCGTTCTGCATTATCAGCTCGTTGACATTCCAATGACGATTTTGAGGCTGTTGGATCAAGGGATCTATGGGGTCGTCGGCAGGCGGTCCGGCCGGCGCAGCATTGGGGCCGACATTCTGATTGACGGCAACACCGCATTCCATGTTCACTTTGATGGATCGGACGGAAAATGCCAAATCCGCAACCTTGACCGCTCGCTCTGCAATACACTGCTCGAGTGGGATTTGCAGATCAGCCGCTGATGGTTATTCGCAGCGTTTCGACTTGCGGAAGATCAGCCAGTAACAATGCTGGCGCCGGGCGTGGTGAGCGGTCTTCCATCGAGGATCAACTATCGGCCCCTTCCGAACTTTCACGATGCAATCGCATGGACAGAACCCGACCTTTGTGGCTGCTGCGATCAATTCGAGATGCGCCCACTGATACCGGTGCCCGTGAATGTAATCGGCGATTTTGCAGAGCAGTATTCCCTCCGGCCGAAGCACGCGGTAAGCCTCGGCGACAAACGGCGGATACATGAATGAGAAGCTGTAACCTTCCTCCTTCGGGGACTTCAGCGTCAGGCCGAATCGGGTGTTGAAGTCCTTCGATCTGTCCTTTCCCTGATTCGGGATGTGCGGCGGATCGTAGACGACCACGTCGAAGCTGGCGTCGTCAAACGGCATGTCCGTATTGTCGCCAACAACAGTCGGGTTGTGCCCCGGGTTGATGTCGAGCCCCGTCACATCCCACGAGAGGCCGCGCCAGAATCGGCCCGTATTCACGGTCGCGTCCAGAATCTTTTTTGGCTTTTTGCGCGGGTAGAAGTGCAGCATTTTGTCCAGCAATTCGGAGTCATCTCCGAACCAGACCGACGGCAAAGGATCATAGCCGTTCGCCTTCGCGGCTCCTTCCGCTTCGGCCGCGGCGATGGCCAGCGTTCGTTGCTTGAGTGGCGGCGTCTTGGATGGCATCGGCAAAAATTCCTTTCGGTCGACGCGGACAGTCGAACAACGTTGGCTGACCGCAGGCAGTGAACAAAAATACCGTATATCGATGAAGGCTGTCAACCATAATTCCTTCGTTGCGTCAGCGGCGCGAGCCACTATCATAGACTATTCGAATTTCAACTTGACGAGGAGCTGCGGAAATGCGTCGTTTCGGTCGTGGTGCGTGTCTGTCGATCGTCTGTCTGGCCGCCTGGGCCCAGTCGGCCAGCGCGCAGCAAACAGTTGACGCCAAATGGGTCTGGTTCGACGAAGGGAACCCGGCCGAAAACGCCCCGGCGGGCAAGGTCTGGTTTCGCCAGGAATACAAGGCCGAAGAGCCTTCGACCGGCTCGGCGATCGTCGCCTGCGACGACGAATTCGTGCTGTGGGTGAACGGCCGGAAGGTCGGACAGGGGGCCGGCCAGAAGAGCTACCTTTTCAACCTGAACGGCATCGTCGGCCGGGGGACCAACGTCTTCGCCGTCGAAGCCACGAACAAATCGGGCAAGGCGGGCTTGTTCGTCGATGCCGAAATCCGCAGCCAGGGGGGGCACCGCATTCCCTGCGACACGGGGGCCGATTGGAAAGCCACCCGCGAAGCGCCGCAGGGAGACACGTGGCTCAAGCCCCGCTTTGAAGATTCCAAATGGAAGAAGGTCAAAGTGATCGCCGCGCACGCCGATTCCCCCTGGAAGGATATTGCCTTTGCATTCGGCGATCTCGACCGCTTTCAGCTCCCTCCCGGCTTTGAAATCAAGCGCATCGCCGAGAAAGGGCTGGTGGGCTCGCTCGTCGCCATGACCTGGGGAAACCGCGGCAGGCTGTTTGTCTGCGCCGAACGCAAGCCGATTGTCAGCGTGTTCGACAGCGACGGCGACGGCACATACGACCAGGCGATTGAATTCACCGACAAGGTCAAGAACTGCCAGGGATTGTGCATGGTTGCCGACGACTTGTACGCCGTCGGTGACGGCCCCGAAGGCGCAGGTCTCTATCGACTTCCCGATCGCGACCACGACGACCAGGCCGACGAAATCGTGCTGCTCAATAAGCCCAGGGGGGGAATGGGTGAACACGGCCCGCACGACGTGGTCTTCGGGCCCGACGGCTGGCTCTACCATAACCTGGGCAACCACGCCTGGATCCAGAATACCCCCGAGCCGACCACTCCCTGTCGCAACTGGGAGGAAGGCAACCTGCTGGAACCCGCATTCGAAGATGCAGGCGGGCACGCTGTGGGCATCAAAGCCCCCGGCGGCACGATCTGGCGATTCACTCCGGACGGAAAGAAATGGTGGGCCGAAACCAACGGATTCCGTAATCATTACGATATCTGCTTCAACCAGCAGGGAGACCTGTTCACGTTCGACAGCGACATGGAATGGGACGTGAACCTGCCCTGGTACCGCGCCGTGCGGATCAATCATTGCATTCCGGGCGCCGAGTTCGGCTGGCGCAGCGGCGCCAAAATCTGGCCCGACAACTATTTCGACTCGCTGCCGACGACGGTCGACATCGGTCGCGGCTCTCCCACAGGCGTTGTCTTTTACGAGCACACGCAGTTTCCCGAAAAGTACCGGGGGGCTATGCTCAACTGCGACTGGTCGATGGGGCGGATCATCGTCGCCTATCTCGAACGCGACGGTGCAACCTACAAAGGCAAGTGGGACAACCTTGTCACCGGCAACCCGCTCAACGTGTCGGACATCGAAGTCGACCGCGACGGTTCGGTCGTGTTCTGCACAGGCGGCCGCAATACCGAAGGCGGAATTTACCGAGTGAGCTATACGGGCGGCGCGGCCCAAACGTCCAAAGACCGGTCGCCGAAAGCCCCCGCCGCGGAAACGCTCGACGACGCGCTCGCCCTGCCGCAGCCGCAAGCGACCTGGTCGCGCGAGCTGGCCGCCGCCGTCAAAACTAAACTGGGGGATGCCTGGGCGACGGGACTTACGAAAGCGGTCAAGACGGGGACGCCTGCTCAAAAGGTCCGGGCACTGACGCTGCTGACCCAGCAGGGCCCGAAACCCGACGGGAGACTGGTGATCGAAGCTGCCGGTGATGCCGACGCTTCGGTACGCCAGTTCGCCGTGCTGCTGCTGGGAGACCATCCAACGCCCGAAGCGTCTGCAGCGCTCACAAAACTTCTAGGGGACAAGAATCCCGTTGTCGCGCGTCGGGCCTGTGAAGCGTTCGTTCGCACTGGACTCGAAGCACCGGTCGAACCGATCCTGAAATTGTTGGCCAGCGACGATCGCTGGCTGCGGTTTGCGGCGCGGGTCATTCTGGAACGGATCCCCGCACAAAATTGGAAGGCGACTGTTCTGGCCCAAAAGAATCCGCAAGTCGCGCTGTTGGGGCTGCTGGCCCTGCACCGCACGGCCAGCAGCGGGTTGTCCGACGAGGACGCCGTCAGGGTGCTGGAGTCGATCAATCCCCAAGACCCCCGAGTGCTGATGGACTGGACGCGCATGTTGCAATTGACGCTTTTGCGCGGCGGGCCGTCGATCGTGACCGCCAAGCTGCGAAGCCGGATTTCAACCGCGTATGTGCAATCGGCGAACTCTTCCGAGCGAAAGGTTGCCATGATGAATAGCGCGGGAGCAACGCCGCTGGACGTGACGGCCGAGCTGGCCCGAATTGTCGCCGTGGCGCAAGTCCCGCAAACGGCGGCACTTATCAGTGAGCTCGACCGCAAATCCGGCAGCCCCCAGGAACAAATTCACTACGCGCTGTGTTTGCGCTATCTCAAGGCAGGCTGGACGTTCGATCTGAAGAAGCGGTATCTCGACTGGTACGAGACGACCCGCGACCTCGAAGGCGGCAACAGCCTGCAAGGCTATCTGCGGAATATCGTCACGGGGACGCTGGAAATCTACACCCCCGAAGAACGCAAAGAGTTGATCCTAGCGTGGAAACAGCGCCCCCACGCGACGCGCGTCGTGCTCTCGGCCAGCCAGCCCGATCAGGTGCGCGACTTCGAACAAGTGGTCGCCCGGCTGCTGGCCGACGTCGAACAAGACCCTGGCGCTGGCGGACAGGAAATGCTCTCGCTGACAATCGACGCCCTCAGCAAAAGCGCGGCACTCGAGTCGCAGGCGCTCTTGCGAAAACTGTTCGACGAAAACGCCGACCGCCGCGACCTGCTCGCGCGGGCCATTGCCAAACATCCGACGGCCGAGAACGTCCCCTATCTTGAGCGCGCCATCGCTTCAACCGACAAGACGACAATGCAGGTATGCGTCGCGGCGCTGGGCACGGCCGATTACAAACCCGCCAAACCCGAAGAGGTCCGCGGCATCATCGTGGCGGGGCTGAAGCTGGGGAGCGAAGGGGGTAAGGCGGTCGTGGGGCTGCTCGCCAAGTGGACCGGCAGCGACTCCCAGACAGGAGACGACATCGCCGCCGCGATCGGCCATTATCAGCAATGGTTCCGCGAGAAATATCCCGACGAGCCGCCTCCCGAGTTGGCCCAGGCCGACACCGAGAAGACGAAATACACCGTCGACCAGCTTGTCGAGTTTCTCGACAAGAACCCGGCCGCGGCGAAGGGAGACACCGGCCGCGGCCGCGAGGTGTTCGCCAAGGCCAATTGCCTGAAATGCCATCGCTTCCTGAAGGAAGGCGAAGGGGTCGGCCCCGACCTCACCTCGGTCCGCCGGCGGTTTCAGAAGAAAGAAATCATCGAGTCGGTCCTGCTGCCGTCGCAGGTGATCTCCGATCAATACACTGCAGTCACAGTCGTGACGACCGACGGCCTGGTGCACACCGGCATGCCGCTGCCCAACCCGGGTTCCAAGAACCTGTTGTTGTTGCTTTCGGATGCGACGAAACTGGAAATCGCCCCGGACAAGGTCGAAGAGAAGGTCAAAGCCAAGATATCGGTCATGCCCGAAGGGCTCTTCAAAGACCTGACGCTCGACCAGATCGCCGATTTGTTCGCATTTCTGGAAACCAGCAAGAACAACCCGGAACCGGCAGCGGCGGCCGCCGCCGGCAAGTAATCCGTAGTGTAGTCGGGTTTCTCCGAAACCCGCGCGTCGTTCTTCTGGGTGGCCCAATTCAACGGCGACGGGACATGTCGCAGCCGGCCCTGGTGACATGTGCGCGTCTGCGTGGGACTGGAGCGTGACGGGTTGCGGGTGGCAGGGTCAAAGCGGCACAAGCGAAGGTCGGCATCGCTTTCCAATGAACGCAGCGTATTGACCTGCCTGGTGAAGCGCGGGTTGACCAGCGATGGCCCTGTGGATGAGCTTTTCTGCGGAATGTTTTCGTGTCTTTCGGACTACTAACAGTTTTTTCTTTGCGTCCCGCGAAGATGTTTTCGGCGCCGAAGCGCAACAAGCCTACCAGCAACGCATTGTGTCACGTACTGACCGACAACAAACGACGGCCGGGCTGGATCTTTCGCTTCTTTCATGGTTTCTCCCTCACAATTGGAAAAGGACCCACTCTTGAAACGACTTGCCCGTGCCGTAGAACTGGCGGGAGTCTTCGGCGGGATTGCCATGGGAACGATCTCCATTTGCGGCATGGTTCCGAATGACTGGGGGCTGATTAGCTGGACGATTTCGATCATCTCCGCTGTTCGCGTCTTCTCCACGCGTCGCCGGCCTGCGGAAGTCAACCCGCGATCGATCATTCTGCGGGTCATACTGGGGTGCATCGTCATTTTTTGTTTCGTCTTCCTGACGACGATGTCGGTTGCGGTCGCAGCCAATCCTGGGCCGGTAAGACAAGACGACAAAATTACGGCCGCGATAATTGCAGTCGTCGGAACCGCTGCTGCGGCGATCGCGATCAGGTTCACATGAGCACCTGACCGGGGCCGCAACATTGGCTGAAACTGCAATCCATCTCATCGTGCGGCAAAGACTTGGTGCCACCCAATATGCCGGCTAACGCAAACCGGCGGAAACACCGGAAGGGATTGATGCCATGCCTGTAACGCTGATTCCTGTCGATTCCCTTCCCAGTGATGTTGGGTGGCACCAGTCGCGCTGCCGGCGGAGTACGAGCTTCGCGACGGCAACGCCGCCACCATTCTGCTGCGTCTGCCCTGGGAGCAAACTGCTTTCATGGCCAACGCGCGGCGTTCCGCAAGACCGCGGCCTGGGAATATCCGATCGACGAAAGTCCGGCCGACGAGGTGCTGCTGCCCGACGTTCAGGGGAGCCGGCAACTTGTGTTCGGCGGTCAACCAGGATTTTGCCGACAATCTCTGCGGATTTTGCCGACTCTTATTGACGATTTGCGATTTGGGATGGCAAAATCATAGATAGGGATGTGCATTCCTGCACCGACCCTCATCTCCGAAAAGTCACGCCAATCACTCCGGGATCCGTTCGCTGGTTCCCACTCCTCCTTCCTCATTTCTTCCTGCCGTTGCGCGTCGATCGACTCATTGATCCACGAAACAAACAATTCTCGGCGACGGAGTCGCCGTACGTAATGTAGTCATCTTCGCTCCGCGAGATGAGTGATCGACCTTTCCCACAACTATTTTTCTCACAAGCCAAAGTCGACCCGAACGCGCCCGCGTTCAAGATTGCGCCGTCCCTCGCGATCAATCGACCGATTTCCGTTGTTCGAGGGACTCTCCGGGGCGCCATCCCGTGTCCCGCATCTCGCGGAGCGAGAATGCCTACATTGACGCAGCCTGACCTACACGTATTAACGGAAACAAAACTATGACCAGCCATCCCCCCTTTCCTTACCAGAGAACTTCGAGCGACTTCCAAAGAGAAAGCCGCGGGGTGTTTCGCGTCCTGCATGACAAGGGCCTGGCACTCGATTGCACTTACGACAGGCCCGAGCTGCGGGCGCTCGACACGTGCAGCGAACGGCCGCTCCGCTGGCTCTGGCAAGACAAGATTCCCCTCGGCAAACTGACGCTGATCGAGGGGCCGCCGGCCGTCGGCAAGCTGTTCGTGGCGCTCGACATCGCGGCCCGCGTCAGCACCGGGGCGCTGTGCGCCGACATTGATTACTCGCCGCGGGAAGTGCCGGCCCGCGCGGAAGACGAGCCGCCAATTCAGCCGCCCCCTGACGCTCCTTTGGCAGCAGGGGAAGATGGGGAAGGAACGGCTTGGGCGAAAGTCGATTCGGCGGTTGAGATGCCCGCCCCACAAGTTCGGGGGAGACAAGGAGAGGGGGAGACAAGGACAAAGGCCAGCGGCTCCGAGGCCGTATGTTCTCCGTGTCTCCCTGTCTCCCCCTCTCCTTTTCTACGTCCAGGGTCAACTCCTAACCCCGGAGTTATTTCGGGAATGGACCACTTAGGTGCAGCCGCGGCCACCCCAGTTGCGTCCGCGCAAAGTGAATCGTGCGCACCGCCGCCTGAACCCTCACCCGAGCCACCGGCCGATAGTGGACACTCGGTCGTCCTCATTTGTGATTCGTGGCAGGCCGAGGACATGATCGCTCCCCGCCTGAGAATGCTGGGGGCCAATCAGGAACGCATCGTCACGTTCACCGAAGTCGACTGCACTGACCAGTGCGGTGGTCATCGGCACAGCCGGCCGATCCGCTTTCCGCTCGACCGGCCGATGTTCGAATACATCCTGCGTCAGCACCGCGGCTGCCGCCTGATCGTCATCGACAACCTCGAGAATTACTGTGAATCTCCCCGGCAGCTTCGCCAGGCGATCCGGGAGCTCGACGAAACGGCGATTTATTTCGGCGTCGCGATCGTGGCCACGTTGCAGGGGAACGTGCGGTTCGCCCCCGACGGCACGATTCGCGATACGGCCCGCACCATCGACGGGCCGGCCCGCTGCATCTGGTGCCTCACCCCCGATGCAGCGCATCCGGGACTGCTGCGGCTGGAACCGAAACGGATGGCGTTCTGCAAGAAGCCCGAGGGCATCGCCTGCCGCATCGGCGATGCCGGGCAGGTCCTCTGGGAGCCGCTCCCGCCGTACGAGAAACCGCCGACCGAAGCCGCGCGGCGGAAAAAACTGGAACATATCCGGATGCTGACGTGGCTGGGGGCCACGCTCGGGACGGGGGTCGTCCTCGCCGAGACGATCTATGACGCCGGAAAGGAACGGGGGTTCTCGAAGAACAGGCTGATCGCCGCGCGAGAAGAGCTGGCGGCACGCACGTTCAAGTACGGCTTCGGCCGCGCGGGGGCCTGGATGTGGACCCTCAAACCGCAGTCGGAAGTCACCGATGCCGAGATCCAGGCGGCGTATCTGGACCTGCCGAAGGACTTCCCCCTGGACTTAAAAGAGGTGCTGGAAAAGTCGGTTCCCGGACGGGACGGGGTTGTCGACGAGGCTGCCGTAGGCAGCGCGACGAGCGCGGCGCAAGAATCGGAAAATTTTGGAGTTCTTAACAAAAACGGCCGGAAAATGGCCGGTTCCCGGACCTTGCGCCCGGGCCGGAAACGGTCGGACTCTTATGCCGGACTGAGTCTCGCGCAACTGCGGGAGCTGGGCCTGCAGATGCTCGGCCTGTCGGCTCGACCGCGACAAGAATCGTGTGAAGAGGTGGGGCACCATGTCGGGAATGGACGTTCCGGAAACTCCGGTCGCGAACGATAGAAAGACAGTTGCTCAGATAACAGCCCCGCAGGTTTTTGAGCCAGTTGAACTCGAACAGTGTGGCTTCTTGTCGCTTCGCGACCCGACCGGTGCTACGCACACGGTCGGGCCACGCGAGGTTTTCTGTGCCCTGCCCCAGTTTTGCCGATCCGCCCCACATTGATTCCCTGGCATTCGACCACTTGCATTCGACAGAGTACGGTGGTTAACTGATGAATTGTCGGAATCGTTGACGAAGCATTCTGCCTGTCCCCATTTTTCACAGTCCCCATTTTTCAATGGACTGCTGGCGCACCGACATCGGGCCCCGGCCCGGTTCGTGCGTTTTTCGAGAGGTTGCGGCCATGCCCGGTTGGCGCAAGAGTGGGGGAAGCGGCGGAAAGCGGTCGGACGACTCCGGCCGCGGAGATTCTGCCCGTGGAGGTTCGGACGCGGGCGATCACTCGCGACGGCCGGGGCGACTTCCCTCCGGCACGCCGGAACCGCAGAAGCCTGCCGGAAGCAAGTCGAGCTGGCGGAAGAGATCGAGCGCCGCGGCGGGAGTTCCCTCGGCCGGCGGCGAGCGATATTACCGCCGCACCGGCGGGTTCTTCGGTTTCCTGTTCGGCCGACGGCAAAAACTATGGGTTCTGGGCTGCATGTTCAGCCTGCTGTTGGCCGGCATCGTCTGGACCCTGTTGCGCACCCCGACTCGAGTGCCGATCGTTGCCGTCGCAATCACCCGCTATGACGATCCGCTGATTCCGCAAAACTTCACGGCGTCGCGCAACCTCGAACGTTTCGAACATCTCGCCTCGCAAACCAGAGATTTCGTTTCGAGCGTCAAAACCATTCAGGGCCAATTCACGCCGGAGCTCAGAAAAATCCTGAAAAACGTCGCCCCCGGCGGCAAGGCGTTTTCCCGGAAGTCGGTCATCCTTTACATCAGCGCTCATGGGGTCGTCAACCAGCATGACAAGCCATGCCTGTTGATGTCCGATTCCAGTCCGGTCGACGACACGACCTGGTACCCGCTGTCGGAGCTGTTGGATACGATCAAACAGGAACCCGGGATCCGCGACGCCACGAAACTTCTCGTGCTCGATTGTTGCCGGATTCGATCGGACTGGCATTTGGGGATTCTCGACAATCGCTTCGTCGACGTTTTGCAAAGAGCGCTGGACGATGCCGACGATCCCAACCTGTGCCTTTTGACGTCGGCCGATTCCGGCCAGCGCGCCTGGTCTGCGCCCGAATTCGGCGGAGGGACGGTTTTTGGCCATTTCCTGGTTCGCGGCTTGCGGGGCGCCGTCGCCGAAAATCGGCAGACGAAAACCGCTGGCGTTGCCGATTTTCTCGGCAAAGACACATTCCAGATCGCCGCGCTCGAAAAGTATATTGCCGACCAAGTGAGCCATTGGGTCGCAGCGACGCGGTCGTGCCAGCAGGTTCCGCGTTTGATCACTCCCAAGAACAAACCGTCCAATTTGTCACAGGCGGTGTTGGCCTGGATCAGCCGGGGCGCCTCGGCCGAGCAGGGGCAAGTGGACGAGCCGCGCGATCGAAGCGGCGCCAAAAAGACCCGCGAGACGCTCGAGCGGTTCTGGGCCGAGCACGAACGATTGCAGGGCGATCGAGTTTGGACTGGCCATCCGGTCGGCTGGGCCGAATTCGAGCTGCACTTGTTGCGTCTGGAAGAGCTGTACCTGGATGGGGTCGATGAACCCGAAGCGGTCGACACAGCATCGAAAGCGGTCGAAACGGCCTTGGGTGCGCTCCAGGACCGGCCTGTGCGAGTCGTCTTCCCAGGCAGCATTCCGCTGTCGCGCCATTTTTCTGGCCGCGCGAACGAGGCATCTGAGACGGGGGCCCGAAGCGATCTCGAGAAACGCAAGGGCGTCATCAAGCAGTGGGATGCGGCCGGCAAGCCCGATCCCGCCACCCTTGCGGCAGGGCCCGCGCCCGATCTCGATTCGGACGTCTGGCAATGGCTTGCGAAACAACCGGGTGTCACGCGGGCCCAATTGGCCGAAGGCCGCAAATGCCTCGACAAGGCCCGCGGAATCGCCGAGGGGCCGGAACGAATTGAGAGTTGTTTTCTCAGAATGCTCGATCGACACCTCGACGCCGAAAACCCGCAACTCGCGCAGGCGATCGGCAAGGTCATCCGAGCACGCCGGCAGGTTGAAGAGCTTGCCGCAACCGCCGATCCGCGTGTCTTGAATTGGATCAGGTCGTTGCTTGATCAGGCCGACCGCGAACGGCGCCGGGCCGAAGACTTGCTCTTCGTCGGAAATCAGTCAACCCTCGACCAGGCCGATGAGCTCTGGAACAAACTGCTGGGTGCGCAAGAAATCGGAGGCGACCTCAAAAACGTTCAAGACAGGAAGGCGGCGATCGAGGCCGCGTTCCGCGAACGAGACGCGATCTGGACCAGAGTCGCCGCCATCGTCCGCTGGCTCGATGCCGAAGGCGCCACGCTCGGCAAGAGCCTGGACGCGACGATCGCTCAATCGGACGAGCTGATCGGCGCGGCGGTCAAATTGAGCGAGGAGCTCGAGACCATCCATGACAAAGAGAGCCCCTTGCCGCCCGATACCAGCATCAAGGCGGGCCGCGCATTGGAAGAGCTATTGGCGTATGTCAAGAACTTCGCGGAGAACGTACAGGATGGCCCGGAAGATGCCCGCGGACTGGGCAAGACCGGTGCGTTGCGAAAGGTTGGGGGCCTGTTGGCCAGTCCCCTGGTGAGCGGCGGCAAGCGCACGAAGTTACGGAACAAATTTGACAGCATCATCAAAAACCTGGTCGACGCACAAGACGCTCTGCTCTCGAATCGAGGCGAGACGGCCGCGTCCGTCGAGCAATCTTCCCTGACGCGCGAACAGTGGAATCTGCGATTGCGGGAGATCGTCGAGAAGCTGCTGTCGATCGCGCCCGACGCAGGCGATGCCGGGCCAAACCGCGAGAACAGCTTGACGCAGGCAGAAAACGGCATCCGCCGGGTGCTGGGCGAGACCCCTGCCCAGATCAGGCAGGCCGCGACGCCCGGCGACAATGCGGGAGATGAGAATCGTGCGACCGAGGGGGACCAGTCTGCCTTGGCAATCGCGTCGGTCAAGGACGACCTGCGGCGCCGCAAGGGGCCCAGCGCGGCGGATCTCGTCACGCGGCGCCGCGCCTGGTTTGTCCCCCGCCTGGAATCGATTGCCAAAAGACAGGACAAATCGTGGCTGCCGCCGGCCAGCAGGCTGATGCAGCTCGACCTGGCCGTGCTGGCCCTCTGGCACTGTGACCGAGCCCTCGATGATTTCTGGGGACCTGTTCCCGACAGTTCCGATCATCATTTTTATTTCGCCCGCGCGGCCCGGGAGTATCTCTCTCTTGTCGCAACGGGTGATCTGGTCGGCAGCGATCGATTTCTCGAAGACCGTAAGACGCGGCTCCAGACGAAACTCGACTCGCGAGAGAAATCGGCCCGGTTGATTGTCAGGCCGGGCGAAAAGAATCTCGTGTTCGAAGCCGACGTTGCCGAGCTCAAGCAGAGCGTCACCCTCGAGCAACACGGGCTGCCGGGCGGTTATGCGGCAGTCTATCTGGCCCAACCGGACGGCGGCGAATTGGATCGCACGTCGTGGCACAGGGCCGGCGATCATCCGCAGGTCTGGCGGCAAGCGGTCGAGGTCGCCGCAGGGCCGTCCCGTAAGGTCGCCGAGTTCACCGTCGGCCGCAACGTCGTTGCCGATCTGAAACGGCCGCGCAAGCTGGCGGCGGCGGCGTTGTACCGGGGCCATGTCTCGGCGAGCGCGGAATCCGAGTCCTTTCTGGCCCAGTTGCGGGTAGAGCGAGACATCACGCCGCTGGCGGCGGAACGAATCGCTCCACTTGTCGAAGTCAAAGGCACACGGCATACCGTCACCGAGCTGCTGTTCATCATGGATGCCTCCGGATCGATGGATCGGGCTGTCGGCGGAGGCAAAGCCGAAATATCCAGAGCTAAGAAATGGTATTTCGCCACCGAGGCGTTGAGAAGAATCGTCGACGAATTACTCGCGCGTGAAGACAAATGGAAGGAGAATAACGAAGAGTGGCGCGTCGGGCTGATGGTCTACGGGCACCGGGCCAATTGGCCCGATCCGCTGCCTGCGAAGTTTTCAATTTCCGAGGTGCGCTACAACCAGAATGATCCACGGTTGCCACAGATCGAACCTGACTGGCGCGACTATGACAAAAAGCGGCCCGAAGAGCGACCGCTGTTTCCCTATAATGACGTGGAAACCTTCGTGGAGATGGTCCGCTTCAAGGCCGACGTCAAAAAAGCCATCGACGACGCACTCGACAATGCGAGGCCATTCGGTGTGACGCCCCTCTATTATTCCCTGAACAGGGCGATCAGCGACTTTACAACCCGTGAAGGGAACGTTCGCCCGGAAAAGAACTCGGACAAGAAGCGGCAAATTATCCTTATCACCGACGGCGCAGACTACCAGTCTGTGTATTTTGACCCGACGCACAGAAACGTCAGAACTGAAGATCAACAGGTGATGCGACGGCTGCGCGAAGCCGCGCGGCCCATCCAGATTGATGTTGTCGGTTTTGATCTCGATTCGGAAGACAAGAATAAAATCAAGATCTTGAAGGCCTTTCTGGTCGAGGCCAACAGGCTGGCCGACCCGCAGGATCCCGACCTGGCGAATCATTTTCACGATGCACACAATTCCGGAGATTTGGTACGCAGCATCTTGAAGGCTCTGGACCGCGATCGTCTGCAATATCGGGTCGTTCGCCAGGAATCATCGGCAACGGCGCCAGAGACTTGGCAACCGACGAATTCGGTCCGGAACGTAATCGACCCCGAAAGTCTGCCGGCGCCGTTTCGCGTCGACGTCAAGGATCGCAGGGGTTTCGTGGGCTCGCGCGACGTCCGGCTCGAAGGGGGTGAATTCCTGGGATTGATCATCAAGGACGGCAAGCTCGAATTCGAACCGTTCATTCCCGAAAAAGGCCTCGTCAAACAGAAAATCACGGTCGGGCCGATCAAAAATCGGTTGGCGTTTCATTTGTTTTCCCCGGTTGCGCTCGCCGATGACGACGTCATGTTCGAATTCGGCGTGCAGTACGAGGATGCGACGAAATTCACTCCGCGGCCCAGTGATGTCTGGGCCGAGATCACGCCACTTCGCAGCGACGACGACGGCGGGATCAATGACCCCGGTCGCAATGATGCAGGCCGCGATGACGCAGGGCCAAATGCAGAACAGGAAGAACCAGCCGTGTTCTTCGACCGGTCGTTCGCCGTAGGACAACGCGTGCCCGTCGTGCAGTTCAAGTTTCCCAATTGGCCGCGGCAGGCGAAATCGGCCCGCGTGCAGTTCTGGCTCTGCTTCCCGAACGAGCGCGGCCGCTCGCCGATCGAGCGGGTGAAAATCAGCTTCGCCCAGGCATTAAAAGATTCGCAAACGGCGGAAAGCTGGACGGCGATCGCGAATTCTCCGGCGTCGATTCACGTCGCCGAAGCGGTGGTCGCGGGCGGCGTCACACAAATCGTCGTCAGCGAGAAGCAACCCGACGACGGACAGGCCGCCGACTGGTGTCGAATCGAGCTTTCAAGCCCGCAGTCTTCGGTCGTCCGCAGGTATTTCCTGGGGGAACACAGGGCCAAACACGTATTCGAGTTCAACGACGGCCTGAAACCAGATTCAGACGACCTCGAAATCTTCGTCACGCCGGGCAGCCTGATCAAGGGGGACAAAGCCTGCGTTCAGATTCCCGGCGACGGCGCGATTGTTCCCGTACGGTTGCCCGGCAACGCGCCGGCGGTTAAGTAAATGTCTCGTAAAAGGAGCAAACCACGAATGGCCCAGCGCGGACTGCGGCCGCAACCAATGAAACTAAAAACCACGGATAACACCGATGGCACGGATATATACCGGCGGACCAAGAAATTGAACAAGAGCCAGCAGACGAAACGGAGACTTCCGCCTGGGCCGCGACTTTTTCTGCTTGCTTTTGTGTTCAGTCATTCGGAACGTTCTGCAGGTCGGTTCGTGAATCAACGCGTTTTCGTACGTATCCGTGTTATCAGTGCTATCCGTGGTCCTATCGTTCGTCATCCGTGGCTGAAGCTTGTTTCCCATCGCCACCCTGCGCCAGTCGCTCGAAATCTTTCGAAAAAAGATTCGGATTTTACGCAACAATTTTCCTTCATTCAGGAGAACTGTATTGTCCGCGGCACAAAACCAAAGACGATTCGGCCGCCGGACAGGATGAGACCAGACAGGATGAGAGCAGGAAGCGACCCAGGAAACGCATCAGGAAAGCGAGCGTCGGCGGAAGGCGGGCGGGCGTTCGGGGACAGTCTCCCCAGGCCGCAAATCAAGGCACTGGGACCTTTGAGACATATGTCCCACGGTCAACAAACTTTCGGTAATCCTTTTTCCCCAACAGGAGGCACACATGCCCATTTATGGCAAGTTCCCGGGAATCGATGGCGAAGTGACGGTAAAGAACTACGACAAATGTATAGAATTAATATCGTTTTCGGAGGGAGCCTCCAAGGCGACGTCGGGCGGGGCGACCGCTGCGTTGAGTAAGGCTGGGGATACGGAGGTTACCGATTGTCAGATGAGCATGCACGTCGATAAGGCCCTTTCCAACTTTTTCAAGCAGTGCTGCTCTGGTAAGCACTTCGCCTCGCCAGTCGAGATCCATTTCACGCAGACTACCGGCGCGCACGTAGAGACTTATTTGAAATATACATTTGACAATGCGCACATCAGCCACGTTCACTTCAGCGGACACGAGCCGTCCGAACATCGGGGGATCGTGTCGTTGGCTCTGACCTTCCAGCAAATCAAGATCAAGTACACCGAAATCGACCCCAAAACGGGAAAGAATAAGGGAAGTTCCGAATTTGGGTGGGACTTGCATTTGCGCAAAGAGGTCTAGTCGCCGGCTGCCCATCGTCGCAGGACAGGGCTCTTCGCGGGCGAGAGTCGGGGCTCGCGGCGTGATTCCGGCCGGCCCCGATCCGGTCGTTGCACATGTATTCTGCTCGCAGGCAGTAATGGCACATTCCCGACTAACCCGAAGCGCGAGCGAGGGAATGCGTTAACGCCCTCGGTGGCGCTTCGGGTCAGTGTGTTTCCCGGCCGCGGGCAGTATGGTCAATCCACTTCGGGATCGGAGCTCTCGTTGCTCCGGTCCCGATCCTTCATTCGGGCCGCGCCGTGCGGACCGAGGTGCTCGAACATGCCTTTGGACCAGACGAACCGCAGGCTCAATTTTCAGGTCGCCACACTCGACAAAGGCGATCTGGTGCTCACGGCGTTCCACGGCCACGAGGAAGTGTCGCGGCTGTTCTGGTTCGATCTCGACCTGTTATCGGAAAAACTCGACATCGATCCGAAAAAGCTGGTGGGCCAGAAAGTGACGTTCGCCGTCAAGTTCGACGACGGTACTCCCCGCTCCTTCAACGGCTACGTCAGCCAGTTCTCGTCGGGCGCCGTCGAGGACATGCAGGACAGCCCGCAGGACACCCGCACCCGTCGGCATTACCATGCCCGCGTCGTCCCGTGGCTCTGGTTTCTGACGCGGCGCTCGAACTGCCGCATCTTCTTCCAGAAGACTGTGCCCCAGATCATCGAGCAGGTTTTCGACGACGCCGGGTTCTCGGGCCACTGGCAGAGCAAGCTCGAAAACGAAAGCGATTACCCCCAGCGCGAGTACTGCGTGCAATACCGGGAAACCGATTTCAACTTCGTGTCGCGGCTGATGGAGGAAGAGGGCATCTTTTATTCATTTACGCATGACGAGCAAAAACACACGCTCATCCTGGGCAATAGTGCCAAGGCCTGGTCAGATTGCCAGGACAAGCAGGTTCTGAAAAGCGGCCAGATCGAGTCGATCACGCAGTTCGATTTTTTCGGCCATTGGGACCACGCCTACGAGATTCGATCGGGCAAATGGTCGCAGTCCGGCTACAATTTCAAGGAATCCCGCACGTCCCTGGTGAAAGAGGAACCGACCAAGTTCCACGTCCAGGCCGGCGAAGTCGACAATTCGAAATACGAGCTGTTCGACTATCCGGGTTTTCTTGACGTTCACAAAAACGGTAAGGACACGACCGAGGACGGAACGCGACTCACGAAGATCCGCATGGAAGAAGAAGAGACGGGCCGTAATATCGTGCACGGCTCGAGCACCTGGCGTTCGTTCGGGGCCGGCGGCCGGTTCACGATCGGCCCGCAGCGCGCCCCCAACGAAACCAAAGGCACGAAATTCGTCATCACGTCGATTAAACACGTCGCCCATGAAACCGCTCCTTACGGCACCGGGACCGGCGGCGCGGTAGCCTTCGACTATAATAACTCGTTCACCTGCATCCCCGACGATCAGGATTTCCGCCCCGCGCGTCTGACTCCCAAGCCGGTCGTGCATGGGGCGCAGACTGCGCTCGTCGTGGGGCCCAGCGGCGAGGAAATCTATTGCGACGAATTCGGCCGCATCAAAGTCGAGTTTTACTGGGATCGCGCAGGAAAAAAAGACAGCCAGCCCGAAGAGCGTTCGTGCTGGGTCCGCGTGGCCAACAATTACGCCGGCAAGCAATGGGGCTTCGCGGCCATCCCGCGCATCGGACAGGAGGTCGTCGTCGATTTTCTCGAAGGTGATCCCGATCGACCTATCGTTATCGGCAGCGTCTACAACGACTCGCAAAAGCCGCATTACTCCCTCGCGGAAGGAAACGACCGCGACCAGAACAAGGCCAAAACCTACTTCGTCACCAACAGCTCACCGGGGGGCAAAGGCTACAACGAGCTGATGTTCGACGACAAGGCCGACTCGGAGCAGGTCTTCGTGCACGCCCAGAAAAACATGGACGTCCGCGTGAGAAACGACTCGAAGGAGCGGGTGTATGGCAATCGTCACGAGATCATCGGATACGAAAAAGACGGAAACAAGGGGGGCAGCCAGTATCAGCTCATCCACCAGGATAAGCACCTGCACGTCAAGGGGAACCAGGTCGAGCAGGTGGAAGGCAACATGCAGTTCTACGTGGGTGGAGGGGACTCCGGTAACGGAAATCTCGACAATATGATCGGTGGGAACAGAACGGAATCAGTCGGCAAGAACTGCGGCCTGACGGTGGGCGGGAACCAGGCCGAAAATGTCGCCGGAGACGTATCGCTGAAGGTTAACGGCAGCCACAACGTCAAAGTGGGCATGACCTCGGCGATGGAAGCGGGGCAGATCATTCATATCAAGGCCGGCATGACATTGATCCTCGAGGCCGGGACGCAACTGTCGCTCAAGGTGGGGGGGAACTTCATCGACATCGGCGCCTCCGGAGTCAGCATCTTTGGATCCATGGTCATGATCAACAGCGGCGGAGCGGCCGCTTCGGGTCCCGATGCCAGCCCGGTGGACCCGGCGGCGGCGCAACAGGCCCAGCCCACCGATCCCAGCCAGGCCCTGGATGGTTTCTCCGGCAGCAAGTCGGCAGACTGAAATGCGAATTGATTTATCGCCCGGTTCGCTGTAGTGTAAAAGCACTGTTCCTTTGTCAACGGCGTTCCCAATTAGATTGCCTGATGCGCGTCGTCCTGGAAATCGTCTCGGGCCCTTTCGAAGGACGAAAATCGGTTCTGAGCTCGCATGACAGCCTGACTGTCGGTCGTTCAGACTGGGCGCAACTGGTCTGCGCCTACGACGAACGCATGTCACGCGTCCATTTCAAGGTGAAAACCGACGATATCGGCTGTTACCTCGACGACCACTCCAGCCGTAACGGGACTTTCGTCAACGGCGTGCGCGTCACCGATTGCATGCTCCGCGCAGGCGACAAAATCAGCGCCGGCGTCACCGATTTCGTCGTCGATGTCGAGGGGGATTCTCCCGAGCAGGCGCGCACCGCGCATGGAACCTCGTGGGTGCCGCAGGATATCGATTCGGCAATCCAGAAATCGACCCAGCAGCGGCTCGACGTCCCGTACACGATCGAGAATTGCGAATCGGGATTGACCTTGTATCGCGGCCGGCTCGCGGACCTGGCGCCAGCCAAACTGGCGCTGGTGCTGCGGCTGTTGCATCCGCTGCATCTGATCGTTGATTTGAACCGGCTGGGGGTGCCGCTGCCCGAAGGATTGGGCGTGCCGCAGTACCTGTTCGACTGGCTCGACGAACCGGCCGCGAAGGCCGCCTCGCCCGTCGTGATCTCCCCCGCCGCCGACAACGATGCCTGGAAGCCGCTGGTCGACGAGGGTTGGGGCGGCGACGCCGTGATTTGCCTGTTTTCCAAATTGCCCGTCACAGAGCTGCTCGCTCAATTGCGAGCCGCCTGCCGGGCACGATCCGGGGGGGGCTTTGCGATCCTGGGTTATTGCTGGCCGGGGGTCTTGGCGCCGGTGCTGCTGCACTCGCCGGCCAGGCAGGTCTCGCGTTTCATGGCCGGCATCGAGGTGGTGCTGGTCGAGTTTCCCGATCTGCCCGAGACGTGGCAATTGTTCGGCGATGCGATGTTGGCGCAGGCCCTCAACCGATTCGGCTTCACGCTCGAATCGCCCCCCGGGGCCCTCGAAATCGAGGGCTTTCCCCAGAAGGAATCAAAGGACCATCCGACGAATTCCTGAAGAATGCCCGATTTTCCTGACAACCTGAGCCGGCCGGCCACGATAATGGCACTAAACGCCTCGTCCGTATCCGTATTTTGTCCGTGTTTCATCCGTGACTGAATCTTGGTCCCGGTCAAATGCCGGGCTGTCATTTTCGCGACTTTCAGCGTGACGACTATGCCTCCTGCGGCCCGTATTGGCGATATGCACGTGTGCCCGATGGCGACTCCCGGGACGCCGCCCATTCCTCATGTGGGAGGCCCGGTTTCGATGGGGGCCCCCACGGTGTCGATCGGGATGATGCCGGCCGCACGCGTGGGGGACATGGCTGTCTGCGTCGGTCCCCCCGACACGATTGCCATGGGGTCGACGACGGTGAAAATCTGCGGCGCCCCCGCCGCCCGCATGGGCGATTCGTTCTCGCACGGCGGGACCATCACGATGGGCTACCCCACGGTGATGATCGGGGGCTGACTCGAGGTTAAGCTGATCCCACCCCCGTCCGCAGGATGACAAGCGCCACGACGCAAAGCGAAAAGTGACGTATGACAAACAGGCAGGTTTATGGCAGCGCTTGCAATGTTCGCCCGTTGGGCTCCGGCCTGCTTCAAGGAACGTCAGGGCAGTTCAGCCGAAGCCCGCCGGAAGTCGTCACGAAGTTCCCGACGAAACCAATTCCAACGCCGTTCATTCCCAACGGCGTCGAACCCAAAGAAGACGGTGAATGCAATACTTACTCGATCAATCGCTTCGATGCGTCGTTCTTTTATCCACCGTTCACAGTCGACGCCAAATCGTACAAACTCAGTCCGACAGAGCGCACGCGCGGCCCGCGAACGGCTGGGTACACTGTTCTGTTCGTCAATGGACAAAGCGGCAATCCGACGAAACACATGTATCAATCGCTCGCCACAGCGATCCTCAGTGGCGGTCCAGTCATCGGGGTCTATAACTCCAGCACCGATTTCGCCGGTAAATATGTCTCACTCGCGTTAGATACTCTGCACTCGGCAATTCTCGACAAAACGACGTCGTCTCTGGTATCAGACGTGCTGGCTGAGCCCTTCGAGACCTTGGGAGCGTCGCTGAACCGGCTCGGGTTCCAAAATTCCGGAAACGCTGTCATGGACGCCGGAATGAATGTCATGAAGTTTCGTCTGCGAATGTTATCCAGTCCGGCGACCGCGACCCTATTTGAGCAACTGTGCCATCCGGCCAATTCGCGGGCCCACATTGTCGCCCATAGCCAGGGAAACATCATCGCGGCCAATGCATTAAATGCCGTCGTGGCGCTGCGTGGAGCGGACGCGATCAAAGACATGAAGATGATCGCCATTGCGTCGCCGGTAACGTATTGGACCGAAGCGAAGTCGATCGTCACGGAATATAACTTCAGCAATGACCTCGTCGCATTGTTATCGTTGAATTGGATGTTTAAGTCAGACAAAGAGTTGGCTTTGCTCCCGAAAGAATCGCGACCTCACGCGCCTGATTACCGGGGTACGCATCTTGTCAATCGAGGCCTTGCAGAGAACGACAAGTCGGAAACGGTCGCGAGGTTCGCCGACAAGTTCAGCCCCTTGACGCATTCATTCTACGCCTACGTTGGCGAGCTTTGGGATGATCTCGTTACCGAATTTCCCTAATCGCCCATCGTCGCGATCGAACCTTGGTCGGACGTACTTCTGAAAAAGGGATACCGCCATGCCGATTCGAGATCGTGTTCTGTGGGGGGCTGCCAACCCGTTCTCCGACCCTCGCTTGCTGAATTTTCCAGAACTTGTCCGCGGCTTCCGCGCCGGGCGGCTGCCATTCGGCTGGAAGGGGAATAAGCTGTTCGAAAACCGGTGGGGCGATCTGCCGCCCAGGCCGCCCGGGTACTACAAAGAGTTTTATGTCGGCACTTCGGCAGAGTCGGGCGACCTGCGGATCGTGCTGGGCAATGGCGGCGACGTGTATATTTCAGGCAACCATCACACCGACTGGCGGCAAGTCATCGGCCTGCCGTCGTGAAACAGTTGCAAATTGGTTGCAGCACCGTGGGAAAGGCGGTTGCCGGCTACATTGTCAGCACCTTCACCGGACAGTTGGGATCAGCGAAGTTCACCGTCACGTTCTCTGCGACACAATTAAAAAAGGCTGGGGGGCCGCCATTGGGCAACACGGCGATGTACGGGATGCTGCTATCAACCGGCAAG
>Ga0207022_10034_pt1 | contig 36275 bp, 31 predicted proteins | sample Alteio_BWMinCont_46_FD_153307 | JGI IMG/M metagenome (GOLD analysis project Ga0207022, IMG submission 153307) | Enriched cells from forest soil in Barre Woods Harvard Forest LTER site, Petersham, Massachusetts, United States -... | ecosystem: Environmental > Terrestrial > Soil > Temperate forest >... | reverse complement strand
GTTCCGAGGCGCTAGCGAAATTCAAGACGAGGCGTGCGCCTCAGATTGTCCTTGTGGGAAGGAAAAAATCGCCGCTAAGCTGCTAGCCCAGACTTCAGCAGCCGCCCAGGCAGGTGGTCTCACAAGGGCGCGTGTCGAATGTGGATGACGCGAGGTTACTGGAGCATTGCAGAGGGAAAAGTGGCCTAAATGGCATTGTTGGCGGCCAATTGGAATGCCACGGTGAATAGAAGGGCTCCGCGGAATCAGTTGGAATTGGCGCTCGCCAAGCTGCCGCAGCACTCCGGACGCGGTGGGACACTGGAACGATCCCATCCGCCGCCCAAAGCCTGAATCAGCAAGACAGCGCTTGCCAAGCGCCGGCCCAGGATATTGACCGCGGTCACCTCATCACTAAGCGCAGCGCTTTGCGCAACGGTCACCTCCAGATAACTGGTGACGCCGCCTTCATAGCGCATAATGGAAAGCTCGAGTGAGCTCTGAGCTGCGGCCACCGCCTGATCCTGCACAGCAGCCTCGTTCTCCAAGATTTTTAGAGCCGCCAGATTGTCTTCCACCTGTTGAAATCCAGTTAGGACTGTTTCCCTGTAGGTCGCAACCTGTGCGTCATAGGCTTCACGGGCTTCGTCATTCAATGCGCGACGCCTGCCGACGTCGAAGACGGTGAACACGGCTGAGGCTCCGATCGACCATAACGCGCTCGGTCCGTTAAACAGGGAGGTGATGTCGGCGGTTTCAAGCCCGCCCGAAGCACCTAAACTAATCGTCGGATAATAAGCTGCCTTTGCGACGCCGATCTCCGCGTTTGCCGCCGCCACTCGCCTCTCGGCGGCGGCGATGTCCGGGCGCCTTTCCAGCAGGTCCGAAGGCATGCTGACCGGAATGGGCGGGGGCGGCGCGGTCAGCGGCAGCGGCGCAAGGCTAAACTCCGCCGGAGGCTTGCCAATGAGGATTGCCACTGCGTGCTCGTATTGCGCGCGTAGCACGCCTACGTCAATGGCCTGTGCTTGGGTTGTTTCCAGTTGTGTTCTGGCCTGCTGGACTTCCACTTCCGAAGACAATCCTCCTTGGAAACGATTCAGGGTCAGTTCCAAATACCGTTGGTATTGCGCGGCGGTAGAGCTGAGCAGCTGTTCCTCGGCGTCGAGGCTGCGAGCTTCGAAATAATCGACCGCCAAATCAGCGTGCATGCTCAAATTGACCGTGGCCAGATCTGCCGCGCTGGCTTGCGCCTGTTCTCGAGCCGCCTCGACGGTACGTCGAACGCGTCCCCAGACGTCAGCTTCATAAGAGACGTCGACAGGCAACACGTAATCGTTGTAGGTGATGCCATTAAAGGCGGAGCTTGGCGGAGGACGGTTGAAAGAGGTGCGCGTCCGGCTTGCCGATGGGTCGCCAGTAACTGTCGGGTACAAGTCAGCCCGAGAGTAACGTAGGACGGCTCGCTCCTCTTGGTACTGCGCCTCCGCTGCTTTGAGATTCTGGTTTGATACACCGACCTCGAGCTCCAAAGCATTCAGCTGCGGATCTTGAAATAGCGTCCACCAATCGCCACCAAGATTCTGGTCATTGGGTTCGGCGGGCTTCCAGCCTGCCGCTTCTTTGTAGGCAGGGGGAATCTGTGTCACAGGAGCATGGTAGTTCGGCCCGACGGTGCAGCCGCCCGCCTGGAGCGCCGCGAGCGCGAGCAGAATTTCCCACCAAGATGCCCGTCGCGCCCTACTGACTATACGCATGAGGGCCCGTTTCACTTGCTATCTCCCGGCAAGCTCGCCTGGACAATTTGGACTTGCTGTCCCGAAACAATCGAATCGGGCGGATTGATAACGACTTGGTCGTCCGCCTTGAGCCCTGCGACGATTTCTATCGAATTGCCCAAATCGTGGCCGGCGGTTACGTTTGTAAGCGTAACTTTTCCGTCTTTCACAACGGCGACTTGCAAGCCTTCTGAGCGGAAAATCAAAGTATTGTCCGGGATGAGGTATGCGGATGTCTGCCCCGGCAGCTTTAGATGTACTTCTGCATAAGAACCTGTGAACAGTGTGCCCGTGGGATTATCGACATCGATTTCGATCAGCAGCGTGCGAGTGGTAACGTTAATGGCCTCGGCGGTGCGGACCAATTTCCCCTGGAAAGTACGTCCCGGAAACTCGGCCAACGCCAGGTTTGCGGTCATGCCGGCCTTCACGCCTTGCGAATATTCCTCCGGGACGTTTACGTAGACCCGTAATTTGCTGGTCTGGGCGATGTGAAAGAGATCCGTTCTCACAGTGCCGCTGTTGCCGGAATTGCCGGAATTGATAAGGTCCCCGATGTCGGTGTTGCGAGCCGTGATCACACCATCGAAAGGGGCGTAAACTTTTTCGAAAGACTGCAGCGCCTGAAGCTGCTTGACGTTGGCCTCGTCCGCTTCAACGATCGCCTGGTTGGCGTTGTAGGAGCCCACCGCATTGTCGACGTCCTGCTGGGAAACGGCATTCGTCTTAATGAGCCCCTGGTAGCGGTTCCTGGTGATCTCCGCGAGCGCGAGATTCGCTTTCGCCGTGTTCAGATTGCTCAGCGATTGCGACACTTGCTGGTCGAGCCCGGGATCTTCGATTACGGCAAGTAGATCCCCCTCCTTGACATGCGCGCCGATATCGAAATACCACTGTTTCAGATAGCCTGTCGCTTGCGCGTAGATCGGCGAATTAATGAAGGGTTCTACATCCGCCGGCAGGATAATCTCCTGGTCCGGCGCGGTTCGCTTCGGCTGCACGACCGAGACCGGGGTTACAGCCGTCTGCACCGCCTCGGTGCGTAACGTCGCGCGGAGCCTGACTCGAGACACGATTCCTGAAACCAGGAGGCCCACTACTATTAACGCGGTTATTCCCACGACCAGCCAGTGTTTGCGCCAGCTTTTTGCCTGGCCGGCAGGAGGATTCGATAATTGCGAATCCTGGCTAGTGAACTGTGTTTCGGCTTCGGTTTCATGCTGCATGATTACTCCCGACATATTCAGTCCTTTCGCGAAACGCCCGCTTCGGCGGGGCGGCGGCGCAACCCGTGCAGCACGCTGAAGACAGTGGGTACGAAGAGCAGAGTGGAAACCGTCGCGAACAGCAGCCCACCAATGACCGCCCTACCGAGTGGAGCATTTTGCTCGCCACCATCACCTAGTCCGAGAGCCATCGGCACCATTCCGATGATCATTGCGAGCGCGGTCATCAGCACAGGACGAAAACGGGTGAAGCCCGCATCTAGAGCGGATGCGATCGCATCCTTGCCTTCCGTCATTTTTTCCGTCGCGAAGCTCACCACCAGGATACTGTTCGACGTTGCGACGCCCATGCACATGATGGCTCCCGTTAGAGCAGGTACGCTCAAATGCGTGTTCGTCACGAAAAGAAACCAGGCGATTCCACTTAGGGCTGCGGGCAATGCGGTTATGATGATGAAAGGATCCAGCCAGGACTGGAAGTTGACGACGATCAGCAGGTATACGAGGATGATCGAACCAACCAAGCCGACGAGAAGCCCAATGTATGACGACGTCATGGTCTGAACCTGGCCGCGAACGATCACTTGAGAACCGCGGGGTAGTTCCTTCCGGGCCGCATCAATGATCTTGTTAATGTCGCTAGACACGCCGCCTAAATCCCTTCCCGCGGGCGTACCATAAATGTCAATCACGGGTGCAATGTTGTAACGGGAAACAACTGCCATTCCCGTTCCGCGTTGCGTCGACGTCAGGCTGGCCATGAGTGAGGGGGCAACCGTCGAGTTCGTTGAAGTGACTGGCATAGCCTCGAGTTCCTGTAACTTGTCCATCCGGTACTGGGGTGTCATAGTCGTGATGTCGTAGCTGATGCGGTTCGTCGGATCGACCCAGAAGGTTGGTGAAGTCTGGAAGCTGCCGCCGAGTGAGATCAGCAGATCTTGTGCGATGCTCTGCCCAGTCAAGCCAAGTTGCTGGGCTTTAGTTCGTTCGATGTTGAAGTGCAGATAGGGTTCGTTGAAGGGTTGTTGAATCCGCAAGTCGGCAGTTCCTGGAACATATTTGATTTTGTTCAGCACCGTCTCTGCCCAGAGTCGATTGGCCTCAAGATTGTTTCCCACGACCTGGATGTCGATGGGGGCCGGCAATCCAAAGTTTAGAATTTGACCGACCATGTCCGACGGCAGAAAATAAAAAGTTGCCCCGGGAAATTCTGAGGGAAGTTTAAGGCGAAGTTGCTGAACAAAATCCGCAGTAGGCTGGTGCTTTGGTGCGAGGGTAACAAGAATGTCGGCATCCATAGTTCCGATAACTCCCGAGTTACTGTAAGAAAGGTTGATGCCGCTGTAGGGTAGACCAATGTTGTCGATGATGTTTGAGATCTGGTCCACCGGAATCTGTTGTCGTATGGATTGCTCAACCACATCGCAAAGAAAAGCCGTGTCTTCGATGCGCATCCCCGTCGGAGCGCGAACATGGAGGATGAAACTGCCGCCGTCCACACTGGGAAAAAAATCCTCACCGAGCCAAGGGATCAGAATCGCCAGCGAGGCCAGACAGGCGGCGAAGAAGGCGATCAGGAAAACACGCCGGTGATGTAGAACTCTTTCCAGCAGCTTGTGGTATCCCTCCCGGAAACGTTCAAAGCCAGCTTCGAAGCGTTTCTGAAGTCTGACCAATGGATTGCGGCTCTTTACAGGGGAACCTGGGCTCTCCATTTTCTGGCCGGGCAACAGGTACTTGGCCATCGTGGGGACGAGGGTGCGTGAGAGCAAGTACGAGGCGAGCATTGCAAACACTACAGCTTCCGCAAGCGGCAAAAAGAGGTACTTCGCCACTCCGGAAAGCAAGAACATGGGAACAAACACAATACAGATTGAGAGTGTGGAAACTAATGCAGGCACCGCGATTTGAGAGGCACTGTCCAGGACGACGTCGTCCATATTCCTATCCGGTTCCGCCGCTCTGTTCCGGTTGATGTTCTCGACCTCGACGGTGGCATCGTCCACCAGGATGCCGACTGCCAAAGCCAGGCCACCCAGAGTCATGATGTTGATCGTTTCACCGATCGCACTCAGGACAACCAGCGAGGTGAGAATCGCCAGAGGAATGGAGGTTGCAATGATGAGTGTGCTGCGCCAGCTCCCCAGAAAAACCAGCACCATGAGAGCCGTCAGACATGCGGCAATCACAGCCTCCCGGACCACGCCGCTGATAGCGCCGCGGACAAAAATGCTTTGATCGGCCAACGGTTTAATCTGCAACTCGGGTGGAACCGTTGTTTGAATATAAGGTAGAAGGGACTTGATCCCCGCAACGATACTCAGCGTTGATGTACTCCCGGCCTTTTCAATTGTCAGCAATACCGATTGTTGACCGTTGACCCGGACCATATTGGTCTGCGGGGGAGCGCCGTCACGTACCCAGGCAACATCTTTCATGTAGATCGTTGTGGTGCCAATTGTTTTAATCGGGATCTGGTTTAGGTCTGCGATCGTCTGCGGAGCCGCGTTTGGGATATTGACGTCGTATTCCGTCGACCCGATTTTGGCAGTGCCGGTCGGAAGGATCAAATTCTGGGCGTTGATCGCATTGATCACATCGATTGGAGACAATCCCTCCGACTGTAACGCCGGCGTATCAAGGTCGACCATCACCTGCCGTTGTGTGCCGCCATAGGGATAGGGCACCGAAGCCCCCGGCACGGTGATGAGTTGTGTCCGGACAAAGTTCAAACCATAGTCATTGAGCTGCGATTGGGAGAGACCCTGGCCAGAGAGGGCGAGCTGCAAAATGGGCACAGTCGATGCGCTGTACGTGATGATGAGAGGTGGGGTGGTTCCTGCGGGTAACTGCTTGAGCTGCGTCTGAGAGACCGCTGTGATCTCGGCGATCCCTTGCTGAACGTTCGCTGTCGGCTGGAGGAATACTTTAACAACACCAATTCCGTAGAGCGACTGTGACTCGATATGCTCGATGTTGTCGACCGTAGTCGTAAGCGCCCGTTGTGTGACATCGAGGATTCTGGCATCGATATCCTCTGGCACCATGCCGGTGTATGTCCAGATGATGCTCACCACGGGAATGTTGATGTTCGGAAAGATGTCGGTTGGCGTGCGGATAATCGCGAGCCCGCCCATCAACAGGATGAGTATGGCCATTACCGCGATGGTATAGGGCCGCCTTAGCGCAAGTCGAACGATCCACATAGGATTCCCCGTCTTTCAATTACTGACAATTACTGACGGCGCCCACTTAGCCGTCTGGGACCTGCTGATGCTTCATGCCACCTGGCGTTCGGCTTCTAGACCCTCTGGAATCCGCGCACGCAAGGCTCCATGCTGCGGTAAAGCTCTGCGTCGATGATCTCGTGCAGCGCTCGTCTGGCGCCTCTGAACACTCTTAGTTTTGATTGTCCTAACAGGAGTATTTGTCTGCCCTGAAGTCGATTTCGCATGGGGCGACCGACACATAAACTCGCGGAGCTTCGTGCGCGCCCGCGCGAGCTGAGCCTTCACCGTTCCGTCCGGCACGCCTAGAATAAGGGCTGCTTCCTTGGTGGTAAGGCCCTCCAAGTCACGCAACTGAAATGCGCTGCGCAACGGAAGCGAGAGCTGCGTCAAAAACTGACGGACACGCTCACGTAACTCCGATTCGCGGCATACGTCTTCAGGGCTCGGGCTGTCGTCGGCGATTCGTTCCACGATCCAATTCTGTTGGTCAACATCAAACGGCTCATCAAGCGATACTTCGAACTGGCGGGACCGCCTACGCAATCGCATCCGTGCTGAATTGATGACGATGGTGGTTAACCACGTGGACATTTGCGCTTGCCCGTTGAACTGGTCCAAGTGCTTGTAAGCGGATAGAAGAGCATCCTGGACCGCATCTTCCGCGTCGGCTGTATTGCCGAGTTTACGAAAAGCCATTCGCTGAAATACGGGCAGGCGGCGCGAGAGAACATCGTCGAATTGCCGAGCGCTTTCGCCGCCCGTCATAACATTGCTCCCCTGTTCGGCCGCCGTGCGTGCGTTTGTCGCTTGCATTTGTTGTTCCTCCCGATGACGACACACTAGAGGATGCAAGCGCCTCTCCAAACTGGCCCGGAGCCCTGAGGATTCCGGATCCTCCCTTACGCACAGGGTTTAGGTGACGGCGCCGGCATTTCCGATTGAATGAGGAAGGTGTCCGTAGGCGGACACGGAGTCGGCACTTCGACTGATCGCAAGACCCTCACAAGGGAATGCGGCGGAGCCGGGCCGCCGGAGCGGAAGATTGACGCCCGGGCGGAGTTTTCATCGGCGGCAAAACGAATTACAAGCTGGAGCCTGGCCGGGTAGGAAGCAGTAGTCGAGGTCGGTCCGGAGCGTACGTTTTCCCTTTTGGAGTTAGCGTATGATGCACCGAATCTCGTTTGTGGATACGGCAGCCGCTTCAACTCTCCGTTTAAATGGAGCTATAGTTAAGCAGTCATTACAATACGTGCCACTTCAAGAGCCTTCATCGGGGCCGGAGTTTATTACGATGGGTGATTTGGATAGGCCGAGTCGGAGTCGGGATCTGGTTTTTCCACCCAGCAGCATCAATCGCTCTGCGCTACGGCTTAGCTTCGGCTTTTCTTGCGACAGATCTCGGTCTGGCGCAAACCTTTCCGCATTCACAGTAAATGTGAACAGGCGGTAAATATCGCTGAGAATGCACCAATGTCCACAAGGATCACGCTGATCGACCGGCCGAGGCGCAGCGTGGCTGTTTCGTTTGGCCACCAATACAAAGGGGCATTGCTGCCGTGAACTTGATTGGCTCGTACAACCACACACTGGTGGTCCTTTCGGTGCTCATCGCCGTGTTTGCGTCGTACGCCGCGCTGGATCTTGCAGGTCGTGTAACTGCCGCGGGCGGGTGGACTCGCACGGCTTGGCTGCTGGGCGGGGCTGCCGCGATGGGGACCGGCATTTGGTCTATGCACTACATTGGGATGCTGGCGTTCATCCTGCCGATTCCCGTCGCCTACCACTGGCCGACCGTTTTGCTGTCGCTGTTTGCGGCCATCCTGGCTTCGGTCGTTGCGCTGGGAGTAGTGAGCCGGCAAAAAATGGGGTGGTTCCGAGCGCTTGCCGGAAGTGTCCTGATGGGTGCGGGTATTGCAAGCATGCATTACATCGGCATGGCCGCCATGCGTTTACCCGCTATATGCCACTTTAATTCCTCTCTCGTGGCCCTGTCGATCGTGTTCGCCGTTTTGATTTCTCTCGCCGCGCTATGGATTACCTTTCACCTCCGCGATCAGAAAACGGGGATGGGCTGGGAAAAGGTCGCCGGAGCCGTCGTGATGGGAGCCGCTATCCCGATCATGCATTATACCGGCATGGCTGCCGCGAGTTTCACCGCTTCCGGGATGCCGGTGGACCCGTCCCGCGCCGTAAGCGTCTCCACGCTTGGCATTGCTGGAATTGCCGCTGTTACCTTTATCGTCCTCGGACTGGCGCTGCTGACGTCCTGGATTGATAGACGATTCGCTACCCACACCTTGGAGGTGCAGGAAGAGAAGTTGAAACAAAGCGAGGCATATTTATCCGAGGCGCAGCGATTAAGCCACACGGGCAGTTTCGGCTGGAGGCCTTCCACCGGTGAGATCATCTGGTCGGAGGAAACCTTTCGAATCTTCCAATACGACCGAACGACGATACCAACCGCGGGACTTGTTCTCCAACGGGTTCATCCTGAGGATGCCCCTCTTGTAAAACAGACACTCGAGCGTGCTTCTCGGCATGGGAGGGATTTCGAGCACGAACTTCGCTTGGTGATGCCGGATGGTGTGGTCAAACACGTCCACGTTGTGGCTCATGCTGAAAGAGATGAGTCAGGCAAAATCGAGTTCGTTGGGGCGGTAATGGACGTCAGCGAACGTAAGCGCGCGGAAGAGGAACTCCGGCAAAGTGAAGCTACTGCGGAACGGCGTCTGCGGCTTGTGGTAGACACCACTCCGGCCATGATAAACACTTGCCGTCCCGATGGTTACCTTGATTACGTAAATAAAGGCTGGCTGGACTATTTCGGGTTTTCTTTGGAGACGGCGCTGGACCGCGCTGACGTGATGAAGATGTCCGTGCCGTCGAAGGCCGATATGTACGACGGGAACTGGCAGCCGATAATCCATCCCGAAGATCTTGCAAAGTTTAGGGACAATTGGAAAGCGACGCTGGCGTCCGGCAAACCTGGTGAGTCCGAAGGACGCGTCCGCCGGTTCGACGGAGTGTACCGCTGGCACTTGTTTCGTGGGGTGCCCCTTTGTGACGAAACCGGGAAACCTATCAAATGGTACATATCGGCCTTTGATATCGAGGACCGCAAGGGGGCTGAAGCCTTGCTGGCTGGCGAGAAACGCCTTCTCGAGATGGTGGCGCGTGGCGACTCGCTTGCCCAGATACTTGACAGCCTGTGCCGTTTGGTGGAACAGCAAACCCCTGATGTGTTGGCGTCGATCCTGTTGCTCGATTCAAATGGCAAGCAATTACGCCATGGGGGAGCACCCAGCCTGCCGAAAGCCTACACCGAAGCCATCGACGGAGCCGAAATTGGTCCTATGGTGGGTTCCTGCGGAACGGCGGCTTACCTAGGCAAGCAAGTGATCGTCTCAGACATCGCTAACGATCCATTGTGGGCGAATTTCCGCGAGCTTGCGCTGACCCATTCGCTCACGGCTTGTTGGTCCACGCCCATCTTTTCCGCGGAAGGCAAGGTAATTGGAACTTTTGCTATGTACTATCGTGAACCGCGAAGTCCCAATCCACGTGACCAGGACATCATCGGACAGATTACGCACCTGGCAGGCGTGGCCATTCAACACAAATTGGCGGAGGATGCTCTGCGGCGGAGCGAAAGTTATCTGGCAGAAGCGCAGAGACTCACACATACCGGGAGCTGGGTCTGGCGCGTAGCCGATTATGAGGCGTTGCATCTCTCCGACGAGTGGTATCGCATTTATGGGTTCGACCCGAAATATGGCATGCCCGATCGGGAGCAGCGGCTGGAGCGTACTCATCCCGACGATCGACCGAAATACCTGGCTACGATCAATCGAGCGGTAGCAGCGAGTTCAGATTACGATATCGAATTCCGGCTCCTTCTTCCGGATCGTACGGTCAAATACATCCAATCGGTTGGCCATCCGGTTTTAGACGCGTCCGGGAATCTGGTGCGATTCGTCGGTAGCACGACCGACACCACAGAACGCAAGCTGGCCGAAGAGGCTTTGCGACAGGCACAGGCGGACCTTGCGTACATGAACCGGGTGAGCACCATGAGCGAGCTGGCCGCCTCGCTGGCCCACGAGATCAAGCAACCGATTGCGGCAGCGGTAACGGACGCGAACACTTGCTTGCGATGGCTTTCACGTGAGCGCCCCGACATAGAAGAGGCGCGCCAAACAGCCGCAAGAATGGTCAAAGATGCGACGCGGGCGGCGGACATCATCAGCCGAATCCGCATGCTATTCAAGAAGGGTATTGCTGAACGGGAATTGGTGGATGTAAACGAAGTGGTTCGCGAGATGATTCTTCTTCTGCGCAATGATGCAACGCGCTACTCCATATCGGTGCGAACGGAGTTGGCGCAAGATCTTCCTCAAATTATGGGAGATCGGGTGCAGTTGCAGCAGGTCATCATGAACCTGATCGCAAACGGTCTTGACGCGATGAAGGATGTGGATGGAGTGCGCGAACTAGCCATCAAATCGCAACGAGGAGAGAACGAGCAACTTCTGGTGTCCGTCGCCGATACCGGAGTGGGACTGCCGCCTCGGGCAGACCAGATCTTTAACGCATTCTTCACCACCAAAGCTCATGGCACCGGTATGGGCTTGCCCATCAGTCGCTCCATTGTTGAATCGCATGGCGGCCGTTTGTGGGCTGGCGAAAACTCTCCACGTGGTGCGAGTTTTTATCTGACCTTACCCATACCAGCCGAGGCACGGACAGCCGGGGCACGCTAATGACCTCTGCGAGCGTGTCCACGGTGTATGTCGTCGATGATGATGCCGATGTCCGTGCGTCCATCCAGGGTCTGCTCAAGTCGGTGGGTTTGCGTTCTCAATCTTACGAGACGCCGCAAGAATTCATGCGTGCCAAGCAACAGGACGGACCCTGCTGCCTTGTTCTGGACGTGCGACTTCCCGGAGTCAATGGTCTGGACTTTCAACGTGAACTGGCCGAGGCTGGAGTTTGCATTCCTATCATCTTCATCACTGGTCATGGAGATATTCCGATGACGGTGAAAGCCATGAAGTCCGGTGCGGTGGAGTTCCTCACCAAACCTTTTAAGGACCAGGATTTGCTGGATGCGATCCACCAAGCTTTGGATCGCGACCGGCAGACGCGCCACCAGCAAGCTGAGCTTGCCGAGTTACGAAAACGCTACAAATTGCTGACCGCACGCGAGCGTGAGGTCATGGGTCTGGTGGTTGCCGGGATGCTCAATAAGCAAATAGCTTCTGAACTCGGGACCAGCGAAATCACCGTCAAGATCCATCGTGGACACGTGATGCGGAAAATGGAAGCGGACTCCTTGGCGGACCTCGTGAGAATGGCGGCTAAGGTTGAGCTTCCGGCGTGGAAGAAAGGTTAGTGACTGTCGCACAAGGACCTCTTCCCCTTCGACTCTTCCTGTTCCAAGTACTCGCTTTCGCCCCCCCTCTTGAGCTTGGTTGGCTCGCTGATCAGGTCGTATGAGAGGGCTTATACCAAAGGATAATTGCGCTGCCTTTAGCGATGTTGCTACGCTCTGGCCATGGGAAACAACAAACTGATCGCGATCGTCGATGACGACGACTTGATGCGTAACGCGCTACAGGGCCTCTTGAAGTCAGTTGGATTGCAGGCCCAAGCGTTTGCGTCGGCGGAGGAATTTTTGGAATCGGGCGAACAGCGCCAGACCGCATGCCTGATTGCGGACATCCGCATGCCCGGAATGTCCGGCCTGGAATTGCAGGCCAAGTTGAATGCCGAACGTTGCAGGATCCCCACCATCTTCATCACGGCACACGGCGACGCGAAAATGCGGATGCAGGCGTTAAGGGCAGGCGCAGTGGAGTTCCTGGCAAAGCCGTTCGACGATGAGGTCCTGCTCGGGAATGTGCGAGCGGCTCTGGAGAATGGGGCTCGATAAAGTATTCCTCGGTCCAGGGGGTTCGTCAATGGAAGCCCTTCAAGACTTTCAAGTTTCTGATCAGCGTAGATTCGAGCAGGTGATCGGCAATAGTTCTGCTCTGGAATTGGTGCTCGATCAGGTCGAGCGTGTGGCGCCCACCGACTCTACCGTATTAATCCAGGGCGAGACAGGAACTGGAAAAGAACTGATTGCGCGGGCGATTCACAACCTCAGCTCGCGGTGCGGACGCTCATTTGTAAAGCTGAACTGCGCCGCTATTCCCCTGGACCTCCTGGAAAGCGAACTTTTTGGCCATGAGAAGGGTGCTTTTACCGGCGCCATCGCTCAGAAAATCGGTCGCTTCGAAATGGCCGACAAAGGGACGCTCTTCTTGGACGAGGTGGGCGACATTCCGCCGGCACTCCAACCCAAGCTGCTGCGTGTCCTGCAGGAACAAGAGTTCGAGCGACTCGGTAGCACCCGAACCCACCAAGTGGATGTCCGGCTGGTAGCCGCGACAAACCGCGACTTGGCGAAAATGGTAAAGCGTGGTGAATTCCGCATCGACCTGTACTATCGCCTTAATGTTTTTCCCGTGATGCTGCCTCCATTGCGGGAGCGTTGCGAAGACATTCCTGAACTCGTCGCACATTTTGTCGACATTTATTCTCGCCGGATGGGCAAGCGAATCGAAGAGATACCGCGGGAAACGCTCTCTGCACTCAGCTCTTATCAGTGGCCCGGCAATATCCGTGAGCTGCAAAACATGATCGAGCGCGCCGTAATCCTTTCAAACGATGGAGTCCTTCCGAATCCCCTGCCTAAAGAAGAGATTCAAGATGTGACGACCTCTCCGACTTCGACCACCTTGCGGGACTCCGAGCGCAGTCTGATTCTGAACGCCCTTGAATCGGTCGGTTGGGTGATTGGAGGGCCGAAAGGTGCCGCCGCGAAACTTGGCGTGAAACGCACTACTCTGATCCACAAGATGCTGAAGCTGGGGATCTCCCGGCCCTCTTCCCAGACAAGCCAATATACGACGATGGCAGCATCGTAATCCCGCACTCCCGCACAATGCCTGCATTCTTCTGTCCTGCGCAGAATTGATCGTGGCGTCCGCGCTACGACGATTCCGCGCGAATCCATACGTCTCACTCCCTCAATGTGGCAGAGGCTTTCCTCGCCGAGCAATGTGTTCTTTTGACGCGATGCTTCCGTATGGAAGGCTTCCAGCTTCGCCCGCGGGAGCGCTGCCCGCGTGCCAACTGCAGAGTTTTGAGCCCCCGGAATGAGTAATAAACCATTACCGGCCTCCCGCGGCAGACCGCTTTCGTTCGACCCGTCGTTCCATCCTCTCGATGACGACGGAAAAATCTTTTTCACTCTCGGACGCGGCTGCGGCGGAATTGATTGCTGAAGCCGCTTCGGTCGTAGGCAACGAAAGTTCGGCGTGAGCCGCCGCAGCCAAAACGAGTCCAAAATCCTTGTGCATGAGACGAGCCGGAAACTGCGGCGTATAGTCGCCCTTTTTCGCAGTAGCCAGCTTTCCGGCATGGGCTGGAGCGACGACCGAGGTCTTGGCCAGTGTGTCGAAGAGAAGGTCGCGAGGCAGGTCCAAGGTCAGCCCTAACGCAATCGCTTCGGCAACTGCCTGCATACCCACTCCCAAAAGGGTGTTTACGACCAGTTTCATGCTCACGCCGGAGCCGCCCGGTCCCATGTAGAACCACTGCTTTGCAATAGCGGCAAAAATCGCCTCGGCCGATTCGAATATGTCGGGGTCGCCTCCGCCAAAGAGTGTGAGCGTGCCGGCTTCTGCGGACGGAGTGCTGCCGGAAATCGCAACGTCCAATGGAAAAAGCTCAAGCTGCCGCGCGGCCCGGTGTAACTCGCGAGAAGTCTTTGGAGAGATCGTGCTCAGCTCGATAATCCGTGTACCGGGCTTGGCGCTGCGCAACACATTACCTGTTCCCAGGTAGACAGCTTGCACGGCGGAGTCGTCGGTAACATTCGACAAAATGACATCGACTTCGCGAGCTAGATTTTCAGTATCCCGTGCAACTCTGACACCCAGGGCTGCAAGCTCTGCGGCTTTTTTGCAATCGCGATCGTAGACGATCATGGAAAAACCGGCGGCAACCAGCCGCCGCGCAATCCTCGACCCCAGGTATCCAAGTCCGATAAATCCCAAACGGCTGCGAAGAGTGATCTTTTCACTGGCTAGCATTCATCCTCCCCTTGGAGCCTCTGAAGAATTGGCAGTGTTGTCGCCGCCTTCCTGTCAAGACAGCAAAATGCACGCAGCTTTCCAATCGGCCTCAGCTAACTTAGTGGCATATTTTCAGCAGTGTAAGTTGCCTGATCGTTGACGTGCGGTATTACGAGGCCTCAAATGCGCGTCCCGCGGTTGACAGAACGTCCGCATTTCGACTGGCTTCGGATTCAACTAACCTAGAATTCCAGAGGAGCAGGTTAAACTTGCCTTCGCCGTGCGGATAGTCGTTTCACCGAACGCCTGAGAGAGAGCGGTGGCGCTCTCGAAGACGAATTCAGTTGCAACAAGATGTCGGTTGTGTTGCGTTCGGTAACAGGCGTGTTGCCTTTTGAAAGGGGTTACGCGGGTCCATAAAAGTAGCGAGAGCGACGTATTGTTGCATCACGTGATTCGCCTCGCGGCGGTAGGGCAAGCTGAGTGGGAGTTGGCCCAGAACACGGACGATGTGAGGGAAAGTCCGCCTCCCGGACAACGCTAAAAGGCGCGTGCGATGCCGGTGTATAAAAGGGCTGTTGCTCAGTGGCTGCAAGTCATAGAAAACTTGGGGCCGTATTCTCAAAGATTTTGACTGTATTGAAAACACGAACGAAAATTTGGCGGAGAGGGGTGGGATTCGAACCGTACCCGCCCAATGAAAACGTGGAACTTGCAAAAGGACCAAAAGGGCTAAAAGCACTGATCTCTTTACAATTTTCGTACAATTTGTGCTTCGCTTGTTCTTCGTGTTTATCGCGTGGCTGTTGCTGGCTGGACTTGGCTAGATTGCCACGAAGCACACGTCCGACGCTTAAATCGGGTGATTACTGAAGGGAACGCGGTGTTCACTGGCAAGATATAACTGGCGGTTCAGGAACAGCCGCTACAGCCGGTGCTGCGTGCGGGCATTTCCAAAGGTGAGTGTCCGAACCGTCAGGTCAATCCCCAAACATCGAACGAAAGCGGTCGAAAGCTTGTGAAAGGGCTCCGCCTCTACGTAGTCCAAGTAGATGGCGGAGTTGAAAAGTCATCTTCAGGGTCCAATACCAGAACTGGTTCATGTACGTACCGACAAAGAATGTCAACGGCACACACCAGCGGCCCGGCCGATTTTCGATATGCCCCCGCACGAACCTGTGTGTGGCGTGAGTGATGGTGTAAAGGTGTCGCAGGCCCCCCGCAAGTACGAGGTTACGCTGGGATTCAACATCGGCGCGGAGTCCATCGAGTCCACCGACGCAATACAAGTGATCGTGATTCTGGTGGATAGCAAGGACATCTGCGCTCGCATCGACCACGGGAATACTTGTCGACCGAGCTTTCCAGACCAGCCAATGGTCCCAATAAACTCGGCCAATGACGAACGGCGGCAAGTCCTGATACATGCCACGCGTGAAGACAAAATAGTCAACGGCCCCTGGGAATTGCAGCCTGCCTGCGCGCAAAGCTTCCTCACGCAAATGCATTCCCCAATCTGCATTAAACTCAATCGGCTCCTCCATTGGCATATCCCACCTTTGGCCTACTACGAGGAACCTCTTAGACCATCGTGCGGCAGCGGCTACAGCTGGTAGAAAACAGTCCAAAAAGATAATGTCGCAATTTGCATAACACAGCAGGTCATGCCTGGCGATTTGCTGCGCGCGAGAAAACATATTGTCGAGCCGAACATTGCCTCGTTCACTTTGGAGCACATCCGCAACGTGATGGATGCCCAATTCAGCGGCAACTTCGCTCGCGCCCGGCACATCTCCAAACAAAATGACTTCGCAATTCGGGTCGAGAAGAGTCCAACTCCGGAGCGCATTGCGCTGTCTGATGCCATCCTGCCGCAGAAATGGTTTGGCACTGGAAAAGATTGTGAGCATTTGTTTCACCGAGAAGCGGCATCAAGTTCATTCAAGGGATCTCTCCAATAACATAGCAGGCCTAGAACAGCAAAAGGCAGGTCCAGATCATTTCGACCGTTGCCAGAAGACTCCTCGACCATCGATCCGTTCAATAGAATCTGTTATTCCATACCGGTCGCGATAGTCATGGATTGCCCTGCCGCACTGATCCTTACTCTCATAGTCATCAACAATCAAATAACCGCCTACCGACAGCTTAGGATAGACATTAACCATCGCATCCCAAGTGGACTCATATAAATCGCCATCAAGTCGGAGCACAGACAACTGTTGTATGGGTGCCCGAGGCAGGCTCTCGCCAAACCAACCCTTTACAAATCGGACCCGATCGTCCAGGAGACCGTATCGCGCAAAATTGCGCTTTACATCGTCAAGCGAAATAGCAAGTTGTTTGTACCGCCATAGCGTGCCTGGCATATTCATCTGGCCCGACTTATTCAATTTCCCGTCAGCGGCACAAGTGGGTTTCGGGAGGCCTTCAAACGAATCGCATACCCACACATTCCGCGCAATCTCCTGCATAGCCTCCAGGACAGCTCTCATGTAAATACACGCACCGCCGCGCCAAACACCAGTTTCGCAGAAGTCGCCTGGAATCCCATCCCTCACGGCGCTGATGCAGCATTTCCGGAGATTCGCCAAGCGCTCCAGTCCGATCATCGTTTCCGCTTCGGGCGGCCAGTCGTCACCAATGGAGCGCTTCCCGGCCGAATACTGGAATGGCCGGCAAAGGTGTATACGCTTCAAACGAAGTAAGGCTTGAAGCGGAGCCAGCGCATAGCCTTGCCAACCGCCCCGCGGGTAGGTTACAGGATCCCAAGACTCCGTCAGGCAATCGCGCATAAGATCCAGATAGCGATCGCTGATATACGAACCGCACGAGTACGCTAAATTCTCCCGAGTCTCAGTCTTCGTGGCGTTCCCTGCTTCCACTGCTAGGTTTACATTTCCAACATAACGCTGAGAAATCCTAGCACTACAGGCAACTAGGTAGTTGGTTGGCATGAAAAAGAGCGCAAATGTGCCAGTTCAATCGCTACTACCGCCAGGGTGATCGTTCTCTCGGTGGGGGAATCCAACTGTAGCTGACAGAAATAACGCTACGTATATTACGTATTGTATTGATCTATTCATTGCCCTAGGTGAACGGTCCATTCAGCCTTTCAACCCTTGCATCGCTGAAAAAGTAAGCTGAAACCCGTGTTGGGTTGGCCGCGCTCAAGGCCTAAGAAGTCGGGTCTCGGAATTTGGAAACACCTCTGCCCATATCGCCTGCGCATACGGACATACCCTTCCAGGGTAATGAGGCCCCCTGATTGCGAACTTCTGACGAGAGTGTCCGAGCGACCGACGATTCAGGAACCTTTCCCCGCCCCCCGTCCGCGCTGAGAGCCGCTCGTCCACCACATCAAACCCCTCGGCTGATCCCAAGTCGCACTGAACTTGGTCGCGAACCGTACCAATGAAAAATGGTCCCGTGCGCTCCCTCTGAGGAATGCCGGGACCATTGTTGTGCACCCTGATTCTTTCAGCCGATCAGAACCCGCGTGTGGCGGCATCCGCCTCTTCCGCCAGTTGGTTCACCACTTGGAAGAACTTCGGTTGTTGCCCAACAAACAGCCCATCCGCCGTGAACGATGCAATGGTCGCCACAGCGCCTCCAAACTTGTCATCGCTTGGGCGAATCACCGAGCAGTGGGGCAAATTCTTGCTGATGAATTCGCAAGGAACGGGAAAGATCAGGCTGGGTTGAATCAGCGGATTGAGCGGGGTGAAGAAATTAGGAAAAATCAACCCTCCGTCCGATACGGGTGCGACAGGCGGTTGCACTCCGTTGCCCGCAAAATCGACCCATTCCAGAAAGTGCGCGATCTCGTCTCCCCCGATACCCAGCGTGATCTTCAGCACTTCCAGACTGGTGACTTTCTGGCCAAGCGCCGCATAGAGACTTGACCCGCCTTGCTCGATATATCCGAAATGGAACGCCGCGGTGTTAGCAATTACCTGGATGTGGTTGGCATCCCCGAAATCGGCATTGGTGATGGGGATGGCGGTGCGGTTGTTGATTGTAATGGCTTGCGGAAACGTGGCACCAAAGTCGGGGTTTGTCGCGCTGCGATAGCGGATGAACCAGCTGGTGTCGACGTTGAGGTGCATGAGATTGGTGAGGCGGCCGATGTCCTGCGCTCCCGTCGCCCGGCTTCCTTGGAGTGTGCGGAACTCGTCGAAGTTTACCGGCTCTGCGCCTTTGGACTCCAGGTATCCGTTGAGGAAGTCGGCGTGACTGATTTCGTCGATGGTGTTGCTCGTGATGTATTGTGGGCCATCGCCATCGAGGTTAGAGAGAGCAGCCTGATAGGCGTTCAACGTTTGGTTCGGGTCTACCTCAATGGGTTGGCCGGAGGTGAGACCGCCCAGCTCCGCATATTGTATCCACAGATCGCTTTCGATGAGCTCCGCTGCGGCCAGGAAGCGAAGGATCGCCGCGTCTCCTGGCGTGAGTTGATTGCCTTGGGCACGGCCAAATGCGGATAACCCACCTTCTAATAGCCCCGCACCCACCGTCGCTGCACCTGCCACAACCATTCCGCCTTTCAAGAATGAACGTCGATTCGAATTGTTCTTGATAAGTGTTCCTATTCGCTTCATTAAGCTTCTCCTTTTTTGGAAAGATGAGTTGGTTCGTGCAACGGTCGACCCCGCGTTGTCCTGAGAGAATGCAAAGAGACTAAAAGGCTCCAACCCTGGCGCCGCCCGGAAATCGGCTTCGGTCAACCCGACAGAGCCACACCTTTAGCTCAGTGCCGTGAGATATAGCCTTCCACGGCAGGCCAAAAGAGCGCTGCGGATTCACCTCACATAACCGTGCGCGTGGGCGGAATATTCCCGAAGGCCAGGGAAAATAAGCGGGAGGAATAAAATCACCGGAAAGGAGTCTTTGTAAAAATCGGTTTGCGTTTCCTTCTCACCTGGCTCGGCGGCTGATTGCTCTGTTTTCCGGCCAGCCCGAATGGGCCACGACCGTCCTTCGTGGCCGTTGCAACGATAGAGGAGCGGGTTTCAGGAATTAGACCGGCGCTGCGCGAGTCTATTAGTACGACACCGCCTCATGGCGTGGCGCAGAAGTCGTTTTATTTCCCGAGTATCGCGCCGCTCCTACAGAAGCAAACGCCAGGGATTATGACTCTCTAATGGAGGTAGCTCGATGCGTGTCCGTCTGACTAGTTTGATCGCTCTCTTATCGCTGCCGGTGCTGACTGCACCTGCCTGGGCTAAAGACCAGGCAGCGGATGTCAGGCTTAACAAGCCCGGCACGATCGAAGGCATATCTCTCCAACCCGGCAAGTATCACATCGTCGTTTACGAAGAGGGCACCGAGGTGAAGTTCATTCGCGAGGGTAAGATCGTCGCGTATGTCCAGGCCAACTGGGTAAGACTGGATAGGAAGGCGGAACATTCCGGACTCCTCCTGAACGGAGATGAGGTTGATGAAGTCGATTTCGCAGGCAAAGATATGGCGATCACTTTTCATCTGAGCGTCGAACAGGGAGCGGCCACGAATGCGCAACGGTGAAACGAGCATGGCGAATCGACCTTATTTAGACTACTTCGTTGAAGAACAGTTAATGGCGCAACTGGCCGCTGCACTTCAACGAGGCGAAATTGCCTCGACAATCTCGTGCGGGGTTTGGAACTTGGAGTGGGCTCTCGAGCGAGGATTATTGCACTCTCCACTCCCGGATCTTCTGCTCCTCTCCATGCAGGACACAATCTTTCTGTGGCAACTCGGCATTCGCGCAGACAATGAGCTCGAGAACTGGTCGGGATTTGTACGCAGGTTATTCGCGAGGAAAGTTCGAAACAAATAAAGTCGAGACTCTATCCATTCCTTCCCGATCGTCGCACCCTAAGTGAAGTCATATGCGATTCGGTCGACACCGACAGATTCCCGGCATTCGCCAGCGCGGACGGTACCCTTCTTCTGTAGTCGAGATGCGTTATTTTTGCAGGAGAGCGGCGAAAGTCAGCACCTCATCCGCCGCTATATCTGAGATGGCACAATAGGTCATGCCGTCCCGGGCCCAAGTGAGGATGTTGTATCCCTGGCGCGTCTGCGGAGCGGTTTTGTCAGCGTATTTTTCTGGGGCTATCCAAACGAACAGATTAATAGGATGCAGTCTACGCTGATACACCAAGGCAGCCACAGGGTGCCCATCGAGGTAGTCGAGCCTCCCACCGATCAGAGGGAATCCTTCCGCTGCAAAGTCATCGACGGGGGGAGCAAAGTCCAGCTTGCCGTGAAACCAGGGTTTCACGGTGTGCTGGTCGGTCGAGGTAACATCCGTCAGGTGATTGGCCATCAATGAACGGACATGATCCGCCACAATTTCCTGCGTGATCATTTGATCTCGTGAAGATTTCGCCTCCCTTCGCACCAGCCCAGCTGTAATCACTGCGAACAGCACAACTGCAGCCACAGCCCCGGACCAAGTCCAGATCGGAACCGAGCTACGCCTTTTTTCCGTTATCTTTTGCCGAGTGAGTGCTCTTACGCGCTGTTGGAGGTCTGGCGAAGCTCGGAAATAGGAGACCTCCTCGCGAATCTTCGACCGAAGATCGAGCGCATCCTGATGCATGGATGTGCAGGTCGGACAATCCCCGAGATGCTGTTCAATTTCCACATTGCGCACTAGGTCGAGTTCGCCATCAACGTGGCTCTCAATCAGGGTCTTAGCTTCTGTGCAACGCACGTGAGCCCTCCTCCACCGGTTGCGGCAGCAATGCAGTCTCGCAGCCGCGCGCGAGCACGCGCCAGTCGCGACATCACGGCGCCTACCGGTACGCCAGCAATCTCGCTGATCTCTTTATAGGACAGTCCTTCGAGTTCCCGAAGCACAATCGATTTCCGGAACTCGGCCGGCAACTCAGCCCTTCATCGAACTCCGCGGTGAGATCCCGCCTAGAGTGGTTCCTGAGCCACGTATAGCAGGTATTCCTCACGATTGTGAGTATCCAGGGGCGGGCGTCTCCGCCGTAAAATCCGGCGAAACCCTTCCAGGCACGGAGATAGGCCTCTTGCACCACATCTTGAGCGTCCGTGCGATCCCGGACCAGCCACCGCGCGAGATTATAAGCCGCATCTAGGTGCGGCAGGACGGCCCCTTCAAATCGCCCTGAGTGATTATCTGCTGTCACCCTTTCCGCTGTCTGTTCTTAAGACTCCATGGCGGGCGATTTATTCCCGAATGGCTCAGACGGGAATATTTCTTCACGAACTGCGTCATTGCATGTGTAGGCGGCAAACGAATCACCAAATGAAAATTGGCGTAAAGGAGAAGAACGAACATGTCGCGATTTATTAAGGAGAACGTGGAAAAGGACGGCATCGACCGGCGTGGGTTCCTGAAGTGCATGGGCGGGCACCGGGACGCTATGCGTGATGCAAGGAGGGGTCTTGAAGTCGTTCGCGCTGAGCGATGTTATGCAGCACAACGTGGGCGATTTCAAGGGCGACCTCAGCTTCGTTCAGATCAGTGACAGCCATATCGGTTTCAACAAAGCGGCGAATCCGGACGTGACTGCTACCTTGCGTGAAGCGATCGCCAAAGTGAATGCGCTGCCGACGCCTCCTTCCTTTGTACTGCACACTGGCGACCTTACGCATCTCTCGAAAACAGAGGAGTTCGACACCCTGGCTGAATCGCTCAAGAGCCTAAAGACGGAGCGCATCTTTTACGTTCCTGGTGAACACGACGTACTCGACGACAACGGAGAGATGTTCCGGGAGCGTTTTGGCAAAGGCGCGATGGGTGACGGCTGGCAAAGCTTCGATCACAACGGAATCCATTTTGTCGGGCTGGTGAACGTCATGAATCTTAAGGCCGGCGGTCTCGGCTCGCTGGGCAGCGAGCAACTCGAATGGCTCGAAAAAGATGTCTCCGCACTGAAGAGCAGCACTCCGGTGGTCCTGTTTGCGCATATACCTTTGTGGGCGGTGTATCCGCAATGGGGCTGGGGCACGGACGATAGCGAGCAGGCGCTCTCCTATCTGAAGCGATTTGGTTCCGTAACCGTTCTCAACGGGCACATCCACCAGACCATGCAGAAGGTAGAGGGGAACGTCACTTTTCACACCGCTTGTTCGACGGCCTTTCCTCAGCCACAACCTGGCCAGGCAGATTCACCCGGGCCTATGAAGGTGCCCGACGACAAGTTGCGCCAATTGCTTGGCATTACCGATGTCAACTTCGTGCGCGGCACACACAGTCTAGCGATTGTGGATTCCACACTCGCCTAATTTCGGCCGCATGCAGAACCTGCACTTGATTTATTGAAGCCAATCGTAAAGGAGGATATGGAAATGAAAAAAGCGAGATGGATTTTAGGCGTCGTACTAACCGTCCTGGCTGCATTCGCAAGCGTTGCGGTGACCCAACCGGGTGCGGCTAAGGCCGGAGACCAATCGGCATCGGTTGAAGTCAAGATCGATAATTTCAGTTTCGGGCCGGCGAGTCTGACCGTTGCTGCCGGAACGACCGTTACTTGGACGAATAACGACGATGTTCCCCACACGGTGGTTAGCGACGACAAGGTATTTAAATCGAAGGCGTTGGACACCGATGACAAATTCTCTTACACCTTCACCAAACCAGGAACGTACAACTACTTTTGTTCAGTTCATCCCAAGATGACAGCCAAGGTCGTGGTGCGGTAGGCCGGAAGGGCAATATGAATCGATTGGATCGCGGTCCAGCTGTGCTGGCGGTTCTGGTTCTGATAGCGGTGACGCTCTCACACTACCCAACTTTGGCCGCCTTTACGCAGGGCGCAGACCCTGGTACTGGAGTAAGCAAAGATACGGGAGAAATTCGGATTACAGCCAAAAAGTATGAATATGATCCCGCCGTCATAACCGTGAGCCAAGGTGAACACGTCAAGCTGGTCATCACCGCGCTCGATCACGACCATGGATTCAAGATCGACGCTTTCCACATCGATGAGCTATTGAAGAAAGGTGAGCAAACGACCATCGAGTTCACCGCCGACACGACTGGAACTTTCCTATTTCAATGCTCACATTTCTGTGGGCTGGGGCACAAAGGCATGAAGGGCGAGTTGATCGTCGAAGCAGCCTCGCAAGGATCACCGGAGGAACACTCTGATGCAAGCGCAGAGCAGTTTAGCAATCGCTGAAAATGTGCCGCCGGCGCTGGCGTTGCTTCAGATGACGACCGGCTATTGGATCTCGCGAGCGATCTACGTCGCGGCAAGGCTGGAAATTTCCGATCTATTGAAAGACGGCCCGATGACGTGCATCGAACTCGCCGAAGCTACTGGGGCTCCCCCGTCTCGCTTCGCCGGCTGATGCGGGTCCTCGCCAGCTTGGGAGTCTTCGCTACGGACGATAACTATACGTTCGGGCTCACGCCCATTGGGGCATCTCTTCAGAGCACGGGTTTTGGTTCGATGCGCTCGATGGTGCTTACGCTAGGCGAGGAACACTATCAGGCTTGGGGAGAACTGTTGCACAGCATTTGCAGTGGCGAGCCCGCCTTTGACCACGTCTATGGAACGGACCTGTTCACTTATCCGGGCCGTAATCCGAGGGCACGGATGACATTTAACGACGCCATGATGGATGTCACGTCCCTGGTTTCTATAGCTCTCCTCGGGTCTTGCGACTTCTCGGAATTTTCAAAGATCGTCGAAGTGGGAGGAGGATACGGCTCACTCATCAAGGCTATTTTGATGGCGAATCCGACCGTGTGCGGAGTACTTTTTGATGCGCCGCAAATCATTGAAAGCGCGGGAGCATATTTCAGCAGTCCGGAACTTAACGGTCGCTGCCAGGCAATTGGAGGAAACGTCCTCGATTTTGTACCGGATGGCGGCGACGCGTACATCCTGAAAAATGTAATCCATGATTGGGATGATGATCACAGCCTAGCGATATTGAGAAATTGCCGCCGGGCAATGGTGGAAAAGGGGAAGGTATTGCTCGTGGAGATGCTTATGCCACTGAAGGGCGGAGCGGCGTTCGAAAGCCTGATGGATCTGAACATGCTCGTCATATCAACCGGACGCGAGCGGAGTGAACCAGAGTACCGGGAGCTCCTCGACGCCGCCGGATTAAGAATCACGAAGATTGTGCCAACACTATCCCCGTTTGGCATCATCGAGGCCGCACGCAGCTAGCGCAGAGTGGCCTAGGCAGAAGCCAATTGTGGCTTCGCCTCCATCACTCAGCCGAGGTTTCGTCGCTCCTAACCTCTCCCGCAGGACTTTCTTAGCGTCGTCTTAATTGCGCCCGCATATGCAGCGATTGCAAGGGAATAAGCATGCAGGCCCTCTTGTCTAGATAGTGACACTACACGCGGGTCGCAGTCCCTCGCAGTTGTCACGGGTATCCAGTTCTGGTCTGGGAGCGATTCGGAGGCGTTTAGATAACAGCAGAGGAGGAAAGGTATGGACGGGAGCCTTCTTACCAACGCGCTGCCATTTGTAACGCAGTTCCACGCGGCTGAACTGTCTGAGGCAGAAGCGATTCGATTAGCGCAACAAGGCGACGAGCGGGGTTTTGAACGTATCTACCGACTGCATAGCCAGCGTGTCTATGCCCTTTGCCTTAGGATGGTAAGAGGAAATGCGGCTGAAGCTGAGGATCTTACTCAGGAATCATTCTTGCAGGTGTTCCGCAAAATAGGCACTTTCCGGGGCGAATCAGCATTTTCCACATGGCTGCATCGGCTGTCCTTCAATATCGTGCTGATGCGGCTACGCCGGCGTAGTTTTCCAGTTCTTTCTCTCGATGAGATGGTCGGGCCAGGGGAAAACAGTACAGCGCGGCCGAGAGATATCGGAGGGCAAGACCTGCGACTCTCTGGAACAGTGGATCGCATGGATCTTGAACGTGCCCTCGAGCAGCTTCCGCCAGGCTACAGGGCCGTCTTCATCCTCCACGATGTGCAAGGTTACCAGCACAGAGAAATTGCTAAAATTCGGGGGTGCTCACTGGGAAACTCGAAATCGCAGTTGCACAAGGCTCGCGCGAGGTTGCGAGACTTGCTGCGCGCGGGTTTCCGCGATGACGCTCGCCGTATCACGGAGAGCATGGAACCAGTTCTAGATGCAGTGTCAACTTTTTGATAGGCACCACAGAAGAAATGAATGCACTGCTGCGAAGCCGAAGTCGAAACCCGAAGTCTTGAAAGCTCCTCTGCATCTAGATCTCTCGCATACAGTCCCATAAATAATCCGACAGTTATACGTGGCGTTCCGGGCAGCGCGGAATCTGCAAGATGGTTTGCTTCAATGGTTTTCGGCAGCGTGAAGGAGCGGGGAATAAAGCGGACACGAGCACAGTTGTTCATGATGAGGAGGAACTCATGAACACTAAAAGAAAGCTAACGATCTTCGCAACTATGCTGGCATTCCTTATCATGCTGCCCGTGGCACGGGCGAGTGAGGAGGATCAAGCCACCAAACTCACCTTCAACACGGCCGTTCAGATTCCAGGACGCGTTCTGCCTGCGGGAACTTACTGGTTCATAACGCCGGAAATCAACACCGCCCCTTACGTCGTTCAAATTTTCAACGCGGACCGATCCACGCTGTACGCCACCATCCTAACCATAAATGCCGAGCGTCTGAAGCCAACCGACAACACTGCGATCACCTTCGCGGAGCGAGGGTCGATGCAACCTGAGACCATAGTGACGTGGTTCTATCCCGGGGAGGATTTCGGTCACGAATTCGTGTACTCCAACTCGGAAGAACAGGAACTCGCACAAGTCAAGCACCACACCGTAATGGCCACAGCGCGGGACAGGCACCAGATCCTGACCCCAGCAGCTGGAGACTAGGCCAATAATCCCTCCATCAACTCTGTACCAGCTGGCGATGGTATTTCACCATCGCCAGCTCGGCGTTTCCGCTATCCTTTGGGCAATTCCGCATCGACGATGCCCGCGTCCACGCAATAGAGCGGCGCAATGATTCCGACTCAGAGTATAAGGGCGAAAACTTACGAAGCTGTCGTAGAAACTTCGGTCGGTTTAGAATTCCTGGCTGTTACGCTGGAGATCGCGGTTCGAGTCCGGTCGCCCCGCTATTTTCACATGTGATCGCTCTCGTCTTCGAGATCACCGGTCGATTATCCGCTCGATCCATGCGTCGCTTCGGTCACATTCGCTGTTGTTAAGATTTGTTGGCTTGGTTTTATGAAATACGCAGCTTTCTTCTGCTGCCTGATAAGGCCGTCTACCGAAACTGGTCTTGAGCCAACCCATACGAGGGCTGCGAGGCAGGCGAGGTACAGCAGGTCAATTCATTAGTTTACCGGACCAAACTGTGCGCCAACCGGAGTCACGGGCCATGAGCTTGATCGAACTGGGGTCTCTTCGGGTCTGGTGGTTATTTCCGACAAGCCGAGTTTTGACTTGCAAATTCAGTTTCAGAAAGCTCTCCGCTTTCAGAGGAATCTCCACTAGTTGGCGGTTGCTCTTCCCCTGCTTGTGGGTCCCTCAGGTGTACGCGATTTGTCGATTTAGCTCCCGGCGCTTTTTCGTTTCCGAGATGGCGACTCAGGGATTCCCGAAGCCGATGCCGAGCCCGGGCCAATCTGGACATCACTGTACCGATTGGGGTGCCCAACACCTCGGCAATCTCCTTGTACGAAAGTCCTTCGAGCTCAAGCAAGACCAATACTTCCCGAAAATCCGTTGGCAATTCGTCTAAAGCCTGATTTAGCAACTGGCCATCGGCCCTCTGTAACAGCAAAGTTTCAGGGTTTCGGCTTTCAGCTACATCCGTATGTATTTGTTCATCGAAAAGGTCAGTTGCTTGGTGGGTGCGGTTCTGATGTAACCACGTGTAGCAGGTGTTGCGCACAATCTTAAGAAGCCAAGCACGCGCATTGCCACCGTGGAAGCCGCCAAAGAATCGGAAGGCACGCAAATATGCTTCCTGCACCACGTCTTCCGCATCTTGAGTATTCCTTGTTAACCACCGTGCAAGGTTGTAGGCGGCGTCCAGGTGTGGCAGCACGGCCTCTTCAAAAGCTATGCCGTTGGTTTGCTCTGTCATGCTCACAGGAGCCACGATAATGCAGCCTCTTCCGCCGAAGAAGAGGCCACTTCCTTTGGCTCACATAGGAGATACTTATGGGTGATGGAACTCGATCAGCTTCGCTACTTCGTGGCGGTCGCTCGCGCCGGAACATTTACGCGTGCCGCTGAACAGGAAGGGGTGACTCAACCCTCGCTGTCGCAGCAGATCCGCAAACTAGAGGATTCCCTCGGTGTGCCTCTTTTTGAGCGCCGCGGCCGTTCCGTGCGGCTTACCCAAGCGGGACAGCGGCTGCTACCGCAGGCCCGAACTTTGTTGCGCCAAGCGGCGGACGCCAGACAGTCGCTCGGTGAGCTGACGAATCGAGTATGCGGAAGGCTCGCCGTGGGTGCCATTCCGACGGTGATGCCTTACTGGCTGGCCCCTAAGATTGCAGGCTTTCAGTCTCAGTACCCTGAAGTGGAGGTGCACCTCGTCGAAAACATTACGGCGCGGCTCATTGAAGGTTTACAGACCGGCGACCTTGACGTCGCCGTTCTCAGCTTGCCAGTGGCTTTTCCTGACGTCGTTTGCAGCGAGTTGTTTCGCGAGGAACTCCTATTTGTGCTTCCCGGCGCGCATCCGCTTGCCGCTCTACCACGGCTTGATCCTCGGCGCATCGCGGGCGAACATTTGCTCGTGCTGCGCGAGGGTCACTGCTTCCGCAAGGACGCCTTAGCTGTCTGCCGCCGTGGCGTGCGCGAGCCGGGCACTGTTTTTGAGAGCGATCAGTTTTCTAGCGTGTTTGCGCTGGTTGCCAGCGGATTTGGAATCACCGTCGCGCCTAAGATGGCAGTCCAAGAAGCGAATGGATGCCGTCACGTTCCTATTACAGGTGGCCCCTCGCGCCGCATCGGCTACGCGCAGATCCGGCGTCCGTATGTTCCGCCAGCGCAGAAAGCGTTTATCGCTTGGCTGAAAGAGCTCCGCCGTCATCCCTCGGGATAGGTGCTGTGCCCTACCGCCGGATCGTCATTCCGACGAATCAGAGCCTTCATTTGTAAATTTGCTTTCGGAGAGCTCTTCGCTAGCCGGTAGCGGATCTTCCTCTGCTTTTAAGTCCCGCGGCGTAGCGCGATTTGTCGATTGATCTCCCGCTGCTTTTTCGTTAGGCAGACGGCGGCTCAGGGATTCTCGAAGCCGATGCCGGGCCCGGGCCAATCGGGACATTACGGTACCGATCGGGATACCCAGCACCTCGGCAATCTCCTTGTACGAAAGCCCTTCGAGCTCGAGTAAAACCAATACTTCCCTAAAATCCGTTGGCAATTCTTCTAAAGCCTGATTTAGCAACTGGCCATCGGCTCTCTGTAACAGCAAGGTTTCGGGATTTTTACTTTCAGCCATATCGGTATGCAATTGTTCATCAAAAGCGGTGGTAGGCTGATGCGCCCGGTTCTGATGCAACCAGCTGTAGCAGGTGTTGCGCACAATCTTGAGAAGCCAAGAGCGCGCATTGTCGCCGCGGAAGCCGCTGAAGAATCGGAAGGCACGCAAGTACGCTTCCTGCACCACGTCTTCCGCATCGTGAGTATTCCGTGTTAACCAGCGTGCCAAGTTGTACGCGGCATCAAGATGGGGTAAGACAACCTCTTCAAAAGTCAGCATATAATTTGGACCATTCAAGCCTCATTACGAGCGGTACTGCGTCCAACCCGCGCGCTTGCGGGCTTCACTATGGTTCGCACTAGAGATCGAAACAATGGACGGGCAGTTCTCTCCCGCTGGAATGGAGGTCCTCTGGTAACTTATGCTAGATATAAGACTTACAGAACAACCTCCCCCGCCTTCTATTCAGAACGCTCCGCCGGGTGCTACACTCCCCTTGACCTAGATTGCCCTCTTTATGCCAGAAGCTCATCAGCTTCGTGGGCCGCTCCGTTTTGGAGTTTTCGAGCTGGATCTTCGCGTTGGTGAATTGCGCAAAAACGGCCTACGAGTCCGGCTCCAGCAACAGCCCTTCCAAATCCTGGCGATGCTGCTTGAGCACCCCGGCGAAGTCGTAGGTCGCGAGGAACTGCAGAAAAAACTCTGGCCCGCAGACACCTTTGTGGATTTCGACCACGGGCTCAATAAAGCGATCAACAAAGTCCGTGATGCCCTGGGCGATTCTGCCGAAAGTCCCCGCTTTGTGGAAACCATTGCGCGTCGTGGCTACCGCTTCCTCGCGGAGGTCAAACCTGCCGATGCAGTGCCTGTTCGCAGCCCGGAACTCGCATCTCCGTTTCATCCCGTGTCAGAGGTTGGTGATCGGCCTGAACGTGCGGGCAAACTCCCGAGGGTCCGACATTTTCTGCCATCAAGAGCGTGGAAGATACTTGTGTTCGTGCTGGTTCCACTAGTGTCATCTCTCGCCATCTGGAAGCTTCATTCCTGGGATCGCCCGGCCTCTGTCATTCGCTCCTTGGCTGTCCTTCCTTTGGAAAGCCTCTCGAACGATGCGTCTCAGGATTACTTCGCTGACGGGATGACGGACGAGTTGATTTCGGACCTCGGGCAGATCAGCGCGTTGCGAGTGATCTCGCGTACTTCAGTGATGACCTATAAACACGCACGCAAGCCCCTGCCGCAGATCGCCCGTGAGTTGAACGTGGACGCCGTGGTGGAGGGTACCGTGCTCCGCTCGGGCGCCCGGGTCCGCATCACAGCGCAGTTGATCGAAGCCTCCACGGACAAGCACTTATGGTCGCAGAGCTATGAGGGTGAGCTGCGGGATACTTTGACGCTCCAAAACACGGTGGCTAGAGCGATTGCAGATCAAATTCGGATCAATTTGAATCCACAGGAACAGGCTGCGCTGAACAGAGTAACGGTTGTTAATCCGGAAGCTCAGGAGTCCTATCTCAAAGGGCGCTATTTCTGGAATAAGCGAACTGCGGATGGCTTGAGCAAGGCCATCGATTATTTCAGCGAAGCCATTCAAAGGAAGCCCGACTACGCTCAGGCTTATGCGGGGCTCGCCGACTCTTATGCCTTAGCGGGAGATTGGAAGTACGGGCTTCTAGCTCCCAGGGAGGCGTATCCTAAAGCGAAGGCGGCGGCCAACAAGGCTATAGCGCTGGACGGTACTCTCGGCGAAGCCCACATCTCGCTTGCATTTTGCTTGGATAACTTCGACTGGGACTGGGAGTCTGCCGGGAAGGAATTCACCCGGGGAATCGAGCTCAGCCCTGGCTACGCGACCGGTCACGAATGGTACGGCTGGCATTTGGCCGCGTTGGGGCGACATGACGACGCTATCGCCGAAGTAAAGAAAGCGGCCAGTTTGGATCCGCTCTCCCCCAGCATTGGCGCCGATCTAGCAGAAGAATTACTCGTCGCACATCGTTTTGACGAAGCGATAGAACAAAGCCGAAAGACAATGACCTTAGACCCATTCTTTGCGCCTGCACACTATGTGTTGGGACAAGCGTTCGTGCAAAAGCATAATTACAAAGAAGCCATCGCGGAACTTCAAAAAGCGGTCGAATTATCCCCAGGCAGTACGGCATTTACAGCCAATCTCGCTTACGCCTACGCTGTATCAGGCATGCGAGATGAAGCGGCAAAGACATTGAACGATCTGAAGGATCGATCGCCTCAATCCTTCTCAGATGCTCCCGAGATTGCCATGGTCTACGTAGGTCTGGGCGAGAAGGACCAGGCAATGGCTTGGCTCGAGAAAGGCTATACGGAACACTTTAGCCCATGGGTCCTTATGCGGCCCTGCTTTGATCCGCTCCGCTCGGACCCGGGCTTTCAGGACCTTGTGCGCCGTATCGGCCTCCCTCGGCCTGAATCGCCCCGAATCTAGGGTAATGAGTACCTCCTAGCGCTTTTTAACTGCAAACTGCTTCCACGTGACGAACCCGAGGCACTAATCGGTAGGAGCGCGGTAACCGGTTTTGGCGTAGACACTGAGCGGTGGCAACCCTTTGGGCGGGACCAACTTCACTTTGATTTTCCTCCAGGTACCGTTGCGCTTAGCATCATTCGGTTTGTAGGTCAAAACATATTGATTCCGCAGCTCCATACCAATCTTTGAGGCGATGTCGGTCAAATCGTTTAAGTTTGACACCGGGAACACCCTGCCCCCGGTCATCTCGGCGAGTTCGGAGAGGAGAGTAGGGCCGTAGCGCTCTTCGTCAGTTCTTGCCATATCGTTCGCATCGAATACTCCCATTACGTAGAGCTGGCAGTCGGCCTCTTGCAGGAAGTTGCGGACATCCTTCTCATTGTACCGACTATGATTGTCGCCGCCGTCGGAAATGACGAGCAAAGCCCGCTTACCATTCCTTGCACCTCGCATCTGACTCAAACCAAGATAAATTGCATCCAGCAAGGCTGTTCGCCCTTTGGGGGTTGTAAACACCATTCGGTTCTGCAACTCTTCGACACTCGATGTGAACTGGCTCGCCAGCTCGGCCCGATCGTTAAAACTCACCATGAAAAATTCGTCGCGCGGGTTGGAGGTCTTCAGGAATTGCACTGCCGCCTCGCGTGCCCTGCCAATCTTATCGCCCATGCTTCCGCTCGTATCAAAAATCACGCCAATTGAAATCGGCACGTCTTCGCTTGAAAATGCGACGATCTCTTGCTCTCGGCCGTTTTCAAATACACGGAAGTTTTCTCTTTCCAATCCGGTGACGAGGCGATCGCTAGGATCAGTTACGGTCAGGTTGACAAGTACCAATGACACATCCATTTGAATCGGCTTGCTGGAGTCTTGCGCAGGCTCGTGCGGAGGTCGGGTTGGTGCTTCCGGACCGGTTGTCTGCGCGAACATTGGGAACGGGAGCAGCGCGCAAACTGCTAGGGCTAACAGCCGCGACCGGAGAAGTATGCTCTTCATATTTGTTCGCAGAAACGGCATTGCCTCCACGCTTAAAGACCGCCGCGAAGTGCAAATATTCCTGCGAAGTGGCTTACTGAACGATCCATGCAGACGTGCTCAGGACACCGTTTTGGCTGCGGTCATCCTGATTTCATCGATGATCCCGGTGAGGGCATCGTAAAACTCGCGAGGACGCGAGGCAGGAGCCCCAATACATCCCGCCCCGACCCTGAGGACAGGCACCCACAAAACCCGGCGATCCGCTGAAAAGATCTTTGAACTCTCTAACTTTATTCATGACTTGGGTCAATGCGCCCGCGGCTGCGGGAATATTTAGCAACGAGTTGTGGTTGCGTATATTGAAGGTGATCCTCTATATGGCGTCTACTCTCCAAAAGTACAGCAACCAAATTCCAGGAAGCGATTGTGAGAAGACATGGTGCTGACCCACGGTATCTTGGCAAGCGCTGCCCCGTGGCAGGCTGACCTAACCCTTCTCATCGAAGCAACAATGGGGATCGCCCTGCTTGCAGGGGCCGTACTCGCACGGCGACGCCATTACCACGCACACGCGTGGTGCCAGTCGACAGTCGTGCTGCTGAATCTGGCGGTTATTGGATTTGCGATGTCGCCTTCTTTCTATGTCCAACTAGCGCCGAAGATCCCGCAATCGCTGCGGAAACCGTACTACGCGATTGCCGCAGGACACGCGGCGCTCGGAGTGGTTGCGGAACTGGCGGGTCTCTACATCATCCTGGCGGCAGGCACCCACGTTCTTCCCAATTGCTTGCTTTTGCAGAATTATCGAAGGTGGATGCGCGCGACGCTAACGCTGTGGTGGATGGTCCTGCTGCTGGGCGTGGTGACATACGTCCGATGGTACGTACATCTTTAGGTTACCTCACCAGCGAAGCAGTGCCGCCTCAGCCGCCATTCCTGGTCCCAGCGCGGTCATCACACCCCAATCGCCCGGTTGGGGATCCGCAGTCCTGACGACTTCCTCCAGTACAAACATCACTGTGGGTGAGGACATGTTTCCGTAATTACGCATTACTCTTCTGGAAAACTCCACCTGATCATCACTCAAGCCCATATGTCTACGCACGCTGTCGATCACCTTGCGACCGCCGGGATGCATGACCCAAAAGCGAATGTCTGACCGGTTCAAATTATGTCGCCGAAGTAACGAATCAACGGCTCCTGCTATCATCGGGGCCGCCAGCTTCGGGATGCTGGGCGCAAGAATAATCCGCAATTTACCGTCCTTATGTTCCAGTCCCACTCTGTCGAGCTGCTCAGGATCCAGCAAAGATTCGAAGTCGATAATCTCCGGGCACTCGCAGCCTTGACTATCGGTATCGATAAGAAACTTCGCCGCGCCGTCGGCGCAGATGGCGTTCCCTATCACGGTGTCGTAAGTACCATCAGAGTAGTAGCTCGAAGAACAGATTTCGACAGCCAGCATCAGCGCTACACGCCCCCGGATAAGCCCTCACGAAATCACAAGCATGCTGCCAAGTGGGGACAGCGCCGGCGCACCCTAAACCAACTACGGGAACGTGCTGGACGTTCTTTCGGAATTTCATGTGCGCGATCAGCCGCGTTCCTATATCCGGGCACACATACTCCGTACACCTGCACACCATGGGTTCGAATCAATTGGTTTAAGCCGGGTATCTTTGGCTCGCGGTTGACGTGCCCAATGACAAGCCCATAGCCTGCGAAAGGCGTTGAACGACGCTTGTGAAGCTTTCTTCCTCAACTGCGAGGATCATCGACTTCGGGATATCGATGTCCCAGTCTTGGCCGATCCGAAAACGAATGGCATTTTCGGATTCACCCACGATGCTTCCCGGCACAGACGCACGCAACCCGGCTGCTGTGAGCAGTAACACAACCCCATGGCCGATCCAAACCGTATAAGCGCTTTGCATATATGCCTCCCCAGAAAATCGGTAACCTCCGGATTGACACAGCCTGGATAAGCAGACCGGGGCACTCCGGCGGCCTCATGAGTTAGGACAAACCGTTCAGTGGATTTATTCCCGGCGAAGACTGTGTGAAGAAGCAGGCAGCTTCCACGGACTCGAACAAGCGGGCACGCGATCTTTCGCACTTGCAGAAAAGGCCGCTGGTTTAACCGCTGCAGTAGTTCTCGGATCGCTCGGTTAAGATCTTCCAGAGAGAAGAACTTCTTCAGGTCGAACCGAACCGATCGGCAGACTTCCCCCAGGCTTGCGAGCAGATAGCTCTGGATATTCCAAACCTTAGAGTTGCAGGATCGTTTTCATCATCGATTACCACGTGGTAGACGTCCTTGATCTCCAGATCCTTGATCTCCAGATCCCGAAACATTCTCGACGGCCAGGAATATTTGTCGGCCATAGCGAGTCTAGACAGGCGAGCGCAACACAAGACGGATCATCCAGCAACCAACGGCTTCGCCGCGGCAAAGGATAAGAGCGGATGTCAGAGTCGTACAAATCAAATAGCAGGTTATGGAGGACAACTTGAAGAGAAGGCTTTTGCTGTTCGGACTACTCATGACATTAGCAATTCCTTCGGGGCTCTTCGCCCAGCAGTCCGGCTATTTTCAGACCAACCTGGTCTCCAATACTGCAGGCATAGCAAACACTACCGACACTCAACTTTTGAACCCCTGGGGAATCTCCATTCTCCCAGGGCAAGATTTCTGGATCGCCAACAATAACAGCGGCACCTCCACGCTCTACGACGAGAATGGCAACAAAGATACGGCGCTGGTGGTGACCATACCAGGAGCCTCAAAGAATCCTAACGGGAATTGCAGTCCCGGCTGCCCTACAGGAAACGTGTCAAATGGAAGCGGCACCTCCTTCGGCGGCGGACAGTTCATTTTTGACAGTGAAGATGGCCTGGTCGCCATCTGGACCGGCGCCAGCAACACAGCAACAGTGGCCTTCGATAACTCCGCCAGCGGCGCGGTTTACAAAGGTCTCGCCTTGCTCAACAACACATTTCTTTTGGCAGCGAACTTCAATAGCGGGAAAATCGATGTCCTCAATAGCGAGTTCCAGCTCACTTCGTTGAGCGGTTCGTTCACCGATCCGAAACTTCCCGCGGGTTACGCTCCCCACGGCATTCATGTGATCGGTAACCAGATCTACGTCGCCTATGCCATGCAGGACGCTGCCAAGCACGATGCCATGCCGGGCGCCGGCTTGGGGCAGGTAGATATCTTCGACATGAACGGCAATTTCGTGAGCACCTTCGTCGCTGCCGGCGGCCAGCTCAACGCGCCTTGGGGCGTGGTGGCGACTCCGGCTACCTTCGGAGCCTTTGCGAACGCGATCTTGGTGGGAAGTTTCGGCGATGGCACCATCAACGCGTTCGACACAACCGGGAAGTTTCTCGGCAAGCTCACCGACTCTTCGAACAATGTCCTGGTGAATCCCGGCTTGTGGGATATGGTGTTCGGCGGTGGCGGCCCCTCTGGTAATCCGGGGACTCTTTATCTCACGGCTGGAGGCGGCAACCAACCCACTTTCCCGAGCGGAGGCAGCACAAGCAGCGTGTTCGCCAGCCTTGTGCCCGCGACCGCAGTCGGCGGCCCATCTTTTTCTCTGAATCTCTCGTCCCCAAGTCTATCCGTCACGGCGGGCAATTCGGCCATTCTCACGGTCAGCGCCAGTGCGGTTGGAGGATTCAGCAGTCCGGTTTCGTTGAGCTGCTCGGCGACCGCGGGTCTGACCTGTGCTTTCAATCCTTCGACGATCACTCCGGGTTCGAGCACGACATCCACCTTGACGGTCTCTGCTAGCGCAGCCCCCCCGATTAATGGCTACGTTCGCAGCCTGGGGGTCCTGCTGCCTGGTTTGGGGCTGTTCGGAACCGTTCTCACGACTCGCAAACGGAAACCACTTACACGTAAGAGCATCCTGTCGATGAGGGTATTGGGGTTGCTGCTTTTCATCTCACTGTGCTCAATGGTCGCCGTCGGATGCGGTGGCAGTACCAGTGGCAATTCAAACACCCAAACGCCCGCATCTCAGGCCACCCTGACGGTGACGGGCACATCCGGCTCACATA
>Ga0207022_10032_pt1 | contig 37330 bp, 30 predicted proteins | sample Alteio_BWMinCont_46_FD_153307 | JGI IMG/M metagenome (GOLD analysis project Ga0207022, IMG submission 153307) | Enriched cells from forest soil in Barre Woods Harvard Forest LTER site, Petersham, Massachusetts, United States -... | ecosystem: Environmental > Terrestrial > Soil > Temperate forest >... | reverse complement strand
CGGCCGACGAAATAAACGCAGCCAGACGCGTCTTCCCAGGCGAGGTCCCCAGTTCGGTAGAGGCGATTGTCGGTTTCGGAACTTCCCGGCGCATCCGGAACCCGCGGGTCGGGAATAAAGGCGCAGGCCGTCTTCTGCTCGTCACGCCAATAGCCCGGGCTCAGACCAGCGCCCCCGATGTACAGGTGTCCGATGTGGCCTGGGAGTACGGGGTCGAGATCGTCATCCAGGACAAGCAGTTCCTCCCCGCCACAAGCGCGGCCTATGGGGATTTGCTCCTGGGGATTTTGGGGGCAGGCGGGCACGTCGTGATAGCTGCTGGCGATAGTGGCTTCGGTGGGGCCGTAAAGGTTCGTGAAGCGCACATGGGGCAGGCGTTTCATCCAGTAGGTCAGAACTGGAGTCGGCAAGACCTCCCCGCACCATAAGACGCGCCGCAGCGACGGGAAATCACTCTGCGGGAGCGCGTTGAATTTTGCAATATAGTTCAGCACTGACGGGACCGAAAACCATTGCGTGAGCTGCGAATTGCGGATGAACTCAGCCAGTTTTGGAGGCACCTGGGCAACGCCAGGGGGGACCAAGTGAAGCTCGGCACCCGCGGCAAACGTTCCGAAGATGTCAAACGTGGAGAGATCAAAATGGAATGGCGTGTGCCCGGAAAAGCGGTCGGTATGGTCGATGCCGAAATGTCTCAGGGCCCAGGTAACAAAAGCAATAACATTCGAATGCGTAATCACGACGCCTTTAGGCGTTCCAGTAGAGCCGGACGTAAATAGAATGTGAGCGGGATCGGTCGCATGGCTTTCGTTCGGATGAGCACTCGCGGGCGCGGATCGTAAATCATCGCAAGAAAATGCTGGCTGAAAAGATCCTACCGGCATTTTCTCCGAGTCAAGCCATCCAACGGAGATGCGCCCGCGAAATCTCTCGTCGGCCAGCAATTCATCAAGCAAAGGACTGACAGGCCCGGCTGCCAAAATCCAGGTATTCTCGCAGCATTCCAGTATGCGGGCGACTCGGGCAGCGGGACTTGCCGAGTCTATGGGTACATGCATGCAACCGGCCTTAAGCGCGCCAAGCATGCTTAAGATGGCTTCGGGCGATTTGGGCATCAGAATGCATACCCTGTCGCCCTTCCGACATCCGCCTTCACGCAGCAAGTGCGCGAGCTGATTGCTACGGCGGTCTACGTCTTCATAGGTGAGGCTCTCTTTCCCAAACACAATGCAGCGTGCGTGGGGCCGAGATTCGGCTTGGCGCGTTACCCAGTTTTGTAGGAGTTGTTTCATAGAGCCACGGTGCGAGAGGCGTAATCGAAAGCAGCGCGGACGTGGTTCAACTCCTCGCGCGCTGGAGGAATATCAAGGATGAATGTCTGATGTCCGCTGCGAATATAGCGCGAGAGTTCGTCGGCAACTTCCTCGTAGTTCCCAACGAGGTAAGGGCAGAAAGTCTGGTAGTTCTCAAACGGCCACATCCAATAGACGCCCTGCAGATCGCCGGTTGCCTGGGCCATCTCGGAAAGCTGCTTGTGCCAGACCGAATCAGACAGGCGCATGGCGAGCTGGTGTGCCAGTTGCCCTTTGCGATCTCCGGGAAACCTTTCGATGGCGACGCTCCACGCTTCGGCGCTGGTGGGTCGCGCAATGACTCCGACTCGGATTCCAGCTCGATCGTAATTTGGCGTCACGCGTTCGTAGTCCTTGGCTGGCTTGGGATACTTTACGGGAACAGCTCCGATGGCCCTGGCGGCGGCGACTCCCGCCTCAGAAGAGCCGGAGATCAACAATCCAGGAAAGAGTGCCGGATCGAGGGGGGGAGTCATGCGCAACCCCTGCACTTTGTAATACTTGCCCGCGAATGTGACGGGATTAGGGCTCGACAGAAGGGCCTTGATAATGGTGGTGTACTCGACGAGGCGGAGGTACCGATCATCGTGCGGCGTATCGTCATTGAGCGCAAGCAAGTCGTTCTTGAATCCGCCAGCGACCAGATTTAGGTAGACGCGCCGCTGGTATAGATGTCCGAACGTGGCCACCATCTTTGCCACCGTGTATGGGTGCATGTAAGCGGGCTGTACGGCGACAAGGGGGCACAGCTTTTGTGTGTTCTGGATAATGATCTGCGACACGAGCCAGGCGTCCACGAGTGAATTGTCCGTGTAAACCAAAATGGCCGTGCATCCTGCCTGTTCGCTCCACCGGGCTACATCGATAATCTGCTGAATGTAGCCATCGCGCGGGCGATCTTTCGACTGCGGCGTCGTAGAGAAAATTTGTATCTGAGGTTCGTCGTTCGCGTCCATCGGTTTATCCTTGAGTTATGTGGCCCGAGTAGTTTTAAGTGAGCGCTGAAGGGGCGAGGGCGATCAGAGCCGGAAGCCCTTCACCTCACCGCCATTTCCCGATTTGATCTTCGTACTACTAGAACTCCCTGATCTCCTTTGTCCAACCGCTATGTTAGACTTCGCGGCCACTTTCAGGAGACAGTGCTGGTTGTGAAAAAATACCTGTCGCGACCGTTAAAGCTTGTGGTTGGATTGGTGGCGGCTCTGGCCCTCTTGAGCCCAGCATTGGACGGGCAGGGTGGCCCCACGGTTTGGGTCGTTCCGGCGATGAAACGCGTAGCCCGCGATGAACCTGCAGGGAATCAACGAGAGATTACCCTTCGGGCCGCGCGTGGCGAATACGAGTCCTTCCAGATGGTTGTTCGCGCCCCGGCCAGCGGGCTCAAAAACGTAAATGTCACGATTTCCGATCTGGCCGGCGAGCACGGCCATATTCCCAAAGCGAATCTCACGCTTTATCGCGAGCATTACATTCAGATCAAACAGGGCAGTCCAGACCGAGGCGGCACGAATCGGCCGCTCGGTCCAGGCTGGTATCCTGACGCGCTCATTCCCCTTACCGGAGACAAGTACAACGGGCTGCAGCAAGCGCAATTACGAGGGGTGCCCTTCGATCTTTCACAGTCCAGCAATCAGCCCATCTGGGTCGATATTTTCGTGCCGCGCGATGCGGCGCGAGGCCAATATAGGGGCGTCGTCACGCTGACTTCGGATCATGGCGAGGCCACAGCCTCGATAGTGCTCAACGTATGGAACTTCGAGCTTCCAGTACGTCCATCCCTTCTTTCCGCCTTCACTGTCTACAATCAAACAAGCAGCGATCCCAAAATTTTCTATGCGGATCGGAAGGAGAATCAGGAGCTTCTCCTCCGGCACAAGATAATGCCCGTAACAGTGGATCCAAAGTTCGAAAGGCAGTTCATGCAGGAGTATGGACTGGGGATGACGCTTCTCGGATATTTCAAGGAGGCCAGCTACGGCAATTGCAACCAGCCACCAGCTCCTTCTGTGGCGGAGCTCGCATCGCTAAAGGCCAAACATCAGCCGGGCTTGCCCCTCTATCTCCATCTCGCCGACGAAGTCTCGGATTGTCGGAACATTTTTCCCGTTCTCAAGCAATGGGGGCAGAATGCACGGCGAGCGGGCCTACTCGCGCAGTTGACGGCGATTCCCTTGCCCGATCTCCGTGATGATGGCTCAGGATCGGGCCATTCTGTCGCCGATATCTGGGTATTGCTCCCCAAGCAGTTTATTTCCAATTCCGCTGACGTCGCTGCCGTCCTGAAAAAGGGCGACCAGGTCTGGTCCTACACAGCAATTGTTCAAGATAACTTCTCACCAAAATGGGAGATCGACTTCCTGCCCATCAATTATCGAATTTTCGGCTTTCTGAACCAAAGCATTGGCGCGTCGGGACTGCTCTACTGGTCCGTGAATTCCTGGGCGATCGGCCCGACAAACGATCCCTGGAACAACATGACCTATATCGAAGGTGGCAAGCCCACTCCGCCTGGTGAAGGCTGGCTAACGTATCCGGGCGCCGAGGTTGGAAGCGACTCCCTTGTGCCCTCGATACGACTGAAATGGATCCGTAAGAGCGTGGAAGACTACGAATATGTCGAAATCCTGAAAAAACTTCACCGCGGCGATTGGGCGCTTAGCCTGGTCAGAAGCGTTGCAGCTGACTGGGTACATTGGTCGCACGACGACGACGCCCTTGAAGCGGTCCGCGGTCAACTGGGAACAGAAATTGATCGCATCTCGTCGGCACAGAAAGCCCCGGGCGGTCCTCCATCTGGAAAACAGCATTAACCGTTTCATGAGCCGTCACGTTCAGAACATCCCGTGCCGTGTTTACCGCTAGCATGCGCTCAGGCTTAATACGCGTGAGCGAAGCGGACCCCGTGGCGGTGAAAAAGTATCTTTCTGGGCATGAAGTTGAGCCCGAAATCGCCGATTGGAAATATTTTGACTCGAACTTCAATAGCGACCGGGAGCGGGGCGTTGTATGGGTGCGAGAGGGCCGGGTCGCCGGTTTTTTGGGCCTGATTCCATTTTGCGTAGAGAGAGGCGGAGTCAGCGCCGCCCAATGCGCCTGGTCCTGCGACTGGTCAGTGGATCCACTGGAAGCGGGCGGCATGGGATTGATGCTTGCGAAGCGAGCATGCGGCCTCTACGACGGCATTTTCAATATCGGCGGCAACGAGAATACGCGCCGAATTTTTCCACGGCTCGCCGACCGCACGGTTCCTGACGCGGCCGTGAACTTGGTGCTTCCTCTGCGGCTAGGCAGCACTTTCCCGCTTTTGCCACCCGGAATTCTCAAGCGGGCGCTCAGCCGACAGAGACTCCTGCAACAAATTCCTGTGCATTGGGTCCGGGACCGAAGGCGGATCGGAGTCTCCATTGAACCGGGGCTTTCCCCGCGCGTTATATCAGTGTTAGGAGCCGAGGCATCGCGCGATTGGCAACCGTTTTACGACACAGAGTATGTCAATTGGCAATTGGTGCGTTGCCCTGCCGTCAAGTGCTGGAGCTGCTGGATCTCCTCGGATTCTCCACTGCGAACCGCGGCACTCATTTGGACATCACGATCTTTCAGCGGATATTGGCGCTTGTTCTTTTGTGGCGCTATGACTGATCTAGAGAGAATCGAGGTGCTTACTGGTGCGATAGTTTCATTCGTGCACGACCAAAAGGGCATCGCGCTATTCGGGATGGCATCCCACCTTGAGACCGGTCTTATGGACTTACTTGCTCGTCAAGGATTTCTGCGGAGGCGCACCAAACTGCCTTTTTACGTCATGCGGGGGCGCAATCGTGAATTGCCAGTCGACGAATTCAAGAGCCTCAATTTTCTCGACGCGGACTTGGCTTATCGCTTCGAGTCGGATTTCCTTTCCAAGGACCAATAATCTTCGGTTTCGCGCATCCTACTGTCGCGGTCCCGAGGCAGAGGGCGTCCACATGGGTGCGACGCGCCGGGTGGGCGCCGGGGGGGTTGCTAATGCCCTTATGAGGTTGCGGTCCAACTCGTCTTTGCAAGTAGGCGTACCGCATAGCTTCAGAAACTGAAGATTGGAATACCGCGGGTCCCGGTAGTCGGCTATGAACTTGCTTTCAAAAGCGCGCTTGATCTCACGGATGCCATCCTCCACTGTCCATTGGCATCCAAAACCAACCTGATTCCGAATTTTCTCGAAGGAGACGCGGTAGTTTCTGCGATCGGAATTTTCAATGTACTCCACTCGTGTCTCAGGGAATTCGGCGAGCACTTTTCCGGCCAGCTGTTCCAATGTGAAATTCATGCGTGAATCACCGAGATTATAGATCTCGCCACTCACCACTTCGAGCGGAGCATCAAGTAGTTGACAGATGCCATTTGCCACATCCTGCACGTGTATGAACGGGCGCCACTGCGTTCCGTTGAAAATGGTGATAGTGCCTTCCGAGTGAGCTTTGGCCGTCAGAAGATTCACGATCAGGTCAAATCTAGGACGGTACGAAAGGCCGAAAACAGTCGCCAGTCTCACGATCACGGGATGGAAATCCGCAGAGCACGCTGCCAGGAGCGCTTCCTCCGAATCTACTCTTGTTTGTGCGTAGAGAGATATAGGCGTCACATTGGAGTACTCATCCATTAGAAGATCGGTGGCGCCATAGACGCTGCAACTCGACGAAAAGATCAGCCGGCAATTGCCATTACCCTTGGCCACCTCGATGAGCATTCGGGTGGCGGCATAGTTGATTTCGCGCGATGTTTGGCGGTCCACTTCGCAGGCAGGATCACCGACGATAGCGGCGAGATGAATGATCGCTTCTGTATTCCTCACTGCAGCGACCAAATCCCGCAGTTTGCGACAGTCACCGACAATGACCTGGAGATTGGGATGACCGACCACGTCGTGCAACGAATAGTCTCCATACATGAAGCTATCCATCACGCGGACTTTGCGGCCGGCGGCGAGGAGTTTTCGCACGAGGCACGACCCGATGTAACCTGCGCCACCGACAATCAAAACCGTTCCACCCGTGGCGGGCCGTCGAGCGATGGGCGCAGGCCTCATCTCAAGCCTCTGTTGCAAGGCGCCCTTGAGCATGCGCGGAAAGGCCAAGGAGATAGCGGCCAAGCCGCAGAAGAAGAGAAGATACGCATGGGGGGATTGCTGCCGGCGATATAGCGCAAAGTTAGCTATGGAAAAGACCAAAATACTGATGGCCACGCTACGGAACAGAGTCCCGGCTCTATTCGCCTGATACTCCGGAGAATGAGTATATAAGCCGGTCAGCAGAAAAACGGCCGGAAACACGAGCGAGAGAAAAACGAAGAAAGAGATGTAATAGTGCACTGCCTCCTCGGGCGGCAGTTGTATTCGCGCCGTGACCAGGCTGGGATGAAAAACACTGATCGCTAAGGCGACGATCATGCAGATGTGAATACTGGTAAGGTCCGCGAGAACCCTCACCGCCACATGAGAGAGCTTGAAGTCTTCTGAGGGCATCACTAGTTAAATCCCGTCCTTTTAGGAAGCTTTCCGGGCACGCGCTAAGCGAACAATGCGTTCGAACGTATCTGCAATGGTGCAGATGGTTTCGTCTGATAGTGACTCGTAGATCGGCAGACTGAGAATATTGTTGGCAACGTGTTCCGTTTGCACCAGGTCAGTCGCGCCGAACTCGTGGAAGACGGAATAAAGGTGCTGTTGATGGAGTGGCGGGTAAAAGTATTTTTTCGTCTCGATGTTTGCTGTTCGCAGGGATTCTGCCAAGAGGTCGCGTGTCAGGCCTATAATTTCTGGAACTACAAGAACCGAATAGTCTTTATACGTGTGGGTATCGCCGGGGCGAACTTTCTGAAAACAGATTCCTGGTATGCGCGAAAGCTTTTCCGTGTACATTTGGGCAATTTGGCTGCGCCGCTGGACTTTAGCCTTTACCAGAGGAAGTCCAGCCAATGCCATAGCGGCATTGAATTCCGTCATGCGGGCATTTAAGCCGAGCCACTTGGGGTCATAGGCGCCCACGTCGCCATAGTTGCGCATGGCGCGCACGGCTGCGGCAAGCTTGGCGTCATTCGTGGTAACGAGTCCTCCTTCGCCGGCCACAAGCAGCTTGGTGGGAGACAAAGAAAATACTTCGGCATCTCCGAACGAGCCAGTTGGAACGCCGTGATACTGGGAGCCAAACGCGTGTGCGGCATCGAAAACTAGCTTGAGATTGTGGCGACGCGCGATCGCTTCAAGCTCGGCAACGTCACAGGGGTTCCCATACATGTGTACGGCAAGAATTGCTGAGGTGTCGGCGGTGATCTTCCGTTCCACGTCGGCAGGACTGAGGTTCCACGTTTGCGGGTCACAATCGGCAAAGACCGGCTTAAGACCGTTCCACAACACGGAGTGACCCGTGGCAAAGAACGTGAAACTTGGCAGTATTACCTCGCCCTTGAGTGCAAGCGCTCGCAATACCATCATCAGGCCGCTCGTGCAGCTCGACACGGCGACGCAATGTTTCACGCTTAGCCTCTCGGCCACGGCCGCTTCGAGACGGGAAACCAATCCGGCATTCGTGAGAACACCATTGTGATAGGCGGGCTGATACTCGGCAAAAACGTGGCTGAGCTCCGGTAAGCTCGGCCGCATGAAGGGAAACGGCTCATTGAATCCGGTAGTAGCGGGCACCACCTTCAAAGCGCGCGACCTCGAGTTCGAGTTCATTGTTAAGGACATAGAGAATCCTCTTGTGGATACGGGCTGGAATCAGAGCTAGTTCAAGGAGCTGCAGGAACTGGAACCGCCAACAAGACCTTCAACAGGATACGATTTTCAAGGGTAAATTAGGTTAGGCCGAGGCGCGCTCTTCGATCTTATATCGTTTCACCCTTCCGTAGGGTTTGAGCTCCTTTGGAATCCAATCCTCAAAGATCAATTTACACATGGTATAGATGAGGATTTTTAGATCAGTGCTAAAGGAACGGTTTCTAACATACTGGAGTTGCAAGGCAAGCTTGGTCGGCCGGATTAGTTCCTCGTATGTTTTCTCAGGATTGCTGCTGCCTTCGAGTACGGCTGCTTCATTGGAATTCCAAATCGACGCCCAGTCAGTGATTCCTGGAAGCACCGTGAGGATCTGCCGTTCCTCGGGAGAATATAGATCGACATATTTCTGGACTTCCGGCCGAGGACCAACAAGACTCATTTCCCCCTTAATTACATTCAATAATTGCGGCAATTCGTCAAGTTTAAACCGCCGCAGGAGCTTACCCACTCGCGTCAATCGGGGATCGTCGGCAGCCGTCGCCGAACCTCCGAGCGATTCAGCGTTCAGGACCATGGTCCTGAACTTCAAGATGAGAAAAGGTCTAGCGTGCAGCCCAATCCGGTTGCCACGATACAGGACGGGCCCTGGCGAAATCAGCTTGGCGATCAAGGCAATAGCCATCAGCAACGGAAGGATAAGTACTAGGGCGGTTGCTGATAGGATCAGGTCCAATAATCTCTTGGCTAAATGGTTTTCGCGCGCCATTCTTGGCCCAACCTACGATCTTCCTTGAGAGCGCAATTGAGCTGGCAATGCAGATCCGGGGATCCCATGCAGCCTTTCCTTTGATCCTTTGGGCGCGTGGCTGGGAGCGCCCGGACCTGGCGATGCGGCACGCAGTAGGTCTCGGTATACGGCCATGAATTGAGCTATGACGAGCTCTTGCGAAAACTCCTGCACCGCGATCTGCCTGTTATTTTTGCCCATGGCGATTCTTGTCTCGGGGTGCTCAATCAAAAAACGCAACGCGCTGGCCAGCGAAGACGGATCGCGTGAGGGCACCACAATGCCATTCTCACCCGGCCGGACCAGTTCGCGGCACCCAGGAGCGTCCGTGGTTACGACTGGCCGTCCAGATGCCGCGGCTTCGATCAGGATGCGAGGAATTCCCTCCCGGTATGAGGGAAGGCAAACGATGTGCGACTTGGCCAGCACGGCAGGCATATTCGCGCCCTCTTGGAGTCCCCACCATTCCACGTCGCCCGACTCATCCCAAACTTCCAGCTGTGCCTGGGGGATTGCTGCGGGATTGTCAGGATCGGGCTCCCCGGCTAAGGCGAACCGCGCCTTCACGCCTTCGCTCTTCAAGATTCTCGCAGCTTCCACGTACTGGGCTACACCTTTATCCCAGAGCATGCGCGAGGCCAGAATCACGACGGGAACGCCCTCCGGTTCCTGCGAAGGACAGAAAACCGAGAGGTTCACTCCAGAACCCTTGATAACCGCAGCCTGTTCGCCGCTGACAATTCCTTTGCGGATAAATACGGCTCTATCGTCAGGGTTTTGAAAAATGACGCGAAGATTCCAGTGGCGGAACGCACGCCGGCAGCCCATCTCCACCCACTTGCGCAAGGGCGCCGTCTTCTCGGATTGATCCGTGAATAGGAACCCTAAGCCAGTAAGCGTATTCACGACAGCCGGAACCCCGGCTAAGCTGGCGGCAAGGCTTCCGTACATCACGGGCTTCAGGCGCAGGTGGTGAACCAAACTGGGGCGAAGTTTTCGATAGAGGCGCAACAGCGCAAAGACACTAGCTGGTTCTTTCCACATGCTGGTGCCTTTGCGGCTCATGGGAATGGAATGATAGGCGAAACCGTCCCTTGCTGAATCGAAATGCACGCGGCCCGGCGGAGCGGCAACGTGAATTTCCAAGCCGAGGTCGCGAGCGGCGTGGACTAGTTGCATGCGGTCGCGGCGAAATGCGTCAAGGCTGTTGTCGACAAAAACGATTCGCGGCTGGGTCTTCATCTCACGACCTCCGCACGATCGAGTTCTGGTGAATGATCGATCCGACGCCGGACGGACTCGTTGATATCCATGGGTGTGTTGCAAGTAACTCTTTTCGAAATCGTCTTTTTTCTCACGACGGTTGACTCGGTATGGAAGCCTCTGGTTTGGCAAGAGCGATGGGCTGATCGCCACAGACTTGGTTCGCGACGTTACGGTATAAAGATTGATAACGCTGAGCGAATTGCGTCACGCTAAACTGCGTGACGACACGCTGGCGAGCGGACACGCCTAGAATCTGCCGAGCTTCGGGGCCTGCGTCAATCAAGTCTCGCCAAGCGCGCGCCATTAGTTCAGGCTGCCGTGGCGGCACGATACTGCCAGTTTCGCTTACAATGCTTGCAGAGTCGCCCACTTGAGTGACCACGCAAGGAATGCCGCACGCCATGGCTTCTCCAACTGCCAGAGGAAAAGCTTCGCTCGAAGAGGAATTCGCCGCGATATCCAAGGCGGAATAAAATGCCGCCATATCTCGCTGTAGGCCTATGAGGTGACAATGGCCCTGGAGGCCGTTGGCAACTTCCGCCGCGAGCTTGGGGTTGTCCGCCAGGACACCTTCCCCGCAGAGGACAAAGTGAATATTCGGACGCTCCTTGCGCAGCAGGCGAGCGGCGGCGAAGAACGTTCCATGATCCTTATGCCGATGCAGCCTGCCCGCTATCCCGATCAGCAGCACGTCCGGCCCCAATCCGAGACGAGACCGCAGGGCGAGTCGTGCTTCAGGGTGAGGGCGGAAAAGATCGCTATCAATTCCGTTGTGAATAACTTCCATCTTTGAGGAATCATAACCCAATTGAATATGGGCTAATTCGGAAGAATTGGCGCAGCAGATAATGCGAGCTGGCAATTGTTTCGAGAACCAAGCACAGGCGCGTACGGTCCAAAGAGTGAAAAGCTTGGTATCCTGCGCATCGACCTTCGAGTGATGGATCCCCCATATTACGGGGATACCGGCGGCTTGAGCAGCCAAGCCACCCAGCAGATTGGAATGGTACATCCAGGTGTGTACGATTTGCGGCCGCGATCGCCGCAAAATCTTGGCAATGCGGCGGATGGCCAGCGGATTGGGCACGCTGCGCATCATTGCGAGGGCACGAACGGGAACACCCAGCGATTCGATTCTTGCAGCCGTCGCACCCCGGTCCGTAAGAGATATAACCTCGCTCTGATACTCCTGGCGATCCAATGTAGCGAGCAGGTGATATAACGCCGTTTCCGCGCCGGCCGCAGCTAGCCCGGTAATAATATGAGTGATTTTCATGCGGGCACCGATTCCTTACGAGTTGCAGGTGGGACGATCCTTTCGTTTTCGGTTGGACGAAGCCTAAACTCTTGACGAACCATATCGGCGACCGCACTCATGGAAAGGGAGCGCATTCCGTAGCGCTCTCGAGCAGAGGCAAATGCCTTAAGAATTGCCTCCAGAAAGTTGAGATTCTCTTCCAAGTGGATGCCGAAATTGTGTGGGTGAAACCAAAGGTGGAAGACAGCGTCTTCCAACGCAGCGAGCTTGAGCTGATCTATGGTTCTGCTAAGGCGCCTTTCCTCGAATCCTTGTAAAGCCGGACGGTATGGCCACAGAAAGCGGCTGGCACGCACATTGCACAAGCCGTTGGGTTCGAGGATTTCGTCCCAACGGACAATCCTGTTTCCTGAAATATCAACGTAGGTATCTCCGATGCGTGCGACCCGCAGGGCGACTGTCCTTTCCTCGCGAGTGATGCCGCGATGCATCCAGCCGTGCTCTGATCCGCGGTAACAGACAATGCCTGCATTAAGTGCGCTTTGGAAATAGTTGGGGTTGACCTGATTTCTTGGAAAAACAATGGAACGAAAGCGAATTCCCCGATCGGCCGCGATGGCGATGGCACTGTCGAGATCAGCCTTAAAACTCTCGGCCGTTTGTCCGGGTTCGCAACAGTAATGGTGTGAGAATGTATGCGTCGCTACTTCCTGAAGGGGACAGCGTCTTATCTGTTCGACCAGGCTCGGGGCGAAATGCAGTGGGTCGTCCTTCTCTCCCTGACCGATGGGTTCCGTATACGGATCCAAGGCCCTGTCGTAGTAACGGGGGAGAACGGTCGGCTCAAACTTCCTCCGCTGCTCGCGCGACTCAGCGAACAAAAAGCCAACAATTGCCCATGTGCCGGAAACCTCATACCGTTTGAACATTTCCAGTAAACGCGGAATGGCCTCGCGCGCGCCAAGTAGATTTTGACGGTAAGGTCCGTTAATCGGCTCGTGATCACGAACGCCCCAATGGAGTTCGAAATCGAGCGACAAAACGAAAGCGCCGTAGCCAGGCCCGGCGAGCCTAAATTGCGCCAAAGATTCCATGACTCGCTGTTTGTTTCTGGACGATGGGGAACTTCCCGCTTACTGATCGTCCTCTCCGCCGAGGGAAGAAGATGGAAGTGCTGGAGCATGCACGGCCGGCGAATACCCGCGCGCGCGACGGAAATTATCGCGTATCGGACGGCCGATCCGAATTCCAAACTCCAGCAAGCTACTGGCACCTATGTCCAGCCAAGTGCGCGGGCGCTCTCGGAATGATTTAACGACGTCACCAACAGCTGTGAAATGGCGTCGATGTTTGCGCAAATCTTGCCGAAACTGGTCAGTCTCGGCGACTGTCCACTGGTTGAAATGGCAACATATAGTCCACACACCGAAAGGCAGCTTGCGGAATTTTCCGAACTGCTGGGGGATCCACGTGATCCCATCTGAGTCTTGGTAGGGACGGATTGCGTACCCGTCGCTGATAATCCTAACGCCGAGCTTTGAAAGGATCGATACCGTAGTCGCGTCGAAAGAGTGCGCCGGCGCGACCCATACTTCCGGCGAAACTCCCTGTTCACGAAAGATGCGCATGGCATTGCGCAGCTTGATCTCCTGAATTTCGTGAGGCAAACCGGCAAACTCGCTGCGCGGCATCGTTCCATACCTGCCAGCTACATTCGTAACGTAGCGGTGCTGATACCCGTGCAGGCCGATGGTCCAGCCGCGCCTCTGCCAGCAACGCACGCTCTTCCAGAAGTCTTCAACTCCCGGCTCGCTAACCATCAGCTCTTTGTCGCGATTGTCCGGAACGACGGCCAAAATAGGCTTAATGTCCAGTTCGCATAAATCGTGTTCCAGAAGTTGCCAGATTTGCCAGTTCATTGTCGGACAGATATCGTCGAACCTCAGAATAAATCGTGTTCTCATGAGCAATCTCGCCAAAAACATCTCGTTCTTCACAGGATCGATGGGGTCGCAGCCGGCTGGCGCGTCATTGCACAACTGTCTTTGGCCTGCAGTTTAGGCCGAGATGTTGGAAGACGAAGTTTGCAAATCGGTCTGGCATTGGACGCCGGAGTGCCACCGCCAAGCGGTTTCAACAATACTCTCCAGCGTAGAGTAACGAGGTTCCCACTTGAGAAATTGGTGTGCACGCTCCGGACCGGCGACGAGGATGGGTGGGTCGCCAGCGCGGCGGGGCGCAACTTCTGTTGGAACGGAGCAACCGCCGATGGTTTCGACGGTACGAATCACCTCCAGCACAGATGCTCCCCTGCCGGTGCCGAGGTTGAATGCCCGGCTCTCTCCCCCGTGCTCGATATATTGCAAGGCATTGACATGCGCTGAAGCGAGATCGGTGACATGAATGTAGTCTCGGATGGGGGTGCCGTCGGGGGTGGGATAATCTTTGCCGAATATTTTTAACCGCTCGCGCTGCCCTAGCGCCGCGCCTATGGCTAATGGAATCAGGTGAGTTTCATGTTCGTGTTCTTCGCCGAGGTCACCTTCTGGATCGGCGCCTGCTGCATTGAAATACCGAAGAGCGAGCCAACGAAGCTGACCGGCGAGCCCCATCCAGCCGAGCACTCGTTCGACTGCCAGCTTGGAATCGCCGTACGGATTGATCGGCTTCTGCGGTTGATCTTCAGTTATGAGCGCGTGATCGGGCAATCCATATGTCGCGCAGGTCGAGGAGAATACAATCTTTGTGACTCCCTCTTCCCTCATGGCATCGAGCAAACTGAGTGTTGCTCCAACATTATTTTGAAAATAGCGAAGGGGCTTGGCCGCCGACTCACCTACTAAAGCGCTGCCGGCAAAGTGGGCCACAGCTTCAATGCTGTACTCGTTCAAAATCCTTCGAACGGTACTCGTATCGGAAATATCTGCCCGGACAAGTGGCCCCCATTTCACATTACGGGCATGCCCCGTTGAGAGGTCGTCGATGACGATAGGGTGAAAGCCGCGGCACGCCAGCGCCTTAGCCGTGTGGCTGCCTATGTAGCCTGCGCCGCCAGTCACGAGAACATTCATCGGATGTGAACTCCGATGTCCTCGCTTGGGGTGGACTTGCCACCGAGTCGGAATTGGTGCCAGGTTCCCGACGGATGCGGTACTTCGCTGTAGAGGTCTTCGTAAGCCCTAACCATTGCGGACACGTCAAAATTTTCCTTCGCGCGTGTGGAAGCAGCCGTACCCATCGCCCGCCGCAAGCCCGCGTTGTTCAATAGGACCATCATCGCTTCGGAAAGTTGCTCACCACGGCCCGGTTCCACGATGAAGCCCTCCTTCCCGTCTTGCAATAGCTCCGGCACGCCGCCCACAGCCGTGCTTACGATCGGTAATCCCGCCGCCATTGCCTCGATCACGGAAAGAGGATTGCCCTCCCAATCCGAACTAAGTGTAAATATATCTGAAGCCCCCAGAACGTCCGGAATGTCCCTCCGCAACCCGAGGAAATGAACGCGGCTGGTCAGGTCCATCTCATTCACCTGCCGCTGCAATCGGGCGCGAAGGACACCCTCGCCCGCCAGCACGAGATGCGCCCTGGGATCCGAGGCCGGCCCTTTAGCGAATGCATTAAGAAGCAATGCATGATTCTTCTGTGGTGCGAATCGCGCCACGCACAAGAAGAGGATGTCATCGTGCGAGAAACCATGCTTGGCACGCCATATCGCTCGCGGAGTTTCCGGCGAAGCGTACAGGCTTGTCGGAATGCAGTTCCAGACGACGCGGCAGCCGCCTATTCCATACAAGCGTTCTAAACTCACCGCGACTTCCCGGGCAACAGCAACAGGAATGACACCGCGCCTGTAGGCAAGGCGTTGCAACCAGCGGGCGCGCGGTTCGACCTCCTGTTCGGCGATATTATGCAGGGTGTGCACCATCAGACGAGGCTTGAAATAGACGAGCGAAGGAAAGGCGTATCTCATTACATGCACGTGCGTGTGCACGATGTCTGGCCGAAATTCATTGAAGACGCGATGCAAGCGACCGTAGGTCCGCCAGCCAAATCCAGGTCCCTTGCCGAGGAACCAGGTCTTGATCCCGGCCGCCTCAAGCCTATGCTCCAAGTCCGAGCCATAACGGCCGCTGTATGCAACGACTGCCGGTTCGAAGCGTTGGCTGTTCAGACCGAGGACGATGTGAACAGCCATTCGTTCGGCGCCGCCAGCGCCGCCGAGGTTGGCGAGAACATGTAGGACGCGGTGTTTCATAGGGGTTCCTTGAAATCTGCACGTATCAGGGCGTAGGGATAAGGAATCCCGTGGAATTAATCTCTACCCATCGGCCCGCATGTCTTGTGGGCGAGAGTGCCGTACTTCAGACGAGACTTTCGTGGATGCTGCGGCAATGAGCAAACCGAAAATAAACCAGGTCGGTTTTCGGGTTTCCCATGTCAGATCGCATGCGCCGATGGCCCACGTGAGCAGGAGAAACAACCAGAACACACGGTCGATATGGGGAAGCTTCCAAGCCGAAAGGACAAGTGTAAGAAGCAGCGCGAAAAACAGAGCAAAACCAATTACGCCCTCCTCCACTAAAACCGAGAAGAAAGTGTTGTGAGCTACCAGGCGGCCGATCGCCACTCCCGACTCGTTAGTGCCACTATTCGACGCCAAACCGAGAGCGTGTTCAACCGTCGGTGCATAGGCTGCCGCGCCGACGCCTTGAAAGGGAGCCTCTCCGAACACCTGCCATCCGATCTGCCAGATCAAGGTCCTTTCGTTCAGAGTGCCCGAGCTCATTTCGCTTCCAATCGTCGAAAGCCGTGACCATGAGCTTGCCGGCATGAAAAGCCAGGATCCAATTCCGGCCAGCGCGACGAATATCAGGACGGCGAGATTTCGGCCCAATTTCACCTTTGGGAACAAAAACGGGACCATTAGGGCCGCAGGTACACAGGCGACGAGTGCCCCGCGCGCGGCTGTCAGGACAATTGCGCAGAACGCCAGCACGATTGCAGAACCATCCAGCCACACCAGTATTTTCTTGCGCTCCCGCACGGCAAAATAAAGGGCGATAGGAATGGACAGGGCCTCAATAAAACCCAGATCACCAGGGTTAAAATTGAGCCCCGTATAACGGTTGCTGTACACGCTTGTGGTCGCGGAGAAGTTCTCGAGCGTAGCCACGGACGAAATCATCGCCCCCACCATGTATGCCCGCAAAAGGAGTAACTGCTGCCTGGGGGTTTGCGCGAACTCCCAAATGAGCCAAAGCATCGCGAATATCTGCACAAACGTGAAGATCGCGGTCACGGTGACAGAAGGAGCGAAACTCCAGAAATAAGTCAGGCCGGCCCACGCTACAAAGAAGAGCACGATCAGGTGTTGCATAGAGAGCGTTCGCAAAGTTCCGGACTCCAGGATGGCCAGCAGCGCCATCCCGAAGGCAGGAATTCCAACCACCCGGCTGAGCGTGCCAAAACCCGGTATTACGACGGCGTTCTCCCAAGGAATAACGAAAATCAAGATCCAGAGGAAGAAGAAAGCGGCTCTCCGGAATACTCCCTCGCTGCGAGACTGTACCCTGGAAGCGCTTCGTGCACTGCCGCCGATTACCGACTGAGCGGGAATGGCCGCTTGAAGCGAATAGCAATAGTTCTTCGTCAAAGGCTCAGCCGGAAGGTTTATGAAGTGCCTTTCACGCAAGCGTGGCCGCCTCTCTCCGGATCTCAGGGATTTTGATCAAGCCATGTGCGAGAACCCCGACGCTTGCGAGCAGTTGAATCAGCACTCCTGCCAGGGTGGCCAGAATCGCGCCTTCCAAACCCATGCGCGGCACAAGCCAGTAGCTACCGGCCATAATCACCAATACGCCGAGGGCGAAGAGCGGAATCTGGTGTACGAAAAGCCGTGCCGAGGTCATGGCGTACCCCATAAACTGACCCAGGTATCCTATCCAGGCTACGAGCATGAACCACACAAGTAGACGCGATTCTGTCGCATATTCGGGCCGATAGATGATGGCAAGAAGCTTGGCTCCTGCGATCCAAGCTACGAAAATCCCGCCGGCTCCGAGCACGGTGCCAATGCAAAGCAACTTCAGCATCAGGGAAGCGAAGGCCCGCCGCCGGCCTTCGGCATAAAGCTTGGCCAAGCGCACGAAGACAGCCTGAGCCAGCGCTCCAACAAACAAGTTGCCAGCGGACATCAAGAACGCCACCGCGGAGTAGATGCCCAGCTCCCGAGTCCCGAGTTTCCACTGAATGAAATAACGTGGGACGTTGACGTTCAGATTTACCAGCATAGCTACAATCCCCAAGGGCAGAGCAAGCCACAAAAGGCGGCCCATTTGGCGTAGCTCCCACCGAGGCCGGAGAATTTCCTTCAGGTGTTCGAAGGCGATCCGCGATTCGAGCGAATTCAATTCGAGAGGCTCGGAAGATTGCGTTTGAACACGCAGGTCATAGCCCAGAAGGACCGCGGCTCGCACCAGAACCAGCGCCGCCACTCCCCAGCTCAACCGCCCGGTAAAATACACGCCCAGGCTCATGGCCACGAGTGAGAGCGGTGCGCGGAGGATTTGCGATTTGGCGATGCGATCCATACGATCGATGTATTGCAGACGAGCGTAGTAGACGTCGCTGATACTCTCGATCGCTAGCGACAATCCAATGACGAACGTAAGAAGCGTCATTAAGGGTCCGCTATGCAGGATCAATGGGATCGCCAGTATGACGAGCATGGCGAGCCCAGCTGAACAAAGGCGGAAGCCGACGTACTCTCCGAACTTATAGGTTTCCTTTACGTCGGAGGCGATGACGGCCCTGATTGACAGGCCTGTCAAGCTGATCACGGGCATAGCGATTGCCATACCCAGTGAGTACTGGCCAACAATCACCGGGGAGGAGAGTTTCGCCAGGGCAACCAGCGCGCCCCACTGGCACGCCGAGTAAATCGCGTTTCCGAGGAACGTCCAGCTGAAATTAGCGCGTAGCGAAAGGCCACGAGAGATTGAAGGTGCGGCCAAAACGACGGTGGGTGAACAGGTTTCCGCCATCTTTAAATAGTTTTATGCTCACAGATTAGACAGCTGACAATGAAACTGGTCATATCTTCAGCTTACTGGCGCGTCTGAACAAGCCGTCCGCAGGACTCACTTTCTTGTACAAACCCGAACCAAAGGGCCGTATGGTGAGATAAAGCTTTTTCGTCCAAGCAGGGGCGTATCGTTTATAAAAGGGTGGCCTGCAGCTCTGCTCTTGCGTAGGATCTGATAGTGTTGCTGACCGTTTCCACGCGGCAGCATAGTCGCTTTGCTGGGGTGGCTGAGCAAAAATGGGGACGGACGCTATTTTCTTCGCCCAAGCAATGAGATAAACCGGATGCCGGTTCTTCAAACCTACGCGGGAGCGAACGCTCTCCGGATCTGGGACCTCATACCATACTGCCGATTTCCAAGGATATTCATATAGAAAGACTTTCATGATCTCGAAACCGTTGGTCCTGGTGAAAGCCCTGAAGAACAGCTCAGGACTGAACTGGTAGAATCCATGGCCCATCAGATTATTGGCTGGCGTAACGGCTATAAAGTGCCCACCGATGCTGAGTGCCTGCATACAGTTTTTGAGAGCCACGGGATAGTGGAACACGTGTTCGATTGAACCCCCGTCGAACACAAAAGTGAATCTTTCGGAAAGCTCTTTCGGCAAAGGCTCATTCATGTCGTGCTGTATCGAAGCACCTTCGAAGGTTGAAATATCGAGTGAATCAACCTTACGTGCGCCGAGGAATCGAAACAGAGGCTCGCAGTAGCCGGATGCGTCCGAGAATATCTTTTTCGTGGCCTCGGAGCTGACGTCGATGCCATGGCGCGACAAAAGAGATGTCAGTTCGCTCTTTTTAATGTGCAGTTCTTGCCTTCCAATAGTGAGAACGTGATCGAAAGAAGCTCCAGCCTCCAGCCCTTCCAGCAGAATGCGTACGCTTGCTTTGTCGATGCCCATTACGCCACCCTTACGTCAGACGCACCATTGGAGTTTATGACACTTACACCGCGTTGTATTTGTATGCGTCGCTGTAAGCGGCGGCGTAGGGCGACCGGAAGTTCTTCAGATCCCAACTGTTGAGAATCGTTCCGAGCACACACGTGCCGTCTTCGTGAAAGCGCTGACGAGCCAGCATTGCGGCGTCGCGCTTAGTTTGCCCCGAACGGAGAACCAGAATCACACCATCGGAATGGCGGCCCAGAACTCGAGCGTCCGCGAAATGTAGCATAGGCGGCGCATCGATCAGCACGAGATCGAACTCCTTCGCTACCCGCTGCAGGAATTCCGTGAGACGCGGAGAATAGAGCAGACTGGAAAGGCCGTCCGTTGTCGGACCGCTCGGCACGACGTAGAGGCCCGGGATTTTGGTCTGACGAACCAGTTGATCGACAGGAATGTCTTCCAGGGGCGTCGTGATTCTCAGAATATCGGTGAGGCCAAAGCTATTTGGAATTTCGAACAGGCGGTGCAGACGCGGGCGGCGCAAGTCAGCATCAACTAACAGCACCCGCCGCCCTATTTCAGCCGTAGCCATCCCTAGATTGCTGGTGACGGTGGTCTTACCAGCGCCCGCGTCGGGGCTCGTGAGGACGAGAACGCGCGGGCCTTCTGCATGCATACTCGGCAGAAGTATCGATGTTAGCGTCGCGCGGTATGCTTCAGCCAAAGTGGCATGCTCGCGTGAGGCTCCATTCTGGGCGGAACTATTGATCTGGAGCGGCACTTTAGTGGAAGCCGGTAGCCACGCCAGACGCCGTGAGGCCAGCTTCGCCGCCGGAATGACTCCCAACTCCGGAAGCCTGAGGTACGTTTGCGAAATGCCGGGAGATTCGATGTTTCGGTTAAAGCGGTCACGTACCAACACGAATCCGACGCCGGCAAAAAGGCCGGTCAGGAGGCCTAGTGCCGTATTCAACTGGAAGTTCGGCTGGTAGGGGAGGACTGGTGGTTTCGCCTGATCGACCACCACAATGTTGCTGGAACGCATGGCCGCGGCGAGACCAGCCTGTCTGATTCGTAGCAAAAGCGCGTCATAAAGTTCGCGGTTGGTATCGACGTCGTGCTGGAGGTTGTCATACTGAATTGACTTACCGGCCATATCGGAGACAGTTTTGAGCTGCTCGGCATAGGCTGACGCAAGCATGTTTTCGCGTGCGAGGGAAGCTTCGTAGTCGTCCTTGCTGCGCCGCAGGATGCTGGCTCGTTCGGCGTTTATGCCCTGTTGCAAATCGGCAATTTGCGCTTGCACCTGACGGACTCTGTAATGCTCAGGAGTGTAGGTGGCTGAAAGATTGGCCAGCTGGCTCTTCAGATCCGCCATCTTCACGAGGTAATTCTGCAAAGCCGGATTATTCAATGTGGGGGTGAGTGCTTCGATCGGCGTATTCGTCAGGGTTTCATATGTCGCCTGCTTCTCGGTTCGGTCCGCTTGCGCTTTCGAAAGCTCTTCTTGCAGCTGCTTTAGCTTATCTTCGGACACGTTCTGCTTGTCCGACGTAAGAATAATTCCTGTAGACTGCGCGTAGTTGCGCAGCTGGTTCTCAGAGCTTTCCAGGCTTTGCTTGAGTTCTTTTAGATGACCGGTCAGCCACTCGGCGGTGTTCTGGGTGGAGTTCCAGCGAATTTCACGGCTCTGATCGATGAACGTTTGAACCAGCGTACTCGCGACGGACGCGGCGAGCCGCGGGTCGGAATCGACGTAGAAAATCTCTGCCGTCTGCGACTCTCCCCATGCCTGGACTGTGAGATTCTTTTGCAGCTTATCGATCTCCTGTTCTCTCGCGAGATCAGGATTGGGCTCGGAATTCTTGTGGGTCCACGCGGACCAGAAATGTTTATGCGGATTGGCCTGCTTCATCAATCCAAGCTTATCGATCACCAGTTCGAGCATCTCACGGCTCTGGAGAATCTTGACCTGGGTCTGGAAATACGATTCCGGGGGAGCGACCTGGACCGTCGGATCCGAGTCCTTCAGATTCTGAAAGTTTTCGTTCAGGTCTTCCACCACGAGGCTCGTATGGGCGCGATACATCGGGGTCTGCACAAAACTCAGGAGAAGCGCTCCGGCAGCGCCCACGACGACGAACGCCGCAATTGCAAGCTTATAGCGGCAAATTTTCTCCCAATACTCCAGCAGGCTGAAGCTCGGGTTATCGTCTAATGGTTCGACCGGAACCCATTGTGCCGGCGGAACATGGCTCGGGGGAATGAGCTGGCTCGTCGCCGGTAATAGCCGAACGCTTTTCGCTGGGCTGTTCTCTGCATCAGGCAAATTCATCGTGCACGTCCTCTATCGTTGAATTTTGTAGCCCAAGGTTCCGGATTCGTTCGCCACTAGAAACGCCAGATCGCGATTCCGCTAGCTGTCTGGATGACCGCTTCCATGGTCTTAAGTCCCGCCTTCTTACTGAGGCTCCCTGGTACGAACAAAATATCGCCTCCGTCAAGCGGAACGTCTCCTGCTTTGCCAGCCAGAATGCGCTTCACGTCGACTGGTGTTTCGGTGCGCTGCGAGGCGTCTGCGGGGTGATGGATGATGCGGGAATGCTTGGCATCAGACGTTCCGTCGATTCCTTCGGCTAAGGCCACCGCTTGCAGCACAGTCATGTCCTTATGCTCCCCAAGCAGGAAACCACCAGCCTTATGAACATCGCCTACTACATATACCGTTTCGGAAACGGGGACTGTAACCACGTCATTAGGCATCATCAGGATATTCAGCTGAGGATTCTTCTCGATCAGCAACTCCTGAATACTGATTTCGGCCACGCTGTATTCGCCTGATGGATCCGTTTTCGCGTTGGGCAGCGGCAGAGGCCCCCATTGGATCTCGCGCGCGATGCTCAGCGTGTTTCCGGCATCGCTTCGGAATCCGCCTACTACGGAGATCAATTGCATCAGGGTTTTCTTTCCTTGTAGCTGTTGAGCGCCAGGCTGCTGGACGGCGCCAACGACAGAGACGGGCTGGCTATGAAACTCCGTCACACTAGCCACAAGCTGCGGATCACGGACGTATTTGGCGGCGGCGTGATTCAGCTGACCTTCGAAGTCGCTGATGGTCATTCCTCCGGCCTTGACCCTGCCGAGCATGGGCAAACTGACATACCCACTAGGGTCGATACGGTAGGGCTTGCCGACGATCTCATCCATTTCAGGTCCTTGGACGGTGATTTGATCGTCCGGCCCTAAAAGATACGTAGAAGGTGCAATAGTTGCAGCCGCGCCGTTCGGAGTCGATGTCGCCCCTTGCGGACCAATAACAGAAACAGGCGCAGGGGAAACGGGCTGAACCGGGATAGGTCTTTGCTGAGCATACAAATGGATCATGGGCAAGAGGACGAAAGTGACCGTAAGTCCGAGGTGTGTAGCTCTTGTCTTCTGCATTTTTTTCACCATAATCTTCATCTTTCTTGTCTCGACCTTTTGAACTTTCAGGCCACGAGGGCGGAACCAGGGCTTTCCAGACTGCGTACCCAATCAGGATCGATTTGTACGGAAACGGATCTTTGCAGTAGCGTCACGTTTACATAAATCCGATGTTGATCAGCGATTTTCGCAACCATGCCATCGAGACCCCGCAACGGCCCGCGCTCCAGGCGAACCTTCTGTCCTATTGCAATAGAGGGCCACGGCAAAACAGGGAGGCCGGAGCGCATCATGGATTGTATTGCCAGGATTTCTCGCTCATCGATGGGTTCAGGCGTCTTGCCTTTCCCAACCAAATAGAGAAATCCGGGAGTCGTCAATAGCGGCAGGCGCCGGTTCAGGTCCAGCCGGCAAAACAGATACCCGGGGAACAGAGGAGCGTCAACCATCTTTACTCTGTCTGACCAGTATCGCTTCGACCGGTAGGTGGGCACGAACTCCTCGATTCCTTTGCCACGCAGAATTGCCGACACCGGCTTTTCATAGTTTGACTTCACCCGGACGGCAAACCACGGAAGGTGCGAATTAAGGCTCACCGCATTCCGTTCTTCGTTTCCGAGCGCTCGATTCAGGTCTATGGACACGCTACCGCCCTTTGACTCCCAGATTTGACTTCCTGAAATCGGTTCCCCCAAAAGACTCACAAAACCTCGGAGCGGCACGAATCGATCCGTGCGTGCGTTCGCGGTGGTACGTCTCTCCACCGGACCGCGAAGGCTCCAGTATCAGGCGCGTTTACGCCTTCGTTTCACGTTGATCTTTCTATGCCACCCTAAAACGGTGCTCCGTATTCGCCTTCTTCTTCTCGAACCCAATCGCCTCACGGATCACGATGCTTTGGTTGACTGCGGCGAACCCACAAGCCTGCCCCATCAGCTCGCAGTCGATTCGGGCCACCTGTCCCTTTGCGTGAATCTCAGCCGTGTGAATCTTGTATCCGAGTTCAGGAAGAAAAATATTCATCTCGAGCAACGTGCCGATCGGCGGCGCAGTGTTAGTCCTCACATAAACACCCCGGCTGCCAATGTTCCGGCTCCAGCCTTCGCCGCTTTGCAAAAGCCCTTGTGCATCGCGCCAGGAGAACAACACGGCAAGCCGCAAGCGAAACCGCTTGCCTTTGCGCCGTTCTCCCGCGTGTTCCGTTTCTCTCATCTTGATTCGTTTAAGCCCGCGTTCCGCTTTGCATGATCCCACCGACAGCAGCAACTCTACCCTGACGCGAAAATCTGTAAAGATGACGTTAGTGGACTGCGACAAAGGACCTCTCCGTTTTGTTTTTGCAAATCTTTTGTGGACGGGACGGTTTTCTCTCAACTTCAGGTAGACAAGTCTCTAGTGCAACATGCTTCATCAGGGATTCTCTGGTGCTTTCTAACGGGAGTATCGCGCCATGCTCGGGGAAAGCCTTCATCTCTGACCGGGCGCTTATCTTTTAGTATTGGCCGCTTCGCGTTTCCGGGTAGGGGCCGAAGCGCGGTCGAGCTGTTGAAAGAAGGCAGACGTAAGGTGCCACAATCCACGCAGGAAGGAGAGTCGTGAGCCTGAAAGTTGCCCGGGCTTAGAGCGCGAGCCCTATTCTACGGGGGTTCTTATGTAAAAGTACTAGCAACGCCTTAGAGAATATTCCCCCCAAGTAGCTCAGGTGAACACGTTATTGTCCGAACGCTCCTTCTCCCTACAATGGACCCACCCGAGCCAATATGCGAAACCAGACGGCTGTACTCATTCCCGAGCCGAATAAGCGTGATCAATCGGCTGCTCTAGTGGGAGAACCGGACAAGCGAGCCCAGATTACCGTGGCGGAAGCCGGCAAGCGAAATCAGACTACGGTTCTCATTTCCGAACCGAACAAAATGTATTGTGACCTCCTAAAGAAGGCCTTTTATGTCGTGCGCAATCGATTTCAAGTGGTTGCCACCGCGTCAACTGCCAGCGAGATCCTCGCCGGTATCGAAGAGACGCACCCCCACGTCGCGATTGTGAGCGCCAATCTGCAGGACGGGCCGCTGACGGGAATCCGCCTACTGCCGGAAATACGCCGGATCCATCTCGACACGCGCACGCTAGTCGCCCTTGAGGCTCCCGAGCCCGATTTGGTTATCGAAGCCTTTCGTTTCGGCGCCGATGGCGTATTCTGCCGCAATAGCCCTTTCGATTTGCTCTGCAAGTCCGTCGAAGCTGTCTCGCAAGGCCAGATCTGGGCCAGCAACGACGAATTGAGATATGTTCTCAACGCTTTTGCGAAATTTTCCAAGCAGCGCAAGATGGATTCGAACGTCGAAAGCCGTATGACTAAGCGTGAGGCAGAAGTAGTTCGGTTGGCAGTGGAGGGCCTTTCCAATCGCGAAATCGGGCAGCAATTGGGATTGACCGAACACACTGTGAAAAACTACCTCTTCCGGGTTTTTGACAAGCTCGGGGTATCTAACCGCGTGGAACTCGTGCTTTCTTGCCTGAGGCAGGAACCGGATGCACGCGACGACATGGCTACTGAGCAGAGGAACTCTGCCCAGCCCCGATGACTATTGCTTGTAAGCTTCAGCACGTTCAACGAACACTTTCAAACAGGAATGAAATCGGATGACCCAAGAACAACTGCTGCAATTGCTCATCGACTGGATCAAAAGCAATAAACGTACTTCAAATCACGCCGAAATCTCCCCCGATACCGAGCTCCTTGAATCAGGCATACTCGATTCGTTTGCTTTTCTCGATCTGATCTTGCACGTGGAGAGCAAGACGGGGCTTCAGATAGATTTGGCCGATGCCGATCCTGGGGAATTCGCCATCGTGCGCGGACTCTCTAGCCTTGCACTGAAGAGCCAGCCGGTGCAGCCATGTCCGTAAGCGTGAATCCAATCGTCGAGACGTATTCGCGGCTTGCGCACGAATACGACGACGATGCCAATTTCCAATCTTGTTGGGGCCGCGCCTCAGAAAGGGCGCTCTCCTTGATCCGTTTGCTTGGCGACTACCGCGTCGTTGTTGATATGGGGTGCGGCAGCGGCAGAGCCATTCACGCCCTTGCTGCTTGGGCGCCGCCGCATACACAATTTGTCGGTATTGATCCGGCGGAGAACATGTGCCGCATCGCAACTCAAAAGACGGCGCTGCAAAAGGGAGTGCAAATCCGGCAGGGCTCGTTCGAGAGCATTCCACTCGAGAGCGCGTCAGTCGACTATCTCTACAGTATTCTGGCGTTTCACTGGGTCACCGATCTCGCCGCGTCGGTCGCGGAGCTTGCGCGCGTACTCAAGCCAAACGGCGAAATGGACCTATTCTTCATCGGCCGAGACAACGGCCGCGAGTTCATCCAGAAAACGAGCGCCATTTTCTTGAAGTATATGGGACCGGCGCTTCTTTTGGATTCGGCTCGCCTGCGCAAGCAACTCACGCGGGACGCCGCCTTACAACTCTTCGCAGGTGCCTTCGAACCCTCGTGCCTTTCGGTAGAGGAGTCCTTTTGGACCTATTTCGACACGCTCGAGGGGCATTGGTCCTGGTGGGTTCGCGTCGAAGGCCATTTCGTCAAGATTCCTCCTGAAAAAAAGGCGGCATGTGACCGAGATGTGCGGGCGGCCCTGCAAGGTCTTGGGGAGCCGAGAGGCATCCCGTATACTATTCATGAACTGCACGTGCGAGTGCGTCGCCGCGTTGCCAGCTGAAGCCCTCCCTCCCGTCGATCAAAAACCGAGCGGCAAGATTGTGAGATCGCGCACCCACGCGTTCTTCGCCGTATTCTCCGTGATATAAACAATTGCGTCGGCAATCGCGCCGGGTTCGAGATAGCCTTCGTGTTTTGGCGTGGCGATGTTCGTTTTCGCGCCCCCCGGAGCCAGCAGAGTCACTTTGATCCCGTGATCCTTCACTTCCATCGCGAGAGCCTTGGAGAAGGCGAGTATCGCTGCCTTGGTTGCGGCATAAGCTGTTGTGTTGGGGTGCGAATCAATGGCCATGCGCGAGCTTACGTTGATAATTAAGCCTTCTCCCGCGGCCAACATGCCAGGTAGTACAGCCCGTGTAAAGAAAAGAGTGCCCATCACGTTCACGCGGAACATGCGCTCCCACTCTGCCGGTTCGATTTCGAGAAATGGTGCGAAGCGGCCGATCCCGGCGCAGTTGATAAGGATGCCAGCGGCTCCAATCTCATCGCGGATTTTCCCGTAGATCCGCTCAACGGCCGATTGGTCCGCCACGTCACAGCCAAAGCCCCGCGTTCGCGGCGAGTGCCTTTGGCACGTGGCCACAACTTGATGCAGGCCGTCCGCATGGACGTCGACGAGAGCCAAAACTCGGGATTTTGTGGCTAATTGCTCCGCCGCCGCTCGACCGATACCACTCGCGGCCCCAGTTAAGATGATTGGCCGTTCAGCAGGCATCTTTCGGCTCCTTTCCCCGAAGCTCGAAATTCCCTTCTTGGGAACCCCTATGCGCGTGCCGGACCGTTCGCGAGAGGGCGAGAGCAGCTAATATATAATGCCTATCTGCCGCTCGAAAGAGGCGCACCTTGACTACTGCGTCAGTAGAACTACCGCGCACAAAATCCTCCTTAGGTCCAAACCAAGTGCGCAGCTTTTGGGCTGCGTGGGGCGGCTGGACTATGGACGGCATGGACTCCTTTATTTACTCGCTCGTCCTAGTCCCTGCTTTGCAGGATCTATTGCCCAGATCGGGAATTGCAAATACCACAGCCAATGTCGGATTTTACGGCGGTTTGCTCTTCGCGCTTTTTATGGTGGGTTGGGGAACAGGCTTGATATGGGGACCGATTGCGGACCGCTTCGGTCGCGTTCGTACCATGATGTTCAGCATTCTTTCGTTTTCGGTGTTCACGTTACTGGCCGCCTTCGCGACAGGAGTCTGGAGTTTGGCCGTTTTTCGCTTTCTGGCAGGCATTGGCATTGGCGGAGAGTGGTCCATCGGGGCTGCGCTTGTTTCCGAGGATTGGCCCGAGGACCGCCGCACCATGGGCGCCGCGTTGATGCACACAGGCTATTACATTGGCTTCTTCCTCGCGGCTGCAGCTAATTACTTCATCGGCAGCCGCTTTGGATGGCGCTATATGTTTGCAGTAGGAGGAGTTCCCGCGATTTTCATCGCTTGGATACGAGGAAATGTTCGCGAGCCGGAACGCTGGGCAAGTAGGGTCGAGCAATTGGGAGAAAAGTGGTCAATGCGCGGCGCTTTTCTTTTGCTCTTCTCGCCGCGCTACCGCCGCCGCACAGTTCTAAACTCAATCTATCTGGTCGTTTCGCTGATCGGATTGTGGGCGGGCTCAGTGTATACGCCCGCGGCCATGACGTACATCGCGGAGCGCGCCGGCCGCACGGCAATGGAGGCCGCGCGGCTCGCTTCCTATTCGACCGCCCTCCTGGGTCTCGGTACGGTGCTGGGCGCGTTGATTGTTCCTTTCTTGGCTGACTGGCTCGGACGCCGGATAACTCTAGCAATCTTTTATCTATTGATGTCGGCGTCCATCTGGCTTGCTTTCGGTCATGTCTTCTATATGGATATGCATGCCGTTGGCTGGTTTATCTTTTGCTCGTTGCTTCTGGGACTCGGAGGTGCCAACTTCATCGTTTATTCCTTCTGGATTCCCGAGCAGTATGGCACGGAGTGCCGAGCAAGCGCGTTTGCATTCACCACGAATTTCGGACGCTTCGCGGCTGCTGGTTTTACTTTCCTCGTCGGCGCTGGCGTGCGCCATTTTCAAACCCTTGGCACGCCCGTGGCTCTGACGGCCTTCGCCTTCCTGGTCGGACTGATATTCTTGCCCTTCGGTGAAGAAACCAAGGGTAAGCCCCTGCCGGCTTAAGGCGCGCCTGCGTCAGCGAAATAGATTCGCCGCCGTGGCCCAAATAGCGTTGGGAATCATCTCTAAAGTACGGGAAATGCACGCAAACGATATCACAGGGTGGGGCTTCTCTTTCTCATTTCGCAGCACTCACGCGAGGGTAGGGGCCTTATCCGGCGCGCGAAATTCGGTTCTAGCGTTTATTCTCGCCTTAGCCTGGATCGCGCCTTTTTTTCTTACGCAGCCCCTGCGCTCACAAAATCAGACCTCGCCGGAGATGGTCAATGTCGATCTCTTTGCTGCGAGTCATCCATTCCCTCACTTTTGGGAACGCATGTTCGGATCGGGCCGAGCGATCCTAAGCCTGCGCGAAAGCTATCGCCGGGACTTGCAGGACGTGCAGAAGATCACCGGCCTCGAGTACATTCGCTTTCACGCGATCTTGAATGACGAAGTCGGCGTTTACGACGAAGACGAGCACGGCGCTCCCGTTTATAACTTTTCTTACGTCGATCAGATTTATGACGGGCTAATCCAAAACGGCGTGCATCCCTTCGTGGAGTTGAGCTTCATGCCGCGTAAACTCGCCGCGGCTGACATTGTACAGTCCTTCTGGTACAAGCCCATCATTTCACCGCCGAAAGATTGGTCGAGATGGGACGACTTGATCTCGCATCTTGGCCAGCATTTGGTTGATCGCTACGGCATCGATGAGGTTTCGAAATGGTATTTCGAAGTTTGGAACGAACCTAATCTCGATTTTTGGGCTGGCGATCCGAAAGAGCCCACCTATTACCAGCTTTACGATACGGCTGCCAAGGCGCTGAAAAGTGTTAATCCGCGTTTGCGCGTCGGGGGACCGGCTACGGCGCAAGCGGCTTGGGTTGACCGCTTTATACAGCATGTCACGGACAACAAGATACCGGCCGACTTCGTTTCTACTCACGTTTACGGCAATGATCCGGCCGACAAAGTTCTTGGCTCCAACGAACCGGTATCGCGCACCCAGTTGGTTTGCCGCGCCGCGCGCAAAGTGCACGACCAGGTGGCGGCGTCGCCTCAGCCTAATCTGCCAATCATTTGGAGCGAGTTCAACGCCACTTACTGGAACGAGCCGAACGTTACTGATTCCGTCTTCCTGGGGCCCTGGATGGCGGATACGATCCGGCAATGCGACGGACTGACAGACATGATGAGCTATTGGACTTTCTCCGATGTTTTCGAAGAGCAGGGCGTTGTGAAGGAGCCCTTCTATGGCGGATTTGGTTTAGTTGCCGAACGCGGTTTGCCCAAGCCTTCATTCAATGCGTTCAAACTGCTTCATAAGCTGGGCAGCGAAAGGATTCCAGTCGATTCAGATAATGTAATTGTCACTCGGCGTATTGATGGAAGCCTGGTAATCGCTCTTTGGAATCTTTTCCTGCCCGATCAGCTCGGGCAATCAAAAGAAGTGGAGATTTCGATTAAGGGATTGACGGGGAGCCATCAGGCGATGATCTCACGCGTGGATTCCACTCATGGCTCGCTTTTTGGTGCCTATGATGCCATGGGCCGTCCGAAAAGCCCGACCTTGGCGCAAATTGAACGGCTACGCGAAGCAGCCATGCTTGGCCCTCCCGAGCCTCAGGACATCGAAGGCGGCCAGCTGAGGATTTCGCTTCCCCCGCAAGGATTGGCGCTGATAGAAATCCAGTAAGTTACAAAGCAACGGCGCGCGATGCGCCAATGGCGAACTGCCGGGTTAGCGGGTGATCGAAGGCGTCCCGCTTTCCGGAGGGAGTGATAGACCCGTTTCCTGTGTCGCCGCCGGCTGATAACTATGAAAGCCGGCGCGTTCCATCGCACGCTGGGCTTCGGGGTTTCTCATGAACGTATCCCACACAAAACCCGTCCGGGCATTCTCAGCCATGACCATCGTGATTCCCGTGTCTATGCCAATCACGTCTGTGTCGAACCAGTTCTTTAGCGGATTGAGCGCGTCCACGAATCCATAGCGGCCCCACGCTCCGGCACCATATCGGTTTTTGATCGTTTTTAATACGCGAATAGCGGGCTGAGGCAAAAATGGCAGTGAGCCGGCTGCGGCGCAGGGCACAACCGTCCCATCGATCGGTCCCGTTAGCGGTGGCCCACCCCAAATGGCATAGCCGTGGACCGAGTCTGAAGCCGTGATTCCCCAGAGATCATCGCTATAATCGGGATACTGCTTGGCCAGCTGCAAGCAGAAGCGACGGTGCACATCGGTAGCGAGGACGGAATTCTGAAAGTAATCAGCGTAATGGTCGCGTTTGCCGCGAAAGTCAAACCATGCCTGAGAATATTGGTGAATGAACAACGGCGCAAACGAGCCGATGTAGCGGACGCCGTCATATTCAAATGTGGTTCGCTTCCACGCATCCCATGCCGCGGGCTTTAGAGCGTGGGTTGGCGAGCCCAGGCCGAGCAAATACATCATCATCATTTCGCTGTAGTCATCCCAACGATAGGGTAAAAACCCGTTCTCGGGCGTCCAGCCGTGGGGTAGAAGCGGCGTATCCTCGGAAAGCCACGTCCAATCCACACGGCTATAGATCTTGTAAGCGAGGTCGGCGATTTCGGGATGTTGGCGAAAATGCTCCCGGCATGTCAGAACGCCGCACAGCAATATGGCCGTATCGATCGAGGACACTTCCGATTCTGCCAAGCGCTCCCCAGTGTTAATGTTTGCCCAGTGGTAGAAAAATCCCCGATGGTCGGGGAGCTTCGTCCAGATGAAGCGTAGCGTGTTAAGGGCGCGGGCGCGCGCCTCGTTATAATGAATAAACCCTCGTTTATCTCCGATACAAAGCGCCGTAAGGCCGAAACCCGTCGCAGCTATGCTGCTAAGCACTGAGTTGTCCGGTGTGCGTATATTGCAGCGATCTCGAACCATGCCCGTTTCGGGATTGGTTTGCTCCCAAAAGAAAAGGAAATTGGCGTGCTCGAGCTCCTCGAGAAACGCTTCATCGTCAGGGGAAAAAGGCGTCTGCTGGATCAGCTTACCGCCCTGCGCCCCTGGGACGGCCGCTAGTAGCGCCAAATCCTGCTTGGCGAATGAGAGATAAATCCCCCCGGCGGTGATTTTCCGCAGCCATTCCCGCCGGGAAAGTTTATCGTTGGAATTCCGGCGCTTCACCTGAGCCATTCTGAAAAGAGGGTTTAGCGATCATTGGACACACAACCAAGGCATGCGGCCAAATAGTAAACAGGTTGGACAAGTTCATCGTAGCACAAACCACAAACCTGAGATAGCCTTTTGAGCCTTAAGCTGTCCCGCATACTAGTCCCTAAGGCCGTACTGGCTTGTACGGAATTGCCCTCCGGTACAGTTGTCGTAAGATGCGGGCCTGAATCATAACTTAGGTGATTCTATGAATGTTACAAAGAAGGTGGCTTTGGCTGCTGCAGCTTTGGCTGTCATCGCCGCTTTAATCGCCAAACTACCAATTTCCGGCGGTTCCCGCCCGAGCGTCAGGGAAGGCCTATCCATTCGTGGAGCTGTTGTTCAGGGGGACTCCGACGCGACGAAGCAACTGCCCATCTCCGGCGTAGACATATCGGCAGACGATGATGTAGCCGCTTCCGCTACGACCTCTGACAGCTCGGGCTTTTTCAATCTTTCGTTGAGGCCGGAACTTAGGCCCGGCACTCGTATTGTTCTGAAATTGCGGAATTCGGATTACAAACCACTCGATTTAAATGTGGCCGCTGGCGACCAGCTTTATGTCGCTCATATGACGCCCGTTCGCACCGAGGCTCAGAACCGCGGCCCTGTCGTAACTGTGACGGGCATTTCCGTGCGTTACTCCATAGAGGCAACCACAGCGGTCAATACCGGCAGCGCTGTAAAGACCTTCCAGGTGGTCAACAAAGGGAATGTGCCCTGCGATGGCCGACCTCCGTGCTCTCCTGGAATGCAGTGGAAGGCGGGGATCGGGTCTGCAAGCCTCGATGCCGGTGAAGGCAAAGAATTTCGGAATGCCCGCCTATCATGCATTGCCGGGCCTTGCCCCTTCACCAATATCGAGACAGATGATTTCTCGCGGGGAGGACGCGCAATCGGCGCTTCGGTTCGCAATTGGTCTGACACCACCACCTTTCTACTGGAAGCGGACGTCTATCGCAGGCAGATCAGCGATACAATCCGGCGCGCCTATCCCGTCACTATCGACCAAGCCTTGAATTTCACCCTCCCCCCCGCGGCCGAGGGGCCGAGCCTCGAAGCTCAGATTGATGGATCGGCGATAGTATTTCCTCTAGGTCCCACGCCAGTTCTGAGTTGGGCCGATTGCAGCGTCAGGACGAGCCAGGATCAGGCACGCATCTTCTGGTGCGCGCTTAAGCCCGGATTTCGCTTTCCTTGAGGTTGAGTTTACTTTCCCGCGTCGCGTAGCCAGTTCCGGAACAAAATAAAAGGAGGCGACCCAGGTCAAGCCGCCTCCAATTGTCCCCGGTGAGGGACCTGTCCTTGCCCGTCGGAGGAGGGCAGGACACGTGTGTGCTAGCCTGAAACTTAGAACACCGCTGCCAGTAAAAAGTTTCGCAAATCTTCGAAGAAGGTGGTTTTCGTGCCTTCTTCGTTAACTCCCCTGTTTCTAGTATGCTAGAGGACTATGCGTCCCCGCCAGGAGCTCGTCGAAGAGGATGTGTTGGGTTTTCTTCGTGCCAGAACCTCGGCAACTGTCCGAGAGATTGCGTCCGCTTTGGGCCTGAAACACGCTGGCAGGCGCGCCCTTGGCGGTCTTCTAGACCGATTGAAGTACCGACACCTCGTCGAGGAAGTGCGAAACGGGCAATATCGGTTGGCGGGACCCAAATCTCAGGCAGAAGCCACCATTGCAAAATCCAACGATAAATCCGGAGTAGATACCACCGGATCGGATATTTCTGGACGGCCACGTAAACCTTCCGTGCGCGATCCCCATTTGCTTGTGGGACGCCTCGTTGCGCATCGCGATGGTTACGGTTTTGTCGTTCCGGAATCGCCCCGGAAGGACCTGGAGGGCGATCTTTTCATCCCTCCCGACCAACTAGGCGACGCCATGCACGGCGACCAGGTCGTCGCGCGCATCGAGCGCCGCGACACCCGCCGAAACCAGGGGCCAAACGTTCCTGCACGTGCCGAGGGTCGCATCCTGCGGGTCTTGGGCCGCGCTCATCCGACCGTAGTTGGTGTTTTCCATTACGCCGATCGCAACAATTTTGTCGTCCCGTATGAATCCCGTCTCCACCACGAGATCGTAATACCCTCAGGCGAAGAATTGACTCCTGAGCTTATTGGCAAGCACAAAGTGGAAGGACTCGGCTCTCGCTCATCGCGGGAGGTCCGCCAGCCTGAGCTCGATGGCGCCGTTGTAAACGTCGAGATTACGCGCTTCCCGCGGTCCGGCGTTGTCGCCGCCGGCCGCGTCATCGAAATCTTGGGACAGCCCGGCGAGTTTGGCGTCGATATCGAAATATTGATTCGCAAACATCACCTGCCATATCGATTTCCAGAGGAGGTTCTTGAGCAGGCCCGCCAAGCGGCCCGACCCCTAGCTTACGCCGAAAGCGAAGGACGTAGGGATTTCCGCCTCCTGCCCATTGTGACGATTGATGGAGAGACAGCGCGCGATTTTGATGACGCCGTTTACGTTGAAAGACGTCCCGACGGCTGGCACCTTCAGGTCCATATTGCCGACGTCGCCCATTATGTCGAGAGAGACTCGCCCCTTGACCGTGAGGCTCGTGTGCGAGGTACATCCGTCTACTTTCCGGATCGTGCTGTGCCCATGCTCCCCGAAGAGCTTTCCAATGGTATTTGCTCGTTGAATCCGCACGAGGACCGCCTCGTAATGAGTGTGCTCCTCAATCTCGATCGACATGGAGAAATCACGGATTCGGAATTTACGCAGGGCGTGATTCGCTCAGCCGAGAGGATGACCTACACCGCGGTAAATCAGGTCGTCGAGGGTGATCCTGTGGCCAACTCGCGTTACGCGGCTCTCGCGGATCGATTTCGCGATATGCGGGATCTGGCGCTGATCCTCAACGAGCGACGCACCCGGCGAGGCTCGATGGATTTCGATCTTCCCGAGAGGGTGCTCACGTTCGACGCCGAAGGGCAGATGACCGGAATCGTCCGGAGCGAGCGGAATATTGCGCATCGCCTGATCGAGGAGTTTATGCTTGTTGCCAATCAGGCAGTGGCGAAATATCTCGAGATGCGTGGCGTGCCTTCCCTGCACCGCGTTCATGAAAAGCCAGACCCAAAGAAAGTACTTGAATTCGAAGAGCTCGCACACGCTTTTGGATATTCGCTGGGCGTCCCTGATCTGTCTGAAAAGCGCATAGCCGTCCGCCATGGGCGGGCTCCCAGCCCGGGGCGTGGCGGCGGGCAGGATCGAGGTTCGCGAGACCGCCCGATGATCGTCACGCTTCCGAACGCTCAGAACTTACAGATTCGGCCTCAACATTACCAGCGGCTCACACAAAAGATCGCCGGTAAGCCGGAAGAACGAATCTTGTCTTACTTGATGCTGCGTTCGCTCAAGCGGGCTCGCTATGCAAATGAGCCGCTGGGGCATTTCGCGTTGGCTTTTGACCAATACACTCACTTCACTTCGCCGATCCGGCGCTACCCCGACCTGATCGTTCATCGCGTGCTCAAATGGGCTTTGGCGCATCCCGATGCACCACAAGGCGAACTCGGTCCTTACACAAAGGGTGTACTCGGGGTAATTGGCTTGGAATCCTCGGAAGCTGAACGGCGCGCCGACGCCGCCGAACGTGAGCTGATCGATTGGAAGACCGCGCAGTTCATGGAACGGCATCTTGGGGATGAATATGAGGCCCTGATCATCTCCGTCCAAAAGTTTGGTTTCTTTGTCGAGCTGATGGAACTTTTTGTCGAGGGTCTCGTTCCCCTGAACCGTCTGGAAGAAGAGACAGGAGCACGTTGTCTTTACCGCGAACGGGATCACGCCATTGTCTGCGGCCGGGGAGGACGTACGCGCATTTGGAAACTTGGAGAACGCGTGCACGTGCGTGCTGACCGCATCGACCCCATGCGTCATCGAGTCGAATTCGCTTTGGCTACGTGATTCCACGTTATTCGGCAATTTCCCTTGGCAGCTCATTTGCGCTATCTTTGTTTGCTTTTCGTGAGGTGAAGAGTGGCTACTCGAATGTGTCCGCACTGCGGCAACACGGTTCCGGCAACGCTTGTTATGGCGTTTTCCGACGGCCTGGAGTGCCCGCATTGCCAGACCCTGCTGCAAGTTGCGAATGGCAGCCGGATGGTCGCCTCGGCGGCGGGTCTCGTCGCCGCTTGGCTCGTCTGGCGCATTACGCGCGGCTCGACGAACATACTCGGCTTCGCACTGCCTGTTTTGTTCGCCGTGCTCGCTTTTGGCATCGTGTCGCCTCTCGTTCTGGCGTTCACCGCCGCCTTGCGGCTCACGCCACCGCCTCAGGTTTTTGAGCCCGTTGCTGCTCACGGTACCCACGGGCCAAGCGTTCATGGTCACGCCGGCGGCCATCACTGAGATTGAACTGGCGCGAAACTCCATTTCCGATTCGCCTTGAATCGGGAGGTGTATCACACCCGTTGCTGTTATCCTCCGACAACTAGAGAAGGGGCCACAGAGGCGGCGAATCCACACCCCGGTGTCCATCGGGTGTCCAATGCTACACAAGCACGGCAAGTGGTTCGCCGACTGGCGAACAGCAGACGGGAAGCGGAGACGCCGCGCATTCAGAACGAAAGGAGCGGCCCAGCGGTTCCAATCTAAACAGGCCCGCGAGGCAGCCGTAAAAAAAGCACCAGCGCCGGGGACATCGCCGACGTCTGCGCGATCTGGGAAAAGGCGCACCGCCACTCAGCCCAGAAAGCGCCAGCCCAGGCGCTCTCGGCACTCCTCGGGAAAGCCCCAGTCGCGAAGCTCTCAGCGGTCCACCTCGAAGCCATCGTCGCGACCTGGCAAACGAAAAAAAAGGGACTCACCCCCTACACCTACGCCAACGAACTCCGCAAGCTAGTCCGGGCGATCCGACCAGACCTGACGGACTCCGTACCCAAACCGAGGGCACGCCACACGCGACACCCAACGGCAAAACCAGGCGAGATCGAGCGGCTAATCGCCATCGCCCCACCCTGGATGCGAGCCCTAATCATCATCTGCAGGGACACCGCGCTACGAAGATCGGACGCCCTAGCCCTCTGCGAAGCCGACACGAACGCCGAGGCCGGGACGCTCACGATCACCCAGAGAAAAACAACAGAGGCCATCACGCTACCTATGTCCAGCGACCTAGCGGACCTCATCCGTTACGCCCCGCCCGGCGAAGGACACCAAAGCATCGTCGTGCGCTACAAGGGAAGCCCAGTCAGCGAAGGGGCCATCGAAAACCAAATGGCAGACCTACGGAAGAGAAGCGGCGTCAACCCCAGGCTAGTCCTCCACTCCCTCCGCCACACAGCAGCCAGCGCGCTCTTCGACCTAACGAAAGACATCCGGGCCGTGCAGCTACTCCTAGGGCACCGCTCGATCAACAGCACGCTCCGATACATCGCGCCACTCGACCCAACAAACCTGCGGCCCCTCATGCAGCAACTCTGGACACCGAAGGGGCCCGTCCAATGACCAAAAAAAACCCGCCCGGA